>Ga0265797_10001754_pt1 | contig 37704 bp, 30 predicted proteins | sample P2T30metagenome_FD_192433 | JGI IMG/M metagenome (GOLD analysis project Ga0265797, IMG submission 192433) | Plant litter microbial communities from East Loma Ridge, Irvine, California - P2 T30 | ecosystem: Environmental > Terrestrial > Plant litter > Unclassified | place: USA: California...
TCGCCACCAATCCAAGCAAAGCGCTTGCAAGCCATGCGGCGCAGCAGGGCTGGCCAACCATCCGTTTATTCAATGATTAAAAAATTCATCCGCAAGATCCTGGGTGTGAAAGACCAGCGCGACGCCTCCGAACCCGTCATCCTCGGCCCCGAGGAACACGGCATCGACCCCAAGAACGTGTCCTCGAACGCGATCCGCGTCACGCAAACGCTGCAGGAAGCCGGCTACAAGGCCTTCGTGGTGGGCGGCGCGGTGCGCGACCTGCTGCTGGGCGTAAAACCAAAAGACTTCGACATCGCCACCGACGCCACGCCCGAGCAGGTCAAGAAACTGTTCCGGCGCGCCTTCATCATCGGGCGCCGCTTCCAGATCGTGCACGTCATGTTCGGCCAGGACCTGCTCGAGGTGACCACCTTCCGCGGCAACGCCAGCGACAACAATTCGCCGAAGGACGAGCATGGCCGCGTGTTGCGCGACAATAGCTTCGGCCCGCAGCACGAAGACGCCGAGCGGCGCGACTTCACGATCAACGCCATGTACTACGACCCGGCCACGCAGTCGGTGCTCGATTACCACGGCGGCATGGAAGACATCCGCGCCAAGCTGCTGCGCATCATCGGCATGCCCGAAGCGCGCTACCGCGAAGACCCGGTGCGCATGCTGCGCGTGGTGCGCTTCGCCGCCAAGCTGGGCTTCACCATCGAGCCGACCACGCGCGCGCCGATCCCCGTGATGGCGCCGCTGATCGACAACGTGCCGGCGGCGCGCGTGTTCGACGAGATGCTCAAGCTGCTGCTGTCGGGCCACGCGCTGGCCTGCCTCAAAGAGCTGCGCTCGGCCGGTCTGCACCACGGCCTGCTGCCGCTGCTCGATGTCGTGCTCGAGCAGCCGATCGGCATGAAGTTCGTGACCCTGGCGCTGGACTCGACCGATTCGCGCGTGAAAGCCGGCAAGGGCGTCTCGCCCGGCTTTTTGTTTGCCTCGCTGTTGTGGCACCAGGTGCTCGAAAAGTGGACCGCCTACCGCGCCGCCGGCGAAGCGCCGATCCCGGCCCTGCACCTGGCCGCCGACGCCGTGCTCGAAACGCAAACCGAGAACCTGGCCCTGCAGCGCCGCATCGCCACCGACATGCGCGACATCTGGGCCATGCAGCCGCGCTTCGAGCGCCGCGCCGGGCGCGCACCGTACAAGCTGCTCGAACACCCGCGCTTCCGCGCCGGCTACGACTTCCTGCTGCTGCGCTGCGCCTCGGGCGAACTGCCGGCCGAAATCGGCGAATGGTGGACCGAGTTCTACGCAGCCGAAGGCGGCGACCGTGAACGCCTGGTGGCGAACGCCCACACGCGCGAGCGTGAAGGCGCCGCCGCCGCTACCGGCACTGGCGCCGGCGCCGGCCCGGCCAAGAAGCGCCGTCCGCGCCGCGCGCCGCGCAAGAACAGCGGCGAAGGCGGCGACAGTGACGCCAAGGCTGCACCGGCCGCAGCACAGCACGACGAATGATCGCCTACGTCGGCATCGGCGCCAACCTGGGCGACGCCCGCGCCAACGTGCTCGATGCGATCGCGCGCCTGGCGCGGCTCGAGGGCGGCGCCATGCTGCATACCTCGGGCCTGTATCGCACCGCGCCGATCGATTCGGGCGGCGCCGATTACATCAACGCCGTGGTCTGCCTCGACACCAGCCTGCCGGCGCACGAGTTGCTGGCCGCGCTGGGGCAGATCGAACTGACCCATGGCCGCGAGCGGCCATACCGCAACGCCCCGCGCACGCTCGACCTCGACCTGCTGCTGTACGGCGACGCCATCATCGACACGCCTGACCTGCGCGTGCCGCATCCGCGCATGCACGAGCGCGCGTTCGTGCTGATGCCGCTGCTCGAGATCGCGCCCGATATCGTTATACCCGGCCATGGCCAGGCCGGCCTGCTGGCGTCGCAGGTCGCCGACCAGGCCATCAGCAAGGTCGAATGAGCATGAACCTCCCTGTCTGGGCCCAGACCGCGGGCCTGCTGGTGCTGTCGAACATCTTCATGACGTTTGCCTGGTACGGTCATTTGAAAGGCCTGCAGAACCGCGCCTGGTATATCGCGGCCCTGATCAGCTGGGGCATCGCGCTGTTCGAATACCGGAGCCACACCCAAGTTCGCTCTAAATGGACAACTGCCTTTTCTTAAAAATCAACACATAAGGATTTTCGCTTGTCCGTTCCAGATCCTAGTTGAATGGACAAATTCACTTCTTTTGTCCATTTCCCTGGCTATCCGCGCACGGCAAACTGAGGCAGTCCGTACCCTTGCGCTCGACCGCCCTTGCCCCCCCTTAACCCAAAGCACCCAGACAAGACAGTCAAAACCGAACCCTGTGCGCTAGGTGAATTACAGCGCCCATGCGTATCCGAGCGAAGGCCTTCTATTGTCTTCGTCTAGCTACCCTACGATGTTGCAGATTCGCGCCTTAAACAGAGACGCCACCATGGGGTTACGTTAGGGCTTTCCGCATTCTTAAGAGGTTGGGTCGTCGCCGTACCTAGACTTGCTTACCAACGCGAAAATTTCCTCACTTTTCGTATGGGCAAGATGATATTCTCTCTTGTAAAACTTAAAGCAGGTCGCTACTGATCGAGGGTAAACGATCACGAACATTGATATCCCGTTAGCCGCATTTCTTGGTGTCGTGTCTCAACCAGTTCGTGTGATCGCACTCGGTCATACTTTTCGCTGGATAATCGTGCTCGCCCACAGCGTAGCCTCAGTCGATACCGTCCTAGCGACCGATTACAGCTCATGGAGGCAGGATGATTACAAGCGGATCTGGGTGGCATCGCTGGGAACCCCATATTCATGGACCTGGTACTGTGTTGAACAACCAGTTTGGGGGAAAAGATCCGTGGGATGCTTACCTGAACGCTTTGGAAACCTGTTCGCCTGCGATCGAAGCGCTGGCCGTTACCGATTACTACACTACCGATACCTATGAAGAGGTTGTTCGCCACAAGGCGGCCGGTCGCTTGCCCAACGTTAAATTCCTGTTCCCCAACATCGAGCTACGACTCGACGTGGCGGCCAAGACGGGCTTCGTAAACCTACACCTGTTAGTAAACCCGCAGGACTCTGCGCATGTTGACGAGATCAAGCGGTTTCTTTCACGACTGCAGTTCAACGCTTACGATGATCGGTTTGACTGTACGAAGACAGATCTAATTCGCCTCGGGAAAGCGGCGGATAGCTCTATCAACGATGATCGAGCTGCGTTGGTGCACGGAGCCACGCAGTTCAAGGTCAACTTCGATTCGCTGCGTAGGGCGTTCAAGGAGAGTGCTTGGGCGAACAACAATATTTTGATCGCTATCGCTGGCGGAGCGGGTGACGGTACATCGGGGGTGCGACAGGCGGCTGACCAGACCATTCGGCAAGAACTTGAAAAATTCGCGCACGTCATCTTCGCGAGCAGCCCTGCCCAGCGCGAGTTCTGGCTCGGAAAACGCGCGGTCAGCGTCGAACAGTTGCGGGATCGATACGGCGGGTGCAAACCATGCCTGCATGGAAGTGACGCGCACGACTTGGCGTCGATCGGAAAGCCCGAGGATGACCGCTTTTCCTGGGTCAAAGGTTCGTTGAACTTCGATGCACTTCGACAAGCATGCATCGATCCTGATGGACGTGCTTACGTGGGGCGCGAGCCCCCAAAGGGCGCGACGCCTTCTCAGGTGATTGCCAATGTACAAATCCTGAACGCCTCATGGGCAGCGACCAGCTCTGTGCCACTTAATTCAGGATTGGTTGCGATCATTGGTGCACGTGGTTCCGGTAAAACTGCATTGGCTGACATGATCGCCGCTGGATGCGATGCGATTCCTGAGGCCGCGTGGGACACTGATGGCGACGTAAGTCCGTCGTTCTTAGTTCGCGCGCGCCCGCTTATTGGCGACGCCAAGGTCGAACTCACATGGGGCGGTGGCGAGAAGTCAGCTAACTATCTCGATGGTCGAGATGCTAACGACGTCATGGCTTTTCCTCGGGCTCGCTACCTGTCGCAGCAATTCGTCGAAGAGTTGTGCTCTTCAAAGGGAGCGTCGGAAGGTCTCGTTCGAGAGATCGAGCGTGTAATTTTTGAAGCGCATGCCGCCAAGATCCAAGACGGAGCGTACAGCTTTGAGGAGTTGAGCGAACAGCGGACGTCTCGGTTTAGGCAGGCTCGTCGCTTAGCGTCCGAAGCTATCACGGCTACATCGGACCGCATTGCGGAAGAGCTTGAAAAAGAAGCAATCATCGCTAGCCTCACTAGTCAGGTCGCGGCTAGAGAGAAGTTGATTGCCGGCTACATGGCCGATTTGGCCAAGCTCGTAGTCAAGGGATCTGAAGCCGAGGTGCAACGACATACAGCACTCACTGAAGCAGTGCAGGAGGTAACGACGCGCGTAAATGCGCTCGGTACCCAGCGCAGGACCTATCTCGCGCTGCAGGATGAGGTTAAGAACACACGGACGGCGAAGGCGCCGGAAATGCTGCGGCAGGCGATAGCGCGGCACCCGAGCACCGGCTTTAATGCTCAACAGTGGGACGACTTCCTCCTCGACTATCGTGGTGACGTCGACAAGGCACTCAATGACTACATCGCGTGGGTCGATCAAGAGCTAGTAAAGCTTAACGGTATTGCTCCGGCTTGCGGCCCCGATGTCCAGCTGATACCGGTAGACGCTGATCTACAGACAATCCAACTGTCTGTGCTGAAGGCAGAAATGGCTCGTCTTGAGAAGCGCATAAGTGCCGATACCGTCGTCCGTAACCAGTACACGACGCTATCCAAAAAGATCACAACGGAAAAGGCCGGCCTTCAGGTTCTGAAGACACGATTGGAAGACGCCAAGGGTGCGCCTGATCGGCGCAAGGGATTACAACAAGAGCGCGAGACCGCCTATGGTCAACTTTTCGACGCGGTCATCAACGAGCAGAATGCATTGACTGAGCTGTACGCCCCGCTCATGGAGCGACTTGCTATCATGCATGGGACTCTGACGAGGCTGAGCTTCAAGGTCTGCAGGTCGGCGAATGTGACACAGTGGGCAAATGTCGGGGAGGACAACCTGATCGATTGCCGCAAAGCTGGCGAGTTCTATGGTCGCGGGTCCTTAGAGAAGCTGGTACGCGCCAAGCTGCAGCCAGCGTGGGAAAAAGGGAGCGCCGAAGAGGTACAGGCTGCCATGAGCGCGTTCATCGCCGCTCATTTCAAGGCGCTGCGGGACCAAGCCCCTTACGCACCGGCCGAGCAGGAGGCTTTCCAGCAATGGTCAAAAAATTTCGCGCATTGGATCTTCAACACTGAACACATTTCAGTCAGGTACGAAATTCTGTATGACGGTATTGATATTCGGAAGCTATCTCCCGGTACACGCGGCATCGTTCTTTTACTCCTCTACTTGGCCTTGGATGAGGCAGATGACCGACCGCTTATAATCGATCAACCCGAAGAGAATCTGGACCCCAAATCGGTATTCGACGAACTGGTCTCACTCTTCACCGCAGCTAAGACCAAGCGTCAGGTGATCATGGTTACGCACAATGCGAATTTGGTAATCAACACCGATGCCGATCAGATCATCGTGGCCAACGCCAGTCCGTCCGAAGGGGGGCAACTTCCGTCATTCACATATACCGCTGGTGGCCTTGAAGACGCTGAAATTCGAAAGGTCGTCTGTGACATTCTCGAAGGGGGAGAAAAGGCCTACCGGGAGCGTGCCCGGCGCCTACGAGTTCGTCTTGAGAGGTAGCGTCTTCGGCTCCAACTTGAGCGTCTACACCGCTAGCCCAAGGTCCGAATGACGCTTTCAAAAGGCACTAACCTGGCTCAAACGGCGGACAGGCAGGAACGCATCAACACACGGCGTCAACGATCGCTTAGGAGTAGAAGATTGGGGGCAGCAATAGCCAACAGCGGGCAACCTGCTTCCGTGACCCTTTTTAGCTGCTGATCATGGCCTAAGCAGCGTTCCAGGTAGCTATAGTTTGACCCGAGCAGCTGAAGAGTAAGCAGGAATACTAGGCAAGTGTACTGTGTTCCGTGCAACGAACGGGCGGCCTTGTTAATGTCTCAGCCAAACGACCGCAGACGAAGCAGGTGAAAACACTACGATTACTTAACGCAAAAACGCGAGCATCAATAATCCTGGCTTGGCGAGCACTGAGCTCGCAACCAAAGGTAAAGTCGAGGATGAGACGCCCGGATTCCTCAAGAATCCTATGAAACTGAAGGCTAGACAACTCATCCTCGTCGCAAACAGCTTCGAGCAGTAAGCAAAACTCATCCACTAACCCCCGCCATCCACTTGGAATGGAAGGGGGGACTTGAGGTTGCTTACCACGAAAGACCTTGGGGTGAGCTTCAAACACACTCCCAGACAGCTGCGGAAGGTCAGTCTTGGCGCTTGACGAGACGGGCATATGTAAAAAGCCAGAATCAAAAGGGCACCAGAAAATTCCCACAATAGTGGGAAGACAAACGTTGCTGAGTATCCCACTGTTCCCTCCCATCAAAGGGGGGAGCGTGGAACAGAACATTCCGCTAGTTTTCGGAAAAGTGCTGCGAAAATTGCGGCTGGCAGCGGGGCTGACTCAGGAGGAGCTTGGCTTCAAAGCAAGCCTGCAGCGGAAGTACATTTCTCTGCTTGAACGGGGCGAGCAGCAGCCTACGCTTACGTCTATATATAAGCTGAGTTTAGCCTTGAACATCAAGCCTGGGCGTATTTTGGACCTAATGGACGAGGACAAGCATGACGTGTAAGACGACGTGCTCGGCAGGAAGCGTTGTATCCTTCTCAACTTCCACAGGTTCGATCTGATTCGACAGGGGAGCCTTACCAAAGGTAGGGTTGCCGGTTTTTTCGATAGAAGACCAGGCCCCTTGGCTGGCGCGAGTGTCAAGAAGTAACATCATGTGCTGATGCCGCCCAGTATTGACCTTCGATGCGGGAAATCGTTGATACCTCTAACCAGCAAACACTGGTTCAATGCAAGATTAACTAGCTGCACAAAAGCGAGTTAAAATTGGTCAGCGAGCCCATCTAACGTCGCCGCTAACCTCCACATGTAGAATCGCGGCGAAGCATTGCTTCAGGGTTAAAGCAGACCGCGACGAACTCCGGTCGGCAGACGCAATTCCCGGAGCCGTTAGCTTGATTACTCTGTTCCTTTATCGCGGTGATTGTGGAGTCTTCCGCAAAGAATCCCAAATCAAATATTCCTGATCCTATGAGTTATTCTTCCAGTTACTTTGACCAAAGACATACCGGCGGAGCTATCGCCTCCTCAGGAATGAGCTATCAGGATTCCTGCGCCGTACTCCTCGTCATAGAGCATTGGGAGGATACCGACTTCAGCAGTATCGGTCTTGAGGCTTCGAATGACATTACGCTCTGCGTTGGCGCCTCACAGAAACACATCCAAACCAAGGACCGAAGACTGACACTCGGACTGCTTAAATCGATTCTTGAAAGCGCTGCACTAGATCGTCAAGACATTTTTATCATAGTATCATCGGTCAATCAGGCCGTAGATTCACTACTCAATAAGCTCGCGGCGTACCGTTCCCATCAGGCCCATGCGTCGATAGGTGGTTCGCATCACTTGGCCGTTGAGCACGATTTCGACCAGGAACTTTCCTCAGTAGGACTCCTACAGCTCAAGGAGGTCTTGCTGAACAGTACTGTCCGCGTGCTGCCCAACCAAGGGTTGGATGGGGTCGTGGAAGCGGCGTTAACTCGATGGGCGCGCGCACGTGGCACCTTCATTCGCGAGCATCCTTGTCTTCTTGAACTCCATGGCAGCTTTTCACATGCCCGTGCTACACGTTCATTCTTGGCTCGGGGCAAACTGGAGGATTTGCTATCGCGGCATCTGGTTGAACCGTCTGGCCTGACATCGCTGATGTCCCCTGTGCGATCCAAGCTCGATTCGCCAGAGAGCTTCCGTGCTCATCTGCGTCATCGTGGCGATTTGGCGGCTCGCTTTGAGCAAAAGCTTGTCTTAGCCGAAGGCTACGAGTCGCAGCAGGAGTTCCTCGCTGCCTTAAAAATATACCAAGCTTTTGCCGTAATCCTGCACGACTCCGAATGGCTTTTCATTCGCTGCGCGGCCTTGAGCGAGCTGCTCGACGATTTACCCCAAGCTGAAGACTACGCTCGGCAAGCCTTGAAACTCAATTCGAAGGCATTTGGTGCCCTGTGCGTCCTTGGCACAATTGCCGGCCAAAAGAATCAATTCGACGATGCCCTCGGGTACTTTCGTGCCGCTGAACGCGTCAACGACAAGGACGCTGCTCTTTTGCATAACATCGGTTATGCGCTGTTGTGTTTGGGCGATCTGGTGTCGGCACTCGATTATTTTGAGAGAGCCGCTGCGGCGCCAAACGCCCTGGCGGCGTCGCACTTAAATGCGGGCGTTGTACTGTTCAATATTGGGCGATACAACGAAGCTGAAGAGGCGTTGGAGACGGCCCTGCAACTGGAACCCAACATGCCAGAGGCGCTGTCGCAACTCGGCGAGATCCATCGCTTCTTCGGGCGCTTGGATGCTGCCATTCGCGCGTTCAACCGCGCATTGCAAGCGCTCCCTGAGAACGCCGTCGCGAAACAAGGCCTCGCGATCTCGTTGCTGGAGAGTGGGGATGTTGATGGCGCCAGACAACTGGTCACTCACCTCGCCGACCATTTGACAAAGCTCCCGGTTGGCCAAGCGACGTTGATTGTTGATATAGGATGGGAAAGGACATACCCAATCCGCATTACACGTATCGATAGCCAGTGCTTTGAGGTCAGATGGGAAGCTCGCTCTACGACTGTCAATATCGCAGACATAGGAACGGTGCCCTCATAACTTCTCAAGTCGAGACAGCCCCTAGATCATCGATATCTGCTTTACCGTGGAATCGGAAGGTTAAGGCTTAAAGCCGCTAACAAAATGCTTGGACTATTACCAATAGATGATTGGGGACGGGGCGAGAGAGGTGCAGTAGATGTCTGCGCTGCGCTCCCTATGAATGCGCCGCCCGAAACGATGATCCCGATCAAAGGGGCGTTCAACGGCCAATGTCAGGAGCTAACGGCCCGCGGGATTCGACACCACAGATGCGATATGGGCGGCGATATCCCGTCGGCGCAGGCACTCTCGATCGAGTGTGACGGCAGGCTGCCGCGTTCCCTTTTTAATGCTTGCTACTTGGTGCGCCTCCGAACGAAAGAATCAAGCGAGCGATTACGCTCGCTTATCGAGCATCGAGGTAGAAGCGGTCGGCATATAGGTCACCACATATGAACGCTATCTGGCTGCCAATAACGCTCGAATCTCCTCTAGATTAACTGCTTGACGAAACAGCGTTAGCGATAAAGCTAGAAAAGGTCTCTTGGGTATTAGATAATTCTCCCGAATGTTGGCGAACGCAGCGGCGAGTTCTGCTCGTGCAATTCTATCTCGCGGATTTTCTTTTAATAGGGCTACTTGTTCATTAAGCCTAGTGATAGCTAGAGACAAGGTCCTTGCAACCTCCCTTCGCATCTCAACGAGCTCGAGCCGGCGCAAACCATATACTCTAATCGACTCCTGCCCCCGCTTGCTGGCTCTGCCTTCAATGACTTTCGGAACAACAATACCGTCGTCACGGAAAACCAGATGATCGTTAGGATTGTCGCGACATGGATCAAGTAACAACGGGCGTTCGTTCTCTACGCTGCCCAAGGGACGCGCCCTGGTAGCCTCATCTTCCAGCGTAAAAAAATTTCCCTTACCCGAAACACGTAAAGAACTTGCTGCGTGCGCTTGATCTTGATGTAAATGAGTTTCCAGCTTGTTGCAATGCGAACAGGCGAGAATAAGGTTATCCCATGCAGCCCCTAACCAATAATATCCCTCCAGGTGAATTCTTTTTTCCCCTAAGTACATATAATCGATTCTTCCCACGGGCCGGTAGTGTTCTACTTCCCGTGCCGCTCCGCCATAGCCAATTTCACAATACCCACACTTCTCATGAAACAATGTTCTTAAGGCAGCTTTTGCTTTTCCATAGACCTTAAATTTAAACTTGGTTTCCAGCAGAACACTTGATGAAGTATCATGTGCGGCGCCCGCGATTCGACGTGCGGCCCGCGCTTGAAAAAAATCGATAGCTTCTTGGGTCTCGATTGTGCCTTCAGTGACCTTGTCGGTACGAAGACATTCTGGAATCGGTACGTTATTTCGCGGTACTTTTATCATGGTGCACGCGCGACATCCGAAGCAAGTGCGTCAGCAATTCTATCGATTTCATTAAGCAGATCCGTATCGAAATCGGCGTCATTATGAGGCAGCGGTTTCTTGCGTTGCGCAAGGTAACGATCAATTGCCCTGTACATTATTCGATCCCGGTCCAGTAACGTTGGGAGATCATATTTGCTAACGGTCACCTTCAATTCATTCAACCGTTCTTGCTCGTCCGTCCGCAATTCGTGTTCACGATCCAACAGGGAATAATATTCATTAAACACTGCTTCAACCTCAGGATCTACAGTTGTCCGCAATCCAAAGTAGGACGACGTCAGAATCTGATCCACACGCATCTCCGCCACCGACGGTAGATCTTGCAACACTTCGGTTTCGTAAGGGGGAACCGAACGTCTTCTGAGCAGCGCAACCTCTCCTGCCGAAAGACCACGAAGACATAATGGATCATGAGTGGTAACGACGAATTGCATTCGAGGAAAGGCAGCACGCAGGTTAGAAACCATGCGCATCTTCCATGTTGGATGAAGGTGGTTTTCCAACTCATCGAGCAGTACTGTGCCTTGAGCATCATCGGTCGAGGCCCATTTCCCGAACACCATAGCCATAATATCGCAAGCTACTGAAAGTACATTTTGATACCCTTGACTCAACCACCTCAGCTTTTGAGTAGTTCCGAACCAGTTTAATGAAATTATGTTCGGATCGTCTTGCGATCGACTGAGGTAACAGTCTTCCGGCAAGTTTAATAACTTCTTGATGGCACCTGCTGCATAATCAAATTGTTTATCTTCAAGCGAGGCCAACCACTCGGATGGTTCCCTTAACGGGGTATAGGGATCGAACAAATTGGCGATACGGGCCATTTTCGATTCGGACTGAAACGGGTGAGAATTATTTGCTGGCAGCCTTGTTGCGCCGTAGCCAAGCAGTAGGACAGCTACGGCATCGGTTTCAGTATCAGATACCAATCCCATACTATTTAAGCGTACAATCCGGCGTTGACCCGTATCGAAATGAATGGAGATCAAACCTTCTTTTGTGCCAGCGTTGAGCAAATCGCTAGGACTCAGGCACAAGTCCTGAATCGCATTGCCGTCGTACAGTGCGAGAGCTAGTGCGCGAAGAATCGAACTTTTTCCAACGCCATTTTCCCCTAATATTGCCAGCCACCCAGGAATACCCGCTCCGTTGGCAGGAATTTTCAACGTAAGTGAATTAAGGCCCCAGAGCCCGTCAACATGAATCTCCTTAAGCAAGGGAAAATCCGAATAATATTTATTCTGCTCTTTCTCAGCTTCGTTTTCAGTTCCAAGTGGTGTCGGCTCGGGTGTCAAAGCGGTCGCCAAGGCGGGCGAAACTGCATCCTGAAGCGAATCGTCCAACGAACCGCCAAATTTTTCAAAAAGTTCGCGGCACATTCCGGCAAATTCCGCGTCGTTGCTTAGAAACGGCCTGCCGTCTCCACTATCGATAGCAGCTTTTAGTTTTTCCAGATGCGCTAGGCGTCGCGCAACCAAATGCTCACGATTCAGCTTTAGAATAGATATTGTATATGCGCCTTCCAGAGATATTTCATTAACTCTCCCATCAGTAGAAAATGATAAATGCTTACCCGTGACGTATCGCGCCGGATTTAGAATCATTGGATGCTCGTAAGCATCCAAATCGGGAGACATTACTCCTACTGGAATACGATCACTCGCTACGGGGAATTTGGAACCTTTAGCGCGATTGCATTCAGAGCACGAGGCTAGCATGTTAGACCACTCGTAGGCTAACCAGTAGTAGTGCTGATCAGACCTTTTCCCCTCGTCATCAACAGCGCCGCTGATGGGACGAAAGTGATCTATTTCCATGAAACCGGGTCCGTGCAATTTTTGTTCGCAGTAAGCGCATTTTCCATGGGACTCATACAGCAATGCATGCTTTAGGCCCGCTAAGTCAACATCTGGAAAGCGAAAGCGAATAGCTTTTTGCCGCCAATAATGCAGATTTTCCGCTTCCTCGTGGAGCGTCTCAACACGGCGCCGCAACGATTCAGTCCGGAAGAAATGCGGTTCAACAGCCTTAGAAATTAGTATCATAGTTATAAATTGACTCTGTTCGCGGCACCAGTACGGACTATGCTCGCAGAAACATGTTTAATGATTGCTTACCGCCGAGCTCGTTTTTTATCGCTTGTTCCGACAAAGTAAATACGCAAGCAAATAATTTGGCAACTACCCATTACACGTGCTCCATCCACGAAATCAAACAACTCCGACATTGGCCTTGTGCGGACATTGTTGCCGTTAAGGCTCAGTCCACGCGGGATAGGCCTTCTTCACAAGGCTTTTCGCGCCTGGAATGCAGCAGTCTTCTAAAGATGTTGGTGCGCAGAACCACGCGATAGAGCGCTCGGTTTTTGCAGGTTCCCTTGAATAACTAGCACGCACACTTGCACACCATTTTCAAGAGACTCAAGTCCCACCAGCTGTGCAGGATCACGCGGCGCCCCACTCTTGTCACTACAATCCAACACGCAGAGCACCGCGGTCTTCTTCCCCTTTGCGACAGCATAGGAGGCGGCCTGAGAAACAAAACGCTTCCCATCCTCCAATGCAAAAAGCGTTGAGTTTTCAACCTTTAATTCAATGGGAATTCCATGGAACGATAAATCAGTGATGCCACCTGCAGCGTTGGCATGTTCATCCAACTCTATCCCAATGGATGGGTTGCGACGCAGTGCGGTACGAACATCCAATTGAAACTGCGCCTCAAGTCGTTTGCCTGGGAATAGCGCGTCTTGAACCGCACTGCCAGCCATATTGAATAGCGTGGACAAGACTGTCAGTAGGTCGAGTAGCTCTGATTGCGCCATTCCAGGTACTTTGCGCAAAACCTCACGAAACTCGACGAGGCGCCTATCCATTGCCGGATAGCCACAAAGAGATCGCGAGGGATCAGTGCCATCAATAAGGAGCGTGCGGTGTCCCACGATCGCCACTGGCTGCTCCGACTTAGGCGGCAAAAACTCTGCCGCATATTTGAATTCAAAGGGCCGTGCATGTAAGCCTTGTGATGCTTTCAAGATGGCACGTGCGCGCTGACGCAATATGTAGGGCGGGTCGCCGGCGGGACGAGCAAATTTAAAAACTGGGAATTCGTATGTGGAGGCAGGTTCGACAGAAACAGGGGTCAATTGGAGTTCGCTGTGTTCCTTTGGCCATCGTGACACGCGAACTTCTAATTCGAGATCATGGACTTCTCCAGGCGTAAGCTGGTGGATGTACTGTACACTGACCGCGTCAATTTCGAACTTCAAGAATGCGACCGTGAGCTCGAGTGGTTCCGCCACAGGGCGCTCATCAATTTGCGCACCATGAATTCTTGCAAAAGATAGGTCTTGAGCGAGCAGGCCTAGCGGCAGGGGCACGCTACCAATTGTATTGAGAACCTTCGCGGCGTCGTCTAAACTAGACACGTCTAGAAGCGTTCCACTGGCTTGGACGAGGTTCTCAGCCGCTGCTTGTCCCTGATATTCCTTAAGCCAAAGTTGATAACGCGCTTTTGCACTTCGCAAGAAACGATCTGCATCTGGGAAGGCCGCCAAGACAGCCTCATGCCATTGGGCAAGGGTAGATGCTATGCGAACCAAACCTCCAAACGCAGCGTACGCAACGGCCGCAGTCGGATTAGCGAACGATGCAGATGCCGAATCCAGCTCGCCCGCCAGCGCATTAAGGTCTTTCGTGCGTGTCTCTTCCGGGAATTGCAATAACGCTTCCACAGCATTTAGGCGTGACGAGAATACGTCAGGTGAAACTAGATTTTGTCTCATTCTGCGCCCCTACCGGACTCTACCTCTTCAAGAATTTGTCGCCATTGGCCAGCGCATTCAATAGCGTCCAAATTCCGTCCTTCCGCCAGGTGTTGCTCGAACAAGGTCGCAAGCATCATCAACTGCGCGTGTTGTTTGCGTACCCGCATTCGTGTTGAATCAGCCAAGGCATTATACGAATGCGTCGCGATGCTCACAGAATCGCGCCTTGCATCCGTCGCACTGAAAACCTCAATGCACGCTGCGGCGAGTACCCAATCGTGAGGCGACTCCTCGCACAAGTCAATGAGACTGGCCCGCATGCTAAGCAAACCGTCTACAGGAAGATCGCGCAATAGCGAGACCAACTCATCGTCAAAGTGTTCATTACGCTTTGCCAAACGCAAGAGTTTCAGAAGCAGATCCGGAAAATCTTGTACGTTGATAAGCTGCTTCAACATCCACAAGCGGCCATGTCGCAACAAGGTTGCGTCATCAACCTTCATCAATATAGCAACAAAAATTCTCCCCCAATTAACAGAAAAGCTGGTGTCCTCATGCAGCCGGCTTGTTAACATTTCGATGCATGTCACTACAAACGCCTCATGCTGGTGGCCCTCATTTGCATAGGCTAAGAAAATCGCCATCAACCGCCCAGTGACGCGCTTCTCGTACTCATCTGGAAGGGAGATACGCTCCAATGCCTCGACGGCAGTCTGATGAACACCTATGACAGGGTCGGACAAAAGTAACAGAAATGCGTCATGCACAAGAGAGGGAAGATCATTGATGCGCGAGTCACTCAACTGCTGCAACGTTCGCGCAGCAGCCATCCTTACTAAAGCAGATTCTCCAACCATTGCGCCATACAAGAACGGGAGAACTGTGTTCGTCGATGTTACGGTGTTCATGAGCGGCGGCAGTGCCTTGATGAGGGCAGCACGAAATTGCTCAGGCCATTGCACGTCGCTGGCGATAAAGTCGATGAACTTTGCCGCAGCCGCTGGGTTCGCAGCTGCCGCACTGCTTGCCCACTCCAAAAGAGCAGCACGTAGACTAGCGAGTCGCTGCCTCTGGTTGGCACGCTCCATTTGGACAAGAAAATTGCTCACCTCTTCAGGCTCTGGTGGCAAGTTCATGAAATCCGTTAATACTTGATCCACCAGTGCGGCTGTTCCCAAAAGGTATTCCATTTGCTCATCAGCAACTTGCGAAAGCTGTTCCGGAAAGCGTTGAAAAGCCTCTTGGACGTGTTGAATTACCTCTGGATTCTGTGTCGTGGAAGCCCACTGTAGGATGCGGCGTAACGCTGTTCCATAAGGAGCGATATCCGGAATAGTATCTACAGACTCAAAACGATTGCTTGGCAACCTGAGCAGATTTGAATAAACCCTAGCGATTCGCGCCTCCCCTACACTAGAGGCTCCTTGGTAATAATTTGCGAGCAATGCGTCGACCCGTTGACTGTCCGCCAGGATGGCGTAAACAAGCGCCCGTCCGAGCTCGTGCGCCACTTTATCAATTTCCGAATCTCGGTCGCTGTCGACAAGAGAGTCAACTCGGGTAAGCTTTGCAGCAAGGCTGCGAACCAGTTCAAGGGGATAAGCGGCACTACTGTAGATGAGAGGCATTGCCCGTGCCGCAACCATCACTTCCGTGCTGGAACTGCTGGAAATTAGGGCGTCAAGTGCCTTTTCCACTGCCGCGGGAAACCTCAGCGCCAAGGCTCGTAGCGCCTCGGGGCGTTTCTCCGGCTCGGAATAATTAAAGTCGTTACGCGGCGGCGCTGCTAAGAAACAAAGGCTCTTAACGGCTCCCTGCACCTGAGAGACGTCAACGAAGTCGAGATGCGTTAAAAGGATCTCGGCAGCAGTCTCCACATTGCGCCCGAGCGAGAGGCATTGCATCGCGCAGACGGCAAGCCTCTTTTGGTCCACTGACACCAAGCGCAGGCAGTTGAGTGCAGTTTCTGTCGCCCACAATTCGTCTGCTTCGATCAAGCGAAAGAGGTACTCGACAATGTCGACGTTGAACACCTCTGGAGCAAGGCGAGCGGTCGCGACTATCTTCTCTGACGCTGACTCTGTACGAGTTTGGTCCAACAACTGTAGGTCTTCAATCAACGAGGCAACTGGCACGGGAGCATTGGTTTGAAGTGCAGTGCGTGCTACCTGGCGGGCATCAAATTCATCACGAAGTCTTTTTTCCTGCCGCTCCTGTTCCGCGGCCCTCGTGGCCTCCCGCTGGTCTCGCTTGCGCACGAGCTCTATAAGGTTGGGTAAGCGCAACGGTTGACGAATTTTGCAACTCACGCAATTGCGGTCATAAAACTCCAGCGCCGCATCCTCCAGATACCAAGTTGCAGAACCGCCTGCAGGGGCGTGATCACATGCCATAGAGTGATGGCCAATTGGGTAGCCGGTTGCAGCTTCGATCATTCCAGTGCCGCCGAACTTCTCGATCCTAGCGTGACCGCACCAGTTCTGGGTGAGAACCTTTACTTCTTGATTACGCCGGCCGACTTCCACCGTCCTTAGATAATCCCGTTCTCCAATCATGAATTCATAACTCCTATTGCGCTAGGACGAGCAGTACAAAGTTCTGCTTTGATCGATGCCATCAAACCAGTACATCGTGCGAGAACTCGGCAATGTTGGTCATGCGTAAGTTCTCGCTTGGTTGGCATCCACAGTATGAATATACAGCACCAAACTGCCTAGTAGCCGACATGAAACACCCCGTGATGAGCTACTCATGCGAACCTGCGGATTCCGGTGCCGGCAGCTAGGCCAGAAGATCGTCCTAGGCGGTGCGTTACGTCAGAAGTTGTCGCGCCGGTACCTCGTATATCGCATGTTGCTCCAGAGCTCCCAAGGAGACATTCCGCCCAGTTCATCCTTATAGTCGAATCGGCCTACCAGCGCTGACGGAGCTGGATCGAATCGATCACACCACGAGGGTAATTCTTGTAGCTTGTCTGCGAACCCGGATTCCCTACGAAGGACAAGCCCGTCGCGGGCAGCGGCAAGGATGGTTTTGTTTCCGACGGAGGCGATGAGGGAGAACACCTCTGGCAGAAGTTCGATGTCGATGACGCTGCGATTTTCTTGTCTGGTCCACACTGTCTTAGTAACGAGGTTACAAGCCCATGTGTGATTTGGGGTGAGCAAATCCAGGCTCAGGCTGAAGTTGTCGATGTCGAGATTGGTAGTGTCGAGCGTCGCGAAATAGCGGCACAGGCCGCCATCGGGGGCGCTCACGTAAACCTCCCGCGCGGAGATAGTTTCCAGCAGCGATTCGAGTAGATCGATCCGATCGGTTTTGATCGATACCAATTCGTAGCCGGGTTCTGGTTGAATCTCCAGCCGTAACGCGTGCTCGACTCCCCATTCGGTCGCGGGAGTGACGAAATAGATCCGTTCTGGGAGCACCTGACTCGACCTAGCGCGTCCGAAGTCGGGATGGCGAAATAGCGCATTGCTCACTTGGTTGAAGTGTTCCGAGAATTCGCCATCGTGCCGCCCCGTTTTTTCGTCGATAACAAAAGACTCCACCGACACGGCTTGCCCATCCAGATGTGCTAACGCAATTCCGTTCTCGCCGGCACCTCGTAGGTCGATGCGAGTCTCAGGAACATCGAAATCGGTCGCAGCTACAGGCACGCCGAAGACAAGATATGTGCCGTGTGGCGTCAAGTACGGCTGAAATGCCTGGTCATTGTCATACCCGTAGCTACCTTCAGGTTTCCAGTACTGCAGGAGGCTTGCGAACCAATGTTCGTGTTGCCGCATGCTCTCATCGAGGGCAAACTGCGGGCCGACGAAGTCTGGATAATCGTCAGCATCGTCATCGGCACTTTCTAAGTAGCGGCAAGCCATATCGAACCATGCTCGTGGTTCAGACCACATAATCGAAAACGGCTCGCCGTGGTTCGCCGCATACGGTGCGAGATCCTTTAGATGCTCTGGAAAATTCATGCACTCAGGAAGATACACTCTCGTGCCAATTAACTTGATCGGCTGACCGTTGATGTCGGCAAAACTTTGGACGACGGCATAGGGATCGGGCCCGATGCCTGCGGAATACCAGGGCGTTCTCCGTAGTTGAGGTACGACATCCTCCAGTATGATGTCGCGCTCATGCTGTTCGAACACGAACCGCACTGTTTGTAGCATTCCCGCCAAGTTCGCGTTTGCCAATACTCGGCTCCCGATCGCGCGAGCGATTCCGATTTCTTCTTGGCGGAGGTATTCGCGCAGGCGCGCGGACGGCGATCCGGCAAGTTGCAGACGCGCTTCGCCGTCGAGGCGCAACGCGACTCGCTTCTGCAGGTCGTCCCAACTCTTGCATTGATAGGCAGACTGGGCCAGGATGTTGCGCGCGCCCGTGAGAGAAATTCCAAGCCTGTCTCGCAGGCGTTTGGCTTGAAGAGTAATGTGGTCCCGCATCTCCGCGGAACTCGGCAGCTTCTTGCTCGTCATCGTGTTCTCCGTTTTATCCAATACTGGATGCACCAGAGATGCCTACCCACGGTCCCTGATGCCCGGAAAGGGAAATTCATCGAAGGAGTGCACACATAGTTGGTTCACTTCGCTGCAGCGCGAGGCTCAAGGGGTAGGCAGCACGCCGACTATGACGACGATTCTAAGCGTATTGTAGACTGCTTAAGTCGTGTGAAGCAAGACAGCCGGCTGCATTTAAAAAGCACCGTTCTTGCTAGGCGCTTAGGTCTTTCTAATCACAGTGACCTTACCTCCAGTCAACGCCGCCCGTTCCTTAGCCCACGCTTCCCGCTCGTCCCACAACTGCTTGACCAGCGATACCTCTCGGGCCAATGCCTCTTCCCAGAGCATCCTGTAGCGAGCGGCCGCCACCTTGGCCTCCTCCAGTCGCTCACGTATTTCATCTCGGGGTTCGGTTTCTGCCTTGGCGGCGTCAATTGCTTCAATAAGGTCGCGGAAGATCGGCCGTAATTTTTTGATCGTGCCCTTTTTCCGTCCTGCTTCCAGAGATACCGAATCGTTGGTTATTCTGGTCCCCTTCGGGACATTAACCGGCTTCCCCCTTTTCAGGCGCTCGAGCGCCTCGAAGTAGTCTTTGAGGATATCAGGCATATCCGCCACCTTTCGAGGCTAAAGCAGCACCCTCCGGCCGCCATTCGCGTTCTACACGCTCCAGCGCTCCCAGTTCTTCGCGCTCCATCGCTTCGGTGATTGAACCAGGAGTAATTGAATCGCCACGACTATCGTAGACACTCCTGAGCCATAATGTCGGGCAAAAGGAGAAGTCATGAGCGGTAAACGGTATCCAGAAGAATTCAAGATCGCAGCAGTCAAGCAGGTAGCGCATGGCGGACACCCAGCAAGCGAAGTAGCGCAGCGACTAGGGGTGAGCATCCATAGCCTGTACGCATGGACGAAGCGATACGGCGTTCCTGAGGCAGAGCGCAAAGCTGTCGACGCCCAGTCCGACGAGATGCGTCGCCTGAAGGCCGAACTCAAGCGCGTCACGGAGGAGCGTGACATATTGAAAAAGGCCGCGGTGTACTTTGCCAAGACGTCCGGGTAAGGTACACCTTAATTGCTGAGTTACTGGACCAATTCCCGGTGCGACGGCTATGCAAAGTGCTCGAGGTGCATCCGAGTGGCTTCTACGCTTGGCGGCTAAATCCCGAGAGCCGTCGTGCCAGGGAAGACAAGCGCCTGCTCGTGCCGATTAAAGAGTCGTGGCTGGAAAGCGGCAGCGTGTACGGCTATCGCAAGGTCAGCGACGATCTGCGTGAGCTTGGTGAGCAATGCGGCATCAACCGTGTCCACCGTCTGATGCGATCGGCCGGGATTGGCTCGCAGACCGGCTACGCCAAGCGCAAATACAAACGCGGAGGCGCACCCTCGCTGGTAGCGCCGAATCACCTGCAGCGCCAGTTTGACGTGCAGGAACCCAATCGCGTCTGGGTGACGGATATTACCTACATCCGCACCTATGAGGGCTGGTTGTATCTGGCCGTGGTACTCGACCTGTTCTCGCGCCAAGTTGTCGGCTGGTCGATGAGTTCACGCATCGATCGCGAGCTGGCGATGAATGCGCTGCTAATGGCTGTTTGGCGTCGGCAGCCCAAGAATACGGTGATGGTGCATTCAGATCAGGGCAGCCAATTCAGCAGTTACGACTGGCGCGACTTTCTGGACGAGCACAATCTTCAACAGAGCATGAGCCGGCGTGGTAACTGTCATGACAACGCGGTTGCCGAGAGCTTCTTCCAGCTACTGAAACGGGAACGGATTCGGCGAAAGACCTACGGCACGAGGGAAGAGGCAAAGCAGGACGTCTTCGATTACATCGAGATGTTCTACAATCCGAAGCGCCGGCATAGCTTCAGCAATGACCTGTCGCCGGTCGAGTATGAAAAGCAGTATTTCCAACGGCTTGCGAGTGTCTAGCAAACTCGTGGCGATTCAGCCCGGCTCTGGTACGTCGTCATAGCTGGGGCGGTTTCCGCCTCTAACTGTGAAAGGAGATAGAGCGTGCCGAGAGACCACGGCACTGCATCCCGGTCGAGTACAACAGGAAACAAGTTGTAATTGAATCCCCGTTCCGAATACGCATCGCAGGTAAAGCGGTAGTGATAGGTTGCCCCCGGATGTCCTTTGCCCTCTTTGATGACTCGTTTTAGCGCTCGAGGATCATCCTCCGTTGTTAGCTCTGACAGCTGAAAGACTGGCAGAAGCACCTTGCGCCGCAATTCTCTCATTGGCCAACTTTCTGCTTCGTCCTAACAACACTAAGGCAGGGCTTGGCAAATACACTGAAGCGCGGACTCGAAACAGTGCTCCAGTTCGCCATAGATAACGAGATGAATACCATGCTTCAAGCCTTTCATAAGCAGTAGAGCGCTTACCTGGACAGACTCAAGCTAAAAACGAAGTGCTAGGTATACGCCAGAGATAGCCAAGGTCGCTAGGGTGAGCGGCACACCGACCCGGGCATGGCATCTCCAATCGATGGCGATACCACGCCTGGCAGCAGCATCAACAACGATGATGTTTGCAATGCTTCCTACGATCAACAGATTACCCGATAAAGTGCTGACCAAGGCAAGTAGCACACCGCCCATCTCATGGTGCACAGAGGGTAATAGCAACATCACCGCAGGGACGTTAGAGACAAAGTTGGATAGCAGAAAAGTGGCAACAAACAACGAGCTTGGCTGATCCAGTTGCACGCCGTACGTAGCGAGGTAAGTCATGGCGTCCGAAGTCATTCCTGTGCGCTGAATTGCATGGTTCACCACGAAGAGGCTCATGAACAAGACTAGTAACTCCCAATCTACTAGTCCGAGCATCTGTCGAGAACGCAGCTGCCTGCTCATTAACAAAATGCCTGCGCCGATGAGCGCCATGTGCTCTCTAGGCCACGGCGCCACAAGAAACGCCACTAACAGCGCGCCGGCAATGACGAGCCCTTTCGTCGTTTGCCAAGCATCGAACGGCACTTTTTCCGTTTGCGGCTCAGCGACTGAAACGTGCACTGCAACCTCCCCAGCCTCTCGCCACTGTCCACGGGTCTGCCAGGCGATCAGAACCCAACTTACTACCAGTCCCAGCCCAACAGGAATGGCTACCTTCAGGAAGTAACCATCAAAAGACAATCGCAGCGTTTGGCCGATCAGCATGTTCTGTGGATTGCCTATCAACGTCGCGGCAGAGCCGATGTTGGCGGCACAGGCTAGCGCAAGCAGGAAGGGCACCGGGGAAAGCTGGCGTCGCTTGCAGGCATCGATCAACACCGGAGCGATGGCCAAGCAAACAATATCGTTACTGAACACGGCTGACAGTACGGCGGTAATGACGATCAGCACCGCCAACAGGCCGGAAGGGCTCAACGACAACCCAGCCACCTTATGGGTAATCCAGTCATAGAATCCGCCAAGACGCATCTGCGCTGATATAACCATGAAGGCGAACAGCAAGATCAGAGTGGGCAGATGAATAGCTGCCACCGCTTCCTCTAGGCTCAGTGCGTTGATGCTGATGAGAGCAATGGCTCCGAGAAGCGCGACGCCGGTACGGTCAAGCTGCAGGAAGGGCAAGCCTCCAAGGATCATTCCAAGGTAGACGATGAGGAATATGATGAGGATTGTCGTGGCCATGGTGAAATCAATAGTCGAAGGCCTACCTCGAAGCTAAAAGAGTGTGTCGAGGGCATTTTCCATGTAAACTTTGTCCATCTTAACAAAACTTACCAAACATGCCTGCCAGTAGTTTACTTGCATGTACTGCTGCAGGTGCCGGCCAACCGCATCGGCCACACCCAGTTCAGCCTGGCGCAACTGAAGATCATGCAAGAGGCGATCACACTGACCGTGTTCGTGCCGTTCGCGATGTTCTACATGAACGAGCCGTTCAAGCTCGATTACCTCTGGGCCGGCCTGTGCCTGGTCGGCGCGGTCTACTTTATCTTCCGTTCCTAGATCGTTGGCCCCTGCCCTGCAACTTCGCGGGCGCCGCATTACACTATCCGGTCTGAACGTTTTGTATTTCCAAAGGATTTCTTATGAGCGCATATTTGCAAGGTAACGAGATGACGGCCAACGGCGCCAACGCCGCGCCAGTCCCGGCCCCGGCGCCCGTGCCTGCAATGCCAAAGGCGGTGACGGTTCCCACCCTGCTCGCGATGCGCGCAGCCGGCAACAAGATCGCCATGCTGACCTGCTACGACGCCAGCTTCGCGTCGCTGATGGACCGCTGCGGCGTCGAGATTTTGCTGATCGGCGATTCGCTCGGCATGGTCTGCTCGGGCTACGATTCGACGCTGCCGGTGACGGTGGCCGACATGGTGTACCACACCGCCGCCGTGGCGCGCGGCAACAAGAACGCGCTGGTGCTGGCCGACATGCCGTTCGGCGCCTATGGCAACCCGCAGCAAGCCTATGACAGCGCGGTGCAGCTGATGCGCGCCGGCGCCCACATGATCAAGATCGAGGGCGGCGCCTGGCTGGCCGACACCGTGCGCCTGCTGGTCGAACGCGGCATCCCGGTGTGCGCCCACATTGGCCTGACGCCGCAGTTCATGCACCAGTTGGGCGGCTTCAAGGTGCAGGGCAAGACCGGCGAAGGCGCCGAGCGCCTCAAGAACGATGCGCTGGCGCTGCAAGCGGCCGGCGCCGCCGTGGTGCTGCTCGAAGCCGTGCCGGCCGCGCTGGGCAAGGAAGTCACCGAGCTGCTGCACGTACCGACCATCGGCATCGGCGCCGGCCCCGATTGCTCGGGCCAGGTGCTGGTGATGCACGATCTGCTGGGCGTGTTCCCGGGCCGCAAGGCGCGCTTCGTGCGCAACTTCATGGACGGCCAGACCAGCATCGACGCCGCCGTCACCAGCTACGTGACGGCGGTAAAGGACGGCAGCTTCCCGGCGCCGGAGCACTGCTTCTAAGGCCTTGCCATGGACGCGCAGCCCGACACGTCGCGCCTGTTCCTGGCCTTGTGGCCAGAGCCTGGCCTGCGTGAACGCTTGCGCGAAGCGCGCGACCTGTGGACCTGGCCGCGCGCGGCAGCGCCGGTGCACACCGAAAAGCTGCACCTGACGCTGCATTTCCTGGGCAGCGTGCCAACGGCGCGCCTGCCCGAACTGCTCAACGGGTTCAGCGCGCCGTTCGCGCCGTTCCGGCTCGACCTGGGCCGGCCGACCTTGTGGCCGCACGGGATCGCGGTGCTCGAGCCATATAGTGAATCAGCTGAACTTCTGGCATTGCATGCGCGCCTGCGTGCGGCGCTGCTCGCGCTCGGCCTGCAGCCCGAGGCGCGCCCCTACCGCCCGCACGTGACGATGGCGCGCCGCGCCGCCGGCGCCGGCATGCCTGCGGACGATCCCGCGATTGCATGGGATGTGCGCGGCTATGCGCTGGTCGAGTCTACAAGCGCCGGCTATACGGTGTTACGCCACTACTGCTGACAGCCAACGATTGCCTGGCCGCCGGCTCACGCTCACGCTCACGACATGGCGGGCGCCGGCGGCGCCGGTTCCTCCGGCAGCGGAATGAACTCGGCATCGTCGGCGTCCGGCAGCGTCATGCGCCCGGCCTTCCAGTCGGCGGCGGCCTGCGCCAATCGGTCCCTGGAAGACGACACGAAGTTCCAGTACAGGTGGCGCTCGCCGACCGGCTCGCCGCCAAGCACCATCACGGTGGCGCGTTCCAGCGCCCGCACGCGCGACGCCGCCGCGCCCAGCACCAGCATGCGCCCGCTTTCGTGCCGCACGCCGTCGAGTTCGACCGCGCCGGTGGCGATGTACAGCGCGCGCTCGGCATAGTTGCCCGGTATTTCGGCGCTCGAGCCGGGCGCCATGTCGAGGTGCGCGTAGAACAGCGGCGAGTGGGTTGCGGCGCCGGCCGTCAGGCCATACGCGCTGCCGGCGATGAGCTGCCCGGCCACGCCGGCATCGTGCCACTGCGGCAGGTCGGCGCCGGCATGGTGCGAGAAGCCGGGGTCGATTTCTTCCATTCCATCGGGCAGGGCGACCCAGGCCTGGATGCCGTGCATGCGGCCGCCGTGGGCGCGCGCGTGTTCGAAGCGCTCGCTGTGGGTGATGCCGCGCCCGGCCGTCATCCAGTTGACTTCGTGCGGCCGGATCGGCTGCTCGTAGCCCAGGCTGTCGCGGTGCATGATCTCGCCCGAAAACAGATAGGTTACCGTCGACAGGCCGATATGCGGATGCGCGCGCACGTCGACGCTGCGGTCGATGCCCGGCGCCAGGTCGACCGGGCCGATATGGTCGAAGAAGATGAAGGGCCCGACCATGCGCCGTTTTGCAAACGGCAGCACGCGGCCGACTTCGAAACCGCCGCCAAGCGCGCGGCGGCGCTGTTCGATGATCATGTCAATCATGGTGTTTCTCCTTGGGTTGGCGGACGGATGTCGGCAGTTGTTCGATCGCCAGTCTGCGGCAACTGGCTTGCCAGGCCATGATACGCCGGCGCCGCATCATTTCGCCGCCACGGGTTTGCGCAGCGGCTCCGGCACCACCGACAGCTGCAATCGGTCGCCCCCCGACTTGAGGCCGCCCTGGACCTGTTCCGAGAGCCGCTCGGCATCGCGCTGGCGGATCTCGTCGGCGGCGTCGATGACGTCGGCTTCGGAGTAACCCAGCGCGCGCATGCCCTCGGCGCCCATCAGGTAGGCCGATTCGGCGGTTTCGCGGATCTGGTAGTCGACACCGGCACGTATCAGTTCGATCGCATGCCGGCGGTCGAAGCTGCGCACCAGCAGCCTGGCCTGCGGGAATTCGCGCTGCGCCAGCGTCACGATCTGCAGCGCGGCGGCGGGATCGTCGACACACACCATGATGGCCTCGACTTCGGCGGCGCCCGAGTGGCGCAGGGTGTCCATCCTGGTGCCGTCGCCATAGAACAACTGGTAGCCGAAGCGCTGCGCTTCGCGGATGCGGTCGGGATCGCGGTCGATCACCGACAGCTTGATGCCGCTCGAGAGCAAGACCTGCGAGGCGATCTGCCCGAAGCGGCCAAAGCCGATCACCAGGATGCGCCCCTTCAGGTCCTTGGCCGGCTTGACGCCGTCCATCGACTTTTCGCGCCGCAGGCCGCGGTCGGCCAGCATCACCACCAGCGGCGAGCAGGCCATCGACAGGATCACCACGGTGGCGAACAAGGCATTCTCGCGCGCGTCGAACACGCCCAGCGACAAGGCCGCGGCGTACAGCACGAAGGCGAATTCGCCACCCTGCAGGAACATCGAGGTGCGCCGCGCCGCGTCCTGGCCGGGGGCCCCGAACGCACGCGCTACCCCGTACACGACGACGCCCTTGACGGCCATGAACGAGGCCAGCAGCATCAGCAGCAAGGGCCACTCGGCAGCGACGATCGACAGGTCGAGCGACATGCCGACGGCCAGAAAGAAAAGCCCCATCAGCAGGCCGCGAAACGGCTCGATATCGCTTTCGATCTGGTGCCGGTAGCTCGACTTGGACAGCATCACCCCGGCCAGGAAGGCGCCCATCGCCATCGACAACCCGGCGTATTCCATCAGCAGTGCGGCGCACAGCACCACCAGCAGCGCGCCGGCGGTCAGCACTTCGCGCGTGCGCGAGCGCGCCAGCAGCGCAAAAAAGGTGTCGAGAGCGAAGCGCGACACCGCCAGCAGCACCAGCAACGCGGCCAGCGAGCGCAGGATATCGACCCACCCCGATTGCCCGTGCGACAGCGGCGACAAGAAGGCGACGATCGCCAGCAGCGGCACGATCATCAGGTCTTCGAACAGCAGGATGGCGACCGATTTCTGGCCCTCGCTGCTGGCGATCTCGCCGCGGTCCTGCAAGGCCACCATGATGACGGCGGTCGACGAGAGCACGAAGCCGGCCCCCGCCACGAAGGCGGCCGGTCCCGACAGGCCGAACGCCAGGTAGGCGGTCAGCGCCAGCGCGCCAATGGCGGCGCCGACCTGCGCCAGGCCCAGGCCGAAGATCTGGCCGCGCATTGCCCACAGCTTGGAGGGGCGCAGTTCGAGGCCGATCACGAACAGGAACATCACCACGCCAAGCTCGGAGATATGCAGGATCGATTCGGCGTCGGTGAACAGCCCAAGCAGCGATGGGCCGACCAGGATGCCGGCCGCAAAATAGCCGAGCACCGAGCCAAGGCCGAGCCGGCGAAACAATGGCACCGCGATTACCGCCGCGCCCATCAGGACCGCTACCGGGCCGATCGTGTGTCCCAGGCTTGCTTCAGACATGCAGTTTCCCCGCTCGTTTCAAACAGTTCAGATTCAGATTCAGATGGCGGCGCATGGCGTCAGCCATTGCGCGTCAGGATGCGCGCATTGAGCGCAATCACCAGTCCCGACAGCGACAACATCGCCAGCGCCGTCGTCACACTCGACTGCATCGCCACCCACCCCAGCACCGGCGGCGCCAGCAGCAGGCCGCCATACCCGAGCGTGGCCACCGCCGCTACGCCGGCGCCGGGACTCATCCCGGGAATGCGCCCGCCGGCGCCGATCAACAGCGGCACCACATTCGCGGCACCGAGGCCGATCAGGGCAAAGCCGGCGGCCGACAAGGCGAAGTCGCTGCTGCTCACCGCCAGCGCCAGGCCAGCGAACATGGCCAACCCGCCGAGCACCATGATGCGCACCGCGCCGAAGCGCACGATCAGGCGGTCGCCGGCGAAGCGGCAGGCCGCCATCGCGATCGAGAACGCCGAAAAGCCCAGCGCCGCCGAGGCTGGCGAGGCGCCGGTGCGCTCGCGCATCAGGAGCGCGCTCCAGTCGACCAGTGCGCCCTCCACCGCAAAGCACAGCAGCGCAAGCAGGCCCAGACCAATGGCGGCGCCGCGCGGCAAGGCGAAGTGGCTGCCACTGTGGGCATGTGGCGCAAAGCCCATCACGCGCGGCGCCACCAGCGCCAGGATCACGGCGCAGGCAATCGCCAGCGCCAGCGCGCCCTGGCCGTGGCCCCATCCCTGGCCGATCATCACGCCGCCGAGGGCCGCGCCGAACAGGCCGCCCAGGCTGAAGAAGCCGTGGAACGACGACATGGTCGGCACGCCGCGCGCGGTTTCGACTTCGCTCGCGTTGGCGTTCATGGCCACGTCGAGTGCGCCGTTACTGACGCCAAACAGGAAGGCCGCGCCGAACAGCAGCGGCAGGTTGGGCACGCCCATGATCACACCCAGCATCAAGACGAACCCGGCGCCGGAGGCCAGCACCATGCGGCGCGTGCCCCAGCGCCCGGTCAACCCGCCCATCAGCGGCATCGCCAGCAGCGCGCCGGCGGCGATCGTCAACAGCACCATGCTCAGCATCCCGGTGTTGATCGCCATGCGCGCCTGCACCGTCGGCACGTGCGCCGCCCACAGGCCGATGCCGGCGCCGTTGAGCAGGAAAACGGTGGAGATGGCCCAGCGGCCGGCGTCGATGGTGCATGAAGCTGTGGGGCTGGCGTCGGCTGCGGCGTCGTTCATGGGTGCTCTTATTCGTGATGGGTAGCGGGTGGGGCGCAGAATCGTTGCTTACTCTACCCAAGCGCCCACAGACAGGCAAGACCGCAATCCGGCGCCCCTGCTTCGCGCTTCGCGCCGCCCACCTGCAATCCGGCGCAAAGGCCACCACCGGGCCAGAAAACTGCGCGATACTCGTCGCATGAGCCTCCACGCCACCTCGCCTGCTCGCGCGCCAGCCGTCGCGACGCCGATCCACCTGCCCATCATGTGGCGCATCTATATCGGCGTCTGGCTGGCCTACGTGCTGCTGGTGGCGTTCGTGGTGCAGGCCGACGCCGTGATGGCCGGCAGCTTCAATCCGTCGATGATCCTGTATTCGTTCTGCACCACCGCGCCGCCCGGCGTGCTGCTGGCGCTGTTGTGGCCAGTCACCGGCTGGATGGACGCGCGCGGCCTGCGCGGCGCAGCGCGCTTCGGCATGCACATGGCGCTGGCGACCGGCTTCGCCTTGTGCACCCACTTGCTGATGCTGACAGTGCAAGGCGGTGAGCACAAGCCACTTTCGTGGCATGCGTGGCCGCTGATGTACAGCATGATGAGCTATGCGCTGGTGGCCGGCATCTTCCAGACCGTGCGCGCCAATGCGTCCGCCCAGCACCAGGCGCTGGCCGCGCAGCAGGCGCGCACGCTGCTGGTGGCGGCCGAACTGGGGGCACTGCGCAGCAAGCTCAATCCGCACTTCCTGTTCAACACCCTGCACTCGATCATCGCCCTCACCGGACGCAATCCGGCGGCGGCCGAAACGGCGCTGTTTCAATTCTCGGACATGCTGCGCTACGTGCTCGATACCGAGCGCGCCGGCATCGACCGCGTGACGCTCGACGCCGAACTCGACTTCGTGCGCGACTACCTCGAGCTCGAGTCGCTGCGCCTGGGCGAACGGCTGCGGGTCGAGTGGGAGCTCGACCCGGATGCGGGCGACGCGCTGCTGCCGGCATTGACGCTGCAGCCGCTGGTGGAGAACAGCATCAAGCACGCCTTCAACCCGCACAGCCGACCTGGCCTGCTGCGCATCGAAAGCCGGCGCGACCTGCAAGCCGGCGTGCTGCGCCTGACGGTGCGCGACGATGGCCCGGGCGCCACGCAGGCCGCGATCGACGCCGCGCCTGGCCTCGGCCTGCGCACCATCGCGCGCCGGCTTGAACTCGACTACGCCGGCCGCGCCGCGCTGGCGCTCGATGCCGGCCGGGCCAGCGGCTTTGTCGCCACCGTCACCCTGCCGCTTTCCAGCACATGAACACCAGGACCGTATTCTTCGCCGAGGACGAACCGCTGGCGCGCGACGTGCTGCGCGACGCCATCTACGCCCACCCGGCCCTGCGCCTGGTGGGCGAAGCCGCCGATGGCGCCAGCGCCTTGCAGCGCATCACCGAGCTGCGGCCCGAGGTGGTGTTCATGGATATCCAGATGCCCGAGATGAGCGGACTCGACGTGCTGCGCCGGCTCGACTACCTGCCGCGCATCGTGTTCACCACCGCCTACGACGGGCACGCGGTGACGGCGTTCGAGCTGCACGCGCTCGACTACCTGCTCAAGCCCTTCACGCGCGAGCGCTTTGGCGCCGCCGTGGCGCGCGTACTGGACAGCGCGGCGCCCGGGCCGGCCGCGCTCGACGCCGCACTGGCACGCGCGAACGGCGCGCCGGCGCGGCTCGAACGCATCCTGGTGCGCGACCGCGGCCGCATCTTTCCACTCTCGACCGGCGAGATCGAATACATGAAGGCCGACTCCAAGTACACGGTCATCGTGGCGCGCGGCCAGCACTTCCTGGTGCGCATCGGGATCTCCGAACTGGAAGCCCAGCTCGACCCGCAGCGCTTCATCCGCATCCACCGCTCGGCGCTGGTGAACCTCGACTTCGTCGACTCGATGCGCGCCGATGAGCAGTCGCAGTTGCAGATCCTGATGCGCGACGGGACCAGCCTCGGCGCCAACCGCGAAGCCTCGAAGCTGCTGCGCGACATGTCGATCTGACGACCTGAAACGATTACGGGCAAAGTTGATCCCGGGGCCGGTTCTGCCTTTATAATCGCGGATTTTCCGCCCTCAATTTTCCTGGCCCTGGGAGCTGACCTGCATGAACACCACCTTGATCGTTTTCGTCGCGCTCTACCTGCTTGGTACGCTGGCGCTGGGGATGTGGGCCGGCACCCGGATCAAGAACACCAGCGACTTCGCCGTCGCCGGGCGCAGCCTGCCGCTGGTCATGGTGATCACCACCACCTTCGCCACCTGGTTCGGCGCCGAGACCGTGATGGGCATCCCGGCCAAGTTCGTGCAGGGCGGCCTGAATGCGGTGATCGAAGACCCGTTCGGGGCCGGCATGTGCCTGATCCTGGTGGGCGTGTTCTTTGCGACCAAACTATATAAACTGAACCTGCTGACGATCGGCGACTACTACCGCCAGCGCTACGGCAAGGGCATCGAGATCTTCTGCTCGGTGGCCATCATCCTCAGTTACCTGGGCTGGGTTGCGGCCCAGATCACGGCGCTGGGACTGGTGTTCTCGGTGCTCACCGCCGGCGCCATGGCGCCGGCCACCGGCATGATCGTCGGCACCCTGACCGTGCTGATCTACGTTGTGGTGGGCGGCTTCCTGGCCGTCGCCATCACCGACTTCATCCAGATGATCGTGCTGGTGGTGGGCATGAGCGTGATCGCCTGGTTCGCCGCCGACCTGGCCGGCGGCACCGGCAACGTGCTGGCGATGGCGCAGCAGGCCGACTTGTGGCGCCTGCTGCCCGAGCCGGGCTTCACCGACATCATGTTCTTCATCGGCGCGGCCGTGACGATGATGTTCGGTTCGATCCCGCAGCAGGACGTGTTCCAGCGCGTGATGTCGGCCAAGGACGCGCCTACCGCGCGCACCGGCGCCATCATCGGCGGCGCCAGCTACATCCTGTTCGCGTTTGTGCCGATGTTCATCGTCGCCGCGGCCGTGGTGGTGATGGGCGGCCAGGCGATGGAACTGGCCCAGAACGACTACCAGCGCCTGCTGCCGACGTTCGTCATGACCAAGATGCCGCTGGTGATGCAGATCCTGTTCTTCGGCGCCCTGCTCTCGGCGATCAAGAGCACCTCGTCGGCCACGCTGCTGGCGCCGTCGACCAGCTTCGTCGAGAACATCCTCAAGAATTTCAGGCCCGGCATGAGCGACCGCCAGCAACTGCTGGCGATGCGCATCACCATCGTGATCTTCGCGGCGCTGGTGCTGATGTATGCGATCGCGATGGAAGGCACCTCGATCTACGAGCTGGTGTCGGGCGCGTATCAGGTGCCGCTGGTGGGAGCGTTCATTCCGCTGGTGATGGGCCTGTACTGGAAGCGCGCCACGACGCAGGGCGCGGTGCTGTCGATCGCCGGCGGCATGCTGACCTGGGTGCTGTTCATGGAAGGCGTGACCGCGTGGGGGACGCAGTTCCCGGGGCAGCTGGCGGGGCTGATCGCGGCGTTTATCGGGATGGTGCTGGGGTCGCTGGCGCCGCAGGTGGTGGCGAACGGTGGTACCGGGCACACGGTGGCAGAGGCGTGACGCGCGCCTGGGTTTACGCTGGTTGAACCTGGGTTCCCGCCTGGGAACCCTAGTGCAGCACGAGCAGCGTTCACGCCGCCCGCACCATCACATCAAACGTGCAGCAGCAAGTGCTCACGCTCCCACGGGCTGATCACCCGCATGAACTCCTGGTGCTCGAGTTCCTTGACCGCCGTGTACACGTCGATGAAGCGTTCGCCGAGGACATCGCGCAGGCGGTCTTCGCGGCGCAGCACCGTGATCGCTTCGGATAATCCCTGTGGCAGTTCGACCGGCATATCGTAGGCATTGCCCTCGACCATCGGCGACGGCTCGTGCGCCTCGGTCATGCCCAGGTAACCGCAGGCCAGCGTGATCGCCAGCGCCAGATACGGATTGGCGTCGGCCCCGATCACCCGGTTCTCGACGCGCCGGTCTTGCGAACCCGATACCGGCACCCGGAAGCCCACGGTGCGGTTGTCGATCCCCCATTGCAGGTTGATCGGCGCGGCCGTGTGGCGCACGATGCGGCGGTACGAATTGACATACGGCGCCACGATCGCCATCGCCGATGGCATGTAGCGCTGCAGGCCGCCGATGTAATGGTGGAACAGCTGGGACGGCGCGCCATCGTCGGTGCTGAAAATGTTCTTGCCGGTTTCAAGATCGACCACGCTCTGGTGCACGTGCATCGCCGAACCCGGTTCATCGGCCATCGGCTTGGCCATGAAGGTGGCGTACATATCGTGCTTGAGCGCCGCTTCGCGCAGGGTGCGCTTGAAGTAGAACACCTTGTCGGCCAGGCCCAGCGGGTCGCCGTGCTGGAAGTTGATTTCCATCTGGCCGGCGCCGATCTCGTGGATCAGGGTGTCGACATCGAGGTTCATCAGTTCGCAGTAATCGTAGATGTCCTCGAACAGCGGATCGAATTCGTTCACCGCATCGATGCTGTACACCTGGCGGCTGGTCTCGGCGCGGCCGCTGCGGCCGATCGGGGCCTTCAGGGGCAGGTCGGGGTCGATGTTCTTGGCGGTGAGGTAGAACTCGAGCTCGGGCGCCACCAGCGGCTTCCAGCCGCGCTGGGCGTACAGCTTGAGCACCCGGCGCAGCACGCTGCGCGGGGCGAAGTCGACCAGGCGGCCGTCGGCGTAGTAGCAATCGTGGATCACCTGCGCGGTGGGGTCGACCGCCCACGGCACCATGGTGATGGTGGTGGGATCGGCTTTGAGGATCATGTCGCGGTCGGTGCTCGAGATCGCGCGGCCGTAGGCGTCGTCGCGCTCGGGCGTGTTGCCGGTGACGGTCATGCCCAGCACCACTTCGGGCAGGCGCATGCCGCGGTCTTCGGTGAATTTGACGCGTGGCAGAATTTTACCGCGCGCCACCCCGGTCAGGTCGGGCACCAGGCATTCGATCTCGGTGACCCGCTTTGCATCGAGCCACTCTTCCATATCGGTGTAACTGAAGTTGTCGCGAATTGCCATGTTTGTCTCACTGTCGTTGGTCGAGGGCGCGCCGTCAGGCGTGCCGGATGCGGGTGGCAGGAGAGCCGGTGAAAACGGAGGTCATGCGCCGCTCCGGCGCTGTTCGCGGTAGGCGCGGCAAGCGTCGCCGAACGCGCGGAACATCTTCATTGAATACGGATTGTGCTGGATGCGCCATTCGGGATGCCACTGCACCGCCAGCGTAAAGCCGGGCGAGGTCGACACCGTGAACGCTTCGACCAGGCCATCCTCGGCCAATGCTTCGACCGTCAGGCCCGGCGCCAGTTCATTCACGCCCTGCCCGTGGAGCGAATTCACGGGGATCTCGTTCACGCCCAGGATGCTCTCGAGCATGCCGCCCGGGGCCAGGGTGACGTTGTGGGCGTCGCCATATTGCTCGTCCATGCCCAGCTCGGCCTTTTCGCGATGGTCGAACTTGCCCACCACCGTCTGCACCGCCTGGTGCAGGCTGCCGCCCAGCGCCACGTTCATTTCCTGGAAGCCGCGGCAGATCGCAATGATCGGCACGCCGCGCCGCACCGCTTCGCGAATCAGCGGCAAGGTGGTCTGGTCACGCGCCGGGTCTTGCGGCAGCGACGGGTCCAGCACTTCTTCGGAGTAGTAGCTCGGGTGCACGTTGGAGGCGGAGCCGGTCAGCATGATACCGTCGACCGTCCCGAACAGGGTTTCCAGGTCGAGCGATTCGCCCGACGATGGCAGGATCAACGAGGTGCAATCGGCGCCGAGGGTGACGGCGTCGACATACTTGTGCTGGGCGGCGTGATACGGATGCTCGCCGAAATCACGGGTGCAGGCGGGAACGATGACGATCGGGCGCATGGGCAGTGTCCTTCCAGTGATGCGCAAGGACTGTGATGCGAACAAGCCAGTCCGGCGCAGATAGCCATTTATCAGACCGAACAGCACGGCTCTGGCCGTGCCTCTCCTGCCGGTCTACTGATTAAAACTGCGATTCAATGTCAAAATTTTAACGGTATTTGGACGAAGATGCCCACACGCTTGCTGCCGGGGCCCTGTCCTGAAACCGGGTGGCTTCGCACGCCGACGCATGAAAAGGTCTACCATTGACGCCTAACCCCTTACCAATCACAACGGACAAGGAGTCCCATGCCGAACCTGAAAGACCCCTCCCTGCTGCGCCAGCAGGCCTATATCGACGGCGCCTGGAGCGACGCCGACAACGGCGCCACCGTCGCCGTCACCAATCCCGCCACCGGCGAGACCATCGCCCACGTGCCGCACATGGGCGCAGCCGAAACCCGACGCGCCATCGAGGCCGCCAACGCCGCCTGGCCGGCCTGGCGCAAGAAGACCGCCAGGGAACGCGCCGCCATCCTGCGCAAGTGGAATGATTTGATGCTCGAGAACGCCGACGACCTGGCGCTGTTGATGACGCTCGAGCAGGGCAAGCCGCTCAAGGAAGCCAAGGGCGAGGTGACCTATGCCGCCTCGTTCTTCGAGTGGTTCGGCGAACAGGCCAAGCGCATCGCCGGCGAGACGCTGGCCTCGCCCTGGCCCGACAGCCGCATCGTCGTCACCAAGGAGCCGATCGGCGTGTGCGCGGCAATCACGCCCTGGAATTTCCCGGCAGCGATGATCACCCGCAAGGTCGGACCGGCGCTGGCCGCCGGCTGCCCGATCGTATTGAAACCGGCCGAACTGACGCCGCTGTCGGCGCTGGCGCTGGCCGAACTGGCCGAGCGCGCCGGCGTGCCGAAGGGCGTGTTCAGCGTGGTCATTGGCGACGCCAAAGCCATCGGCGGCGAAATGACGTCGAATCCGACGGTGCGCAAACTCAGCTTTACCGGCTCGACCGCGGTCGGGCGCTTGCTGATGGAGCAATCGGCCCCGACGGTCAAGAAACTGTCGCTGGAACTGGGCGGGAACGCCTCGTTCATCGTGTTCGACGATGCCGATATCGATGCCGCCGTCGAAGGCGCCATCGCCTCCAAGTACCGCAATGCCGGCCAGACCTGTGTCTGCGCCAACCGTTTATATGTGCAGGACGGCGTGTACGACGAATTCGCACGCAAGCTGGCCGCGGCGGTCGGCAAGCTGAAGGTCGGCAACGGCGTCGACGACGGCGTGACCACCGGGCCGCTGATCGAAGAGAAGGCGGTGCGCAAGGTCGAGCAACATATCGAGGACGCGCTGGGCAAAGGCGCCAAGCTGCTGGTGGGCGGCAAGCGCCACGCGCTGGGGCACAGCTTCTTCGAGCCGACGGTGCTGACCGATGTCACCACTGACATGATCGTGGCGCGCGAAGAAACCTTCGGCCCGCTGGCGCCGCTGTTCCGCTTCAAGACCGAGGAAGAAGTGATCAAGCTGGCCAACGACACCGAGTTCGGGCTGGCGTCGTATTTCTATGCGCGCGATATCGGGCGCGTGTGGCGCGTGGCCGAGGCGATCGAAACCGGGATGGTGGGCGTGAATACGGGGCTGATCTCGACCGAGGTGGCGCCGTTTGGCGGCGTCAAGCAGTCAGGGCTGGGGCGTGAAGGGTCAATCTATGGGATGGACGATTATCTGGTCGTCAAATACATCTGCATGGGCGGGATCTGAACCGTCATTGCCGCCACTGGCAGCAATGACCGGTCGCACGCACACTTGGGTTCCCGCCTGCGCGGGAACGACGTGCCAGGGGTGCAGGCAGCTACAGCTACAGCTACAGCTACAGCTCGCGCAGCCTACTCCTTGTACTCGTAATACTTGCGCGCATCGCCGCGCACCAGCTCGGCCGGATACTTGGCCCGGTTCAGCACCATCTTCTCTTGCACCGCCGTAAACAGGTCGACGTCGAGCTTGTCGGCCAGGCGCACCAGGTACACCAGCACGTCGGCCATCTCATGCCGCACGTCGACCAGCTTGGCGGCGCCGAGCTCTTCGGCGCGGCCCGACTGCAGCCACTGGAAATGCTCGAGCAGCTCGGCCGCCTCGACCGTCAGGGCCGAGGCCAGGTTCTTGGGTGTATGAAACTGATCCCAGTCGCGCTCGTCCACGAATTCGCGGACGATGGCGCGCAGGCGATGCAGATCACTGTCCACGGCGCTCTTCCCGCACCTGGCCGCCGTCCAGATAGCCGCTCAATACGCGATCGAGCTTGGGGGCGATCTCTTCGAAACTGCTGACCGTGATGCCGAGGTCGCGCAGCAGGCCGTCGTGCACGCCATACACCCAGCTGTGGATGGTCAGCGGCTGGCCGCGTTCCCAGGCGTCGCGCACGATGGTGGTGTGGGCGGTGTTCATGACCTGCTCGGCGACGTTGAGTTCGACCAGGCGGTTGGTGGCGGCGCGGCCGCTGACGTTGCCGAGGTATTTGCCGTGCTTTTCACGCACGTCGCGCACATGGCCGAGCCAGTTGTCGGCCAGGCCGACCCGGATATCGGTCAGCGCCGCATGCACGCCCGAGCAGCCATAGTGGCCGCAGATGATGATGTGCTTGACCTTGAGCACGTCGATCGCGAACTGCAGTACCGACAGGCAGTTCAGGTCGGAATGCACGACCACGTTGGCGATATTGCGGTGTACGAACAGTTCGCCAGGGGCCATGCCGAGCAGTTCGTTGGCGGGAACGCGGCTGTCCGAGCAGCCGATCCACAGGTATTCCGGGGCTTGCTGTTCAGACAGCGCTTTGAAGAAATTCGGGTCTTCGGCCACCATTGCGGCGGCCCAGGTGCGGTTGCGCTCGAACAGGTCTGCGGCGCTCAATCCTTTGGTCTGGTACTTGTCCATCATGGTTCCTTCTATTGTTGTTGTATTGCCGTCTACGCAAGACGTTTGCCGTGCCCGTTCTGGTGCGGGCATGCGGCGCTACTGTGACTGTGAGACCCGGAGTTTAACAGCGTTGGCCGCCAGTGGCAGCAGCATCGGCTGGCGCCGATTCAAGCGCCGTCAGGCCGACTGCCACAGGCGAAAAAAAAGGCGCTGTCACCGTTTCGTATAGATGAGTTTGACTACGATGCTGAACAATTGTTCGACGGTAGCAATTCGGCCCATGTCGAGCGCCCAGCGCCAACCCAGATAATTCGGCAGATAGCGCGATGCCACGCCTCGAAATGGCTTAAGCCACTGGCGAAAGCGCTGATGATAGGCGTTGACGTTCTGCACATGGATAACGCTCGCCGCACTCAGGCGCACCCGCTGGCCGGCACGCAGGTTGACTCCCTGGTGGGCAATCCGGTGCTTGCTGGCGAAGGCCCGGTAGGCCGCGTTGGCGTCACTGACCAGCAGCGCTTGCGGATCAAGCTTCGGCAGCAGGTGCTGCGTCAGTTGGGCCGCCGTCACTGCGCCGCGGCCAGTAACGGCATCGATCGTCTGGCCGCTGCGGTCGCGCGCCACCAGGATACAGTCGAGTTCGCGCGAAATGCCACGCCGCCGTGCGCGTCCGCCCCGCTTGCGCGCAGGCCGATCGAGCTTGCGCGAGCCTTTCTGCGATTCGAGCAAGAACATTTCATCAGCCTCGACAATGCCAGTCAGGCACTGTGGCCGATCGAGCTTGACCCAGCGCAGGAAGCGGTGACGCCAGCGAAATGCAGTGTTGCGATGCACGTCGACGCGTTCGGCCGATTGGCGTACGGGGCTAGATGCCAGCAGCGCTGCGCAGTAGTCGAGCCACTTGCCTTTACAGCGCAG
>Ga0265797_10001755_pt1 | contig 37698 bp, 44 predicted proteins | sample P2T30metagenome_FD_192433 | JGI IMG/M metagenome (GOLD analysis project Ga0265797, IMG submission 192433) | Plant litter microbial communities from East Loma Ridge, Irvine, California - P2 T30 | ecosystem: Environmental > Terrestrial > Plant litter > Unclassified | place: USA: California...
TGCCGAGTTTCAGAAACTCAACGATGGTCGTCATAGACGAACCACCAGCGATCCAATGAGACCAGCCAACGTCGCATCTGCTGCGCCTGCGTAGAACGCGATCCGGTCGCCAACGACAAGCGTGGTTCCCGTCAGCGCAAGAACGCCAGCCGTCTGTCCAGCTGGAAAAGTAACCGTGCCGCGTTGCGTGCCATTGATCTTGAGGGAGAAGATAGCGTCCGCCGTGGGCGCTACATCAACGCCAAACATGCTGGCCGTGACGTCCATGGTGCCGCTTTGCGGAGTGACGCCGCCGCCAATGAGAGCGTTGGCGCTTGGCTTGCCGCTGACCACGATCTGAAGGCTGCGGACGTAACTTTCCTTGGGCAGCTTGCCTGTGAGATCCGCTACCGATGCAGCGTCAATATTCGACCGAACGACGTTTCGCTGCGTGCTGGTGAGGGCTTGCGCGGCGTCGAAGCGAACGCGATTGCCTAGCGCAGTGGTCATCGTCTGAGCGAATTGCGGATCATTGTTGAGTGCGCTGGCTACTTCGGAGAATGCATTCAGGGTCTCGGGCGCGAGGTTACGCATATCAGTAACGGACGCCGTTAAGGCGTCGACGCGGCTTGCTAGAGCGGTCAGCGTCGCCGGGTCGGCACTGTCGCCTTTTTCACCGCGAGGCCCTGCGGGGCCAGGCAAGCCTTGAATGCTATCGCCGCGCTCGCCTTTGGGACCGCGAACGCCGGTGGCTTTGGCCGTCATTGTATTGACGGTCCGCGTGGTGACACGGAGCATTGTTGGTGCGCCCTTCTGGACGCTCAGCCGGTGCTGCAACTTCTGGATGGTGATGCTGCTCATCAGGGGTGCACCGATGGGGGAATGGCAAACCCTACGGCGGAGATTGTGGCCCCCGACGCAAGAACATCGGGAACGCCATCGACTACCTCACGGATGATCCAGTCGTATTCCTTTTTGCCGAGCAGATTTGCATGGGCGGCCGTAAAAACGAACTTTACGACGAACGGATCGAGTGGGTCCCGAGTTGGCGGGAGAGAGAAGAGGACATCGCCGTTGTCGCTGCCGACGTGCAACATCATATCCGTGTGGCTTAGATTGACGAGGGAACCGCCCTCGTCCTGGTAGTCGAACTCCAGGACGAAGGTATCTGCCCTGTCGAGCGTGATGTTTCCGGTGACTTGATCCTGCATCCATTACTTATGCAGGTCGGATTGTGGCTCACCTTATCGCTATGGCCATAAGGAATCGTGATCATGGCATCACCAGAGGGGGCGTTTTAAAAGGTGAAAGAGCGCTGGTCTCGAAGCCGTGGCCTTCAACCGAGTGATTTCCGCCTGCTGTTCGGCAAGTGCAAGTTGTAATCTTTCGAGGGCATCCAATGCATGTTGGGTCGCTTCCCTAAGGCTTTTCGTGGTGTCTTTCATCGGCGGCCACCTCGCTTGGCGGCCTTCAATGCCTGCTGCTGGATAGTGGGCATCGCCGCCATAATCTGTTGAACGACCTGCGCGCCATACTCGTCACTGGTCATATGCTGCGCCTCATCCAGGCGGACTTTGACGGTCCCAAGATCGGTTCTTATTTCGGCGATTGTCTGTGACTGCTCGTTTAATCGAGCAGTCAGGTGCGCGAGGATCATGTGGATAGGGTTGTTGGTGTCGTGCTGGTATTCGGGGCTTGATGGGTATTCCACGGGAGTATTCTCCTTCGGGTTATTGGTCTGTGCGGAGGCCGCCGGCCGGATTGTAAAGGCGCCCGTCAAGCACCTTCTCCATGGGCCAGCCACGGTCGATCCGCTGGCGGATGGTGGCTGCTTTGAGGTCGAGCTCTTTGGCCCAATCCACGACCGTCTGGCATTTGCCGTTCAGGTTTAGGAGCGGGCTGCGACCGCCGCGGCAGGAGAGGGCTTTTGGCTTGGCAACCCCCCATCCATAGTCTCGCAGATCAGCCCTTGGCTTGGGGCGGCGGTTGTTCTGCTGTTCTGATCGCGTCGCCCAACGAACGTTGCCCGGCTCATAATTGCCGTCGTTGTTGATGCGATCGAGGCTGTGGTCGGGTGAGGGCCTTGGCCCGATGTGAATAAAGAACCTTGTGAAGCCCCTGATAAGGTCGCGCCATTCCTGACAGACCTCGATACCTCGGCCACCGTAGTTGCCATAGTGGGGGTGTTTGTTGTTGTAGCACCTGTCAATCGCATGGCGTAGCGCGCAGCGTTCAGCGTGAAAGTCTCTTTGTAGGCTCATTCTCCTCACCCGATCTTTGTGGATTACAAAGATACTTATCGGGTCAGAAAGCCGGTAAACTGCTGCTATAAAAGATTATGGTTGCTCGCCTGAGACCAGCGAACAAGACTCAACGTTTCTTGTCCAATTCGATCCGGCGTCCGACGGCGATGTTCAGGTCACCCCAATCGGGAGGAATTGCCTGAGTGCTTTTGGCATATGTTGGAAAATGTCCGCGCGCGGCATTCTCGGCAATTAATAGTCCACGTGAAATAGCCCGGCTAGTTACGATTTTGAGAGCGTTGCGATCCTCGAATTGCTCGTGAGGCACCAATTTCGCTTTAGCATCCAGTCTGGCGCTGTAGGTCGAACTTACCTTGGCATAAACGCCTATCCGCCACAGTGACATCTTAGTCGATTTCGCTTTCACCCAAACGCACATGAGGTATTTGAAGAGGCTCTTGCTATCTAATTTGCGGCTGGCCAAAATGTATTTTGGCGGATTACTTCCGGGGCCAGGGTGAGCCCCGGATTGCTCAGCCATCAGCGCTGCGACTTGCTGAGCGATTTGAGCTCTGGTTAGCCCAACTGGTATAGCTACAACCATCGCCGTAGGCTTGCCCTGTTCTTGCCACGGCCCATCGGCGTAGGCTTTGAAGTTGGTGACGAGCTTGTCGTTCTGATCCAGAGCGGTGTGTTGGAGGGAGCCCACGCTGGCAACGCGCGGCGTCGTGCCCTGATAACCAAAATAGTCGATCCCGGTTTTTAGCCACCATTCCTTGAATAGCAGCGAGCGAACGTCGCCTAGGTCGTCATAGACTGCTAGAACGCTGTCGAAATCCTCTGGCCTGCGCGCTTGATCAGCGGCCGTCCATGCTCCCGTGCGATATCGTCGGGCCAGTTCGTAGCTGGGGCTGATCTTCAGATACTCAAACCAAAGCAAAGCATACGCGGCGTCCGGTGCCTTCGCCCATGCGCTGCCACGGCGAAGCAAGCGGGGTTTCGATGCGGCGGTGATCTCCAAAGGTTATCTCGATCTCAGCATACCTATCTGGATAATCACATATCCGGATAACCTCGACCTATCAATTCCTCACCGGGACGCACCAACGCCTCCCCGAAAAAGAAGGAATTGAACGAAATGACGATCAATAACGACAACGTGCTCACCGACGAGAGCTTCGCTCCAATTGCCACTGTTCCCAGCACCCTGACCGCCGACCAGCTTGTTGAGCTTCATGACGCGCAGCAGGATGAGGGCGCGGTTCATACCCAGGGCACCGCCTACCAGCGCAGCCGCGCTTTGGCTTATCGCAACCGTCACCGGTTCGTCGCCAGCGTTTCGCCCGCCGCGCTTGCCTACCACGTTGAGAAGGTCATGGACTACAAGGTCGATGGCTTGCGCCTAACCGGCATCGACCGCGAATATCAGATTGCCGCAATGGGAATCTTGCAATTGGATGTTCTTCGCACCGTCACCAAATCGGACAAGGCCGACCAGAACAATCGCATCAGCGATCTTCGCCGCGCGCTGGAAAGCCTCAATCATTTCGCGTCTGCTATCGAAGACATGACCGACGACGAATTCGTCACGTGGTTCGCATGGAAGGGTGGGCTGGACGGCATCCATCGCGAATTCCGTGCGGCAAATCCGGTCGAGGTCGAGCCAGTGCGGGATGATAAGAAGATCAGGACCGCCATCGACGCCATGATCGCGAACTCTAATGCGGTCGAGGTCGACAACCCGGGTCTTGCGACAGGCATCCGCTTGTTTGTTGCTCGTGGCGAGGGCGGTAAGCTGCGGATGGTCCCGCTCGATGCGAGCGCAGATTTCATTGCCTCGCTTTCCGATCGTGCGCCTGATCCCATGACCAACACGCCATCGCGCGTTGTGCTGTTCAGAGAATTGTTGCTGACGGCCTCGCGCATCGTTCCTGACGTGATGTCGGACGTTCCCAAGCGGCCATTGCGTCCAGGTGAGCAGGTCAGCGCGACGACTGAAATGCTGCCCGCAAACCACATCGTTTGTGTTCGTGGTGGGGTGTTCAGCATCGCGGTATCGAGGGTCGAAGACACAATCGTCGTAGAGGTGGAGCCTAGTGACGAGAAGCTTGCTCGCTACCTGGCTGGCGAGGGCTTCATCGACACGGTGACGCGCAAGAACATGCTGTCACGACTGGAGCCAACTTCGACCGCTGCGGGCTATACCGGCGTTACCGTGGCTGATGCCGAGAGCAAGAACGGTCCGGAGGTGCGCGTCTCTTTTGAGCGAGGCGAAAATAAGGTTGATGGCCAGTTGATCGTGAAGACGATCAATCGAATGGGCGGCCTGCATACCTGGAGGGTCAAAGCCTTTAAGGCGACGGCATCCGCGACAATCGATGCTGCGGGACGAAAGGCCTTTAACGAGCGCTTTCTTGCTCACGTGATTAAGGCCCGCGATGATCACGCCGTCAGCATAACCATCGACGCCAAGGGGCTTGGGTTTCAGCTAGGCAGCGCCAAGACAGCGACGGTCCCGATTATCGATACGTCAGGTGCGGAAACCGTTCGCGTCGCCAAGGCCGACTTCCTACGTGCGGTGAACGGCTTGCTCGCGCTGCCACTAAACGACGCGATCATCTGGTCAGTCGATCCTCGGGGCTTGCTCCGTATCGAAGCCTACACGGCATCCGCGACGTATCGGGTCTTCGTTCAGCTTTTGCGTAAGGAGAAGGACCCGAAGGCACAGGTCCGGGAGCGAGCCATGCTCGACCGGATCGCCCGCCCTGACGCCGCTGCTGTTGCGGCCTGATCCAACCCACGGGCTATCTAGATTTTAGATAGCCCGTCCATCGGGGAAATCATCATGACGAACGATTACATCGCGCGGTCCGCGAACCGCGCTCGCTATCTCTGTGCCGGTCAATCCAACCTGCACCGCGCACCCTTTCGCACCGGGCGGTTGCCAGACGCACTGGGCGGCTTTGCAGACCTCGACTTCATGGACAGCGGTAGTCCGCTCTTCACCTACAATATGGCGCTTTACAGCCCCGGTGCAGGCGTTGGCGTCGGTAACGAACGGCTCGCGCCTGGCGTTTTCACGCGCCGTCCCGGCAGCACGATCCTGACGGACAGCGGCGGCTATCAGTATGCTCGTGACAAGACAGGCCAGAAGTGGAGGGGTGAGGCTAGCCAACGCTGGTCGCTTCGCTTTGCGGAAGAGAACGGTGACGAAAGTATCGCGCTTGATATTCCCACCTTGGCGATCGGCTACAATCCTAGGTTTCCGACCTTTGATGCGTGCCTCGATCAGACGCTTGGTAATGCCCGTTACTGGCTGGCACATCGTCGAGCCAATACGCGGTTCCTTGCAGTCTTGCAGGGCCGCGATCGAGCAGAGGCGATGGCATGGCTGGCGGCGGCGAAAACCGTGCCGATGGAGGGCTGGTCTTTTGGCGGCACCATGCGAACAAACTATCTACACCTAGTCGAAGTGCTGCTCGATCTCCGCGCTGCAAAACTGCTGACGCCTGAGCGCAACCGCGTCCACGTTCTCGGCAACAGCACGCTCGTCCAGGCTGTCATGCTAAGCGCGATCCAGCGGAGCATGAGAATATTGCTGGAGGACGATACCTTTCTCATCACCTACGATACCGCATCGCCATCCCTGCTTGCCGTTTATGGCTTCGCGTATGGGCATCCGCGCTTGAACAAGTCCGAGTTCAGTATGACGGAGTTCAAGCCGCCGTCGCTTCATGACAACGGCGAAGACCGGACGCCTTTTCCTCTTCGCGTCAGCGCGTTGGCGGATCGGCTCCGCATATGCGACTTTATTGATCCATCGCCCTCGCGGCAGAATGGGACCGACAGCCTCGGCAACATCCTGACTGTGCATCACAACACGGAAGCCCTGTTGCGCGGCATCGATGAGGCAAACTCCGTCATGGAGTTGCCGCGCGGGTGGAAGGATGACTTGGCACCGCCGCATATTATCGCGGCCTATGAGGCACTGGCGTCGTTTCATGAGTATCCCCATGACCCGCTGGGACATTTGCAGATGTCCCGCGCAGCGTTCGCCGGAGCCAAGGCATACGCCCTAGAGCAGGGGCAATAGGCTTGGGGGTTACCGCTTGTCCCCATGCCAGTGAAAGGCCCTGAGGGAGGGCCGTAGGGCTTTGCCGGATAGCATTCGTGGCAATCTGTCCTACAGCCTTTTCCATGCGCTCGTTTTCCTCGGCGCAGCCATCCTTTCCTTTACACCTCCTGGGGACGAGCGGAGCGATAGCGTCGCAGACGATAAATCTGGCGTAAGCCAGGACGACTACCTGAGAAACAAGACGCTAGTGGTTGAGCCGATCTGAGCCACCGGAGGTGCGAAGAGCGCGCGAAACAGCGCAGCGTCGTGGATTGGTGATGATGTAAATGGAGGATCAATGGGGTGGCTATATTACTCTTCAGAGTAATATATCTACTCTATTGGTTCGCCAATTATGTCGTCGCCGATCCGCGGTTTATATATAGAGAGAGTCCCGCGAATATAGACACGGCGGGCCGTCAGAGTGCATGTTAAACATATAGCGACACTTAACTGCGTTGCAGACCCTCTAAATAGATCGGAGCAACGAGCACGACGTTATAGCGCCCAAAAAGTTTCAGTTTCCCATTGCAAGTGGGGATAATGCGGAACCCCCGGATTGGTCGTGCTCTCCGGGGGTTCTTTCTATTCGGAGCACGACAATGACATCTGACCAGCTAAGCCCTGCACTTTTGGGGTATCTGCGTTCCTGGTATGAAACGACTGCCGCGAATAAACGCGATCAGGGGGTGATCGTTGAACTAACGCTCGAACAGTTCCTCGGGCTGTTCAGTAAGCGCCAGCTGCGAAGCCTTCAGAATTCAATTGACACGAAACGTCTGCGCTACATGCAAGCTGTTGATAACATTTTTGCCTACGTCGCTACATGGAAGAGCTATGCTGCCTGCTCGTCGAATGTGTGGTCTGTCGACACCGCGCTTATCTGCTCGCGCAATAAGAGTGCTACCGTGAACTTGCCCCAAGCTGGCGATAAACTTCGGCCGGGTCATTGCGCTAACATCAGCAAGAGCCTGATCGGGCGCAGGTTAGAAGATGACCACAGAGCCAACATCAGCGAAGGTTGCAAGGGAGTTCCGAAGACACCGTGGACTGAGGAGCGTCGCGCGCGCATGTCTGCCCGTCGTCAGGTTGAGGAAGCTGCAAAGCAAAGGCCCTGATTAATCGTTCCCTTGGCGTAATCGTCGGATCTGGAGGAAGCGGTCGTTCAGAACACGGCGTGCTTTGCATAGACCAACACTGTAATGAGCGCTGATGGCCAACGAAGTCGCCACATTGCCAGAGCCGCCAAACCCATCCAGGGATGGCCGGAAGCCGTGAAAAGCCTCACAGTTTCCACCTCTGCGGACTGACTGGCCGGTGCGCGGGTTTGGGGTTTAGGCATGGGCATAACCTATTGTCCCCTGTCTCGAGTAAGAAACCAACCATGAACGGCGGCCATTTCCACCCGTCATCACGGCAATCGTCCACTGACGAGCCCCATAAGCCGCTATCTAATCTCAGGGCTCCGCTGGTGTGCGGACGACCGGAGCAGCCCTGCGCGACCCTAAGCGGGTAACTTTGGCTGTGCTAAGGGTCGCTGCGCCTATAGCGCCCCTTCGCAAACACCTTTATCCTCCCATAACAATCAGTGGGGGGGGCAGATATGTTTGTTGCGGTCGCGATGATGCTGGCAGCGCCGGACATTTTCCTTAGGACGCAGGTCCAGGGTTGGACGATATCCCAATCCGGATTGTCATGTCGTGCAGAGAAAAAGACTGACTGGTCTAAAAAAGTCGTCATTCTTAAGGCGAAAGATGACGCTGCTTCCTTGTTTCTCAACGCTACCGAATACGGCTCGAGCTATTTTGGTGATTTCAAGATAGATCAGCCTGAACAGAAATTTGACATCTACTTTACCAAGGGCTTCCACTGGGATGACGGTTGGTTGGGTCAGCGCGTTCAGGCTATGCCAGCCGAAGGACACGTTGAGGTTATGACGACGGTGCCGTTTGCCGAACTCGCTGCCAAGTCGAACGGAGCCGGCAGCATCGTCTTTACGCGAGGCGATATTAAGTCGACGTCCTTCCTGATCGAAGGGCTGCCCAATGCCTTAGCGATGCTAGACAAATGCTCAAAAACGCTTCGATGATAATGAGCTAAGCTAGCTCCTTGGGTTCGGCGGCGCGAATAAGCAGAATGAGCAGGCTTTGAATGTCATCGGGCAGTTCACCCGTTGCTAAGAATGCCTTCATCAATATGATCTGCGCTTGCTCTCGGGTCACATGCCACCCGTTGATCCTCTAAGGGGCGGCTGACCTTCCACAATACGGATACGCTCCTTCATGCGGTTCAGGTCTTCCTTGATCGCCAGCTGCTCCGCATCCTGTTTTGCATTCGTGGTTCGAATGTCGGCAAGCTGCTGGGTCGCGGTGCCCTGCGTTTGCTGGAGATCGGCGATGCTTTTTTGAAGCTGGTCGACGTTCGCGGACATCTTCGTCACGGTCGTGTTCAAGCTGTTGACGCTCGACCCTACCCAGCCAAACACACCCAGCATAATCACCCCGATGAGAACAACGATTGCGCCGACAATTAGCTTCGTTACCCCTCGATCATCGTCCCTCGCCGGAGCCTGTGCTAGGGCGGGGGGAGGCGACTGCATCAGCTGCATAGCCTGCATAATCTCCATGAGCGACGGATTAGGTGGGGTGCTGTTTGGCATCTTACTCGTTGCCGGTTTTCGAGTGCGGACCAATACCCGCAAGGAGCATACCCGCAGCGATCATCGACAAGGCGGTCTCGCCGTCGACGTGCATCCCGAGGAAAGCAAAGCCAGCGGTGATACTGCCGCCGAGGAGAGCACGAAGCCTCATATCAGCTGAAATGGCAGTCCAGACTTTGCCAACTGCCTTTAATGTCTTTTCGCCGATTGATGGCTCCGGCGTAGTCGAAGCGACTTGGGTCAGAACCTCCGCTTGGGCAGTGGTGTCATCCGCTTTCGTATCGGTCACGGGGTTTGCTCCCTCTTATTATTGTCAGCTACTTATGCAGCGAACTTGACCCCGATCTGCTGCGCCAGCTGGCGATGAACGCGGAACCGGATGTCTTCGGGATCGGTGCGGTTTGTGCAGACTGCGGCATAGAACCGGCCCGTGTATCCGGGTGCAAAGCTACCATCCGTGAAGAAGCGCATGACGCCCCCGATACCAGCCGAGAAGTTGGCCGAACCGGGATCAGGTTCACGGTTCAGCATCTGGACGTCGTTGGTATGCGCGAGGCCGGGGTTGTGCTGAAACGAGATTGAGATGTCTCTGTTCGTTACCGCCGAGTTGGCGGAACAGAACACGCTCGATCCACCGACACGAACACGCAAACTCGCACCGCCGTTGGTCCACATGCCGACCGCAAAGTTGTCCGAAGTGCTGGCGTTCAAGCTTCTAGGGATGCCCCAAAGGGGTCTTGTCGTTGTATCCGTGGCACGGCGGATGGTTGTATACATGCTGATGTCTGGGAAGCGGTAGTCGCCCGCACTGCCTGCCGCATACCAATCGCCCTTTTCGACCTCTAGCCATTGGTTTGTGCCGTCGTCTCGGAACACCGCCTGCTTGGTAACGTCGGGTTGCAGCATGTGCCGTCCCTTGCCGCTGATGTCGTCGAGGCGGGCAACAAAGCTGCCATCGACCGCGGGGACAGTGCCATCGATGTCGATCCAAGCCGTTCCTGCGACACTGCAATCCCACCAGCCGCCGTCCGTGGCACCGCCAGGACCAAATAGGGTCGCGGCGTCCATGGGATCGTCCTGGACGTCCGTGATGTTTACGGTGATCACTGCGTCGGTGAATTGCTGATTGATGCCGTAGAAGCGGATGGGCTGCTGCATCGTCTTGGGCGTCGCGGCTTCGTAATCCTGCGCCTTCAACGACAGCCAATAGCCATTGCGTCCGAACTGGCCGGTGTATGGCCCGGTGAGCGTCGCAAGCGCACCCGGCATATTGGCCGTGATGGGGATGACGGCCTTGAGATTTTCCGGAAAGCTGTAGGTCGTCGGCACATTCAGAACCGGCTTCGCGGTGGTCGTGGTCATCAACTCTACGCGGCCCGCGTGCTTTCCATCGTTGGCGCTCTCCTCGCCCTTGAAGTTCGCGTAATCGCTGGTGACGGTTGCCCGCGAATACGCGATCGTGCCGCCAGCCTCGGCGCTGAAACAGGTGTAGCTGTAACCGTTATTGCCAGTGTAGCGCCCGCCGATAACGTAGCAGACGCCGCCATAGGAGCCGACCTGACACCGGCTGTAGGGGTTGGCTCCCGCGTTATCCATCGGCCCCGTGCCAATGCAGTCCACGAGGTAGCTAATGCCCCACATGCGGTAATTGCGGTGATTGCCAAGCGCCTGACAGCGGATGAGGCGGATGTTGTCGCCCTTAAAATCCCAGCCGCCGTCCGTGTTATTCGCCGCGATACAATCCTCGAACGTCACATTGTGGTTTTGCGCTTCACCGGAGAAGCCATCGCCGTTCTGGTATGCCTTGGACGTGTCGATGTGGTTCTTCATCGTGCAGCGTCGAAACATCGCTGGGCCTGCGGTGTCGCGAAGGCCGATACCGATGGCGAAGGCGGATTTGTCCTGCCGCTCACTGTCGCCGTAGAGGTCTTCGCACAGGATGTTTTCTGTCGCGTATGCGATGCGCGCAAAGGCATCTGCGTAACCCCGGACCGTGATGCGCTGGAGAACGAGGTATTCTGCGATCGATGCGTGCGTGGCGCCGCCGCCAAGATTGTTTTCCAAGAAGCGGCTGATGTTGCGTCCCGTGCAGTCCGTGATCCTCAGGCCCTTGATCGGCATACGAACGCGGACGAATCCATTGCCGGTATTGTGGGCGTGGAAGTCGCTGAAATAGAGGTAGTTGGCACCGGAGTTGAGCCGGAAAACCTCTGCCGAACTGCCGGGGTTATTGATGGTCCATGGCTCGACGCGCGTTCCCAGCACCTCTGCCTTCATGGGATTACCGCTGGCATCTACACCACGAATGCGAACCTCACGATCCGCCGACACGCCGCCCTTATCCAGCGTGAATGTCGTAGCCCTGACCTCATAGGGTCCAAGATCGGCCCGAACCCAGACTTCACCCGCTGGGTTCATCGCTGCTGCTCTGGCGATCAGGCCATTGACCGCGCCAAGGCCAGCCGCTGCGTTAGACCAACTCGAGCCGTTCTTCGCGCCAGCGCCGTTCGGTGTCACATAGAAGCGGGGAATCTTGGGAGCGTAGTTGGGCATCCCAGCGACGGTGGCGTATCCAACGTGGCTCATCAGACTGCCGCCGTATCGCCGTCGAGAAAGACGGTGCTGGTAGTTTCAAAACCGATAGAGCCGCCCGCATATTGACCCGCGCTGCCGTTATGGCCCTGACGATTATAGAGCGTCGCACCGCTGGGCATGATGAAACGCAGGGGGCCGGAGCCAGTCTGCCGCCAAAACCAGATCGTGCCTTCGGGGGCAGAGGGAAGGCGAACCTCAGTCAGCGCAGTCGATGTGCCCGTGGAAATGCGAATGCGATTACCGGCCTGCGCCAGTGTCAGGGTATGGGGGCCAACGCCTGATAAGTTGATATTCTTGAGCTGGCTTGCATCATAGACCGCGCGGGCAGGGCTGGGGACGTTGACGGTCTGACCCGCATTGTTTGTGATCGGAAACTTGCCGTCACCAGCAGTGCCGCCGTTGGCTGCTCCACCAAACCACGCTTGAAGCTGTTGAACAACGACGCCCTGGCGAGCGAGGTAGTCCGCGAGTTGGTTTGCAATCTCTTCGTTAGTAAAACTCATCTTGTTCTCCCGGCGACCTCAATGGGTATCGCTTCTCGTTGGGGTAGGAATCAGCGCCCGAACGCCATCCAGTCGAAGCCATCCAAAGCCTGCGCGTCACTACGCGCGGCCTGCGTGGCAAAGGTGGTGCCAGTAAGCGATGGCGCGCCCACGTTTTGCAGCCACAAGTCGCGCAAATGGCTAAACGAGGCGAGATACGGCGTCGCGTTGACCGAGGCGACAAACTGCGTGAACGGAATCGGAAACGTGATCGAGACCGTGGACTCGCTATTGATGGCTGCTCGATAGCGACCCCATTGCATGATGAAGCCACCGGGGAATTTCTGATAACCACCATTGGCCGTCAGCGAGTTATACTCGTTGCCGAACATTGGCGTCAGCGAGCCGTAGGTGATGTTTTCGGCGATAACGTTCTTAAGGTAAGCCTTATCGCCCTGCACGGCGAACGGGATCACAGCCGTCCCATTTACATCGCTGACAACTTTGAAGTTGGTAGCGATGACGGTGAAATCTGAACTCGTGCCGTTGTTGGTCGCGACGGTGCCGCTCACGAAGCCGTTTACGTCGAGGTTCAAGACTGCTCTTGCGGTGCCACCGGATGCACCAACGACAACCTCGTTTAGCGTTTTGATGCTCGCCGTATTGCCGCCCGACGTTGCATCGATGGCGGTGAACTTCTCTGCCAGCGATTGCGTAGGGGTTACCTTGGCGGCGTCGAGATTGAGAACGAACGCGCTGCCGTCGCCGTTCTTCGCGCCGATCAGAGCCAGTGTGGTCGCCAGTGCCGTGTTGTTTTCAGTCGTTTGCGTTTTCAGGTCGGTAAGCACCGTGCCGATGGGCTGACCATTCAGAGTTGTGCGGGCATCGAGGACTGCCTGGTAATCTTCCTGCCTCAGCGCGCCTTTGACGATGCTGTCAGTGTTGAGAGCAATGCTCGCTTTGGCGTCCGCTGCTGCCTTGGCGGCGGCGTCCGATCCACCGAGAGCCTTGTCGATGTCGCTGATTACCTGCGTGACTGGACGATCACCAACGTAGGTGCCCGTGGGTGCGCCAACGGTGGCGTAGTCGGCGGGGCGGGCACCCGTGCTGTCAGTGACGTTTTCCCAGTCGGTAACGGGGATCACTTCCGCGGTGGCAACGCTGGCGCTTACCCAAGGAGAGTATACGGCGCTCATCATGCGGAATCGGGCCTGGACCTCGATCGTAATGCCGGGGGCGTTTGAGGTGAATGTAAAGCTGCCCGCCTTGGGGTCGAATAGCTCGGCTTGTGCTGTCCAGCTTTGAGCGCCCGCTGGTCGGCTTTGGATCTGGATACCGTTGACGCGACCGCTTAGTTCGGACGACCAGTAAACATGCACTTCGGACACGTTCACGCCGTTGGCACCGGCATAGCTACTGGTTGTAAGCAGCAGATTGGCAGGGCTGATTGCAGTCGTGGCGTCATAGCCCTGAGGGCGGATCGACGCGGGGAGGGGCTTCTCCTCGCGATCCCATGCGTAAATTGCTGGATCTTCCTCGCGGAGCGTCATTTGAAAAAAGAGGTCGTGCGTTTCGGCTTGTTCCATGACCCTGAACAGCTTGGCGTTCCAACCCTCGCTGGGCAGCGAAAGCGTAATGACCGAGCCAACTTCAACGGCGAACGCCTTGGGGCCAAACGTGGCACTAAACATACCGGGGGTCAGATACTCACGAAGCAAAAACTGCTTCGCGATGCGCTGGCAGGTTTCCGCACGAGACACCGCTCCCAGGTCGAGCGTCAGCGTCCTGGGAACGCCATCGGCCAGCGCGGGCTGCTCAATGGGATCGCCCCAGTCTGTTAGCTGGTAGAGTTCCTCTGGATTGGCAAAACGACCGCGAACGATGTTGTAACGCTCCCGCGAAGCAGGTGCGGGGTTCCAAACGTAGGGGCTGCTGCCGTTGGCCGGCGCGACCAAATCATCTGCGGTAAAATCAACCTTTGGACCGGCGGTGTCGTCATAGCCGCCGACGAGGCAGTAGGTGCCGCCACGGTCGGTCAGCTTGCAAGAACCCATCGCCGCCGTGATCGAGTTGATTACGGTGTCGTGGCTGTCACTGGTGCTGTAAATTGCATCGACCGTGTAGCGCTGAACGGTGCCGCCAAGTTGGGTAGCCACCCCCTCTTCGCAAACGTTCGCATAGGCGCGGAAGTTGTCGAAATTAATTCGGTTAGCCGGAATGCCCATGCCCCACACCAGCTTGCCGTTGATCTTCCAGCCGATGAGATAGGTAAGCAGGGCCAGCGCCGGATTGCGGCCAATCGTGACGCCGCCGTCTGTAAAAGCCCAAGTGTTCTGATCATTGAAGCGATGCGATCCGACGCCGCCACGGGTGCTGTCGCGGCGGGGATCGTAAAGCGGGCAACCATCGACAATTGCCGATAGGCGCTGAGGAATGCCGCTTTCCCAGACATCGGTGTCTAGCTTCCAGAACGGGACATAGTAGGCGCACCCTGTAAAGCTCGCTGAGGCGTTCCAGTAGCGACCGGACCCAACTGCAAACCCGTTACCTGGACGGCCCTCTGTGACTATTCGCAGGGGATTATTGGGGGCAAAGCCGTTGCGCTTCGCCACGAACGAGCCGTTCGACCAAATCAGGACATTCTCAACGAAGAACTGACGGAAGGCGCTGATACGGTGAGACGCCAGCGCGATAACCTGAGCGTAGCCGTCCTTTTTGGTAGACGGCAGGTCCACGTCGCCTTCGAAAAAACGCACGTCCTGGCCGCCAGCAGTGGTGCCGAACACGATCTTACGTGGGGCGGTTGGAACGACGCTAGTGTTGAGGCGGTCCACCATGCTTTGCGACATTGACGGCACCTTGCGGAACAAGGTGGCAGCGGCGGTCAGAGCCAAGCTAATACCCATGCCTACGATCGCGCTGGTCAGCGCAGCGGCAGTGAGCGTGACGCCAATGGAACCTGCGACACTCGCCAGAACAGCCGCGATCTGTGGAGCAAAGACAACGACGGCTACTGCAACCGCTACAACCAAGACCGTTTTTACGACCTTAGACATCGGCGCGGCTTCCCATGCTGGAGGTCGCTGTCGCGTAGGGCAGGGTGAAAGCCTTGGTGCAGTGCGCCGTGGGCAACGCGACTAGGCCGTTGTGGCCGTGTTCTTCTCCGACGAACCAGGAATGCAGGCCAACGCAAACACCGAGCGTGTTCCGATCCTTCATCACGATGTCGCCGCGCTGCGCGAAAGCCGGATGCTTGGGAGCGCCCAGCCACGCCGTCACCGTCTTTAGCAGCGTGCCAGCGCCGTGATCCCGCAGCGCAAGCGCGGAACCAGCCCGGTCAGAATAGGTGTTGCGGAATGCCTCGCCGGGATCGGTGCCGGTCATTGCGTTGATGGCGTCGGCTGCAAATAATGCACAATCGTGCGAACCCCACTTGAAGGGCTCTTCGCGTTTGCGATCGAGGAATACGGCGAGGCGCTCTTCCCAATATGGGGCGCGGAAAAGTGTCGATGGTGTCTCCATCGACTACTTAGCGTTAGTGATGATCTCAGCGAGGCAGATAGGAAGGCGTGAGGTTAGAATAACTTAGTGGGTGACCTGGGGACGAAGGTGCCGATCGTCTTTAACATTCAAAACGGATCGATCAGGGGGTATCTGCCTCACATATTATGGCGAACAGATACTTGACGACGGGATCAAGCTAAGAGAATTAGCCCGCGGCTCCGGCGACCGCCGTCAAGCCAAGGGGGAAAAATGAAAATTCTTAAGATGGCCGTGCTTGGCGCGGTAATGGCGCTTGCTCCTGTGGGGAGCGTAGCAGCCAAAGGCCTTGGTGTCGAAGCACTCGGGGCTCGCGCTCAAGGGGAATGGGGCGGAGAGCTTGGCCTTGGTTACAATGCCCAGATCGGACCTATAGCAATAAGACCTATCGCCGGCGTCTTCATACACCAGGGCGACAACGACCGATACTACGAGGACACATTCTCAAACGGTCAAACACGTTGCAGAGATAGCCAGAACGGACAGTTCGCATCTGACAGTAAATGTGTCAACGTTGGGTTCGATTGGTATGCCAAGGCGGAGGCGGCGTATGTTGCTCCCGGCGGATTTGAACTTGGAGGCGGTGCACGCTTTTCGTCTGAAAAGGTCCGGCCTTACGGAACGGCAGCTTTCAGTTTGGCGCCAAAAGTCAAACTTAAGGGAAATGCGGGACCTCGTTATTTTGCACTTGGGGTGGCTGCGGGCTTTTGACGTAAAGCCGACCGCGAATGCGGTAGTGTCGCAAGCGGTTTAATAATTGCGTTTTAGCTTGATGCGCGATGGGTGGGCGACCTGTGCATAATACTTGTTCTCTCACCCAATCCATCAACTCATGATCAGCGAAACGACCAATTCGTCCCTTGCTGCTGCTGAATGATCTCACCGGCCCGAGCCAGTCCCGTGACGCCAGACTTGGACGGCGCGGGATCGCCGTTGGCGCAGGATGCCGCATAATCTTGACTTGTATCGGCGGCGTCAAAACGCTTCTGGTCCATGTAGGTGCTGTTCGAGGCGTTGCTGATCAGCGAGGCATGCCCCTCAATGCTTAGTGTGAAGGTATGCGAGATGCCGTCATTGCTGACCTTGACCTGATCCATGGAGCCAGACCGGATGCGACGGAATGCCCAGGTCGGCGGCGTGCCTGCACCGGGCGGCACGATCATGATTGCACGCCAGAGCGTAGCTAACCTGCCCTGATACTCATCGGGATAGACCGTAGCGGCTGCGATGGCCTGGCTAGGTGCGCTGGGGATGGCAAGGCTGATATCCAGCGCCTCTGATCCTGACATGGAGAATGCGTTGTCTCCGATGTTCAGGACCACGCCGTGAACCATGGGTTCAAACGTCTTGCCGTCCAGCACGGTATCGGTGCTGCCCTGCACGGTAAGCGGGTGGGCCCCGGTCCATACGTTCACCGTCTCACTCTTAAACTCCAAGCTGCCTAGGATGCAGGTTGTGATGCCAGCAGCTTCGAGGGCGGCTAGGATGCTGGTGTCTGTGCCGGGGCGCATCAGATTGCCTCCTTGGCCAGCAGGGATGGGAAGGTGGGGCGTCGATCAACATCGAGATCAAATGACGGACTTTCTGCGGACGCGAGGCGGAACACGCCGCTTGGCGTAGCGAAGTTGACTGCCGTTCCAATCGTGAACGTCCTTCGCAGCATCGGCTGAAACTCGACCAGCACCTGCCCATTGGCATCGGCGGCCGCGGGTGCAGCGGTGATTTGGAGCAGCTGGTCGCCCAAGCTAAAGAATTGCCCCACCGATAGCCCAGAGGTGCTGTTAGCCGCCCATCCGGTCATGCGGATAGTCTCGGCATACCCATACGCTGGGGATGCCAGAGACCGTCCTGTGAGGGCGGTATTGACGGCACTGCGGGGTGAGTAGCGGAAAGTGCCGACCTGACCCTTGAGGCTGTTGACCCAGCCCTGCACGACCTGGGCCTGAGCCTGGCTCATGCGCGGCCAAGTGATGTCGAGGGTCCATTGCGCGGCGGTGTTTACCGCCTGAAAGGCAAAGGTGTGCGGACTCTCCATAGCTGCTTGGCGGAAGTTGAGTTGCAGCTTTTCGCGGGCGACGGCTTTCGTAGGAAAGGATAGAGGATATGTTGCCATCCACTACTTAGCTTGGCAGACGGTTTTCAAAATGAGGTTTAACTGCGGTAACCTATAGAAATGCCAGCCCTATGAGATGCCAATTGGCGTGACATCAGGAACCGGAATCCAACCCTTCTCCGTGATAAGCCGATTCCCATAGCCTGATGATCTCAGGTGAATCGGCAAACCTAAAAAACTTTGCATGACGCGCGGATAATAGCCCAACATTGCTTCGGTATCATGAGCAAGGTATACTATAAAATTGGCATCCAGTGACCATCCAATAGGCCGCTGATTTAAAACTCCCGATTTGGAATAACATTCCTGCAAAGCATGTCTTGGGCGCAAAGATAAAAATCCACAATATCGCAATTTGAGAAGCTCGTCGTGCAGATGTGCGAAGCTAATCGACCCAGCGCAACTTTCTTGTTGCCGGCGTCATTTCGACCAATTCCAGATAGCTGGCAGCCATACCTCGATGGATAGCTGCGATTTTGGGATCTGCTGACGTTTTAGCTAATCTCGCCGCGGTCTTAGCGCGCTGTTCGTAATACGCACGTTCGTTAACTTCGGGCATGGTTTTGCTCCACGACAAGCGGATGCGACGAGCGCTTCCATCGCTACCTTGCTTCAGGCTAACCGCAGCGATTATTGATTTATGGCAGGTAAGATGCCGAATCTCAATATGTGCACCTCTTAGCAAACGATCGCTGTCGAGGAAGCGGAGGCGGATCTCGCGATCGCTCGTCCGCAAAAGTATGGGCGGGCATCAGGCGGCTAATATAATGGCGATGAGGGTAGCGCTACCGCGTTTACATTCGCGGGCGACCCAATCGGCCCATGGTGTGATCGCTACTCGTTTTCGTAATCATCGGCATCATCTGAACAATTGCCTCGGTAGCCATCGCCTTGACCGTCTCGGGATCGTTGCTCGTGATTGAGCCAAAGGTGATGTTGAGGGCAGGCCTGTCGCCGCCGCGCACAGCATCCAGCTTATGGTTGGGCGTGACGTGGAAAGGTCCGCCCATGTCGACAATTTCAGGGCCGTGCTCACCAACGAGATAGCGGCCTCGATTGCCGATACCGCCGTTGGCCTTGCCGGTCTTACCGCCAGCGATCGAGCCTGTAAGGCCGCTGACCAGGCTGCCAAACAGGCCGCCCCCGCCGCCTGAGCCGCCACCAAACAGCAAATTGCCAAGCGGCTTGATGAGCATCTGCTGGAGCGCAATCTGCAGAAGGCCATCGACGACCGTATCGGCCATATTGCCGAACGCATCACCCAGATCGCCCGCGCCTTTGATGCAGTCCATCAAGCCGGACTTGAGGCTTTCCAGACCCTGCACCTCAACACCCTGCAACGCCTCGTTGATTTCATTGCCCGTCTTGGGGATCGCATCAAGATAGCTGGCCAGAGGACCCAGGGTCTGGTTCTCAACCTGCTTGCCCTGAACAGCACGCAACTGCGGCAGCATGGCAAGGCGAGCGCGGGCAATCTGTTTGTCGGCTTCTGTGCTGTCGCGGGATGCGATGATCGCCTCCAGAGCCAGCTTCTCCTGCTGCATTTGCAAGTCGAGCAAGCGCAGATCGGCGGCGCGCCGGTCCTTGGCCGTGCGTGCCATGTTGCTCTGTAGCTGCGCCAGATCCTGCGCGTCATCGAGCGAAGCCGTCTTTAGCTTCAACTCCTCCTGCGCCTTAAACTCGGACTCCTTGAAGCTGAGCGACTGGCGCTTGTTGGCGTCGATGCGCTCCTCGATCGCCTTCAATTCGGCAACCTGCTTGTCGTCGTATCGCTTGCTGCCCTTGGGGCCGTCTTTGTTAATTTGATCTAGGCGGCTTTTCCGATCCTGATCGAGCAGCTTGCGTTCAAACTCGAACCGCTCGGCACCAACGGTGGCGAGGTCGGCCTTCGTGTCCAGTTCCTCGCGCTCGCTGCGATTCTTGTCGGCGGTGAAAGCCTCTAGGTTGCGACGATCAGTTTCTGCCTGACGCTCGGCATCACGCTGCGCTTTGTCGGCAGCGCGCGAGGCGGACTTGTTCTTCTTGTCGGCATCCTTGTCGGCGGGTGGCTTGAGCGTGCTGCGTCCAGTGCCGCGAACCGCAAGGCGACCGGAGCGAACATCGGATTCCACACTGCGGCTCGTGGCAATCAACTGCTCGTCGGACATGCCCTTGCCGGAGAACGACTTATACTTGTCGCCGCCGTTGGTCTTGATGCCGCGAACGAGGCGGGCGCGAAGCGCATCACGACGGCTGCGCTGGTAGCCCTTGTCGTAGTCACCGCCCATGTTCCAATCGGCAATCAGGGGCTTTTCTTCGAAGTGCTGCCCGCCGCCAGCGCGGTCGATTGCCTTATTGAGAACGCGCTTGGTGCCGTTCTCGATTTTCGTGCCCCAGTTATCCATCGAGGCGTAGGCGTTATGCACCTTGTCGATTAGACGGAGCATGTTGCCAATGGTTTCGCGGGTGTAATCGGCGTCCTTGCGGATGAGATCGAATACCGTGGCTGCGCCTTCGCCCATGGGGAAGAAGGCATCATGTAGACCGGCAAATTGCGCGCGGATCTCAATACCGGCATCCTCTGCCGCACGGGTCAGGAGGTCCATTGCGTCGGAGCCTTCGCCCATCGCGTCCACGATGCCGTCGCTTATGCCCGCGCCGCGATCGAAGGCGCCGATCATGGCCGTAAGGCCGTTCTCGATCAGCACTTGAGCCTCGTCCCAGGTCTTTGGGAGTTCCTTGAACTCCGCATCGATCTGCTCAGTCATCTTCTTGTTCGTCAGCGCGTCGTAGAGCATCTGACTGGTCAGCTTGCCGTCTTCGGCCATCTTCTTGAGTTCGCCCCGGGTGACGCCCAGGCTTTCAGTGAACAGGCGCGTCAGACGCGGGCTGGCATCCATGATCTGGCCGAGCTCTTCCCACTGGATGTTGGTGCCAGACAGCGCCTGTCCCATTTGGAGTGTCGCGGACTGCTGTTCCTGAGTGCTGGCGTTGCTGACCTTCATGGCCTTGGCGAAGGTTTCAACGGCCCGTGCGTTATCCAGCTGGCTCTTACCCAATTCCTTGGTGGTGGGCATGAACTTGGCGTAGAGGTCGAAAATGCCGCCGACCGCGCTACGGGTCTCCTTCGCAATACCGTTGGCATCGCGCATAGCTTGACCCTGATTGCCAAACTGCGCGGTAGCCAATTTCATCTGCGCTTCCATCTTCTTGGAAGCGTCGGCCATCTCTAGGTATTTCTTAGCACCGTCGATAGACTTGTCCGCGATGTAGACGGCGGCGAAGCCCTTGACCGCCGTAGCGGCCCGGTTCATCCCCATTTCAATCGCGCTGCTGGCGCGGTTGGTAGCTCTGGTTGCGCGTTCTAGTCCGCTAATAAAGCTGGCACTCTCAAGCGACATGCTCGCATATAGCGAGCCAATTTGTTGAGCCATAATGGCGCCTCCCGCGCTCTTTGTTTGCTATTACTTAGTGGGAGGGTTGCTGTTCGTCGGCTGCCCCTTGATGCCCTTGTCCTTGCGAGGTTTGCGGGCCTTCTTCTTGGGAGATGCAGCCTTGACCGTCTTGCCCATGAAGAAGTCGCGCACCTTCTCGCTCAACTCCTCAGGTGTCGGGTCTGGCTTGATACGACTCTTGGGGTCGCGATCGAACCACATCGGTGGTTTGGAGTTTGGCTTGCTGTGGATGTAGTATTGCATGTCGAGAGCCATCGCGACGCGTTGATCTTCGACGTGACAGCCCCACGGCTCCAAGAGGTAGAAAGCCTGCCATCCAACGAACTCGTCATATGGCATGGCTTCCAGTTCACTGAGTGTCTTGCCAAGAGCTAGAGCAAGCCGAAATTGGAAGCGGCGAACGCCGTTTTCTCTCAGCCTTTTTTTTCGGTGCTGATGACTTCGTTGGTAAAGCGGTGGAACTCGTTGAGCTGCAAAGCGGACTCATACATGCGCTTTACGGCGTTGCTGGAGAACGTGTTGAACAACGGCATATCAGCCTCGCTGAACATCATGCTGCCGTCCTCGTTGACGAGGCTATGGACCATGAGCAAGACGGCTTGGTCGAGATCGGCTGGCTTAGCCAAGCCCTTCCGCTCCGCTGGCGGCGCTTCCTGGTCATCTTCCCAGGCGTGCATTTCATCCCAGTAGAGACGGAGGCGTTCAAGATAGAGCGCACGAGTGTTGACGGTCATCTGCTGCACCCGCACGCTGACGCCATCGCCCAATTCAGGAACGATGACATCTTCGTGGGGCAGTTTGGCAGCTAGGAGGTCGGCACGGGTCAGCAGCTTGCTCATGGTGGTTACACGGCTGCCGTTTCGAGGACCGCGCCAGTGACTTCCAAGTTCGCCGATGCCTTCACGACATCATCCTGGCCGCCAGTGCGCTCAAAGGTCAGCACGAAAGCGGTAAAGTCATACTTGGTGCCGTCGATCAGCGTCAGACGAAATTTGGTGGCGGCGCGGGTGCCGCGAGCAGCACGAACGGCAAGCTGCCCTGCGTCCTTGGAGATGAAGATCAGGTTGACTGATACCTGGCCCTCGTCGGGCAGGCCCATCGACTTTTCCTTGGCGACGCTATCGAAGTCTGTGGTGTCGATGACGGCCGCAGAGCCTCCGCCAAGGCCCGAGAAGTCGGTGAAGCCCTTGACCTGTAGGTAGGTCGTGCCAGTCGTGTTGATTTCCAGCTTTGTGCCGGCAGTGTTAATTCCAGTGGCCATATTTGGCTCTCCTTTTATTGGGCGGCACCCCAATAAAACGGGGTTCGCCATTACTTATGCTTGCCGCTTACTCCGAGTGTGTGATGCGGAACTCCAGGTTGATCCTGCTAAGTTCTGGAGTGCTGGTAAGATCGCTCATGTCCTGCTCGTTGACGCAGTTGCAGTCGCTGATTTCAGCATCGCGGTAGCCGTCCAGCTTGAGCCGGATGGCCGTGGCAAGCGCCTTGGCCGCGTCAAAGTTGGCGGCGTAAACGTCCACGCGAAACGTCGGCATCGCCATGCCCATGGGGCCATCAAAGGATCGCAGGCGGGGAGTGCTGACGCGTGTGTAGGTGACGAACGGAGCCTTCTTCCCCTTGGGGGCGACGACTGGGTAGGTTTGCGGACAGAATGCCTTGATGAGGCCGGTCAGTGTGGTCTCGATCATCGTTTCGCCTTTCTGGCGGCCTTCTTGATCGCCTTGCTAAGTTCATCCTTCAGAGCATCCACGAGCTTGTCTGCGACCATATCGAGAGCGGGCTTGAACCATGGGCGGGCGGGTTCATGCTCAGTGCCAAATTCGGAAAAGCGGCCCCAAAACGCGCTGCCCGTGGTAACCTGGAAACTGACGGTGTGCTTTCTGCGGGCGCGGACTTTGCGGGTTTTGATGTTTTCGTGGAGGCGGCCGTAATCAGCGGAGCCTTGGGAGCCGTCCTTGTTGCGCCAAGTGCGTTTCGTGAATTGCTCGCCGCGCGGCGCGTTCGCCTTCACGGCGTCGCGCATTACGTTGGTGGCTTTGCGAGTTCCCTGCGCGCCTGCCTTCGTCGCAACCTCAGGTCCGAGCGATTTCAGCGCAGTCTCAAGCTCTTTGAAGCCGTCCATGCGGAAGGTGCTACGGCTAGCCATCAAATGGCCCTGACGAGCAGTTTCAAACCCTCGCGCAGGCCGATCTCCTCGACCTCCACCACGGAATAACGGCGCTTATTACAGACCACCTCGTTCAGGGTGCTGACCCCGGCGAGATAGCGGATGGTGAAGCGGGCTTCGGCGGCTTCCACGCGGCCTGCCATGCGGTTTGAGTCTTTTACGGTCAGGCCATCCAAGGACGCCCACACTTCGCCTTGCTTGCGCCAACCCGTCTTGACGGTGCCGGTTTCGGAGGTCGTGTCAGCTGGCGCGTAGATGGCCAGCCTGCGGTTGAGGGAACCCGCCTGGATCATAGACTGACCACACGGTAGGGGTTGAGCAGACGCATGAAGGTCTTGTCGCCAACCGTTTGACCTTCGCGATTGGCGTAGAGGTCCGCGACGAACACGGCGATTGCCTGCTTGATGCCGGCGGGACAGGTCAGGGGATCTAGGAGGAGGCCGGTGTAGCGGCTTGCTGCCTCTTGAGCGGCGCGAATGAGGAGGTCGATCGTCGCGTCGTCGGCATCATCATCGATGCGGATCCACTCTTTGACTTCCTCTGCGGTGATAACGGTAGTTTCCATCGACTACTTAGCAGAGGTGGCTTGGGTCGGTTGCCGTCGCGGACGGTTTACAATGCAGGTCGATCCCGGTGAGAAGGCATGAAGCGGCCTCGGCTGCTAGACCGACGTTGCGTTCCTTATAGCTGGGCAAAAGTGATGTTTCGACAGAGGACTGTCTTTGTAGTGGGAGCTGGATCAAGCTGCGAGCTTGGCTTGCCAAGCTGCGACGGCTTGATGTTATCGATCGCTCAGCACTTAGCCGCCAACAGCGGGCCACACGGCTTTAGTCACGATGCAATCCTCCGCCCGCTCATCGAGCGGATAAAGCTGAAAGATGGCGGAAGCTGGTCGCACAAGATGCAGCAATACCGAGAGAAGGCGGCGCAGATTTGCAAGGCGATGCCTTATGCTCGCTCTATTGACACTTATTTGGAATCGCAACGCGACGACGAAGAGACCGTATTTCTTGGAAAGCTGGCCATTGCACAGGCAATTCTGCAAGCTGAGAATGGGAGCGCCCTCAGCTTGGGGCAAGGTGAGCAAGGTGCAACGAAACTAGCAAAAAGCTGGTATCCGCCGCTGTCTCGCATTCTAACCTCTGGCCATCAGGCTGGCGACATCGCAAATCTCTTTGCGAACGTGTCGTTTATCGTGTTCAATTACGACCGCTGTCTTGAATTGTTCCTACTGAGGATGATCCGAGACTACTTTGGAGTTGAAGGTGACGCCTCAAAGATACTTGCATCTGCCACCATCGTTCATGCTTACGGACAGGTCGGCAAGCTAGTGCAGGGAAACGGCTTTGTTCCGTTTGGTGGGAACGATGAGACCAATCTCGCAGTAGTTGCCGACGGGATCAAAACCTACACTGAATCAGCGGATGCTGGCACCACCAAAAGAATTCGCTCTCTTGTCGAAGAGGCGGACACGATCGTCTTTATGGGTTTCGGGTTCTTGGCGCAAAACGTGAAGCTGTTGAGCCCTGAGCATGGCTCACAAGTGAAGCAGGTTATGGCTACAACGTTTGAAATGTCGCCCCAGGATCAAGAGGCGGTTCGCCTCAAGCTGGTCAATAGCCTTGGGCAGTTCGGGCAAACGTGGGCCGGAGAGCAGCGCATTGAAGTGGGTCGTCGAGAAACCTTTCGAAATATGTTCGAAAACGGAAAGTGCCGCGATCTGATGAACAACAATATCTTTTCACTCGCCGATCAATAGTCGAGATATGGAAAGAGCGGCCGTTTCCGACCGCTCTTCCTTTCTAGTTTGTTGTTCGCCTTACGAGGCAGCGACCTTCAGCAGCACGAATGCCTTGGGGTCCTGCACCATGCCGCCCACGCGCTTGGTCGCGTAGAAGTGGACGAATGGCTTGTGGGTGTAGGGATCACGTAGGGTGCGGATGCCGATACGATCGGCGATCATGTAGCCCTGCTTGAGGTTGGCGAAGAACAGTGGGAACGCGCCAGCCGCGACGGCGGGCATGTCCTCAAGCTCAACCTGTTCGTAGCCGCCGAGGGTCGCTGGGGTGCCAGCAACGAGACCGGGCTGCCAGATGTAGTTGCCCTGACCGTCCTTGAGCTTACGCAGGCCGGCGGTCGTAGCGCCGTTGCTGTAGAAAGCTGCGCCAGTGCGATACGCTGCCGTCATATTGTAGATCATGTCCACGATGACGTCGGGGTTGGTGACTGCCGCCGCCGCGCCGCTTGCCACGGTTGGCAGGCCAGCGGTGGTGAGGATGCCCTGTGGCTTGTTGACGCCGTTGCCGGTCACGAAAGCCTTGTTCTCCTCGATGGCGAACTCCTCGCTGATGTTCTGGTTGAGCCATGCCTCCAGGTCGAAAGCCGAGTCGTCTAGCGCACGCTGCGATGCAGCGGGGTTGGCGTAAATCTCGCCCATTGGAACCTTGGTCTCGGATAGCGTGGGCGTTGCGGTTTCAGGACGCGCGTCGGTCTCACCAACCCAGCCGGTCTGTAGGCCGCGAAGGTTCTTCAGGTAGCGATAGTCGTCGCTGGAAACCTGAATTACGGTCGAGCGCGAACGGATCGGGCTGAGTGTGCGGAGGTCATCACGAATGCCTGCTTCCCAAGTCTCAGGGACGAGGAAGCCGCCGGATGCGTCGCCGTTGTTCAGGGTGACAGCCTTGCGCTCCAGCGCCTCTAGGTTGTCGTCGATGCCCTTACGTGCCCACTTGTCGAACGCTGCGGAGTGAGCCTCCACGTCGGCGTTGCGATCCGAACCGCCGACGCGGTTGGACTTTTTGGCAACGTCAGTGACCTGCGCCTGGAGGGCCGAAAGATCGCTGTTGATGCGATCCAGCTTTTCGCTGGTCAGAACGTCTACTGCGCCCTTGACCTCTGCCTTGATGCGCTCGTCGTTGGTGCTCTTAAACTCCTCGAAAGCACTACCGAGGTTGTTGATAGACTCGTTGATGTCGGCCATTATGGGCTCCTTCATCGTGATTGTTGTTACGCAACCTCGACTCCAGAATCCCTCCGTGCGTAGTTTGCAGAACTACTTATCCAACTGGCTTTAGTTGATTTTGAATTTTGCGGTTAGGCTGTCCAGTGCAGCAAGCGTGCTCTTAATCTCATCAAGTTCCTTGTTGGACTTAAACTGACTCGCGACTGCAATGCTTTCGCTCTTGCTCAGGCCCAACTCGCGCAGCAGCTCTTCAAGCTGGCGAACGTCCATGTCCTCGCCCATGCTCTTCACGGCAGAGACTCGAGCCTTCTGATTGGCCGGCAGGGTGACGACGCTAACCTCGACCAGATCGACCGCTTTCAAGGTGCGGCGTGGGTCTTCGGGCTTGCTGCGCGTGGTGAACTCTACGGGGCGGAAGCCGATCGACAGTCCGTTGATCGCGCCGGCCTTCAACGCCGTGTAGGTGTCGCGGCCCATCTGCGTGTCCAGCAACTCGCCATGCACCTTCAAGCCATGGCCATCCTCGGCCATGTCCGTCCAACGGCCGATCGGCAGGGAGCCAAAGGCGTCGTGGTTGAGGAACATGAGGGGCTGACTGCCCTCACTGTAATGGCTGGCTAGGCTCTTCGCGAAAGCACCGGGCGCAATAACGTCGCCATAGCTGTCCACGTTTCCAAAGACAGCGCCATAACCGGAAAAGGTCATCTTTCCATCGGTGTCACCGGGGCTGTCGAACTTGCATTCGAGGCGGTTAACCGCCATTTTTTCGATGTTGCGGCTCACTTAACTACCTCGTCTGTCTGGGAAATATCTTGGGTCGTCGCTCCTTGGGGAGCGGTTGCTGGCTGATTGCCAAAGAGGTTTGCGGCCCCGCGTAGCTTGTCAGCTTCCGGGTTATCGCTAAGCGGAAGGTCTTCCTTGGCCCTCACGTCGTTTGCCGACATGATGCCAAGCGTGACCATTGTGTTGTAATAAGCCGTGCGCTCGGCGGTGCTGCCTCGCAATAGTGCGGTGGCGTTCAACTTGATCGCGTAGCCGGCTTCCAACTCTTCACGGCTTAGAAGGCTGTTCTCGGCGCTTTGCTCAAAACGCTCATACCAGGGCATCAAGGTGTGGGTGAGGTGCGCTAGGAATAGCTGCTCAACACTTGCATAGCTGGTCGCGCCGGTCTGCATGACCATGATGGGCAGGACACGGAAGAAGCGGCAAATCTCTTCGATCAGGAACTTTCGGTTCTCGATCCACTGCGCTTCGTTGGCCGAACCGCTGACCGTCGTAAAATCGAGGTCGAACGGAAGCATGACCGTCTTGTGGGCATTGTCGACGCCTCGGTTCTGCGCCTGCCACAGAGTCATAATCTCTTTACGCTGTTCGGGATTTAAAGGCTGCGCTCCCGCCTTGGTTGTCAGGATGCCGCCGGGACGCGCGCCATTCTCGAATAGCTTGGTGCCGTATCGCTCCGTGGCTTGCGCCAAGCCGATCGTCTTCGCGGCCAGCTTGATCGCGTCGTTGCCGCGAAAGCCATTCCAGCTTGGGCCACGAACGTGCCACATATCAGCGGCGGGGATGGTCTGCTCGCGACCATCGACCTTGACCTTGTAGGTCAATTCCATGTCGTCGTTCTGCGCGACCACGACATTACCGGGCTGGAATGCGTAGAGCTCTTTGATCTCGCCACGAACGCGGTTGATGAAAACAAAAGCGTTGTGGTCGAACGCTAGGTGCAATCCCATCTGCTCGCGCAGTTCAAAGCTGGTCTGCCAATCGTTGGGCTTGTGCTTGAGGAGCCAGAACAGTGGATGATCGCGAGCCTCGACCAGCGATCCCTTTGCGTCTTCCTTCATCAAGCGGCATGGAACCTGCGCCAAGCCCTCGGCAATGACACGCGCGCAACAAAGTGCGGCACTTACCTGGAGGGCGGTCTTTTGATTAACGGTCTCGGAAATCCAGCCAGCAGCGGCGGCAAGGTCTGCGCGCACCTCCTCCGGAGTCGCGATTGCAGGCACGATAGGCACCGAGACAATCGGGGCAGATTTGGTTTCCGGGCCAAAGAAGAAGTCGGTGAGTTTTCCCATCGATTACTTAGCATCTGGCGCTCACCTGGTTAATCGAGGACCATCATCCACACCTCGGCGGGCCTCTCCTCCACGGCGGCGAGGCCGAGTGCCATCATTAGGGCCACGAATCCGTCGATTTTCGCGTGATCCAGGCGGGCAGGCTTCACGGGTTTGATGAACTCGCCGTGCTGTTTGGCCACCACGTTGCCGGCCATCCAGCGCATCATGCGGTTGCCGTTATGCTTGAGGTGGCCCAGCGCGATCAGCTTCTCGAAACGGCTCATCGGCGGATGCATGTTCGAGAAGTTTTGAGGGTAGGTCCGCACGGGAAGGCCGGTCTCACCGAGGCGCTGCGCCATCATAGCGGCCTGCCACTGGTCAAACGCGATGCTCTGGACATTAAACTGCCCGTTCAACTCCCGCAGCTTTGCCTCCACGGCAGCGAAGTCCGTCTCGTCATCCTGCGTTAGGGTTAGCTCTCCGCTTGCCGCCCACTCCCGATATGCAGCCGCATTCTTGGGCTGGCGTTGAACGGCCATCTCCGGGAGGAAGAAGAACGGATAAAAGTGCTGCGCCGTCTCGCCGTCGCGGGGCACCTCCACCAACAGGCCGATGGCCGTTACGTCCAAGACACGGCTGATGTCGCAGCCAATCCATGCCCGGTAGCCGCGATCTTTGACCTCCTCAAAGGGCAGACCCCGCGCCTTCGTGGCATCCCAATCCTTCATGTTGACCCAAGCGGTGCTGCTCGACTGCCATACGTTCAGGTGTTTGGTCAGCAAGCCGGGCTTCTCGCTCGGGACGTCCAATGCCGTCTGGTGCAGTTCGCGAAGGCGAGCCTCTGTGAACGACACGCCCACGTTGGGGTTAGCCTTCTTCCAAACGGTGAAATCCCGCCAATCGTCCTCGGGATCGATGGTGTAGATGGCTGAGAAGCGGCGTGGATCGGTGAGTTCGCCGGCTAGAATTTGCTCGCACTGCGATTGCAGGAGGCGACAGTCGCCGGCCTCGTTAAAGCCAGCAGTGGTGATCGTGATGAGCAGGGGCTGGGTGCGGGCGCCCATGCCGGTTCGCATGGTCTCGCGTTGCCTGGAAAAGTTGTGGTTCTCGTGCGCCTCATCCAGAATGGCGAGGTGCGGGTTCGATCCGTCGGGCGGATTGCCGATCATGCGTTCGAGGAAGGAGCCGTCGCGCGTCTCGATCTTCTTCTTCGTGATTGTCGTAGCCCAGAAAGTCGCGAAGCCCGGTGCCTTACTGGCCATCTCGCGGCAGGGCTGGAAACAAAAGTCAGCCTGATTGAGGGCGGTCGCGCCGATATAGACCTGAGCGCGCTGCTCGTAATCGGCGACCAACATATAGAGGGCGATCACGGCGGCGAAAGTGCTCTTGCCGTTCTTCCTCGGAATCTCGATGAAGGCTTCGCGGTGTTTGCGGAAGCCATCGCCGTCCACGATGCCGAAGAGCGAGGCGAGGATCCATATTTGCCACGGCTCCAAGCGCAGCTTGAGCCGTTTGGCGGCAAGCGGGCCTTCCAAGTATGGGAATGTCTCTGCGAACTGGCAGACGCGCTGCACCTTGGCCGCATTGAGCGTCCAGGTGTCGCCCTTGGTATCATCGAGGAAGCGTTGGCAGGACGATTTGATCTGCCAACAGGCGACGATATCGCCGGCGATGACCTGCTCTGCGTAGCGGATAGCTACGTCTGCGAAGCTACCTTTGCCCTGGCGCACGGTTATGCGTCGGGCAGAGCGCCGTAGGGGTTAGCTTCTGCCGATAGAGGATTGGCGGGGGTGCCGGTTGTCGTGCGAGCATCAAGCCCGCTGATGCCCAGCAATTCGGCCAGCTTGCGCTTCTCGCTCAGGTAAGCGCCGCGCGGCACATCACCCGAAGCGAAGATTGCCCTGCATTGCGCTTCGAGAGAGCAGTAGGTCGCGAATGTGCTGGAATGGCTGGCGTTGATGCCATTGGCGACGACAAACTCGATTTCCTCGAACCACACGTCCTTGGCCGCTGCCGTGAGGTAGTCAGGCATGACGGGTTTGCTGGACGAGCCAGTTTCGTGGGGCTGTTTAGGTTTTGGTCCTGGTTTCACCCATTACTTAGCAGTGGGCGGCGCATGTCGGTTCGGCACAAAATCACACGGTTGCCGCGCAACCACCCACGGACTAGTTTGTTCGGGAAGAGGATAGAACGGGATGGCCAAGCAACCGGTCAGCAAGGGCGGATCGACTAAGGTTCGCTTTATTATGTTGGAAGCAGAAGGGGCAGAAGGCGACATCGCGCAAATCGCTGCGGCGATACAAAGCGCGTTGAAGCCGTCTCAGGCAGTAATTCAACAGCGAATCGCGCCAGCTGCACGACCAGTCGCATCCATTTCGGATCAGAGCGAGGCGTCTGATCCCGCCGAGTATGATGATGCCGATAACGAAGACGAGATCGTGTCGGCTTCGCCGAGGAGCGTCAAGGACGCTAAGCCGCGCAAGTATCCCAGCCCCAAGGTGTTGGACGTAGATTTGACTGCGCCGTTATCCTTTGAGGAATATGCAAATGCGCGCAACGCGGACAACGAAAAGGATCGCTTCCTGATCGTGGCCGCGTGGTTCAAGGAGCACCGCAACGAAACGGCCATCGGCATCAACCACGTGTTCACTTGCTACAAAAAGATGCGGTGGCCCTCCGGAATTGCCGACTTTGCTTGGCCACTTCGAAGCCTTAAAAAAGATGGCCTGATGAACACTGGTGGTCGTGGCTTGTATACAATAAATCACATCGGCTCTGGTCGGGCGGATGAGCTTGAGAAAGATTAACCATTGAGCAGCAGCGTTAAGGAATTCGTCGCGAACAATCCTTCCTTCTACAGTATGAAGGGTCCGGATCAGGTTTTGGCGCTAGCGTGGGTTTCCGAAGCTGTCGAAAAGCGACAGTCATTCGGCGCCAATTATCTGCGTTCCTGCTTTCGCGCCGTGGGCGTAGAGCCACCCGATCTGAGTGTCTATCTGCCTCGTATCATGGCTAAGAAGCCTCGGCAGCTTCTCTGCCAGGGTGATGCCTACACGCTCAGCGGACCGATGAGGCTCGCGCTCGACAAGAAGTATGGAAACGACAATGCTCCGGTTGTGGTCAAGCGGGCTATTGCCGATCTGAGCGCACGTTTCTCAGATGCGGCAGAACGCACCTTCTTTGACGAGACTATCGCCTGCTACAGGGTCAAGGCCTATCGCGCGGCTATCGTGATGATGTGGAACTTGGCCTACAGCCATCTGCGAGACTGGCTACTAGCAGATGCTGATCGGCTTGCGATCCTCAATGACAAGTTGGCCACGCAGAAGAAAGAGAAAATAGTGGTCATCAAGTCGGCGGACGAATTCGGTTGGCTCAAGGAAAATGAGCTACTTGAGGTGCTGTTGACTACGAAGACCATCGACAAAACGACACATACGATCTTGAAGGAAAAGCTGGGGAAGCGGAATCTCGCCGCCCACCCAGGCACACATGAAATTAGTCAGTTGCAGGCCGACGAGGTCATTCACGACCTGGCGACTAACATCATCTTCAAGCTGGTCTGAACGCAGGTATTTTAATTCACCCAGGCGTCTTTTTGAGGGGGTGGTTGTTGCTTAAGGCGCACCATCCTCAGAATTGATGTGCCCCTCTCGGCTTCGGCACGTGGGCCAGCTGGGGCGGTGAGCGGTCAGGATCGAGGCTGGCTTCCTAATCTAGAAGCCAGCCCCAGCGTCTTACTCGCCGTCAGCGTCGTTCTTACGCTTCCGCGGAGCAGGCTTGTCGGCGCTTGCCTTGCTCGGGGCAGTCTCGCCAGACTTGCGGCCCAGCCCAATCTTTACCGCCATTGCTCGGCGGCTCTCAGAATAATTTGCAGACACCATGGGGTAGTCGGCCTTCAGGCCATAGCGCGCCCGATATTCCTCTGGCGTCATGCCATGGGTCGAAAGATGGCGACGCAAAGTCTTATACTTCTTTCCGTCGATCATGCTGATGATGTGGTCGGGATCCGAAAGGGACTTTCTAGCCGTTACGGCAGGAACATGTTCGGTTGGCTCGTCGGCATCAGTGCCCGATGTGCCGGGGGTGCCAGCAAGCGCTATAATGGAGTTGTGCATCTTGCCGAGAAACGCGGGCACTTCATCGGCCGACGTGCGGGTATTAGGATTGCTTAACCATGCGATTGTCAACTCGGTTGCGAGTTCGATCGGGTTCAGCTCGATGGTATCTGCGGACATTATAGGCTCCATTCTATTTGCGCCAAGTAGGCTTGAAGTTTCGCGACGACAACCCCGACAGCAATCGATTGTTGCATCCGCTGAGCAATTACAGATCGGGTCGAACGTAAGCCGGTCGAATGGTCGGCTGATATAGTTTGCTTAAATCAATATCCTCGATTGATCCGGCGAATGTCCTGACGTGTCTTATCCTGGTGGCACGGCTTGCAAAGACTTTGGGTGTTATCCCAGGCATCGTCGCCACCCAGCGCCTTTGGCTTTATGTGATCGACTTCAACGGCTGGCGTGATGAAACCACGCCCCGCACAATGTCGGCACAGCGGTTCGGCATCTAGTCGTCGGTTACGCTGCTTACGCCAGTTATGGTCGTATCCGCCGGTCAGCTTGACGATCGTGGACGGTGCGGGCCGGGCAAAACTGTGGCGGGGTGTTCGTTTTGGCATCGCCTACTTAGTAAGCCTTGGGGGGTTGGCCGTAGGGGCGTGTCAAATAGTGATGTGTCAGAAAAGACTGAAATCAAGAGCCAAAGATAGAATGATTTCAACCTGAACTGACAGCATACGATCGGAGTAGGCAATGAGGCTTGCAAGATCGAGGACTTAAGTAATGGCACGTTTCGACCCAAAGATGCTTGTTCCGGCGCTCGCTGCGGACAAGGGTAGCGCAGCGCGCTCGGCCAAGGACGTAGCGCTGGCAAACATCTCAAAGATGAAGGAGCAGTATGCGGCAGGCGAAGGCGCAGAGGGTAAGGTCAACTTCAAGGCCGTAGATGGCGGTCGGTTGGCTTTCACGATCCGGGTTAGCAATACGCCGCTGGTGCTGGAGCGAACAAAGGTCGAGGATACCGATGTCGAGGTGCGCGAAATGACCATACCGGCATCCAATTTCAGCGATGCACTCGACTATTATGCCGACCGCATAAAGGCCGGCGAATATGACGCCCAATTGACTGCGCTGTCGGAAAAGAAGGAGGCTCGCACAAGCAAGCTGCGCCAGACCAGGGCGACAAAAAGGGTCGGGTCGCAAGCGGCGTAAATCACCCCTCTTGATACGCTGAGCCCTCGGCTGGTCCGGGGGCTTTTTCGTCAGCTGTTGATCGCTTGGTAAGGACCCGGATCTAGCTACCCTCCTGGCAATTTGGAGGGACCAATGGACGATATACCGGAATGGCTTGAGGCTGACGATGGAAGCCGTATCCCTCGCGAAACCGTTATCTCGCGTATGGAGCAGCTGGGCTGGACGCGCGCTCAGGCCGAACGGACGCCCATCCGGTCACCGCTGACCGCCGAAGGTGCCGAGGCTGTTGCAAAGCGGGCGCGGGACGAGGGGCTGGTGCCGAGCAAGGTTCAGCAAACCATGCGGCAATACGGCGTCTCGTATGAAGAGGCGCGAGATTATCTCACGGCAGTTGCAGGCTAAAGCACCTGGGCCTCAGCCTTTGGGCTGTTCGATGCAAAGGGCCAGCCGGTTTCCCGACTGGCCCCTCTCGCGCCAATAGGCGTCCGCACTTATGCGCGAATGTAGCCCTGCCGACGGGCTTCGGTCGCATACTCGCTGAGAGGCTTGGTGGCGCGGAAGTGAATGTCTCGCTCCACACGCAAGCCCCCCGGACCGACCACCTCCCATATCTCATCCATGCTGATGTAGCCCACCTCTGGATAGCCCAGGTCAGCAAGACCAAAGGCTAGGCCGTCAGGGTCCATTTCGGTCAGCAACCACGTTCCTGAGGTCCAAGGCAGGAACAGCTTACACACTGGTGGGAAGTCGCGTTCCGCGTTGCTGCCTTTGACCGGCTCCTGTTCGCGGTGGTTTCCCTCCAGCTGCGCTACCACCTCGGGCGTCAGCATTTCGCGCCAGCCCATCATGCGCGGCTTCCCAGCTTGTAGGTGGGATGATCGGTTGTCCAATCGATATGCTGCTCGATCCAGTCCGGCACGAACTCCCAATCGAACGGCTGGTCGTAGGTGTCCTTGACCTTTGCCCATTCGGCATCGACCAAATCGACCCAGCGCAGCACGGCCAAGCGCAGCCCGCTTGTCCCCATACGCTCCCGTGTAGCTTCGACCTGATGCCGCAGTCCCTTGTGACCCCGCCCACCGTGCAGAAGCTCTAGCACGGCTTCCCATAGGCACGCGGCAGTCTCCAGACTTGCCGCGCTGTATTGCTTGTCATCCATGTGGCTTACTCCTTGTTGCCACCAGAACATCAAGCGTCAACTGGTGGAGAGAGCAAGTCCAGAGTGGTCCAAAGAGGTAGTCAGATTTCTGGTGATGAGCGCCAGAAAGCGGTTGCCCTATTTCATATCTGGCTATTGATAGAGTGTCGGCAACACGGAGTAGCTGACATGCAGACTCAACTTAACTCTTTCGCAAACTACGCGATCAACACTTTCGACTACAGCGCCGAGTTCGAGGATGATGCGTTTGCGGTCACGTTTGAAGGTGCGCGCTACTATGTCGAGCGTAAGCGCAACCACTTCGCAATACACATCGGTAGCGAGGTGCATAAGCTGCCCCGCTGCTAAGCCAGAGACGCCCGCACAGGGTCAAGAGGTGAGGGGAGCAACCTAGTTGCTCCCTTTTTCGTCTGACCCTAGCAGGGCATCATAGGCCGTCATTTCATCCGGGCTTAGAGTCCAGCCGCCCTCAAGAAGGGTGCCCTCCGCGTCGAACGTCCAAGCTGAGTATGCGTCCGGCTCCACGCGGAAGGTGCCGACTTCTGTAATGACGATGCGCTGTATCAGCCGACGCAGGCTCATGTTGACCCGCCCTCGTGCATAAATGCGAACCTCGTCATCTTCGCTGGTCAATTCGGTCCTCAGTCTCTCGACAAGAGTAACGTCCTCGTCACCGGCCGGTTTGGCGGTTTCGATCGCGAGGGCCTTTTGAGCCTCTGCAATATCAAGTGACAGGCGTTCAACTTCGGCCTCAACGGCTGCCACGCGCTGGATGATCGCTTTGGACCCGCCATCAGCAAGGGCGTCAATGAGGTTGTTGAGTTTGCTCTGTTCAGCTTCCTGCACACGGGCCATTTCTGCGATCTGTTCGCGCAGCTTGGCCGCCTGTGCGTTTGCGTCAGGCTTCCGCACGAGTTGCGGGAGCATCTCCTGCAGGATGGTCGCCTCAACAACATCGTAATTTATAATTGTGGCGTTATCGCAGTTATGCTTGCGGCGTGCACGATCGCAGCGCAGCTTGCGGTAAGTCTTGCGCCGGTAGTTGACGACTTCGCCGCTGACCTTTGTGTATTTCTGCACGGCATCCGTGGTGTGGCCGAAGTGAGCGCCGCCGCCACACTTTTCGCAGACGATCATCTGACTGAGCAAGTTGCGGTTGCCGAACACCTTAACGTTGGTCTGGTTGCCCTTCCTCATCGACAGCGCCGCTTGTGCCCGGTTCCATTTTTCGGCGGTCACGGCCTGTGGGTAATAATCCGTGGAGAGCGTGGTGCCGTCGCTGGTCACGTATTCACCCAGCACTGCGCGCTTGGTCAGGAGCCGGTAGATGTTGCTGTAAAACCAGCCGTTGTTTCCGCGCTCCTGCTCCGCTGGCGTCCAACTTGGCACGTTGCGTTCGTGCAGGAACGTCACGATGCGGTGGATGCCCATACCGTCGATGTAGAGATCGAAAATCTGGTTAAGCACCGCGGTGCGGTCGGGGTTGAGAACGAAGCCGTCCTCTGTGTGGTCGATCCAGTTGGGTGTGTTGGGCATCGGTCCCTTGTGGGTGCCGTCCGCGATCTGCTTGAACCGCTTCTTCCATGTGTCACGGGTGCGCTTGCTTTTGTTGGCGCTTTCCTGGTGGCTCTGCTGCGCACCAATTATTAGTTTGAATACGTCGAGTAGGTCGCCATTGTCGTCGGCCTGGTAGGTCGTGCCGTCATGGTAGGTTGCTACATCGACACCGTATTCATTCAGCCCCCAAATCAACTGAGCAGCGGCTTTGGCACCTTGGCGGCTCAGGCGGTCGATGTTCTCGACGACCAGCACTTTGCCTCGGTGCAGGCCGTTACGGGCTTCCAACTCGAATTCGTGCAGGGCGGACCCCTCCAGTCGGTTCGCGCCGTGGAAAGCACTGCGGCCCTCATCGGTAATCGTCTTCTCGACCGACCAACCCTTGTCCGTCGCGAACTGGCGACCGTGCGTGTGTTGCCGTTCTAGCGAGTAGCCCTTGCTTTGCTCGGCGCTTGAGAAGCGGGCGTAGATAATGGCGTTCTGAGACATAGGCGCACCATAGCTAAGTGGGTGTTGTCTTTTTGTTTACGTGCCTTGCGGGATGCGTCCAGCTGATCGCCGCGATGAACCCGTGCCGATGCGGACATCTGGGGGATGCGAGCCTCGCCTGCGCACGCGCGCCGCGTTGCGCTGCGGATTATCAGGCCAAGGTGTCGGGGCCGCTGCTCGACCGGATCGACCTGCACGTCGAGGTGAGGGCGGTGACGGCGGCGGACTTGGTGATGCTGCCCGCGGGGGAAGGGTCGGCAGTGGTCGGAGCGCGTGTCGCCGCGGCGCGCGCGGTTCAGGTCGAGCGCTATCGGGATCATCCCGTGCGGACCAATGCCGAGGCGGATGGCCCCGTCCTCGATGCCGTTGCGACGCCCGATGCTGCAGGTCGCAAGCTGCTCGCGCAGGCGGCCGAGGCGATGCGGCTGACCGCGCGCGGCTATACGCGGATTCTCCGCGTCGGCCGGACGATCGCCGATCTCGCCGCCGCGCCCGAGGTGACACGGATCCATATCGCCGAGGCGCTGAGCTATCGTCGCAAGCCCCCCGTCAACTGATCCGGGACTGCAGCGCGGGCGCACAAGCCTGGGCCATCGCCAAGACGGTTTATTAATCCATGCAATATACATGAGTTGCATTCACAGAGTGCGGGACGTGGTCGCGCCGTTTCTCATGACCGTATTTCGCCGACGTGCGCCTGGAATTGACGATGAGCTTCATGGACCGTGTCCCCCTCGTCGCCGTCGGGCGGAATGCGCAGAACGCTGCAGGCGGTACGCAGCGTTGCGGCGCCTGCCGGAGCGGAGGCGGGGTGCCCTTCGGCTTCACGATGGCGTTTCAGCCAATCATCGACATCCTGACCGGCAAGATCTGTGCGTATGAGGCGCTGGTTC
>Ga0265797_10001756_pt1 | contig 37695 bp, 31 predicted proteins | sample P2T30metagenome_FD_192433 | JGI IMG/M metagenome (GOLD analysis project Ga0265797, IMG submission 192433) | Plant litter microbial communities from East Loma Ridge, Irvine, California - P2 T30 | ecosystem: Environmental > Terrestrial > Plant litter > Unclassified | place: USA: California...
TGCGGCCCAGGGCGCGCAGCACGTACGATGGTTCCAGGCTGGCCGAGGTGCAGGCCGAACCGGACGACACGGCGATGTCCTTGACCGCCATGATCAGCGACTCGCCTTCGACATAGTTGAACGAGATGTTCAGGTTGTGCGGCACGCGGTGGTCCATGTCGCCGTTGATGTACACCTCTTCGATTTCGAGCAGGCCCTTGGCCAGGCGATCGCGCAGCGCGCGGATGCGGACCAGTTCGCTATCCATCTCTTCTTTGGCCAGGCGGAAAGCTTCGCCCATGCCCACCAGCTGGTGGGTCGGCAGGGTGCCCGAACGCAGGCCGCGCTCGTGACCGCCGCCGTGCATCTGCGCTTCGAGGCGCACGCGCGGCTTGCGGCGCACGTACAGGGCGCCGACGCCTTTCGGGCCGTAGACCTTGTGCGCGGTGAAGGTCATCAGGTCGACCTTCGATTTTTCGAGGTCGATCACCACCTTGCCGACCGCTTGCGCGGCGTCGCAGTGGAAGATGATGCCTTTCGAGCGGCACAGCGCGGCCAGTTCTTCGATCGGCTGGACCACGCCGATCTCGTTATTGACCAGCATGACCGAGACCAGGATGGTGTCTGGACGCAGGGCCGCCTGCAGCTGCTCGACGGTGATCAGGCCATTGTCTTGCGGCTCGAGGTAAGTCGCGTCGAAGCCCACGCGCTCGAGTTCACGCACGGTGTCGAGCACCGATTTGTGTTCGGTCTTGACCGTGATGATGTGCTTGCCCTTGGTCTTGTAGAACTGGGCGGCACCCTTCAGGGCCAGGTTGTTGCTCTCGGTCGCGCCCGAGGTCCAGATGATCTCGCGCGCATCGGCGCCGACCATGTTCGCGACGTTCTGGCGCGCTTCTTCGACCGCCGCCTCGGCGCTCCAGCCATACGCGTGGCTACGCGAGGCCGGATTGCCGAACTGCTCGCGCAGGAAGGGGATCATCGCGTCAGCCACGCGTGGGTCGACCGGCGTGGTGGCCGAATAGTCCAGGTAGATCGGGAAATGGGGGGCAGTCGCAAAGCTCTGCTCGATTTTCTTGTCCAAAGGCGCGTTCATCAATTCACTCCAGTAAGCTTCAATCTTGTCCGACGGTGGCGGGGGCGCCACGGTGCACGTGCACGACGTTCTGTTCTTTTTGCCGCTGCTGGTCGACCAGGTCTTGCAGCGAGACCGAATCGAGGTAGTCGACCATCTTTTCGTTCAGCGTGGTCCACAATTCGTGGGTCATGCAGCGGGCGCCATCGACATGGGCGCCATGGCAATTCTCTTTGCCACCGCACTGGGTTGCATCCAGCGGCTCGTTGACGGCGATGATGATGTCAGCCACCGTCACCTTGCCCGCCGCACGCGCCAGGCTGTAGCCGCCACCCGGGCCGCGGATCGATTCGACGATCTCGTGGCGGCGCAGCTTGCCGAACAGCTGCTCAAGGTAGGACAGCGAAATGGCCTGGCGCTGGCTGATGCCCGACAGCGTGACCGGACCATTGCCTTGACGCATGGCAAGATCGATCATCGCGGTTACAGCAAAACGGCCTTTGGTGGTCAGACGCATTACAACCCCGTTTAATGTTAAAATATTCCTCTTGCCCAACTATTTCGCAGCGGACACCGTTCCCTTGTGGGGCTGGCTAAAAACCTGATTAGTTGAACGATTTAGTCAAGTATAGCAAATCACGGGCTGCTTGTCTTGGAAGCCCCCAAAACGGTCATGTCCGTTTGCGTAACAGCTGCATGGGACCGAACAGGCCCTGCATGCCCTGGTGGTCGATGAAGCTCAGGTTATAGGGATGCTCGGCCAGTGCCTGCGGGAAAGCGGCCGTTTCCGGCAATTTCTTCAGCTGCTCGGCGATCTTGCCCCACAGGACCAGGGTTGGCGGCGTGGCCTGTTCGCTCAGGGCCGCCAGCACCGTTTGCAGGAAGGGCAGCCAGGCGCGCGCATCGATCACCGGCGCGACATGCTTGCGAAATACCAGCGCCGCGTTCAGCAGCAAAAAGCCATGGCCGTGCAGATTGTCCTGCAATTCGGCCAGGGTCTGGATCGATCCATCAGTCTTGGCTGCCAGCGCGATCGGCGCCAGCGCCGCACCGCCGGTGGCGCCCGGCTGCAGCTGGCCGCTCGCCACCAGCAGCATCTTCATGAAGTTGCGCAATGAAGTCGCGCGGTTGACCGGCTTCGACAGGCCGGTTTCGGACCACAACTGCCCTACCGCCCCATCCATGAAGCAGACTCCGGTCGCGCTCTCGGCGCGCGGGTAGGGCCCTTCGCCCACCAGCACATAGCGCACCTTGTCGAGTGGCTGGGCGAAGGCGGCGAACAGGCGGTTTTCGGTGGGCACGTAGTCGTCCGGGGCCAGCGCCGGCAGGTAACCGGGATTGGCGCGTGCGACGGCCTCGAGGCCGGCCAGGAGGATGGGGCGCCAGGAGGCATCGGCCAGGTCGAGGGACTGCAGGATCGGAGCGGGGATGGCGTTGGCGGTCATGGCTGGATGGCGAATGGACGAGGCGGGATTGTAGCCCGCCATGCCCTCCCCGTCCGCCCTGATCGACTGGCTCGCCATCGTCGTGCGCCGCCCGCAAGCGTGCGCAGCGATTCAGGCCATGGGCGATGGATTCACTTGAGTACTGCCGTAGCGAGCTCCCTGACCGCGATGATGGAGCCGGACAAGGAACCGAACGATGTCACCAGTTTGGCAACGCTATCGAGCATCGATGTAATCTGCACCTTGTTGGGCTCGGCGCTTTTCGCTTCGTTGGCCACGATCTCCACGTCGGTCACGGCCTTGGCAGGAAGGCGTGCGGATTCGCTGCGCACCAGATGGAGCAAATTGTCGAGTTCTCGCTGCAAGTCCAGCAAGGAGCTACCCTCATGCGGTCCGCTGTGATAATGAATTGTCTCGGTTTTCGCGTTCTGTCCGGCGGTGGTGTTTCGGCTATTTAATTCTCCGCCTGTAACTATTATTCCTTGATTTCCGGCATTCGGCATATTGAGAACCTTCATTCCTTTCCGGGTCGTGGAGACCGCGTCGTGATATGCTGCACGGTCGCTTGGGCCGACCTGCCTGCAGTGAGATTTTCAGCCTTGAGCTGGCCGCCATTCACAATCACGCCCTCGTTATGAATCACTGTAGAGGCGTTTTTGAGACTTTCGGTGCATATATTGCGTGCTTCCAGAGATTTCAGGAGACTGTTCAGCAAGCTCTCGCGCACGACTTTCTGGCAGAAATCCAGATCCACCATCTGAAAATAGCGTTCGTAGTCGCGTCCAGCCCACGTTTCTCTTAAGGATTTATCCCATCCGTAGTTGTAGCGCTGGTTAGCAAGCACTTCTTTTTTACTCCGCTTTAGCCATCGACTTTTCGTGTCCAGAAATCCTCCCTGCACGAAATTGAATGCCCTAAGAAGAACTGGTACCCAGGCGTAGATCGCACGAAGAAAACTCAGCACAAAATCCGTGATGCGTTCGGAGAACTGTGGTACTAGAGGAAGATTCTTGAGTGCGAGAAAACGCGCCGCCAACGGAGGCAATACGAAACTGCGGGCCTCCACATACAAGACATTCTTGACAACGACGTAGCGCAGGAAAGTCGACAATACGATCTGACTACTCCATAACACAAAGCGTATCGCCTTGTAATGACGCGTTTGACGATCGTCGCTGCCAATATGTTGCCCGATATGGCCAGCCGACAGCGTTTCTAGAGGGGCGTTGAAACTCCCCATTGGCATCAACTGCGGCACATCACGGACATCTCGCCCATCGACGTAGATTTCGTCGCGGATTACCAGGTCAGGCATGCCGAGCGTGCACAACGCGCTTTCGGCTTCCTGGTACAAGGCGTCAGGCGTGGCCGCGAGCACGGGAGAGTTGACGTCCGCGGCTTCAGCCAAGTTCATGGTAAAGGACCAGCCGCCGGCGCCCTCTCCCGCGCCGACGAACGGACTGAAGCCACCCGATACGACAACATTGGGCTCATCCTTCGCGCAATAGTTCGCGTCATAAGAGCGCTCAGCAGCATTCGCAGCGAGTATCGCTCGCGCCCTGCGTTTCGACAGTCGCGTGTGGATGAAGATAGCGACGACAGAAGCGCTGTATGCCGCCAGCAGTATCTGGATTGAACTCGAGCTCGCCTCATCGGAAAGATAGTAGATTTCGTCGTAGGATGGAGTAGACCAGATATCGATCGCCGCAAAAATACCGATTAGCGCTGCAATGCCGATTATCCAATCAAAAAGCATTGCCCGCTGTTGTGCTCGCTCGGCTTCAGCCCGTATATCCGTAATCGAGATGCCGAGCTCGACAGTTGGCGCCTTGAAAACCGCTTCGCGCCTGGCATTGAGCGGCGCAAGTATCTTCCGCCAATCCAGCGCCGCTGCCGCACGGACCAGCGCGTCCGCCTCGGACTTACAGTAGACCGCGCCGTTGCCGATCTGGCTGGCGTCAACGTACCATTCGTTCTCTATTTTCTTGCCAGACAATTTGCCTGCTTCCAGGCTCCTGATGATCTCGCGAGCGGAGCGAAATGTCAGTTGGGAAAACTCTTCGATACAAAGCAATTGTCCGGTGCTTTGCGACATGATGTCACCTCCTCGCGGTTAGCGTTGGATGATGCGAATCGATGCATGAGTAAAAAACGAAGCAAAGACAAACCAGCGTTACTTTCTAGTGCAGTACATCTGATAAAGATCAAATTTACTTTAGTTATTCTTGTTATTCCAGTGAACCTTTTGTCTTTAGAGCGCCGCTTCATTAAATGCAACACAAAATAGGCCAAAGGCAGACGCTGTTCTCCCGCTTTGGACGGAAATGTCAAAGGCTGATACTCGCGCCATATGGACGCGCGAAGTCAGGCACTCGATCTGATTGAGCGAATCAGATCGTCGCAACAGCATCGTAGAATTAGACCCTGGCTTCACATCGAAGTTTTTCAGCCGCGCGTAAAACTTATGGCGCTGTTCGCGTTATTTCAGCGAACCTTCGATGTCGAGCCTGGTCTCAGTACTGTCGAGTTCGCCTGAGGAGGCAATCGTGGACAGTCCAGGCTTTGCTCACTTGTTTGTCGCCTTGCGTGGCGCGCCTTTGCAGCCCGCCGAACGTGAACAATTGCGCGCTTGGCTCGCGACGATCAATGACGCGGCCGATTGTGTGACGCTGATCGAACAGGCGCCCGCCGGAAAGTGCTGCCCCCGCTGCTGCGGCGCCCGCGCCCATCGCTGCGGACGCGCCAGCGACCTGCAGCGCTGGCGCTGCCTGGCGTGTGATCGCAGCTACAACGCGCTCAGTGGCACTGAGCCTGGCGCACCTGCACCACAAGGAACATTGGCTACCCTATCTGCAGTGCCTGCTCGAATCACGCACCGTGCGCGCCAGCGCCGAGGCAGTCGAGGTGCACCGAACGGCGCATTTGCCAGCCAGCACGGCATCACCCACGAAACCGTCAACCTGCGCGCCGGTATACGGGCGCGCGGTGCGATCCACCTGAACCATGTCAATGGCTGGCACAGCCGCTTCAAGCACTGGCTGGCACCCTTTTACGGTGTGGCCAGCCGCTACCTGATCCATCATTCGGGCTGGCGCCGGGTGCTCGACGCGCGAAGCCTGACGGCGCCGGCCCAGTTGCTGGCCGCCGCAGTCAAAGCAGGCTGATGCGTTGCGGGGTGCCGAAATAACGCGAACAGCGCCAACTTATTCGGTATCCGGCTGGTGCGACGGATGCGCCGCCCTGAACGCCGGCAGCTCGATGCACAGCGAATTGATGCGGTCGATGTTCGGATAGGCCGAGACATCGATATTGAAGCGCTGCGCATTGAACACCTGCGGCACCAGGTAGCAGTCGGCGATGGTCGGATGATCGCCGTGGCAAAACGGCCCGGCGCCCGGATCGCGCGCCAGGTGCGCCTCGAGCGACTGGAAGCCCTCGATGATCCAGTGGCGGTACCACTCGGTCTTGGCCTGGTCGGAGAACCCCATGTGCTTGACCAGGTAGTTCAGCACGCGCAGGTTGTTGACCGGGTGGATGTCGCAGCCGATGATCTGGGCCAGCTCGCGCACCCGTCCGCGGCCCGGCGCATCCTTGGGCAGCAAGGGCGGCTCGGGGTGGATCTCTTCGAGGTATTCGATGATTGCCATCGACTGGGTCAGCGTGATGCGGTCGTCCTGGAACGACGGCACCAGGCCGCTCGGGTTGATCTTGCGGTACTCGTCCTGCAGGTGCTGGCCGCCATCCTTGAGCAGGTGCACCGGCACCGCGTCGTACGACAGGCCCTTGAGGTTGAGCGCAATGCGCACCCGGTACGCGGCCGAGCTGCGAAAATAGGTGTAGAGCTTCATGGTGTCCTCTCGTGCGTTGGTGCCCGATAGTGGGCGACCTCCTGGTCGATGGCCCCGAAGATGCTGGCGCCATCGGCATCGAGCATCTCGATGCGCACCGTGTCGCCGAATGCCAGGTAGGGCGTCTTCGGCTTGCCTTGCTCGATGGTTTCATACATGCGCACCTCGGCCAGGCAGCAATAGCCGACGCCGCCGTTCTCGATGCTTGAACCGTGCAGGTTGCCCTGTTTGTTCGATACCGTCCCCGAGCCGATGATGCTGCCCGCGCACAGTTCGCGGGTGGTGGCCGCGTGGGCGACCAGTTGGGCAAAATTGAAAGTCATGTCTTCGCCGGCATTGGGGCGGCCGAAGGCGTCGCCATTGAGCGTGACCAGCAGCGGCAGGTGCAGCTTGCTGTCTTGCCAGGCGTCGCCCAGCTCGTCCGGCGTGACCGCCACCGGAGAGAATGCGCTGGCCGGCTTGGACTGGTAGAAGCCAAACCCCTTGGCCAGTTCATTCGGGATCAGGTTGCGCGCCGAGACGTCGTTGACCAGCATCACGAGGCGGATCGCGCTGGCAGCCTCTTCGGCGCTGGCGCCCATCGGGACGTCGCCGGTGACCACCGCGACCTCGGCCTCGAGGTCGATGCCCCAGTTTTCGGACAGGGCTGCGATCGGGTCGCAGGGGCCGACGAAGGAATCGCCGCCGCCCTGGTACATCAGCGGATCGGTGTAGAACGAGGCCGGCACGTCGGCATTGCGCGCCTTGCGCACCAGCTCGACGTGGTTGATATAGGCCGAGCCGTCGGCCCACTGGTAGGCGCGCGGCAGCGGCGAGTGGCATTCCTGCTCGATGAAGGATTCGGCGCCGTCGGCGTTGCCGTCGTTGAGCTGCGCATAAACCTGCTGCAAGCGCGGCGCGACCGCGTCCCAGTCATCCAGGGCGGCCTGCAGGGTACGCGCGATATCCGGCACGGCTTGACAGGTGACCAGGTCGCGGCTGACGACGACCAGCGTGCCGTCGCGGCCGCCGGATTTGAGAGTGGCAAGTTTCATGGCTGTTTCTTTCAATATTGCTGAGTGGCCACCATTACAAAGCAAAACGCACTATCATACAAACAGTATTTTCAACCCGATTTATCAGGTTTTCTTATGAATCCTACCTTGCGCCAGATGCGCGCCTTCGTCGCCCTGGCCAAGGCCGGCAATTTCACGCTTGCGGCGCAGGCAATCCATGTGACGCAATCGGCGTTATCGGGCCTGATCAAGGAGCTCGAACAGACGCTGGGCGCGCGGGTGGTCGACCGCAGTACGCGCAGGATCGTCCTGACCGATATCGGGCGTGAACTGTTGCCTCTATTTAGCCAGATGATCGATGACCTGGACGGTGCGCTGGCTAACGTGGCCGATCACACGCGCCTCAAGAAGGGACTGGTGCGCATCGCGGCGCCGCAACTGATGTCGTGTACCCTGCTGCCGCAAGCGATCGCGGCCTATCGGCTGGAACATCCGGCGATCGAGGTGCGCCTGAGCGATACCGAGGTCGAGGGCGTGATCGCGCGCGTGTTGTCGGGCGAGGCCGATGTGGGCATCGGGCCCGAACGCGTGCCGGCGCCGGCGCTGGAGGCGCGCGAGTTATTCGAGATGCCGTTTGCGCTGGCGTGCCCGCAGCAGCATCCGCTGGCGACCCTGGCGCGCGTGAGTTGGCAGGATGTGGCGAATTACCCCTTCATTTCGCTGCAGGGGCAATTTACCGAACGGCTGCTCGACGATATGCATACCTCGCTGCGCGAGACGCCCATCAGGCCGGCGCACGAGGTGACTTTCATGACCACGGCGCTGGCCATGGTCAGCGCGGGGCTTGGGGTGACGGTCTGCCTGCCGTATGCCGAACCGCTGGTGAAATTGCATGGCCTGGTGCTGCGTCCGCTGGAAGAACCGGTGCTCACGCGGCGCTTCTTCGTGTACACCCGCCCCGGCCGCTCGCTATCGCCGGCGGCCGAGAGTTATATCAATTTCCTATTTGGATATGTAAAAGGGTCGCAACGCTGATGCCGGATGCCGCGCTACAATGAACCGCATCTTCCTCCTGCACTGTTTCTCACGATGTCCCACGATACAATCGCGATCAACCAGCGGATGAGCAAGTTCAACAGCCACAAGCGGGTTTGGCTGTTCGGCTACGGTTCGCTGATCTTCAAGGCTGACTTCCCTTTTCTTGACCGACGCCCGGCGTATATCGGCGGCTGGTCGCGCCGCTTCTGGCAGGGCTCGCACGACCACCGCGGCACCGAGACCGAACCGGGGCGCGTCGTGACCCTGGTGCCGGAAGCCGGTGCACACTGCCACGGCATGGCCTACCTGGTAACACCCGAAGAATTCGCCCACCTCGACCACCGCGAAAAGAACGGGTATCTGCGGCTGGCGACCACCATGCATTTCGACGATGGCAGCAGCGACGAAGGCATTGTCTATATCGCCACGCACGAGAATGAAGCCTATCTTGGCCCGGCCGACGAGCGCGATATCGCGCGCCAGATCGCATCGGCACGGGGCCCGAGCGGTCCGAACAGCGAATATTTGCTGGGGCTGGCGCAGGCGTTACGCGAACTGGGCAAGCCGGATCCGCATGTGTTTGCGCTCGAGCGGCACCTGGCCGATTTCGGTGTGACCTTGATGCCCGCCTGATTATCCGGTCAGCCGGGCCGTCAATCCAGCGCCCGCTGGCGCGACTCGGTATCGACGCACAGGATGGCGACAGCCCCCACCAGCAGGAAGCTCGACAGCATCACCAGCGCCAGCGTGAAGTGGGTCGCCATCACCGGCGCGATGATCGCTGGCGCGAACAGCCCGCCGAAGCGGGCGACGGCGCCGGCCATGCCCATGCCGCTGGCGCGCAGGCGGGTCGGATAGACCTCGGGCGTGAACGCGTACAGGGCGCCCCAGGTGCCGAGCAGCGCAAAACTCATCAGCAATGTCGAGCCCACCACCAGCGCGGTCGAGCTGCCCAGGCTGTAGCCGAGGCAGCCGACACTGCTCAGCAACAGGAAGCCGATTAAGGTCGGCTTGCGTCCCCAGCGCTCGACGCCATAAGCGGCCAATGCGAAGCCCGGCAACTGGACCAGGGCCAGCACGATCAGGAATTCCTGGCCGCGCATGAAGCCGAAGCCTTCGGCGGCCAGCCTGATCGGCAGGTAGACGAACACGCCGTAATACGCGATCGAGATCAGGCCCCAGGCGAGGAACAGCGAAATGCTACGCCGGCGCAGGCCATCCCTGAACAGGGAGAACAGCGACGTCTTATGCATCGGCTCGGGCTGCAGCGCCGGGATCTCGACCTGGCGGCCATTGGTCCTGGCCACCCGCGCCAGCACCGCGCGCGCTTCGTCGGACTTGCCGCTGCGGTGCAGGTACATCGGCGACTCGGGAATATAGAAACGCAGGACCACGCCGACCAGGGCCGGCAGGCCGGTGACGAAGAAGATCACGCGCCAGGCATCGTCACCCCACTCCACCGCCCACAGTGCCAGCACGGCCAGGCAGATGGTGCCCAGCGCCCAGAACGATTCGAGCAGCACCAGCCAGCGGCCGCGGCGGTCGCTGGGCAGGAACTCGGCCATCATCGTGTAATCGACCGGCAGGGTCGCGCCGACGCCGATGCCGGTCATGAAGCGCAGCACCAGCAGCCAGGTAAAGTCAGGGGCGAAGGCCGATGCCACGCCGAAGCAGGCATCGATCACCACCGCCATCATCAGTACCGGACGGCGGCCGATCCGGTCGGCCAGTCGGCCGAACACGAAGGCGCCGATCAACATGCCAACGAAGAACAGCGTCCCGGTTTGCAGGGCCTGCGGCATGCTCAGGCCAAAGGTCTTGGCGATCGACGGTGCGCTGAAGCCGATCGACAGCACCTGCATGGCGTCGGCCAGCCATACCAGGCCGAAGATCAGGAAGATGCGGTACTGGAATTTGCCGACGCCGGCGGCTTGCAGGCCGTGTTCCACTGACACTGCGGAACCGCCCTGTCCGGTGAGATTCGCTGGCTGTCCGCCTTGCACTGCAGGAATTGAGGTGGGCATAGGATGTACAAGAGAGCAACAGATTGCATTGTACGCCGGAGTTCCGACCCCACGTGAGTCGGGCTACCCTTCAACATCGCTTCCTAGAATAAATCCAGCTGCCCAGCGCCCTTCGCATCCCGCTTCGGCGTTTGTGGCACTACCAGCGGCCGCCTGAACTGCGATCGATCGAGCCGGCCGAAGCGCCCGCGCAGATCCGAGAACCCGAGCCGCTCGGACGCCTTTTCAAAACGCTGGCGGATCAGATCGGCCCACACCCCCTCACCTTTCATGCGGGTCGCGAAATCGCTGTCGTAATCCTTCCCGCCGCGCATCTCGCGGATCCGGTTCATCACCCGCTGGGCGCGGTCCGGGAAGTGCGCCTGCAGCCATTCCTGGAACAAGGGATTGACCTCATGCGGCAGGCGCAGCACCGTATAGTGCGCGCCGACCGCGCCGGCATCGCGCGCGGCTTCCAGGATGCGCTCGATCTCGGGCTCGGTCACGAACGGAATAATCGGCGCCACGCTGACGCTCACCGGGATGCCGGCCTCGGTCAAGGTGCGGATAGTGCGCAGCCGCCGCATCGGCGCTGCCGCGCGTGGCTCGAGGGTACGTGAAATCTCGGCATCGAGCGTGGTGAGCGTGATAGCCGCGCAGGCCAGCCCCTTCGCGGCCATCGGCGCCAGGATGTCGATGTCGCGCTCGATCAGCGAAGACTTGGTGATCAGGCCAGCCGGATGGCGGCATTCGGACAGCACCTCGAGCACCGCACGCGTGAGCTTGTGTTCGCGTTCACACGGTTGATAGGCGTCAGTGTTGACGCCAATAGCGATGTGCTCGGGCACATAACCCGGCTTGGCCAGCTCACGCCGCAAGAGTTCGGGCGCATTGACCTTGGCGAACAGGCGGCTCTCGAAATCGAGGCCCGGCGACAGGCCGAGATAACTATGCGTCGGCCGTGCGAAACAATAAATGCAGCCGTGTTCGCAACCGCGATAGGGGTTCAGGGAAACGCTGAACGGGATGTCGGGCGAGGTATTGCGTGACAGGATGCTCTTGGCGATCTCGTCGGTCACGACGGTCTTGAACGGCGGCGCATCGTCGTCATCGATCGCCCAACCATCGTCGAAACGCTCGCGGCCGTTGACCTCGTAGCGGCCTTGCAGGTTCGACACAGCGCCACGCCCTTTACGCGCAAGCGGCGGCGCTGACGGCGCAAGCACCGCATACCCGTCGTCGAACTGTTCACGCTCGACTGGAAGATCGATAATGGCCACGGCCCGGCTCCAATACTGTATGTTTATACAGTATATTACGCCGCACCCCGACAGAATTCAAGCGCGCACGTACGATGCCTGTTGCGAAACAAACCCATCGAAGGCATCCAGCAGTGGCCGATAGCGTTCGCCATCCCCTTCCAGCTGAGCCAGCGCCTGCGCCGCAGCCTCCAGGCTCGACAGCTGATGCGGGGCATGCGCCTTGCGGATGCGGTAGTTCGACGGCGCCACATCAAGCAGCGCCAACCGCGGCAACGTCTGCAGCGCCGGATTCAGGTACAGCATCTTGCGGCTCTTGCGCCAGGTGGCATCGAGCAGCACCAGCCGTACCCGGTCGGCCGGCAAGGCGACATACGGCGGCGGCGCCGGCAGGTTCTGGTCGCCTGCCGTTTCCGGATACAACAGCACCGGCACGCGCCCGTCCGCATGCAGCAAGCCGTCCAGTACCAGCGGATCGATGGTTTCGCCCACCGCCAACGCGCTACCTGCCACGCTCAAATGCAGCAGCCGCGCGCTGTTCTTGGCATTGCCAAGCTCCAGCGGATGCTGTAGCACCAGCAGCCCGGCCTGCGCCTCGATCCGCACGATCCAGCCGCAAATGCAGGCCGACTGCGCCCGCAGGCACACCTCGCATACCGCGCGCTTCACGGCGCCGGCGTCCATCCGCCACCCAGCGCCCGGTACAGGTCGACGTGGGCCGCCAGCAGGCTGGCGCGCAGTTGCAGCGCATTCAGGTCGGCAGTGAAGGCCGTGCGCTGGGCGTCGAGTTCCTCGAGATAGGAAGCGTAACCGTTGCGATAGCGGTTGCCCGCCACCCGCAGCACCTCGTTCGCCGCCACCCTCCGCGCCTCGGCCTCGACCAGCTGCCGCTGCAGCCCCTCGATCGAGGCCAGCGCATTCTCGGTCTCGGCAAATGCCGTGCGCACCACCGACTCATAGGTGAACACGGCCCGGTCGCGCACCGTGCCCGCGATCTCGGCCTGGGCCCGCAGCCGCCCCGCATCGAACAGCGGCGCCAGTACACTGCCGCCGATGCTCCACAATTCAGTGGGCGAACGCAGCAACTGCGACAGGCTATGTCCTTGCGCGCCCAGCGACGCCGTCAGGCGGATCGATGGCAGCAGCGCATCGCGCGCCACCGCCAGGCTGGCGTCGCTGGCCGCAACCAGCCGCTCGGCCTGGGCGATGTCGGGCCGCCGGCGCAGCAGTTCGGACGGCAACCCCGGCCCCGGCCGCGGCTCGCGCAAGGCCATCAATTCGGCGCCGCGCGCCACCGCGCCGGGACTGGCGCCCAGCAGCAGGTTCAGCGCCTGCTCCTGCAGCGCGATCTGGCGCTCGAGCTGGGGGACGGTGGCGGCGGTGGCGTGCAACTCGGCCTCGGCCTGCGACATCTCCAGGCGCGAGCTGTAGCCGACTTCGAACTGGTGACGCGCAAGCTCGAACGAGCGTGCGCGCGATTCCAGGGTCGCCCGTGCCAGCGCCAGCTGGGCGTCCAGGCCCAGCAGGTTCAGGTAGCTCGACGCGGTATTCGCGGCCACTGCCAACGCCGCTGCCTCCAACGCCGCTTCCTGCGACAGCGACTCGAAGCGCGCCGCCTCCACGCTGCCGGCCACGCGTCCGAACAGATCCACCTCGTAGCTGGCCTGCACCGCACCGACGATCGAAGTTGTCTCGACCGGCTCGCCGAATGGGCCGATGGCGCGCGCGCGCGTCGGCCCCAACGACAGGTTCAATGCCGGCAGGCGCGCGCTGTCTGCCACCCGGACCCGCGCCTGGAATTCCTGCAAGCGCGACCTGGCAATCTTGATGTCGCCGTTATTGTCGAGTGCGCGCCGCACCAGGGAATCGAGCACCGGATCGCCAAAGGCGCGCCACCAGTCGCGATCGACCGCCGCGCTGTCAACGCTTGCCGTGCGCCACGCCGGCGGGACGGTCAGCGACGGCGCCGGCGCCGGCTGCGGCGCCATCGCGCAGGCCGACAGCAGCAAGGGAAGCGCTACAACAGCAAGTGCACGCCGCCTCACCGCGCAGCTCCAGCAGGCGCCGTATCGATCGTGGTCACCACCGACATCCCCGGCCGCAGCCGCTGCGCCAGCGGCTGGTCCGGATCGATGCTGATCCGCACCGGAATGCGCTGGGCGATCTTGACGAAATTACCGGTGGCGTTATCGGGCGCGATCACCGAGAACTCCGACCCGGTGGCTGGCGCGATGCGTTCGACATGGCCACGCAGCCGCGCATTGCCCAGGGCGTCGACGGTAAAGCTCACCGGCTGGCCAACCGCCACATTGGCCATTTGCGTCTCTTTCATGTTCGCGATGATCCACATCGTATTCGGCACCAGCGCCGTCAGCTGGGCGCCTGCGTTCACGTAGGCGCCCTGGCGCACCGTCACCTGCCCCAGCTGGCCATCGCGCGGGGCGGTGATATGGGTATTGGCCATGTCGATCTCGGCCAGCTTCACCGCCGCTTCGGCACTGGCCACCGCCGCCTCGAGCGCGGCGCGGTTGACGTCGACCGAGCGCAGGTTCTGGCGCGCGATGTCGAGGGCGGCGCGCGACTGCTCGCGGCCCGCGCTGGCCTGGGCCTGGGTGGCGCGCGCAGCGTCGAGCTCGCGCGTCGACAGCGAGCCGTCAGCCGCCAGTTCTTCCACCCGGCGCAGGTCGGACTGGGCGCGCCGGGCTTGCGCTTCGTTCGATGCCAGCAGCGCCTGGTTCTGCGCGATGGTGGCGCGCGCGCTCGACTGGCTCTGGGCGAAGTTGCTGAGGGCCGCCTGGCGATTGGCCAGCTCGGCGCGCGCCTGCGCCAGGCGCTGGGTTGGAATGCGCTCGTCGATGCGCATCAGCAGTTCGCCCTTTTTCACCTGCTGGAAATCCTGCACCCGCACCTCGACCACATAGCCGCTCAGTTGCGGGCTGATGATCGTCACCTGGCCGCGCACCAGCGCGTTCTCGGTGCTCTGCAGGCTGCTGCGAAACGGCGGCAGGTTCCAGGCATACAGCACGATCAACACGCCAACGATGGCGATGGCGCTGAAAGCGAGTGCGCTCAGCAGGATGCGGCGCGAACGATTGGGGACGGTCGATGGTTCTGGCATATCAGTCGGTCACAGGGTCGGGTGTTGGTGGAGTTCCAGGCTTGGGCGCCGGTGTCGGCGCGGCCTTCACGGCCGGGAAGTAATGCAGCCACACGGCATGCAGGAAGATCCAGGTCGCGCTGGCGGCGGCCAGCATGGCCAGCACCAGGAATACATCGTTGTAGGCGAGGATATTGGCTTCGCGCGTGGCAACGCCTGATAAGGATTGCAGGCTCTGGCGCGTAGCCGCCGAAGGATCGGCCAGCAGCCGGCCAGCAGCTGCGGCGCCCGACTGGACGCGGCTGGCCACCAGCGGATCCAGGCTGCTCAAGCCCTCGACAATCAGCGAGGAATGGTATTTTTCGCGGATCACCTGGAAGGTGCCGACCAGGCTCGAGCCCAGCAGGCTGCCCAGGTTCTGGGTCAGGCCGAACAGCACCGAGAAGCTGATCAGGTTGTGCGGATTGGGGATCACGGCGCCGAGCAGTGAAATCACCAGCGGCCCCAGGAACAAGGTGCCGCCGAAGGCGAGCAGGCTCTGGCTCAGGTACATCTGCGCGGGCCGGGTCTGGTTGCTGGCATGGGCGTCGATCCAGGCCCCCAGCGCCATGCACAGCAGCGCGATCACCTGCGGCGCGACCAGGTGATTCACGTTGACGGTCAGCGCCGACACCACGATCCCGGCCACCGTGGCGACCAGCACGATCGCGTACAGGGTCTGCAACTGGTCGTTGTCCAGTCCCACCGCGCGCAGGAAACCCACCGCGCCCACGCTCTGCTCGGACAGCACGATCCGCACCAGCAGCATGGAGAGCGCCAGGCGCATGATATTGCCGCTGGCGATCCAGCGCAGGTTGAGCAAGGGATTGGCGCGGTTGTGCTCGACGCACAGCGCCGCCGCCAGCAGCACGATCGCACACGCCAGCGCCACCCCGATCCAGTCGCGCTCGAACCACCATTCCACGCGCCCGAAACTGATCGCCGCGCACAGCAGCGCCATGCCCGGCGCGAACAGGGCGAAGGTGACGAAGTCGGTCGGCCGGAAGGCCTTGATATAGTCGCCCGGTGGCAGCTTGAGCAGCAGCACGGCGCCCAGCGACACCAGGGCCAGGCCCAGCTCGAACAGATACAGCCCGCGCCATTCGGCGATCTGCAGCAGGTCGTTGGAAAAGATGTACGCCAGTGGCAGCGCCAACTGGGCCGCGCCCAGCGCCAGCGCCACGCCGCGCAGCCGCCACTCCTTCTTGAAGCCCTGCAGCACGTAATACAGGCCCAGCGGAGAGACCGCCGCGGCCAGCATGCCATGCGCGGCGCGCACCGCGATCGCCGAGGCGAGGTCATTGACGAACAGGTGGGCGAAGGTCACCAGTGCATACAGCACCAGGAAAATCTCGGTGAACAGGCGCAAGCCGAACTGTTGGCGGAATTTCACCAGCAGCAGGTTCATCGAGGCGTTGGCCATCACATACGCCGCCGGCAGCCAGGTGGTCTCGGTGGAATAGGCGCCCAGCACGCCCTGCAGGTGGACCAGGTTGACGGTTACCAGCGCATTGCCGAGACCGCCGGTAATGGTAATCAACACGCCAACGAACAGATAGGCAAAACGCAGCGGAGTCGGGTGGGCTGGCGTGGACGGCGAGCCGGGCATCATCGGCTTTTCGTCGGGTGCCCACTCGCGCGGCGCGTACTTGCTCATCCGTCATTTCCCCTACAACTCTGAGGGGAGCGATGATACTCCTTCGGCAAAAAACGCGTCGGATGTCACTTTCACCACACGCAAAAATATAGGTGCAGATCTGGTCAACCGGGTATTGCTCTGAAGATTTACCCGACCTAGACTTTACTTATTCCTTGCGGAAATTGTTCCGTGTTGAAAGTTTGTCCAGAGTCGTCCATGTTGAGAACACTGTCTTTCCGTAGCCTGATCTCCGCTTCGATTGCCGCGCTGGCCATGCTGCCCGCCGTGGCGCACTTGCAGGAACTGTCGGCCGCGCCGGCCACCGAGGCCCAGCTCGATTACCGTATGAACGAACACATCGTCCAGGTCCCGGCCGGAGATGGCGACGTCACGCTCGAGACCACCGTATTCCAGCCGAACGGCCCCGGCCCCTTCCCCCTGATCGTGATCAACCATGGCAAGGACGCCGGCCGTCCCAGCCTGCAGTCGCGCGACCGCTTTTATTACATGGCCAGCGCCTTTGTAAAACGCGGCTATGCGGTGATGGTGCCGATGCGCCAGGGCTTTTCCAATTCGGGCGGACGCTACCGAGACCATGGCTGCGACATGACGGCCAACGGCTATACCCAGGCCAAAGACATCCGCGCCACCCTCGACTACGCGCGCCAGCAGCCGTGGGTCGATGGCGAGCGCATGGTAGTGGCCGGCCAGTCGTATGGCGGCCTGGCCGCGATCGCTCTCGGCACCGAGCAGCTGCCCGGCGTGCGCGGCCTGATCAATTTCGCCGGCGGCCTGCGCGACGATAGCGACCGCTGCGCCTGGCGTTCGCAACTGGTGTCGGCCTTCGCCGAATACGGCGCCAAGGCCAAGGTGCCGAGCCTGTGGATGTATGGCCAGAACGATTCGCTGTTCGGCCCCGAACTGGCGGGACGCATGCACGCGTCCTACGTCCAGGCCGGTGGCCGCGGCCGCCTGGTCGAGTTCCCGTCATTTAAACGCGATGCCCACGGCATGCTGGCCAGCCGCGACGGCGAGAAAGTGTGGCTGCCGGATACGGAACAATTCCTGATAGAGATCGGCATGCCGACCGCGATCGTGGTCGACGTCCCGGCCCCACCCAGCCCGGCGCGCACCGATTTCGCCCAGGTCGACGATGTCGAGGCCGTGCCCTTCCTGTCCGAACACGGCCGCCGCGCCTACCGCGAATACCTGACCAAGATGACGCCGCGCGCCTTCGCCGTATCGGCCAGCGGCGGCTGGACCTGGGCCGAGGAAGGCGAAGACCCGGACGGCCGCGCACTGGCCACCTGCTCGGCCAAGAGCAAGGACCCGTGCCGCCTGTACTCGGTCGACGACTACGTGGTGTGGAACGACGCCCGCCTGGACCAGGCCGAGAAGGCCGCCGTCACCGCGTCCAGCACTCCGGTGCCGGGCGCTACGCCGGCCACGACGGTCGACTCGGACCGCACCACCTCGGTCGGCAGCACCACGGCGCGCTGAGCGCTTGGGGACGACGCAGCGCAAACCTGCCCGGCTTCCTACCTCCGACAATGTGCTTGACGCATTTACCGGAGACGCCAGATGGTTCGCTTCGCCCACGCCTGTGCCGCCGTCATGGTCGCACTTGGCCTGCTCGCCGCTCCTGCCGCCAGCGCGGCCAATAACGATCCCGTCATCCTGGTGCATGGATTCCTCGGCTTCGGGCCAGAGCAATTCCAGCACAGCGGCTTCAATTACTGGGGCGGCTATGGCGACATCGCCTCGCAGATGCAGATCTACCGCGGGCCGCGCGCCGTGTTTGCTGCGGCGGTGGGCCCGATCTCGTCCAACCGGGACCGCGCGGCCGACCTGTACGCCCAGATCAAGGGCGGCTGCCTCGACTACGGCAAGGCGCATGTGCGCGACCATGGCCTGCCGGGCCAGGTGCAGAAGCCGCCCGGCAAATGCTGGGCGGCGAACCCGCGCGACAATCCGCAGAACTATCCGCTGGCGCTGTATCCGGCCTGGGATGCCGAGCACCCGATCCACCTGATCGGCCACAGCATGGGCGGCACCACCATCCGCGCCCTGGTCGAATTGCTCGAACACGGCTCGAACCAGGACCAGGGCGATGGCGGCTTGTTCAAGGGCGGCAAGGTCGGCTGGATCCGCAGCGTGACCACGATCTCGGCTCCGCACAACGGCACCACCCTGAGCGACGCCGTGCTGTCCGTGCTGCCCGAACTGCACGCGCCGCTGCGCGACCTGCTCACCCACAAGGCGGCCCAGTGGGAGCTGGCGCCGGACGGTGCGCGCGAATTCAATGCCTGGGCCCGCACCTCGCCGCACATCTATTATTTTTCGGTGGGCACGGTGGCGACCGAGGGCGGCAGCTGGTGCTGCAACGGCACCGACCGCGTGATTGCACCGGTCCAGACCACACTGTTCCAGTATGCGCGCGCCGACATGATCCCCTATTTCAAATCGTTCGCCGGTGAGTGGATCGTGCCCTCGGCGCTACAGCGCGGCATGGGCGGCTATACGGTCAACACGCCGGGACGCCAGCGTATCGACAGCGACTGGTTCTCGAACGATGGGGTGGTGAACACGGTCAGCATGCGCGCACCAAGCGGTCACCCGGCCCGCGACTACGACGGCGCCGCCGTGCGCGGCAGCTGGAATTTTCTGGGCAACTACAAGGGCTACGACCACTTCGACATCCTGAACTGGCCCAATAGCGGGCCGTCGGCCAACAAGCTCTATGAACAGATCAGCGACATCATCTTTGCGCTGTGAGGCTGTCGACGCGGACGATCTGCAGCCGGTCCGGCTGGTCCACCAGCATGCACAGCTTGCCGCTGCGCTTGCAGTGGTTTTGCACCCGCCAGTAATCGTTGTGGCTCAGGCAGCCGGTCTGGCAGATCACCAGGTCGGCTTCGTGCAGACTGGCTTCGAGTTCGAGTGGCAAGGCGTCGGCCGGCCGCGCGGCGTAGTCGGCCAGCTCGCGCCGGTGCAGCTGCCGGGTCAGTTCGTGCACCCGCGCCTGCAAGGTCTCGACCTGGCGGCCCATGGCGGCGCGCCGCTTGAGCCCCGGCGCCGCCTCTTCGAGCGCGGCGCGGTCTTCGCGTTCCCAGGCCAGTGCGGTGACGTTGCGCAGCGCCGCCGCGCGCGAACGCATCAGCTCGGCGTCGAGCTGGCGCAGGCGCTCGGCCTGCTCGCGCAGCAGGAGCGTGCAGCGCGCCTGGACGTGGGCGTGCGCCCGCAGCAGCGCGCCATGCTCGCATAGCAGTCGTTCGACGTCCTGTTCGGCCAGCATCGGCAGCTCCTTCGTGGAATCCTGGCGCACAACGCGCCACAAGCCACATTCTAAATGAGAATTATTCTCATTTCAACGAAGACCCTTCAGCAGGCATGGGTCACCACCCGTGATTCGCCGCTGGTGCGGGTCCCGCTGCGCCGGTCAATGCGCGCTACGCAGGCTGCGTGCCAGGTCGGACAGCCGGTACGGCTTGCTGACAAAGCCGAACTCTCCCAGCCGCTGGCGGTCGAGCTTGAGCGCCGGCTGCGGATAGCCCGAGGCCAGCAGCACTTTCACATGCGGATGGTTGGCGCGGGTATAGGCCGCCAGTTCGACGCCATTCATCCCGTTCGGCATCACCACGTCGGTAAACAGGATGTCGATGTCGCGGCTGGCCAGCAGGACCAGGGCGTCGCTGCCGCTGGCCGCCGTCATCACTTCATACCCCATGCTCAAGAACAGCGAGGACGCGACGTCCAGCAGGTCGGGCTCGTCCTCGACGATCAGCACGGTCTCGGTTTCGACCTCGGGCACGTCGTGCGCGTGCGACGTCACGGCCGGCAGCCAGATGACGATGCTGGTGCCCTCGCCCACCGTGCTGTCGATGGTGATCTCGCCGCCCGACTGCTTGATGAAGCCGTACACCTGCGACAGGCCCAGGCCCGTGCCCTTGCCGACTTCCTTGGTGGTGAAGAAGGGCTCGAAGGCGCGCGCGATGGTGTCGGGCGTCATGCCGGTACCGGTGTCGCTCACGCTCAGGCACACATAGGCGCCGGCCGCCAGCGACGGGTGTTCGCCCGGCGCCAGCTCCCTGCCCACGGTTTCCACGACAATCCGGCCGCCGCCCGGCATCGCGTCGCGCGCATTGACCACCAGGTTCAGCACCGCCGACTCGAGGCGCGCGGCGTCGATCACGGCGTTCGGCGCCTTGGGGTCAAGCTTGATCGTGAAGTCGATCGACGAATTGGCGGCGCGCCGCAGCACCGATTCGAAGCCGCTGATGATGCGGTTGACGCTGCGCGTCTCGGGCTCGAGCGGCTGCTGGCGTGCGAAGGCCAGCAACTGCTGGGTGAGCGTGGCGCCGCGGTCGATCGCGCGCCGCATGCTGTCGAGCGTCTTGGCGTCGCCGCCCGGATTGCGCTGCATGCCCAGCAGCTCGAGGCCGCTCGAGATCACCGACAGCAGGTTGTTGAAATCGTGGGCGATGCCGCCGGTGAGCTGGCCGATCGATTCCATCTTTTGCGCCTGGAACAGCGCCGCCTGGGCTTTATCCAGCGCCTCGGCCGCAGCCTTCTTTTCGCTCAGGTCGCGCGTAATCTTGGCATAGCCCAACAGCCGGCCGTCGTCGCCGCGGATGGCGTCGATCACGACATTGGCCCAGAACCGGGTGCCGTCCTTGCGTACGCGCCAACCCTCGGCTTCGTAGCGGCCGACGTCGCCGGCCGTGGTCAGCGCCCGCGCCGGCAGGCCGCGCAGGCGGTCTTCGTCGGTGTAGAAAAGCGAAAAATGGTGGCCGACAATGTCGCCATGGCTATAGCCCTTGATGCGCTCGGCCCCCAGGTTCCAGTTCGATACCACACCCTCCGGGGTGAGCATGTAGATCGCATAGTCGGTCACGCCCTGCACCAGCAGGCGGAAACGCTGCTCGCTGTCGCGCAGCAGATCCTCGCCGCGTTTCTTCTCGGTGATGTCGCGCGTGATCTTGGCAAAGCCGATCAGGACCGCATCCTTGTCGCGGATCGGGTCAATCACCACGTGGGCCCAGAACCGCCCGCCGTCCTTGCGCACGCGCCAGCCCTCGGATTCGTAGCGGCCATGTTCCAGCGCATGGGCCAGCGCCTGCGCCGGCAGGCCGCTGGCGCGGTCTTCGGGTGTGTAGAAACGGGAGAAATGCTGCTGCAGGATCTCTTGTTCGACATACCCCTTGAAGCGCTGGGCGCCGGCGTTCCAGCTGGCGACGAAGCCCTGCGGATCGAGCATGTAGATCGCATAGTCGCTGATGCCGGCGATCAGGTACTGAATGCGCTGCTCATCGGTCAGCGCCTGCTTGACTGGTAGGGAGGTATCCATGACGACGGGGGACTTCCTGTCTGCTGAGCAAATAAAGACGTCAATCATACATCTGCTGTGCCACAAGACGCCACGCGGCTCGATGAGCGTCATGTCGCGACATTCAAGTGCACGCGATGAAATTGCGGCAAGAGTTTCGCGTTACAATAAGGATTGCGTTTTGCTCGTCTCCCAACAGCACCATGACCCAGGCACCCACCGACCAACTCGACCTTACCAGCTGCGACCGGGAACCGATCCGTACCCCGGGCAGTATCCAGCCGCATGGCTTCATGTTGACGCTGTCGGCCGCGCTCGAGGTGAAGCAGGCCAGCGCCAACCTGGCCAGCTGGACCGGCCTCGAGGCGCAGGCCGTGCTGGACCGTCCGCTGGCCGATGCGCTCGGCGCGGCAGTTGCCGGCCGCCTGGTGCCAGAACTGGACAGCGCCACCCTGGGCCAGCGTCCGTCCTACCTCGGTACCGTGACCTTCGGCAACGGCCAGCATTTCGATGTGCTGGCCCACGCCTGGGACGGCCTGGTGATCGTCGAATTCGAAGCGGTCGGACGCGCCCAGCCGGCCGATTTCCGCCACCTGTATCCGCTGATCACCGATTTCCTGGCCCGGGTCAACCAGCACGCCTCGATTCCCGCACTGACCGACCTGGCCGCGCGCCACGTGCGTTTGGTGACCGGCTACGGCCGCGTGATGATCTACCAGTTCGACCCCAGCGGCCATGGCCGCGTGGTGGGCGAGTCGAAGGCGCCCGACTACGATTCCTACCTGGGGCAGTCGTTCCCGGCCAGCGACATCCCGGCCCAGGCGCGCGAGCTGTATGCGCTGTCGCCGATCCGCCTGATCCAGGACGCCAACTACGAAGCATCGCCCCTGGTGCCGGACGCCAATCCGGTCAGCGGCGAGCGCAACGACCTGTCGTTCGCCGCCCTGCGCAGCGTTTCGCCGGTCCACCTGCAGTACATGCGCAATATGGGCACCCTGGCCTCGATGTCGGTGTCGCTGATCGTCAAGGGCAAGCTGTGGGGCCTGATCTCGTGCCACAACGCCGCGCCATGTCCGGTATCGGTCGAGAAGCGCACCGCCTGCGAACAGCTGGGCCAGATCCTGGCGCTGTGCATCGAGACGCGCGAAGATGCGGCCGAGCTGCAGTTCCGCCTCGACGTGCGCCGCATCATGGTCGAGATGCTCGGCCGCCTGACCAAGGGCGCCGACTTCATCGACAACCTGAGCGGGGTGTTCCCCGAGCTGCTGCGCTTCGCGCGCGCCGGCGGCGTGGCGGTGGTGGTCGACGACCGCATCCTGACCTACGGCGACACGCCCGACCAGGGCACGATCCGCGCGCTCTCGACCTGGCTCGCGGTGCACGGCCACACCGAGCTGTTCCACACCGACCAGCTCGGTGCCGTGTACCGGCCGGCGGCCGGCCTGACGCGCAATGCCAGCGGCCTGTTGGCGCTGCCGATCTCGCGCATTCACCAGCACTACCTGCTATGGTTCCGCCCCGAGCTGGTGCAGACCGTCGAATGGGCCGGCAATCCCTACGAAAAACAGGCGGCGCCGGGCTCCCCGGCCCAGCTCACTCCGCGCCAGAGCTTCGCCGCCTGGCGCGAGACCATCCACGGCCACAGCCTGCCCTGGCATCTGGCCGAGATCGAGCTGGCGGTCGAATTTCGCAGTGCGCTGCTGGGTATCGCGCTCGAGCGCGCCGAACAGATGGCCGAACTGGCCGAGGAACTCGGGCGCGCCAACAAGGAACTCGAGGCGTTCTCGTACTCGGTCTCGCACGACCTGCGCGCGCCGCTGCGCCACATCGTCGGCTTCTCGGACCTGCTGATCGAATCGGCCGGCAGCGAAGACGGCGCCATGCGCGAGCGCTTCCTGAAGAACATCAAGCAGTCGGCGCTCCTGGCCGGCAAGCTGGTCGACGACCTGCTGTCGTTCTCGCAGATGGGCCGTGCGGCGCTGCGCCCGACGGGCGTCGACATGACCGAGCTCGTTTCCGGCTGCATCGACAAGCTCGACCTGGAAATCGGCCAGCGCAAGGTCGACTGGCATATCGACCGCCTGCCGGTGGTCAATGCCGACCCGAATTTCCTGCACCTGGCGATGTTCAACCTGCTGTCCAATGCCGTCAAGTTCACTGGCGCGCGTGAACAGGCAGTTATCCGCATCTGGCACGAGGACGCCGGCGACGAATACGTGTTCCATGTGGCCGACAACGGCGCCGGTTTCAATATGGAATACGTGCACAAGCTGTTCGGCGTGTTCCAGCGCCTGCACCGCCTGGAAGACTTCCAGGGCACCGGCATCGGCCTGGCCAATGTGCGCCGCATCGTCGAGCGCCATAACGGCCGGGTCTGGGCCATGTCCGTTTTGGGCGAAGGAGCGACTTTTTCCTTCAGCCTTCCCAAACAAATCCCCTCCATTTAAGGCGATTCACCCATGCTCAAGCCCATCCTCCTGGTTGAAGACAATCCCCATGACCTGGAGCTGACGCTCATCGCGCTGTCGAAGAGCCAGCTGGCCAACGAAGTCGTGGTGGCGCGCGACGGCGCCGAGGCGCTCGACTACCTGCACCGGCGCGGCGAGTTCGCTGATCGCCAGCAGGGCAGTCCGGCCGTGATCCTGCTCGACCTGAAGCTGCCCAAGGTCGATGGGCTCGAGGTGCTCAAGGAGATCCGCAATACCGACGCCCTGAAGCCGGTCCCGGTGGTGATGCTGACCTCATCCAAGGAAGAACAGGACGTGGTGCGCAGCTATGCGCTGGGCGTCAACGCGTATGTGGTCAAGCCGGTGGACTTCAACGAGTTCGTGCGCGCGATCGGCGACCTGGGTATTTTCTGGGCAGTGCTGAACGAGCCGCCGCCAGGCTCGCACCGCTACATCAAGCCGAAATGAGTCGGCGCTGACGGTTTGCTCACCGCGCGCCGGGCGCGCCGCAGCAAGTGCCGGATGCGCGCGCTGAGCGCATCCGGGTGATAGGGCTTTTGCAGCAGGTGCACCGAAGCGTCCAGCTTTCCCTGGTGCGCCAGCACGCCCTCGGCATAGCCCGAGGTGTACAGCACTTCGCATTCCGGCAGGTGGTGGCGCACGATCTCGCGCAGTTGCAGGCTGCTGACCGGCCCCGGCATGACCACGTCGGTAAACACCAGGTCGATGCGGCTGCCGCTCTCGACGATCGCCACCGCCTGCGCGGCGTCTTCGGCCTCGAGTACCTGGTAGCCGAGCGCGGCCAGGATGCCCGAGGTCGATGATCTCACATCCTCTTCGTCCTCGACCACGAGGATGGTTTCCAGGCCGCCAGCCAGCGGCTGGTGGTGCTGCGGCTCGACGGCGAGCGCAGGCCGCGCGCTGCTGCGAGGCAGGAAGATGCGCACGCTGCTGCCCTGGCCGGGTTCGCTGCGCAGCACGATCTCGCCGCCCGACTGCTTGACGAAACCATAGGCCATCGACAGCCCCAGCCCCGTGCCCTGCCCGGTCGGCTTGGTGGTGAAGAACGGTTCGAAGGCGCGCCGCAGCACGTCGGGCGGCATGCCCTTGCCGGTATCGGCGATCTCGAGCATCACGTAGTCGCCGCCGGACACCTCGGGCGGCAAGTCGTCGCCGTGGCCGACATTGCGCGCACGGATGCTCAGGGTGCCGCCGTCCGGCATCGCATCGCGCGCATTGATGACCAGGTTCAGCAGTACGTTATTGAGCTGGTTCGGGTCGATCATGGTACTGCCGAGGTCGTCTGCGACCTGGGTGATCACGCGGGTGCCGGCGGCGAGCACGCGGCGCGCCATATCGTCCATCTCGCGCAGCAGGTGGCCGGGATCGATCACCACCGACTGCAGCGGCTGGCGGCGCGCGAACGCGAGCAGGTGCGAGGCCAGCTTGGCGCCGCGCTCGACGCCCGCCAGCGCCATCTCGATCCGCGTCAGCGCCGCCTCGTTCAGGTTGCCGGTCAGCTTGAGCAGTTGCAGGTTGCCGCCGATGATCTGCAGCACATTGTTGAAATCGTGGGCCACGCCGCCGGTGAGCTGGCCGATGGCTTCCATCTTCTGTGCCTGCTGCAGGGCCGACTCGCTGGCGGCCAGCTGTTCCTGGCTGCGGCGCAGCGAGGCAAAGGCCTGGTCGCGCTCGCGGCGCGCGATGCAGGCGCCGCTGTGGTGGCGCACGCGCGCCACCAGTTCGCGCGGATCGGGCCACTTGACCATGTAGTCACTGGCGCCGACCGCGAAGGCCCTGGCCTTGATGTCGGGATCGTCTTCGGACGAAAGCAGGATGACCGGGATATCCTGCGTATCGGGATGGGCGCGCAGCTGGGTGATGACGGCGAAGCCATCGAGACCGCCCGGCATGCGCAAGTCGACCAGCACCACGGTCGCATCGATCTCGCGCGCCACGTCGACGGCGCGCATGGGATCGGATTCGTAGATCAGCTGGTGGCCGGCGCAGCCTTTCAAGCCGTGCGCAATGATGTCCTGGGCGAATGATTCATCGTCGATCAACAGCACGGAACAGCGGGTGGAGTCGTCTTCGATCATGCAACTGCGTCGCTTTCGGAGCTGGAATTGGATACGTACTGCAATTAACTAAGGGTTAATTCTACAGCAATGTCATTTTACAAGGCCCGCGCGCGACTGTTCCATTCCGAAAATATCGGGTCAAGCCTTGTACGGCGGCAGAATCCGCACCATATCGCATTCAGACACTGAATACAACCAGGAGTATTGTGTGCCCGACAGTGTGCCCGACGGTTGCTGCCCCTTGTGCGGACGAGTCCTGGGGACGGCCAATATCGACCGCCACCACCTGATCCCAAAGACCTTCAAGGGCAAGGAACAATTCGCGATCCACAAGATCTGCCATCGCAAGATACACTCGGCGCTCACCGAGCGCGAGCTGCTGCAGACTTACCATACCTGGGAAGCCCTGCGAGGGCATGAGGACATCGCCGCATTCATCGCCTGGGTGTCAAAGAAGCCGCCGGCGTTCCATACGCGTACTTACACATCCAACAAGAAAAAGAGCCGTTGAATGCTGTTCTTGGGGAAACCACCTGAGCAGCGGCGCCGCCATACGAAAAAGGGCCGCATCTACATGCGGCCCTTCTCTTGTTCTGGCTCCCCGACCTGGACTCGAACCAGGGACCTGCGGATTAACAGTCCGTCGCTCTACCAACTGAGCTATCAGGGAATTGAGGCAATATTATAGCCGGGCGTTTGCAGTTTGACCAGCACCTCTTGTGAATCGGCCCCGCCGCCAGCGCGGACAGTGCGTGTTTTGCTATAGTCGCAGCTTGCGCGGCGTCCGCGCCAGCCACTTTTCTCCTGACAGACCATGACCATTTCGCACACCCTCGGCACCCCGCTCTCCCCTTCCGCCACCAAAGTGATGCTGCTCGGCTCGGGCGAGCTCGGCAAGGAAGTGATCATCGCCCTGCAGCGCCTGGGCGTCGAGGTGATTGCCGTCGACCGCTACCCGAATGCGCCCGGCCACCAGGTGGCGCATCGCGCCCACGTGATCGACATGACCGACGGCGCCGCGCTCGAAGCCCTGATCACCCAGGAACGCCCCGACCTGGTGGTGCCCGAGATCGAGGCGATCGCCACCGACAAGCTGGCCGAACTCGAAGCGGCAGGCCGCATCACCTGCATCCCCACCGCGCGCGCGGCCCAGCTGACCATGAACCGCGAAGGCATCCGCCGCCTGGCGGCCGAGGAACTGGGGCTGGCGACCTCGCCCTACCGCTTTGCCAGCAGCCTGGCCGAACTGGAACAAGCCTGCGCCGCGGTCGGTTTCCCTTGCGTGGTGAAACCGGTGATGTCGTCGTCGGGCAAGGGCCAATCGAAGCTCGATACGCCCGGCGACGTGCAGGCAGCCTGGAACCATGCCGCCGCCGGCGGCCGGGTCGACGCCGGGCGCGTGATCGCCGAAGGCTTCATCGATTTCGACTACGAGATCACCTTGCTGACGGTGCGCTCGGTCGGCGCCGACGGCCAGGTCGAGACGAGCTTCTGCGATCCGATCGGCCACAAGCAGGTGCAGGGCGATTACGTCGAGTCGTGGCAGCCACACCCGATGCAGCCGTTAGCCCTGCAGCGCTCGCGCGAGATCGCTGCCAGGGTCACCGCCAGCCTGGGTGGCCTGGGCGTGTTCGGCGTGGAGCTGTTCGCCAAGGGCGACATGGTGTGGTTCTCGGAAGTGAGCCCGCGGCCGCACGATACCGGGATGGTGACGATGGCGAGCCAGGTGCAAAGCGAATTCGAGCTGCACGCGAAAGCGATCCTGGGCCTGCCGGTGAACACCGCGCTTCGCGCGCCGGGGGCCTCCGCCGTGATCTACGGCCAGCTGGAAGAAGCAGGTATCGCCTTCGAGGGCGTGGCCGAAGCGCTGCGCGTGCCGGGCGTGGACCTGCGCCTGTTCGGCAAGCCGGAATCGTTTGCGCGCAGGCGCATGGGGGTGGCGCTGGCAACTGCCGACGATACCGGGACCGCGCGCGAGCGTGCGCTGGAGGCGGCGGGCAAGGTCAAGCCGGTGTCCGGCAAGCGCTGAGTCGTTCCAGACGTGTCGGTGGCTTCGCGCCGACACTGCGCTCTGACGTAAAAAAGGGCCGCATTCACATGCGGCCCTTCTTCAATTCTGGCTCCCCGACCTGGACTCGAACCAGGGACCTGCGGATTAACAGTCCGTCGCTCTACCAACTGAGCTATCAGGGAAAGGAGGCCGCATTATACCTGCTGTTTTCGATTTCGCAAGGTTCACGCGGCGAAAAACGCTGAATCTAGTTCTTTGCGCGCGCAACAAGGCGCCTCAAGGCATCGAGCACCAGCTGCGGCTCGGTCAGTTGCGGAAAGTGCGCACTGCGCTCGGCCTTGATGCGCTCGCCCAGCGGCGACAGCGCCGCCAGTCCCAGCTGGGTGCGCTCACGCTCGCGCACCAGCGCGGCAGGCACCATCCAGCGCGGCAGGCGCTTGGTGCCCGACAGGACCGTCACCGGAATCGGCGGGAACGCCGGCGCTTCCTGGATGTCCTTGACGGTCTCGAGCTCGTTGCGGATCTCGTCGAACTGATCGCGCGGCGACACGCGGTCGAGCAATTTGACGAAACCACGCTGCAGGGGCGACTGGAACCGCTTGAGCGTGGTGACGTCGTCCGGCGCCGTCGCCTCCAGGAACAGCACGCCCGCGACTTCCTCTGCGAATGCGCGCGCGAACAGATTGGCGTGCAAGCCGCCGAAAGAATGCCCGACCAGCACGAACGGCGGCTCGACGCCGGCCGCCTGCAGCAGCAGGCGCAGCTGTGCCACCACGGTCTCGCCATACTGCGCTTCGCGCGGCTTGGGACTGCCTCCGACACCGGGCCGGTCATAGGCAAACACGGTGCCCAGTTGCTCGATCTCGGGATACAGCTTGTACCAGCCATCGAGCGGCCCGCCCGCGCCATTGATCAGCACGATCGACGGCCCGCCCTGTCCCGACCTCATCAAGCGAAACATCTGCCCTTCGATCAGGGTGGCATGGCTTTTCGGCAATTGCTTCACGCGGGACTCTCCTGTGATGTTTGACGGCGTCCATATCGCACGCCGCAAACGAAAAAGGCCGCATCCTGAGATGCGGCCCTTTTGAATTCTGGCTCCCCGACCTGGACTCGAACCAGGGACCTGCGGATTAACAGTCCGTCGCTCTACCAACTGAGCTATCAGGGAATTGATGCTTGCATTATATGGTTGTTGAAACGTTTCTGTCAAATTTGCACAGTGTTCAACCCCCACTCACGCTGCACTTCACAACCACCGCAGTGCTTGCGAAGAGCCCGGATTTTAGAGAACTTTGGCCACCGCGTCAACGACGCGATCGATATTCGTCGAGTTCAGCGCGGCCACGCAGATACGGCCGGTATCCACCGCATAGATCGATTCGTCGCGCAGCTTGCCGACCTGCTCCTTGGTCAGGCCCGAGTACGAGAACATGCCGACCTGCTGGCGCACGAATTCGAAGTCGTGGCCTGGCGCTTTTTCTTTCAGCTTCTCGACCATCGCGCCGCGCATTTCGCGGATGCGCACGCGCATGCCGGCCAGTTCTTCTTCCCACAGCTTGCGCAGCTCAGGGTTCGACAGCACGGTCGCCACGACCTTGCCGCCATGGGTCGGCGGGTTGGAGTAGTTGGTGCGCACCACGCGTTTGAGTTGCGACAGCACGCGCGCCGCTTCTTCACCGCTGGTGGCGACGATCGACAGCGCCCCAACGCGCTCGCCGTACAGCGAGAACGATTTCGAGAACGAGTTCGACACCAGCAGTGGCATGCCGGTGGCGGCGAAGCGGCGCACCACGGCGCCGTCTTCGTCGATGCCGTTGGCGAAGCCCTGGTAGGCCATGTCCAGGAAGGCGACCAGGCCACCGGCCTGCACGGCGGCGATGACTTGATCCCACTGCGCTTGCGACAGGTCGGCGCCGGTCGGGTTATGGCAGCAGGCGTGCAGCACGACGATGGCGCCGGCCGGCATGGCCTTGAGGGCGGCCAGCATGCCGTCGAAATTCACGCCGCGGGTGGCCGCGTCGTAGTAGGCATAGTTATGCACGGTGAAGCCGGCGCTTTCGAACAGCGCGCGGTGGTTTTCCCAGCTCGGATCGCTGATATAGACATCGGAATTCGGCAGGAAACGCTTGAGGAAATCGGCGCCGATCTTGAGCGCGCCGGTGCCGCCCAGGGCCTGAACGGTGATCGCACGTTTCTCTTGAATTACGGCGCTGTCGGCACCAAATACCAGCTCTTGTACGGCCTTGTCGTACGCCGCCAGGCCGTCGATCGGCAGGTAGGTGCGCGGCGCAGGCTGCTCCATCAGTTTGGCTTCCGCTTTTTGCACGCACTCGAGCAGTGGCACCTTGCCATTATTGTCGTAATAGACGCCCACGCCGAGGTTGATCTTGGCAGGGTTGGTGTCGGCATTGAAGGCTTCGGTGATACCCAGGATCGGGTCGCGCGGGGCCATTTCAATGGCGCCAAAGAGGCTGGCAGAGGCAGTGGAAGTCATCGTGATAAACTAAGTTTGTCGGCTACGATTCGCAGCGGTTGTATAGACAGCGACCCAGCGTTTTCTAAATAAGCTACAAGGCCGCAAGCGGATTCCCATTCTAGCAAAGGTCTGTAAGTATGGCTGATTTATCCATCGCAACTTCCCCGGAACCGACCGTCCTTACCTTCCCGGACTCTCCTTTCAAACTGCATCAGCCCTTCCCGCCGGCCGGCGACCAGCCGACCGCGATCGAGGGCCTGCTCGAAGGAATCAACGACGGCCTGTCGTATCAAACCCTGCTGGGTGTGACGGGCTCGGGCAAGACCTACACGATGGCCAATGTGATCGCGCGCGCCGGGCGTCCGGCGATCGTGTTCGCCCCCAACAAGACGCTGGCGGCCCAGCTGTATTCGGAGTTCCGCGAATTCTTCCCGCAAAACGCGGTCGAGTATTTCGTGTCGTACTACGATTACTACCAGCCCGAAGCCTATGTGCCGCAGCGCGACCTGTTCATCGAAAAGGACTCGTCGATCAACGAGCACATCGAGCAGATGCGCCTCTCGTGTACCAAGTCGCTGATGGAACGGCGCGACGTGATCATCGTGGCCACCGTCTCGGCCATCTACGGTATCGGTAATCCGAACGAATACCACAAGATGATCCTGACCCTGCGTCACAAGGACAAAGTAGCGCAGCGCGACATCATCGCGCGCCTGATCCAGATGCAGTACACCCGCAACGAAATGGATTTCTCGCGCGGTTCGTTCCGCGTGCGTGGGGACACCATCGATATCTTCCCGGCCGAGCATGCCGAGCTGGCGATCCGGGTCGAAATGTTCGACGACGAGATCGAGTCGCTGCAGCTGTTCGACCCGTTGACCGGCCGCGTGCGCCAAAAAATCCCGCGCTTTACGGTGTACCCGGGCTCGCACTACGTCACGCCGCGCTCGACCGTGCTGCGCGCGGTCGAGTCGATCAAGGCCGAGCTGCGCGACCGGCTCGAAGAATTCCGCCAGCAGAATAAACTGATCGAAGAGCAGCGGCTCGAGCAGCGCACCCGCTTCGACCTCGAGATGATGGCCGAGATCGGTTTTACGAAGGGCATCGAGAACTACTCGCGCCACCTGTCCGGCGCGATGCCGGGCGAGCCGCCGCCGACCCTGATCGACTACCTGCCCAAGGACGCGCTGATGTTCATGGACGAGTCGCACGTGATGATCGGCCAGCTCAACGCGATGTACAACGGCGACCGTTCGCGCAAATCGAACCTGGTCGACTATGGTTTCCGGCTGCCGTCGGCGCTCGACAATCGTCCTTTGAAATTCAATGAATTCGAGAGCAAGGCGCGCCAGACGATTTTTGTCTCGGCCACGCCGGCCGAGTACGAACAGAACAAGGCCGACAACGTGGTCGAGCAGGTGGTGCGCCCCACCGGCCTGGTCGATCCGCAAATCATCGTGCGTCCTGCCCTGTCGCAGGTCGACGACTTGATGAGCGAGATCAACGACCGCATCGCCAAGGATGAGCGGGTGCTGGTGACCACGCTCACCAAGCGCATGTCCGAGCAGCTCACCGAATACCTGGGCGACCACGGCATCAAGGTGCGCTACCTGCACAGCGATATCGAGACCGTCGAACGGGTCGAGATCCTGCGCGACCTGCGCCTGGGGACCTTCGACGTGCTAGTCGGGATCAACCTGCTGCGCGAGGGTCTTGACTTGCCCGAGGTGTCATTGGTGGCGGTACTCGATGCGGATAAAGAAGGCTTCTTGCGCTCGGAGCGTTCGCTGATCCAGACCATCGGCCGCGCGGCGCGTAACCTGAACGGGGTGGCGATCCTGTATGGCGACCAGATCACCGACTCGATGCGGCGCGCGATCGACGAAACCGAGCGCCGCCGCGCCAAGCAGATCGCCTTCAATGAGGCCAACGGCATCACGCCGAAGGGTGTGCAGAAGAAGATCAAGGAAATGATCGACGGCGTGTACAGCAATGCTGCGCAGCGGGCCATGGTTGAAGGTGTGCACGAAGATGCGGCCACCGCCAAGGTCGAGTCGATGAGCGAGAAGCAGATCAGCAAGGAGATCAAACGTCTCGAGAAGCTCATGGTCGACCACGCCAAGAACCTCGAGTTCGAGAAGGCGGCGCAGGTGCGCGACCAGTTGCATGTGCTCAAGCAGCAGGCGTTTGGCGCGCCTGGGGCGGATAATGTGGTGTCGATGCTGGGCAAGTAACGCTACCACGTGGGGTAGACGGCGGAGCCGTCCACCCTACGCGGCAACACCGGCCAACAATTCAAGTAGCTTTGCCAGATCCGCCGGCTTGGCCATATGGTGGTCAAACCCGGCCTGGTACGCATTGCGCCGGTCTTCGTCTTGCCCATATCCCGTCAAGGCCACCAGCACCACCTGCGTGGTCTCGGGGATCGCGCGCAGCCGGCGCGCCAACTCGTGGCCGTCGATATCAGGCAGGCCGATATCGAGCAGGGCGACGTCGGGTGGCGCTTGCACCACGCTCGCCAGCGCACCGCGGCCGTCGTAGGCAACATCGACCTCATAGCCATTCATCTCGAGCAGCGTCGCCAGCATCTGGGCCGCGTCGACATTGTCGTCCACCACCAGCACCTTCAGGCCACGCGGCCCTCCGGGCGCCGCACTCACGCGCGGCACATCGACCGCCGGCGCCTCGGCCAGGCACGGCAAGAACACCACGAACTCGCTACCCTTGCCCAGCCCCTCGCTATGCGCCTCTACCCGCCCGCCATGCAGCACGGCCAGGCTCTTGACCAGCGCCAGGCCCAGCCCCAGGCCGCCCTGCGAGCGGTCGGGCGTGCGCTCGGCCTGGATGAACAGGTCGAAGATATACGGCAGGATCGGCGGATCGATGCCCTGCCCGTTGTCGCGCACCGCCACCCGCACGCAGTCGCCATCGAGGCGCACGCTCAGCGCGACGCGCCCGCCCGGCGCCGTGTACTTGGCGGCGTTGTTCAGGATGTTGGACACCACCTGGATCAGGCGCGTGCGGTCGCCCTCCACCCGCAGCACGCTTGAGGCGATCTCGCAATGCAGCTCATGATGGCGCGCGTCCATCAGCGGCCGCACCTGCTCGACCGCCTCGCGCACCACCTCGCGCATCTCCAGTGCTTCCTTGGTGATGGTGACCAGGCCGCGCGTCACGCGCGAGACGTCCAATAAATCGTTGACCAAGGAGGTCATGTGCTGGGCCTGGCGCGCGATGATGTCGCTGGCGCGCTGGATACCCGGTGCATCCATCTGGCCGCGCTGCAGCAGCTGGGCCGCGGTGGTGATCGGCGCCAGCGGATTGCGCAGCTCGTGCGCCAGCATTGCCAGGAACTGGTCCTTCTGGCGGTTGGCGGCGCGCAGCTCGTCCTCGATATGCTTGCGCGCCGTGACGTCGCTGCCTTCCACGAAGATGCCCGACACCTTGCCGTGCTGGTCGTGGATCGGCTGGTAGACGAAGTCGATGAAACGTTCCTCGAGCGGCGCCTTGGGATCGCGCTGCACGCGCAGCGGCACCGCGTGTCCAACGAAAGGCTGGCCGGTCTGGTAGACGTGGTCGAGCAGCTCGAAGAAGCCCTGCCCCTGCACCTCTGGCAGCGCATCGCGCACAGCCTTGCCTACCAGCGCGCGGTGGCCGACCAGTTGCAGGTAGGAGCGATTGGTGATCTCGAATACGTGGTCGGGCCCGCGCAGCACCGCGATGATGCCGGGCGCCTGCTCGAACAAGGTCACCAGGCGCTCGTTCTCTTCTTCGCGGTAGCGCTGGGCCAGCACCTCGTCGGTCATCTCGACACAGGCGCAAAACATGCCGGCCACGGTGCCGTCCTCGTCGCGTACCGGCGAGTACGAGAAGCGGAACCAGGTGTCTTCGTCATAGCCATGGCGGCGCATGCGCAGCGGCAGGCGATCCATATAGCTGGCCTCGCCCCTCAAGGCGCGCACGATCAGCGGGTGGATGTCATGCCAGATCTCGGCCCAGATATCGTGGAAACGCTTGCCGAGCGACGCCGGATGCTTGTCGCCCAGGATCGACATATACGAGTCGTTGTACAGGAAGCCAAGCTCGCTGCCCCAGGCAACAAACATGGGGAACTTCGAGTTGAGCATCAAGCCGACGGTGGTACGCAGCGCTTGTGGCCATTCGCGTGGTGAACCGAGAGGCGAACCGCTCCAGTCGTGGGCGCGCATCATCGCGCCCATCATGCCACCGCCACTGAGAAACGGCAGCCATTCGGAGGGTGTTTCTGATTCCTTTTTCATGCCAATCGCTGGTTGGGAGTCCTGCGCAATCCGCGCACTTGCAGTGTGCCAGAATTGCCACAAGACTCCCGCACGGATGACTCTACAGGGTCTGCACGAATTCCCTGATGCCGCCCAGCAGCATCTCGATCGACATGGCCGTCAGGATCAGACCCATCAGACGCTCGAAGGCGGTCATGACTTGCGGGCCGAGCTTTTGCTGCAGCTTGTCGGCACTGAGGAAAACCGCCAGCCAGACGATGCCCACGGCTGCCAGTGCGGCCACGTGCACCATCGTGTCGGTGAAGCTGGTCGACGAGAACAGCAGCACGGTGGCCAGCGCCGACGGACCGGCCAGGGCCGGAATCGCCAGCGGCACGATGAAGGGCTCGCCGCCTTCGCTCTTGCCCAGCACGCCATCAGGATGGGGGAAGATCATGCGGATCGCGATCATCAGGAGGATCACGGCGCCGCCAATGCGTAGCGCGACCGGGGAGAGGTGCAACGCTTCGAGGAAGTGCTTGCCGAAGAACATGAACACCAGCAGCAGCAGGAAGGCGATGCCGCATTCGCGGATCACGATCTTGTTGCGGCGCTCGATGGGCGTGTCCTTGAGGGCAGCCGCGAACAATGGGACGTTACCGAAAGGGTCGGTGACGAGGATGAGCAGGATGAAGGTCTGGAAGAAGCTTTGGGTCATGGTTTTTTATTGTTGTGATGCCAAAAAATGGGTGCCGCAATAGTACCAGAGGCCCCAAAAAGGTCGTCCCCGCGAAGGCGGGGACCCAAGTCGCATGCGCAGCCACTTCGCTAACTGCAAGTGGTGCGCTGAGTAACTTGGGTCCCCGCCTTCGCGGGGACGACGTGGGTGCACGCGTACAACGTGCGCAGTGGCGGCTATGAAGGTCGCCGCTACGGCTGGATTACTTCTCGAACTTCTTCAGCCAGGCTGCCAGCTGATGCGGACGCAGGCCGTCATACTCTTCGAACGGCTGGTGAATCCAAGGATTGTGCGGCAGATCGTCCAGGAAATAATCCGGACGGATCGACGACGTACCCTTGACCCAGATAACGGCCGACTTCACTTCAGTGACGTCCTTGTAGTTCTCGGTCAGGTGCTCGCTGACCTTGCGCAGGGTGACGCCCGAATCGGCCAGGTCATCGACCAGCAGCACGCGGCCGGACAGCGGGCCCTTGGTCATGGTCATGTACTTCGAGATGTCCAGATCGCCTTGCTTGGTGCCGGCTTCTTCGCGGTACGAGCTGGTCGACAGGATCGCCAGCGGCACGTCGAAGATGCGCGAGAACACGTCGCCAGGACGCACGCCGCCGCGCGCCAGGCACAGCACCTGGTCGAACTTCCAGCCCGATTCATAGACCTGCAGCGCGAGGCGCTCGATCAGGCGGTGGTATTCATCCCAGGAGACCCACAGGTCCTTGTCGTTCGATACGGGGGTATTCATCTTCTACTCCAGATTTTTATTGGATTACGCTGCGAACGGGTGACGCAGGACGATCGTTTCTTCGCGGTCCGGGCCGGTCGACACCATGTCGATCGGCACGCCCACCAGCTCTTCGATGCGCTTGATATAGGCGCGGGCAGCGGCCGGCAGCTCGTCCATCGACTTGGCGCCGACAGTCGATTCGGTCCAGCCCGGCATTTCTTCGTACACCGGCTCGCACAGGGCGGCTTCTTCAGCGCCGACCGGGAAGATGTCCACTTCGCGGCCATCGATCTTGTAGCCGGTGCACAGCTTGAGCGATTCGATCCCATCGAGCACGTCGAGCTTGGTCAGGCACATGCCCGACACGCCGTTGATCTGCACCGAGCGGCGCAGCAGCGCAGCGTCGAACCAGCCGCAGCGACGGGCGCGGCCGGTGACGGTGCCGAATTCATGGCCGATGCGCGACAGGTGCTCGCCGACGCCAGCGTCGGTCGGCAGTTCGGCCGGGAACGGGCCCGAACCGACGCGGGTGGTGTAGGCCTTGGTGATGCCCAGGATGTAGTGCAGCATGTTCGGGCCGACGCCGGCGCCGGCGGCGGCATTGCCTGCCACGCAGTTCGACGAGGTGACATACGGATAGGTGCCGTGGTCGACGTCGAGGAGCGAACCTTGCGCGCCTTCGAACAGCAGCTTGCCGCCGGCCTTGTGGGCCGCGTACAGCAGCGACGACACGTCGGCCACCATCGGACGCAGGCGCGGCACCAGGGCCATCGCATCGTCGAAGGTAGTCTGGAAGTCGATCGCTTCGCCGCCCAGGTAATTGACCAGCACGTGGTTGTGGTAGTCGAGGTTTTCCTTGAGCTTCTCGGCGAAACGCTCTTCGTTGAGCAGGTCGGCGATACGGATCGCGCGACGCGCGACTTTATCTTCGTAGGCCGGGCCGATGCCCTTGCAGGTGGTGCCGATCTTGTTCTCGCCGCGCTTGGCTTCGCGGGCCTTGTCGATGGCGACGTGGTAAGGCAGGATGATCGGGCACGCCTCGGAGATCTTCAGGCGCGACACGACTTCGATGCCGGCCGCTTGCAGCTTGTCGATTTCGCGCATCACGTCCGGCACCGAGACCACCACACCGTTGCCGATGTAGCAGGCCACGCCTTCGCGCATGATGCCCGAAGGGATCAGTTGCAGCGCGGTCTTCTGGCCCTTGATCACCAGGGTGTGACCAGCGTT
>Ga0265797_10001757_pt1 | contig 37686 bp, 41 predicted proteins | sample P2T30metagenome_FD_192433 | JGI IMG/M metagenome (GOLD analysis project Ga0265797, IMG submission 192433) | Plant litter microbial communities from East Loma Ridge, Irvine, California - P2 T30 | ecosystem: Environmental > Terrestrial > Plant litter > Unclassified | place: USA: California...
TGCCAGATCACCGGCGACGACGTCGAGACCGTCGCGCCCTTCTGCGCCATCGCTGCTGCGGCGACAGGTAGTATAGCCGCCATCGTTGCGCCCCCTTTTAAGATGCCCCCGGTGCTGATCATCGCGTTGACACCACCCCGACCGCAGCGAGGAAAGTCCATCCACCGAGCCAGATCATCCGCCTGACCATCGGCCATGCCAGCCACATGTCGATCGGGAACGGCTCTTTGCGCTGCTGCTCGATCATGCCGGGCTCCGAGCAGATGTAGAGCCCGAGGCCTGACAGACCGAAGGTCACTGCGAAGGGATCGAACATCCGCTTGACCGTTGCAAACAAGCCGGAAGTCATCGGATCGCGGGGATCATAACCCCAGAGCGTCAACGCCTCGACACCGCAACGGACTGTAATGCCACACGCGAAGATGATGCCGAGTGCACGATAGATCCAAGCTGGCGACAGCCATGTATCGAGCCGGCGATGCTTCCAAGCATCGCCGGCAAGCTTCACGACCACCATCATGCCAACTAGCGTTCCGATCGTCATGACGGCGAGATTGATGACGACGAGCCACCCCATGCCTTCGAAGCTGGGTTGCGCGATCGTGCGGGGGCCATTCGCGACCGCCTGAGCCGCGAAGCTGGTATTGCTCATGTTGGGTTCCTTGATCGACGGCCAGTCAGGCCGACCAATTCCAGTTGATGCCGGCATACGCGGCGCGCTTGGCGGCGATCGTTGCTGCCGCCCGGATGTCCCGCTTGGCTTTCTGCGCCACTGCCTCGATCCGGGCATTCTCCGAGGCGGACGTGTTCATGCCGACGTCGTACCGTGCCAGCACAGTCGTCAGCAGTTCGCCCGTCAGCATCGATTCCGTGGTGGCGAACGGGAAGCGCTTCTTTTTGTCGCTAAGCCCGAGCCCATTGAGCACCGATGCGGCGATCGTACGCGCGTCGATCGCCTCCATCGCCTTGCGGTTATAGACGTACTTCTTCGCCCCGCCGTCGGTGAGAACGGTCATTTGCAGCTTCTCGCGTTCGGCATCCACCGCGGCGAGCAGGCGCGCTTGCAGCTGCTCGATCGTCTCGACCGGCACCACAAGACTGTCCTTCACGACCTTACCGGATGCCACGCGAAACCCGCGCGGATCGGTCGTCGGGTCATATTCGGCATAGGCATAGCCATCCGCCGGCGCGGGCACGATGTCAGCCGAGATCGTGCCGCTGACGATGCCAGTCGCGATTTCGTACAGCGCGAGGTTCTTCATAGCGCGGTCCAGTAGACAGAGAGGGCCGGGTCCCGGATGATCGACCAGTTGCGCTCGGTCGTCCTGACAGCGACCCTCCAGCGTATGGTCAGTTCACCGAACGTGTTCAAAACCCGGATCGTGTAATTATCCAGGCGGCCTGTGCTGCCAAAGCCGCTTTCCGGCAGTGGAACCGTAGCCAAGATCCCGTTGTCCGCAGCGTTCAGAATTTCGAACGTTGGCTGGGTGTCGCGGGTACCGTTTGTTGTCCCGCCGATGAAGCCTGAGAACGAGATGTATATTGATCCACCGGACCGGATGAACATGTCCGCGCCGAGGTTCGGGATGTATTGTTTGCTGGCCTGTCCTGCCCCGCCGTACGAACCCGCCACGGAACTGGCGGTGGTCGCGGTCATGGTCGACCGATCCAGCGCGCGGATTGTCACGGTACCGTTGAAGATGGCGTTACCGTCGACGACCAGATTGGCGCCAATGTAGAAGACGCCTGCCGTGCCATCCGACTTCGACAGGCTAATCGTCGTACTGCCGTCGGGGGTCGAGCCGGTGACCGACCAATAAACGCTGGTCCGCCCATCGATGCCGGCAATGGCGCCAGCCTGCTGCGCGATGATCGCGGCGCTACCGTTATATTCGGCACGCAGCTGCGCGACCGTCGACGCTACACCCCCCGCCCGATCATCGGCGATAGCCGCAGCGCGTTCCTCGATCCGCGCATTGATGGTCCGCTGGAGACCGCTGTCAGCAGCATTGTTGACCTGCGCTTCCAGCGTGGCCGTCCGCGAGGCCGCGGCGTATCGGTTCGGCAGATCGGCGATCACATCCTCGCTCGACTTGATCCGCGAATTTACGGCGGTGTCGACCTGCGTCAGGCGATTGTTCACGTCGTCAGTGAAGGTGTTGAGCGCGCTCGGCGCCTGCCGCGACATTTGCGCCTCAAGCGTGCTCGTCCGGCCAACATAGCCCTGCTGATCAGTCGACAGGCTGGTAATGCGCTGATCGTAGCTGCCGAGCGTGCCGTACACCCCGTCGAAGCGCGTCGAGACGCTCGTCGACAGGTCTGCGACAGCCTGATTGGCGTTCGCAGACGACGTAGCGACCTGATCGACGCGGGCGTTCGTATTGGCGTCGCGGCCCTGATAGTCGGCCGTGACGCTGTCGATGCGCTGACCGATCGCGCGGTCCGCATCGGCCAGCGTGGTTGCCGTCGAACTGACCAGCGCCCTCGTCGCCGCTGCAACGCCGCGATCATTGCCAGCGCTGTACGGCACCCAGGTCTTCGTTCCCGGCTTAACCTCGGTCACGAACGGGCGGGAGAACCATGCGTAGCCGTCGACCTCGACGTCGTACGACCGCACCGCGATCGTCGCGCGGACCGCGCCGGGCGGAACGACGTATTCCTGCACGCCGGTCAGGTCCCAGCCGTTGATGTCCTGACCACCCAGGTTGATGCGGGCGCCGTTGTTCTCACCACCGTAACCGACATAACCGTCGTCATTGAAGAAGAAGACGGTGACCCAGGCACGGCACCGGTGAGAAGCCGTTATCGCGTAGAACTGGATGCTCGAGCCCGGACGAACGGCAAACGGCGCGCTCTGCGCCTCGTTACACAAGCCGGCGCCGGGATCCGGGCGATGGAGCGTCAGGTTATTCTCGATACCCCCGATCATGTAGGGCGTGCCGGCCCGGTTAAGGGTCATGGTCGACACGCTGCCCGGGTTGAACGTCAGCACCCAGCCATCAAGCGTGCTGAGGCTGCTGTTCGGCACGAGGTTGCCGCCCGAGGGACTGGCCTGCGATTCGAGCACCGACGCGCGCTCGCCGACCGCGGTGGTAGCGCCAGCCAGCGCTATCGCGGTGTCGGTAATGCGCGTGTTGGTGGCGAGGTCGCGACCCTGATAATCAGCGGTGACGCTATCAATCCGGCGGGCCAGCGCGCCGTCCGCGTCGGACAGCGTCGTGGCGACCGATGACACGCGTGCATCGACTTGAACCGCGGCCTCGACGTCCTCGACCCAGAAGCTGGTGATCTGGACATAGCCGCCCGGAAACGGCCCGCCCGCATCCGGGTAGTTCGCCAGGAATAGCGGCCGCACCGAATAAGCGTTTGGCGGAAAGCGGCCACCCGTGCCGTACGATGGTGCCGGCAGGTTCGGATCAATTCCCTGATAGAGCTCGTCGACGACATACGTGCCGGGCTGCAATATCTGGGTGAACCGAGGCGCATAAATGTTCGCGAGGAAGCCGCCCGCAGAGTCGAGGACTTGCAGGCCGCAATAGGTCAGCTGCTGGGCTTCGAAGACCCGGAAGTTGGCATGAAGACGGAACGCGCGATTGGCGTCCAGCAGCGGGATCGCATCACCAAAGAGCGAGCAATAGACGCCCGGCGTGCTGCTCGCGAGCTTGCCATCGCCATAGGAGGGAAAGTCGAAGCCGGTGCTGAGCCAGTTCGCGCTGCCGGCGCTGAAATCGGCATTCGGCGTGATGCCGCGGACGTATGTCGATTGCAGCGAATCAATGCGCAGACCGAGCGCCTGATCGGCATTGCTGAGCGCACTGACCTGTTGGGTGATGCGCGTGTTGGTAGCGGTGTCGAGATCCTGATAGGACGTGACGACCGTGTCGATCCTGTTGGCGAGCGCACGATCGCCATCGGCGCGCGCGGTTTCGGCCCGCTCGATCAGCGCACGGACAGCGGTATCGTCGTAACCGCCACCCGCGGAGATCGCGTTAATCCGCTGGACGAGTTCTTCGTCTTTGCCTTGCGCACGCGTGATCTCATTGGCGAGGTCTATCACCGCTTGATCCAGCGTGGCCTGCGCGGCCGTCACGCGACCGTTCGCCGCCTCGATCTGCGCATTCGCTTCAGCCACGGCCGCGGCTGCCTCGCCCGCCGCGGCCGTGATACGCGCATCGGCTTGCGCCACGGCTGCATTCACCGCGGGAATGGTCACCGTTTCTAGTTCGGTGATCGACTGAAGAACGTCGCTCGCAGGCTTTCCGCCGACAGCGTTCGTGTCCTTCGACGTGTTCTCCCCAGTGACGTCGGCATTGTCCGTCGGCTTCGTCCCGATGGGATCCGTGACGTCGGGCCATGCCACCGATCCGCCGGGTGCGAACGGCAGCACCGGCGCCGCCTTGCTCAAGCCCTCGATCGACAGCGCGAGCTTGCTGACCGTCTCGCCGACCTCGACCGAGAAATCCTTGAAGAACCCATAGACGGTCAGGCTGTCGAGCCCATCCTGCCCGATCCAGAGTGACGGCAACGCTCGCACCGCGGCAATGCGCCCGGCGACCAGATCGACGGCATCGGTGCGGATCAAGGCGTTCGCCGTCATCCGCTTCGCCCATGCGCGCTCGACGATCGTCACCTCGCCAAACTCGTCGACATTCTTACGGCTGAAATCCGTGATCGCGGCCGTTGGCGACGCTTCCGTCATGCCGAGCGACACAATAGTACCGACCAGCAGCGTACCGATCGCGACGTCGCCGCTGCCCGCGATCGTCACCGTAACCTGTCCACCGGCGCCCGGCAGATCGAGGAAGGTCACCGCGCCGTCGCCAGCCGGCAACGTGCGATCATAGCCCGGTGCCTGGACGCGGATGGTGTCGGCAACGACGTCGAGCAACGCGACCGCGTCAGGCGTGCCGGCATCGATTGACACGACGATGCTACCGGCCTGCTGCGTGGCGGTGCCAAGCGCCCGATCGAACATCGCCCAGCGGTTCGTCGGGCCGATGTCGATCCATTTGCCCGACGCGCCGGCCGGGTCATTACCGACGTTGGCGTCCGCCGCGCTCTCATAGATCCGATGCGTGGCTGCCACGATGACGCGCGCGCCGAGGGGGTACGTCGTGTCACGCTGCCATTCGGGTGCGTCCGCCTCGGCGACGGTGCTGGCGAGCAGCTGCGCCGAGCCGATCGCAACCGGCCGCAGCAGCTGCAACGTGGAACCGGCGCCGTCCAGCGCTGGATCCTCGCCGGTATCGACAAATGCTTCGGTCGCGACCAGCCCCTCGATCGTCAGCGTGCAAAGGCTGAGGGGAGGGGTGGCGAGATCGAGGCTGAAATCCTTGTAGAAGCCCCGGAACGACAGGCTGCCGAAACGCTCGTCAGCAATCCATGTCGCCGGCTGGGCGCGGAGATCCGCGAGCGTGCGCTGCAATGCGTCCGCCTGATCGAACGGCACGCCCAGCCGGACTGACATGCGCCGCGCAAAGCCACGCTCGACGACCGTCGTCACGCCATAGTCGTCGGTGACCCGCCGGCTATAGTCGGTGATTCCGATCGTAGGCGCCGTCTCGGTCGTGCCGAGTTCGATCACACCGCCGGTGTCGAGCACGACCCTCATGCGGCAGCCGCCACGCTGATCGCGTCGCCTCCGCTGGCGCCGGTGACATCGTCCAGTTTCTTCGCCACCCGGCCGGTGTTGCTGACGATCGCGGCGTTTGCCGTGTTGGTGTCAGCACGCAGCTGGGCAACCTCCGCCCGCAGCGCATCGATCGCGCTCGCGGTGTCCGCACTGGTCGCGCTCGACCCCGCCGGCTGCGCCGCGGTGGTGGCAGCAACGACCTGCGCAGTCGTGGCCGGAGCGGTCCCGCCCTTGGCGAGCGCAGTGACGACGCCGTACGTGGCTTCGAGGCTGGCAGCCGTCTGCGCCTGCACGCGTGCCAGTTCCTGCCGGCTGGTCGCCTGATCGGCCGCAGCGGCCAGCAAGGCCTGACTGAGCGCCGGCAGGCTCTTGGCAGCGTCCTGATCACCGCCGCGAGCGGCCGTGGTCGCAGCGTTGAATTGACCCATAAGAGCCGCGAAGCCGCCCGGCGTGCCCGCGTCCGTCAAGCCGCGGATACGCTTGACCTCGGTCATGATGGTGTCGCCGACCGACGTCCATGCGTCGGACAGCGCCTTGGCGGCAGACGCCGCGGCCTGCGCATCCTGAATCGCATAGACCTGCTCCTGAAGCCCGCGGTTGCTTGCATCCAGCTTGGCGAGATCGAGCGCCCGGATCGCCGCGGTGTTGCCCTGCAATTCCAGCAGCTGGCGCTGAAGGTCCTGCCGCTCGCTGGCGATGTCCGCAGCGCTCTTGGCGCCCTCCATGGACGTTTGCAGATCTGCGAAGGCCGGTGCGAGTTTCAGAAGCGTGGCATAGGTCGCTTGCCCTGCCGCGCTGGTCAGATCCTGCGCTTCAACCAGCTGGCGGAATGCCGCCAGCGTCGACGGCATCGATAGCCCGAGGCCGTCGAAGACTTTCGCGAATTGCGCCGTCTTGGCAGCCGCCTGTTCCTCTTTCGAATAGAACGCCTCGAAATAGGACTGCGCGGCGCTGGTCAGGTCGGCGACGCTGTCGAACTGGTCCGCCAGGCCAAGCTTGGCAGCGATGCCCATCGTCTGCGCGCCCTGACCGAGCAGATCGAGCGACGTGCCGACCGCCTCGATCGTTGACGCCACGCGCACGAGCGTTTCGAAGACGCCTTCGCCGACCTTCTGGAACTGCTGAAGGCCGGGGAAGGCCGCTGCCGCCATGCCATCGGCCGCGGCGCCGAACACCGCGGATAGCTTCTCTTCGATCTGGTCGCCGGTCAGGCCCTTCAGATCGATCTTGCCGAGGTTGACCACGAAGCCATTGAGCCGCGCTTGCACATCGCCCGTCGCTACGCCCAAGGGGCCGGCCGCAGACGCGATGGCGTCATTGAACGATCGCAGGATCAGCGTGAACTGGTTCTCGAGTCCGGCGTCCGCGCCGGCATATTGCGTCGACGTCTTCGTGCTCGTGGTGATGCCGAACAGCTTCTTCTTCTTCTCGATGTCCGAATAGTAGGACGCGTCGAAGCCGCCATTGAGAATGTCGCCGATCGACTGCGCACCACCATAAAGACCGCTGCCGATCACGCTGGTCTTCGATCCGAACAGGCCACCCAGAATGCCGCCAATGACGGGGATCTTGCTGAGGACCGATCCGATCGCGTTCGACTTGAAGCCTTCGTTGACGCCGGTGGACGCATCGATGTTGCCGGCGCGCACGACGAGCGTGGCGACGCTGCCGATCTGACTGTCGATCGACTTCAGCGAAGCCGCCATCTCACGGGCGAAGGTATTGGTCACGGTGTCTACCTCCTTCAGCGCGTCGATCGCGTTCTTGATGCTGTCGCTCTTTGCGGCCGGGTCGCCCAGCACGGTGCCGGTGCCGGTATTGCTCGCCGCCAGCGTGTTCTTGCTGCCGCCAAAGGATCCGGCGATGCCAACGCCGATCGAGGCGAGGGCGGCGATCGTCGCGGCTCCGGCCGCAAGGTTGAGCGGGAAGGGCAGGCTCTTGATCGCGTTCACCACCGCCTCGGTCGCCGCGACCGCGGTCCGCGCGACGGTGTTGGCGATCTTGCTGCCCGTCTCGATCGCGTCCTGCGCGATGGCGCGGACGGACATGGCGAACTGGACGATGCGGAACGCCTTTTCAGCGGCCGCGAGCGCCTGATAGCCGTCCGAGCCTTCCTTGAAGAAGCCCTTGGCCGCGCTCGCCATGTCGCCGAATGCACCGATCTGCTGCGATGACGAACGGAGCGAATACAGACGATTCTCGCGGGCGATCCGCGCCTGATCGTCGCCGGCCGCGCGAATGGCCGCGTCGTGCGCCTCCTGAAGCCGGGCCTGATCGGCATAATAGCCGGTCATGATCGTCAGCGCGTCGCCGATCGCGGACCCGACGCTGCCGAACGCATCGGCCATGCCCTGCGCCGCGCGCTGCGCGCTCTGGTCGATCGTGTCGAAGAGATCGGCCGTCGCGGTCAGCGAGGCATTGTACGCGTCCTGCGCCTGCCTGTTGCTCTCGCCGGCATCGGCAATCGTGACCTGTTGCGCGATATACTTGGCAGCGTCCGCACCGACCCAGCCATTGGCAGTTGCTTCCTGCGTCGCCTTCAGCGTGGCGAGCGCACGGACGCGGACGGCATCCGACGCGCCGATCAGCCGGGTTTCTTCGCGGATCTCGGCAAGCCGGTTCTCGCCGGACGACATCGCGGTCTGGATCGCGGCCCTGCGCTCGGCATCGGTCAGACGGTCGCGCGCGGTGCGCTGATCGTCGAGCGCCTGCTCAGCCCGCGCCGCACCATTGATGTCGCCCGTCTTCTGAGCTGCCTCCAATGCTGCCAGCAACGGCAGATCTGCAATGCGGTCGCGCATCAGTTCGCCTGCGCGCTCGGCCGGCGCGAGGCCAGCTGCCACGGACGCGTTGACCTGCTCCTGAATCGCCGCCTGATCGCGCATCGTGGCAGTGCCCTTGGCGGCATCCGAAACGCGCTCGGCGACGGCAAGGCGCACCTCGCGCGCGACTGCCGCCTCGATGTCGGCGCGCTGCTTGATCGCCTTGCTTTCTGCTTTCACGCGAGCCTCCGCGATCAATGCCGCAGCGCCCGAGACGCCATATGCGGTTGCGAGCAGATACAGGTTGCGGATCTGGGCTTCGGTCGCCTCGGCATCGCGCGCCAGCTGCTCGGCATGGCGGTCGACCTTCGGAGCCGGGGTGTCATTGAAGCCGATCGACTTGGCGATGCGCTCGCGGGCGTTGTCGATCGCGCTCTTTTTCACGCGGGTGCCGAGCTTCGTCAGATACTTGTCGGCGACGTCGTATGCGGCGCCGTACGTCTTCTCGAGCAGCTTCGGATCGCCTTGCCCGATCAGCATCTTGCCAATCCCGACAATGCCGCCCTTCTCGATCTCGCCGAGATAGGCCTTGGTACCGGCAACGCCGGCATAGATCCCCGCGAGGGCTTGGCGGGCATAGGACGTCAGATCGTCGAGAACGCCCTTCACGCCCTTCGACATGCCTTTCATGTCACCGACGAAATAGTCCGAGATGTCCTTGCCGACGACGCTGAAAAGCGCCTTCGACGTGTCCGCCCAGGTGACGGTCTCTTCCTTCAGCTTGTAGAGTTCGGCCTTGGTGGCATTGGCGCCCCCGGTGATCTTGCCGAGATCGCGCGTCAGCGTGTCGGTTTTGACGCCATCGTTCACCCACCGCGTGAACAGGGCAAACCCGGCGGTCACGACCGCCAAGCCGGCCAGCAGGGGCGCAAAGCGAAGCGCCAGCCCGGCGACCTCCTTGCCGAACCCGCGAAGGCCTCCCTGACCCATCTGGGCGACCTGCACGATCTGGAAACCCTGCTGGATGAAGACCTGAAACGGCTTCTGCCCGGTCAGCAACCCTTGCGTGATGTCGGGCAGCTGCACGGCGATCGTCTGCAACGCCGAACCGCTCTTGCGGGCAGCGCCGGCCATCGCGCCCTGCGTCTGCGTCGCGAGGGCGGCGCGATCGGCAAGCATGGTTTCGGCGCGCGCCAGATCCTCGGCCGACGCACCGGCCGCGGTCATGACGCGACGCGCCTCGGCCAACTCGGTGTTCAGGCGCGACTGCGCGGCAGCCGCCGGGTCGATCATGGCACGCAGACCGGCGAGCGCAGCCGCATCCCGCTCGGCTGCCGCCTCGGCATCGCGCATGGCCTGCGCACCACGCCGGGCGGCTGCCTCGAACTGGGCATGCCCGAGCGCGGCCGACCGGAGCCGTTGCGCTTCATCGTCACGCGCGAGCGCAGCCTGCGCCGCTTCGACCTCACGCAGGGCTGCCGCGCCCTTGCGAGCCGCGGCCTCGAACATGTTGAACGCAAACGAGGCCTCACGCAGGGCCTGCGCTTCACGCGCGACGGCTGCCGCCTCGGCATTCTCGGCCGCGCCCTTGTCCTCGGCTGCGCTCTGCCGGACGGCTTCGAGGTTGCGACGGCTCGCCAGCAGGCGATCATTGGCGTCGCCAAGGTTATGCTCCGCGGCCGTCAGGGCGAGCGTCTCGATCCGCTGGTCGCGTAGCTGGTCACGCGTCTTGCCGACGGATGCCGCCTCGCGGTCCATGGTCGCGATGAGCCGCTCGATCTCTTTCTCGGTCCGATTGATCTCGCGGGTGGCCGCTGCCGCATCGCGCGACGTCGCCGGCCCGACGATCGAAATGCCGGCGACCTGACTGGCGGTACGGGCGAGCGCCTCGACCGACAATCCGGCGCCGTCCAACGCGGTGCGCACCGTGTTCATTTCGCGCGTCGCGGTGCTGGCGAACTGCTTCACGCTGGCGGCTGGGCCATCCAGCTTGACCATGTACGAGGTGCTGCCCTCGATCTTGGTGGCGCTGGCAAGGATCTTGCCTTCGGCCGACGACATGACCGCGAGCAGCTTCGCCATCTGCTCGAACGACTCAGCAGGGTTGATCGTGAAATCTACGCCGAGACCGGTAGAGTCGTCGTCGACCATGGCAACCCTTCCTGCTGTTTACCCCAGCAGCCTGCGCAGCTGGGCTTCCTCGATTTCGAGTTCACGCTCGGTGACCGGCGCCTTCCATGGCGGCGGGCACGTCTCGTCTTCGGCACGCCGGCCTTCGGCGAGGTACTGTTTCGACAACTCGCGGATCAGCCGCGCTTCCCACGGCGCCAGGCGCACGCTGGTGTTGTCCTGCCATGCTGCCAGTTCACGCGAACTGATCGGCGCGGCACCCATCCCGGCAGCCTCTGTCAGGCCGATCTCGATCAGCCAGTCGAAGATATGGGGCGCCGGGTTGGGCGGCATTTGCGGCGCGAGTTTGCGCCGTTTGAGATCGTCCATCCGGCTGAGGCGGGGCTGGTCCTGTTCGATCTTGGCCCGCTTCGAACCCGCTGGCGGCTTCGGCGTGGCGCTAAGCCACGCCAGCTGCCGGACGTAGAGGGTTAGGCCGCCTTCGATGCGGCGCTGAAGTTTCCCCAGTCACCAAAGAATTTCGCCACCTGTTTGGTGATGAAGCCGAGCGACTGATCGGCATAGAGGGCGCGGAACAGGGCATCGCCTGCCAGCGGTTCCGTGACCCCATCGGGCTGATAATCGAAATTCTCGAACCGCACGGTCAATTCGGCGAGATCCTGCGCCGTCTCGGCGACACGCTCTTCGCGGGTGGCGGAGGTGATCTTGCCGTCATTGTCCTGCATACGCTTGAGCGTGCGCGCCGACTGGCGGGACTCGATCACGCCGGCAATGTCGCTGCCGGGACCGTGCAGGTGGATCTTGATGGGCAGCTTGCGCTCGGCGTCGGCATACAGCGGTTCGCCGTTCGGATCCTTGACGTGCAGGGCAGCGGTCGCGGCAACGGCCAGGGCGGCGATATTGAAAATCTTGGTCATGGGTCATCCTTCGCGGGAAGATGGTGCGCCGACCTGCCCCGCAACCCGCGATAGCGGGGCAGGTCGACGCATAGGGTAGAGCCGGCGTCGCGGGCGCCGGGAGGGGGTTAGGCGGCCGGCGCGCGCACGACCTTCGTGCAGATCTCGACCGTCGGGGTCGCCATCATGACGGGATCGGCGCCGTCGACCGTTTCCGGCCAGCCGAACACGCGGCCCTGAAAATAGCGCTTGGCACCCGACTGGTAGGTCACGCGCACCGAATAGAGCGCGTTGGTCTCTTCGTCGGCAGCGGTACGGAACAGGGTCTGCCCCGCATCGCTTTCGTCCAGCGCGAACTGCGGCTGAAGCGAACCATAGTCGGCGCTGCCCTTCAGCTTCTGCTTGGGGCCTTTGAGCGGCTGGAACTCGGTCTTGGCGAACGTCGCGCCGATCGTGCCGATCTTCTCGCAATTGCCAGCCTCGGTGTACGTCAGGGCCGCATAGCCGGCGACGTCCTGCGTGGCGGGCGCGGCGACGCTGATCGCGATCGCCGAGCCCGCTCCGGTCTGAAGACCCATATTCATTCTCCTGGGGAATTAGGCCGGCGCGGGCCGGCGCGTGATCCGTCCGGCGGTTGCCGGACGAAAGGGGTTAAGCGGCCTTGGCGGCCTGCGGCTCGTCGGTGCTGACCAGACCGGCCGCTGCATAGTTCGCGAGCGTGGCCTCGTCGGCCTCGACCACTTTGCCGGCGAGGAACGCCTTTTCGGCGCCCGCGTCGTTGAAATCGCGGGTCGCGTACATTTTCTTGGCGGCCGTCTCGGTCTTGGCAGTGGACATCGTCATTCTCCTTCAGGCTGGGGCGTCAAACGAGACGCGGAAATCTTGGGTCTGCTCGAAGCTGTTGGCGGGGCCTCCGACGTCCGGACCGAGCCCGGCGGTCAGCACCGACACGTTCACGCAGTCGGCAATCGCACCGGTCCAACCCGCGCAGCCGGCGCGAATGAGGCGGATCACCGCTTTCTGTTCGGCGTAGCTCGCCGCGCGGACGGCGACCGAAACCCGCTCGGTCGAACGAAACATGGCGCCGCGTTTCAGCGGCTGGAAATCGGCAACGCTGACGGTGCGCACGAGGATGGCGGGGAGGGTGACACCGTCCGGCAGCGCGCCGGCCTTGATCCGCTCGACCGGCACCAACTGCGTCAGCGCATCATATGCGTGCAGCAAACCGCCCACGATCTCGACGCCGCTCATTCATTGCTCCCCCCGTCGCTGCCGACGATGCCGGCGCGGGTCACGCGCGATTTGATATATGCCTGCGCCGCGGCGACGGCTTCGGCCTGCTTCGTATCCAGGGCGGGCCGCAGGAACGGGTGCGCAGCGGCCCCCGGATGATAGACCGTCGTCCCGACCGGCCTGCCGTTGATCATCAGCGTGGCATGGAGGGCGGTATCGCCGCCCTTGACGCGCTTGTTGATCCGTCGCGCCGTCATGCCGTCCCGGTAGGCCGGGTCGACGCTGATGAAGTGCGGATCCGTACCGTATTCGAGCCAGCGCCCGACATAAGCGCCGGGGCCGTCGAGCAGCACGCGGGCGATAATCAGGCCACCACGCTTGCGGCCGCGAACCTTGACCGCGTCGGCGATCAGCACCTTGCTGCCACCACCGCCGTCCGCACGCTTGCCGCCCAGAAGCGTCTTCGCCTCGACCGCGATCACCTTGGCGCCCGCACGAGCGGCGCCGGGCAACACGCGTTCCACCAGCAGGCCGGGGATCTGTTCCAGCGTTCGCAGCGCACTGGCGCTGCTCCGGCGGGTCGCCATCAGGCGGGATTGCCCGCGACGCTGTAATCTTCGACCATGAACTCGAGCCCGTCACGCCGGCCAAGCTCGGCAGGGCCTGCCACGATCTGCATGATGCGCGAGCCGATCACGAACCGCATCGCGGCGTTGAGATCGTCCCGGTACCGCATCCGGACGCGTGCCGGCCGCGACGCGACGTTGATGCCATCGGCGAGGCGTTCGGCACGACTCGGCAACGCGTCTTCGACGCTGGCCCAGACAACGGCAACGGGTTCCCATGATCCGGAACCGGCGCTCAGCAGCCCCGGCTTGGTCACCGGGCGTTCGATCGCGACGCGGCGATCGAGCTTGCGCGCATCGAGCTTCATTAGCCGATCACCGGCGTGCGGTACTGCGCATCGAGCAGCAACGTGACGGTGGCTGGAACGTCGTTGAGCGAACCGCCGTCGAAGAGATGCTTCATCAGCAACAGGGCTGCGACCTGAAGGGCCGGGGCCTCGCTGGCGACATCGTCATAGCCGGCTTCGAATGTCACCGTCACAGCGCTGCCGCGATCGGCGGTGACCGGCCACGTCGTGTTGATCGCGGGCAGCAACTGCGCGCCTGCGGTGCGCCACAGCCCATCGCCATTGGCGACAAGTCCATTCTGGTCGACATATGCCAGCGAGACGACGCTGCGCACCGGATCACAGGGCAGGCGCATGATGTCGTCGAAACCATCGAACATGGCGACCCAGCGGCGCCGCACGAGCGAGCGGGAAGTATGTTGCTCGACCCATGTCAGCGCCGTGAGGCGGAAGGCATCCAATAGCGCTGCCTGACCGGCCTCGGGTTTGACGTACTGGTCGACCAGCGCATCAGGGAGAACCGCCGGCCCGTCGAGCGGGGCGGCGGGTATGATCGTGACCACCGCCCCGTCTCCTTACTTGGTACGCGCGGACTTGCCGCCCGGCGCATCGCTCGCGGACTTGGTCGCATCCGCGAGCAGGCCTTCGAGTTCGAGGATCCGCGCGGCGTCCGTTGCCAGCTGCTCGCGGCTCGCCTGATATTCGAGGACGAGGCCTTCGTGCTGACTGCGCGAATCCTTCAGGTCGGCAAGCGCCTGGTCACGTTCGCCGGTCAGAGCGTCGAAATCGCTTTTCACCGTCTCGATCTGCTGACGAAGTTCGTCCTTGTCGGCCAGATGCGAGTTGTTCATTTCGCGGAACGCGTCGTTCCCGGCCTCGATCAGCCCCTTGAGGCGATCCATCTCGCTTTCGGTGACCGTCTGGCCTTCCTCGGACTGACTGACCGACGCCGCGAGGTCGCCACGCAGCTGATCGACCTCGACACCGCCGAGCGTCATGCTGTCCGGCTGGCCGGATAACAGCACCGCGTTGCCGGGGCCGCTCGTCGCGCGCTGCGGCGCTGCAAGGCCGATGGCTTCGCCCCCGCGGCCGGTATCGGCTGCAAAGCGGCGATCGGCCGTGGCGACGACGATGACGGGCTGGCGGATGATCGGCTGGTAGTCCTGATCGACGAGCTTGCCATCGATCAGGTAACCGGCGACGCCGAGGCGGACGAAATACAGTTCGCTTTCCGCCGAACGCTCGACTTGCTCGCCGTCCTTGAAGGACTCGGGCGGGAGCGCCTTCGTCACATAGTTCTGGATGAACTCGATCATGTTCTAGCTCCTCAGCTGATCGCGGTTGCGGTGGTGCCGAGCTGGTTGGCGCTGCCGGCGCCGTAGCGCGCGTCAAAGCCGGTCAGCGAGGCGGACAGGAAGGTAGCGGCACCGCCGACCGCCACAGACACCCGGACGAACTTGAAGCCCCCGTTCTTGTCGAGGTCTTCCTGCCGAACGTTGATGGCGGCCTGACGGTTGTCGCCGCCTGCCTTCGCCAGCTGCACGATTGCGAGGCCGGGAACGGCCTTGACGCCGGTGCCGTTGGCATCGGTCGCCTGCTCGATCTTGGCGTCGACCGTTCCGGCCGCGCCGATCACGCCTACGTTGAGCGACGCGAGCACGGCAAAGAAATTGCGCATGTCCACGAAGCCCGAATTGACCACGCCGGGCGCAGCCTGCTGCGCCGGAATGACGCCCGCGATAGCGACGCGGGCGGATGGGTCGAGATTACCCAGCATTGTTCAGTCTCCAAAGCTACCGGCCGGACGATCCGACCGGTCCCGCGCTGGGCGCGGGTCCGGTGTCGAGGATCAGGCGCGCTCGGCGAGCGCCACGAAGTGCGACTTGGTGTTGCCACCGTTCGCAGGAGCCACCGGCTTCGAAAGCACCGGCTGACCGCCGATGCGGAACACCCAGCGGAAGGCGCGGATGTTGTAATCGAAGTAGAGGTGGATCGAGTCGGCGAAGCTGACGCCATTCTGCTTGCGGAAGGCCTCGTATCCGTTCGGGTTGACGAACTGGATGTCGCCGTACTGCCCGACCGAGCGGCTGTGCTCGTTGAACACGACGGGTCGACCGAGCAGGACGCCGCCGGGGCTTTCCTGATAGTTGCCGAACCACAGCGGCAGCCCCGCGCTGTTCTTCATGTCCATCAGCGTCGGCATGACGTCGCTGTTGACGAGCCAGCTGGCCTGACTGGGCATGATCATACGCGCCCACATGCGGGCGACGTTCGACGCGCTGATCGTGGCTGCCGTCTGATTGGGATCCTTCGCGACCGCGATCGTTGCCTTCGACTCCATCCAGCCCAGCGGCTTTTCGATGCCGTCGCCGTACATGAAAGCATCGGCTGCCTTCCACCGGATCGCGGCTGCGGCATGGCTGGTCAGCAGCGTCGCAACACGCGGCGCGTCTTCCAGCAATTCTTCGGTGGCCAGGACAAACGCGTACAGTTCGTTCAGCTTGGTCTCGCGCGGCGTGAGCGACATGCGGCTGGGCTGCATCTGCTCGCCCTCGGAGCGCCATGCAGCGACGATGCCGCTGTTGCCCCACGGGGTCGTCTCGTCGCCAAGGCCGACGACGCGGTTCGACGCGGTTGGATCCGGATCGATTAGATCCATGATCGGATCGTTGCCCTCGTTGAACACGAGGTTGACGATCTGCTGCCGGAACTCGGCGGGGACGAGGTAGCTGCCGGCCGCGTCGCCCTGTTCCATGTGGACGTTGCCCGGAGCCGCCAGACGATCGTCCATGCGGAAGCTCTGCCCGGCCGCGGGGTTTGCGCAGCGAACGGCCTGCGCAAAATCCGCAAGGTTCGCGAAACCCCCGTTCTCTGCCGTAGCGGTGAACGTGATGCGCGACTGGCGCGGCTCCTGCTGCCCGCCACCGGCAGGAGGTGGGGTGGTGACGCCGCCAATCGCGGATGCGGCACTGATCGCGGTCTGGGCACGCTCGATGCGCCGGGTCAGGCCGGATAGCTGCGCCATCTCCGCGTCGTGCGCCGTCTGCTCTTCGGCGTTGAGGTCGCGGTTCTCGGTTTCTGCCGTAGCCAGTCGCGCCTGGATACCGGTGGAGATGCGCTGGGCCTCGGTCCGCAGGACCGCGATGTTGACCGCCCCGCCGCCCGTCGGATGGCCGTTCGGATCGCGCATATAGCGGCCGTGACGGCGTTCCGTTGCAGTCATGGCGCCGATGGAGGCGGCCGTCGAACCGGCCGCCAGAAGCATGAACTTCCGCATATCTGTCATCCTCTGGCCCGCAGGCCCTGTGTCGGGCGCGCACGCCCACGACGAGCGACGCCGGATGGCGTCGCCCTACTCAACCCCAGAAGGGGATCTTTAAATCGCTCGCGCGAGATCCAGCGCCGCTGCCTGCCGTCGCATCAGCGACAGGCGGGCGCGGCCGGTGTTGTACTTGGCGACGACCTCGCGAAGCGTGCTGATGCCGTCGATCGCGCCGTTTGCCAGCGCACGAGACGCCGAGAACGTCTTGCCCGTGCCATGCACGGCCGCGACGTCGCTGGCCTTCATGCCGCGACCGCGGGCGATGGCAGCGGCGAACGCGACGTTGGACTCGTCGACCGCGGCCTGAACCTCGGCGCGGTAATCATCGTCGAGCGGCGCATGGCTGTTGCCGGCAATCTTGTCCGGGCTCGACGCGATCAAGGTCGTCTTCATGCCGATCTTCTCTTCGAAGCCGGACATGTCAGTATGACCCGACCGAACGCCGACCGAACCGACCTCGCCCGACTGGGTACAGAAGAACGCGCTGCACTGCGTCGCCAGCCAGTAGGCGGCCGAGAAGCAGTAGGGATCGGCAACGGCGATGACGGGCTTGGCATCGCGCGCCTCGAAGATCGCGTTGCCGGCCTCCGCGCAGCCCCAGACGTAACCGCCAGGCGAACGGATCGCGAGGACGATGGCGCCGATCTTGGTATCGGCCGCGGCCTCACGGACGCGATCGGCGATCGTGTCGTAATAGGTCGTTCCGCTCAGCCCGCGCGGTGCCAGCATGCCGGTGATCGGCAGGATGATCGTCGAGCCCTCACGGATCGGATCCGCGGGCTTTGCCGCCTGCTGACCGCTCAGCGAACCCGCGAATGCCCGCAGGGCATCCGGTAGCAGGGCCTCGACGCCGCTTTGCTTCAGCGCGGCTGCGAGAAAGGTCGGGTGCATCGCCCAAAGGGCCGACGACGCCATGAACTGATCCATCGTCTATTCCACCTTGTCTTGCGGCGATGTTTCGCCGCCCGTGAGGGTATCAGCTGCCCGGTTGCTGTTGAGCGGTGCGCGCGGATCGTCGGCCCAGTCCGCATCGATGCGCGGCTGGCCGAACCACTGCGTGCCGATCGTGTTGACGCTGAGGATGCCGGCGGTGCGTGCCAGCACGGCATTGCGCCACTGGGTCGCAGCATCACCGCGCAGCATGCTGTCGAGATTGAACTTCGCGCGGACCTTCTGAAGCCGAAGATCCGGCGGGATCATCCGCACGGTGATTGCCTGTTCCATGCGACGGGTGAGCGGTCGAAGCGCCCAGTTCACGAAGGACCGCGTATCCTGCTCGTTGTTGCCGGCGTTGCCGCCATCGTCACCGATCATCGACCGCGGAATGCGCCAGTAGCGCCCCATCTCAAGCGTGCGCTGGGCAAAGAGTTCGCGCAGCTGGGCGTCGACGTTGTTGCTGCCGACCGCCGTGTATTTGACGCCCTGCTCGAACACCGGGGTTCCGCCGCGCTTCCAAGCCGCGACACCTGTCGCCAGTCTGTCGGCCGATGCATCGGTCAACTTCTGTTCCGTCGTAACGATGCCGGACGGCCGACGATCGTTGCGGAAGAACGCCCTCGAACCGACCTCCAGCGCCAGCTGGAAGTCGATCGAACCCTTGGCCTGCTTCCACGGCACAAGCGGCCGTAGCCCCCCATCCGCCAAGCCGGTGAACCAGAACAGTTCCTGCGGCAGCAGCCGGCGCTGGCCCGTCTCGGACGCATAGTCGACGTACATGCTGCGCTCACCCCAGTTGGCCGTGGTGCGCAACGGCGATAGCGGCCAGATCTCCAGCCCGTCGACGCCGACCGTCGGCTCCGCGAACGCCTCGCCGCGCAGCACGCACGTGAAGGCCATTGCCGCCCAGAATTCGGCGCCGGTCTGCAAGTGGTTCGGCTCGTATGCGAGCACGTTGGCGAGTGGGAAGTCGTCCCGCGTGCCGTTGTCGTCCTTGAACTCCAGGGCGAGGCTGCCGACCGCCTCCGCAATGATCGACACGCAGAAGAACACGGCCGCGACCCGCGCGGCCGTCTCGGCGGTGTTAGCCTCCATCGGCATGGCCGCGACGAGTGACGTCCACGTATCGTCGCCGAAGAAGCGGCCGTCCGTCACATTGGACGGGGCAGGGCGCCCGGTGACCGGCGCTATAGCCATGTGCCCATGGGAGGAATTGACCCCCCCGGCGCGGCTGCGGTAATCGTCTGGACTGGGCATCAGAGTATCAACATGCCCCTTTCCTCATAGACGAAGCCGCCTGCGGCCTCCGGGTTTCTGGTCATCAGCATCACCGCGTTGAACATCGCGGCGAGCGGATCGATTTTCGCACTGGCCGAAGCCTTCACGATGGCGACCGCGCTCGTGCCGCGCGGCTCCATCTTCGCGTTGCCGACACACCACGACATCATGGCCGAGCCATCGTGCCGCATCGTCCGCGCTGCGAGTTTTCGTGCCGAACCTTTAACGGCGCTGGACAGCTTGAAGCCCTGCCCGATCGCCGAGAATTGCTCGTCGGTGAAATCCTTGGTCGCCAGTTCGTCCACGATCGCGGTCACGCCGACCGGATCGAGGCCGATGGCCTCTTTCTCCGGAAAGAGACCGGCGTCGCGGACCTGCACGAGGATCTCCACGACGCCGCGAATATCCTCGGTCAGTTCTTCCTCGGCATCATCGCGCTCGATGTCGATCGTGGCGTCGTCGGGCATCAGGCACTTGGTCAGGGATCCCTCGCCAACAAGCTCGTTGAGCTTGGTGGCGATGTCCTGACGGCGCTTCCACACGATCGACCACGCCCAGGCATGGCACCACACCAGCCAACGCTTCGAACCCTTCTCACGACCGATCAGGCAAAGCCCGAGCAGATCGTCCAGGCCGCCCCCGTCGACACCGGCCACGATCACCTCGCAGCGGCGTATCAGTTCGGCGACCGACAGCGTCTTGTCGATCGCGCCATCCCAAAACTCGGCACCGGTCCAGCGATCCCGGCTAAGGCGCGTGCCGATCTCTACGTTGAGATGCTTCGCGAGGAAGATCTGCAACCCTTCGCCTGCGCCACGCTGCTCCTGCGCGAGTTCGTTCTCGATCCAATCCTCATGCACCGATCGCCCGATGTTCGGGTTGGTGACGTAGAAGTTCGAGGTTTTGAGGTATTCATCCCGATCCAGCATCGCTGGCGGGTATTCGTAGAGGACGCCCAGACTGGCAGGATCGTTGATCGTGCCGTCGCGGACACCGCGGAAATGGTCGAGCTCGTCTTTGAAGACGCCCCGTGGCTCTTAGTCGCTGTGCGTCGTCAGGTAGATGACGAAGCCTTCGCGAGCCGACGATAAACCGCCGGTTGCCTCACGCAGCATTGCCTTGGCGTTGGCGCGTTTGCCGAAGATCCAAAGCTCGTCGATCAGCACGAACGCCGCCTTGGTGCCGCTGACGACATCCTTGTCAGCGGCGATGATCTTCAGTTCGGCTTCCGTGGTCCGGTGTTTGATGAGCCGCTGGTGGTCAACGACATGCAGCAGCGCGTTCAATTCCGGATCGTGGCGAACCATGCCGGCAGCGGGGTCGAAGCTGTTGCCAGCGACTTCGATCGTCGGCGCGAGGATCAACAGTTCGGCATTGAACCGCCAGTTGCGGATCAATGCCGTGACCATGATCCCCGCGGCGATCGTCGATTTCGAGTTCTTCTTGCTGATCAGCAGCAGAAACTTGCGGATCAGACGCCGTGCGGATTGATGGTCGTACGCGCCGAAGATGGCCGACACGAAGTCGAACACCCACTGATCGCACGCCTCGCCGAACGTCGGCTTGCCCGGCAGGTCGACGATATGCAGCGACTTGAACACCGCCAGGGCGGCAGCCGCCTCGTCGGGAAACAGCGGGTCGAAAGGTATCAGCGAACGCCGCTGGACGATCCGGTCTTCCCAGTCTCGGCAGGCTGTCGACCAGACCGGCGTCAATTGAGCAGCTTCGGCTGGGGCGGCGGGGCGAACTTGCCCGTGACCAGATCAGCCGCAGCCTTCGCCGATGCCTTCTTACCAAGCTTAGGCTGCGGCGCGGGGGGCCGCGAACCGCGATCTGCAACGCGTTCGGCCAACTCGGCGAGCGCCGCCTTGTCCATCCGCTTGAATAGTTCCTTCTCCGCAGCGACGTTGCCGGTTGCCGCGGCGTCGTTGAGGCGGGCCAGCTGCGCGATCTCCATCCGGACCCGCGCAGCCTGCCGCTTGGCGACCTCGGCAAAATAATGTTTGCGCAACGTCGGGACCGAAACCCCGATCGCCACTGCCGCCTCTTTGACCGTCAGGCCGCGCGCGAACGCGATCAGCACCTTGTTGGAGTTCGCGAGGGACCACGAATGCTCTGGCCTTCCACGCGCCTCCCGGTCCGGCTGGACGGGATCACCGAAGAGATCGAGACCCGAAAAATCAGCCATGACGAAATAAAATCTCCGCGTGAGAACGTTAGCGGTCTAGGGGCCGGCGCCCATTGCGGGTTTTGACCCCCCCCCCGGTCACCCGAGTCCGCGACGCTCCTGCCGCTGCTTCGTGCTATCGTGACACGGCTTGCACAGGCATTGCAGGTTGCGTTCGTCCCAGAACAGCCGTTCGTCGCCGCGATGCGGGCGCCGGTGATCGGCGACCAGCTGCGACGTGTCGCCCTCGACCTTTCCACATCCCGGCATGCGGCAAGTGAAGCAATCACGGACGAGCACGGCCATGCGCAGCTTCTGCCACCGCGCCGTCTTGTACCAACGACGCCAGCCTTGCTGATCCCGATCCCGATCAAACGCCTGACGATCACCCGGCAGATATGACAACCGGGATGCAGGCGCAGACAAACGCGGGGGCAGGCTCTTCAGTCGGCCCATGCACGCATGCCTAAACAGCGAAGGGCGGCGGGACCTAAGTCGCGCCGCCCTTCGAGGGGGGTTTCAACGGTGGGAGGTACTGCCCTGAACCCGAAGGCCCAACCCAGCGTGTCAATAAATAGGAGCTTTTGGAGCGATAGGACCACAAGAGAATGTTGCGGCCCCGCACTTTCAGCCGGTTGACACGTCCGCGCTAGGTTTTCTGCGGTTCACAGCGTGGCAAATGGCAGTGATGGTGCGAGAGTAGCGCATCTGGACACCAGTCACCCCCATGCGGATGCCCAGCAGTGGCATTAGCGAGCGCCACGGTATCTCCCGGCGCCCACGCGCCAGTTCACGGATAGCCAGCCCGATCAGCTTGCGATCGTCGGGCGCAACCGCATCTAGCCATCCGAAGGCTTCGTCCATTTCAGCGATCTCGGCGCGCGTCTGCGATGCAGGCCGGATCGCGACATCGCCGCTAGTCCCGTCGCCACCACGCGCGTCATAGTCACCAGCCCAGACATCGCGACTGATCTCTGGCCAGGCGCAGCGCAGCGTCTGCCACCCGCGTTCGCGATCGGGATAGCGCCAGCACGTCAGCATCGCCTCGACCAGCCGGTCCTGCACGTCATCGAACGACATGAATCCCAGTGGAAGGAGGCCCCCTTCCACTGGAGAGATCGTGTCACGCCTCGGTCCTTCCATTGCAACGGTCCTTTGTGTTTGCAGAAATGGCGGATTTCCGCCGTTTGATGATTGTTCGAAGAGAGCGATAAGAGAGAATGGAAGGATTGGAAGGATAATTCAGGGTCTTTCGTGTGCGCATGCGCGCACACACGCGCACATGACGGGGGGACCAAGCAAAGTTATTCCACCCCTTCCAAACCCGCACAAATCTGCCATTTTTATCCTTCCAATCGTGCTTCCAGCCGGAAGGCAAACCCCTTCCAAATTACGATTACAGCGGCATGTCATCCGGGTAGGGTCCGGGATCGTCGGCATATTGCGAACGCCCAGCGGCCGTGTCGGCATAGTCGGCCGGCGATTTCGTCATCTCGATGTCGAGCCACTGCATCCCGTTCGACGCCTTCTTCTCGAAACCGCGGTCCTCCATTGCCTTCGAAAAGCCCTGTGTCTGCCACTCGGCCGCGCCCGTTTCTTTCGACCACGCTTTGAACAACTCGAAGAGCGTCGACGACTTCGATCGCGCACCGTCGACGGGTTTGGTGCATTCATCCAAGAACCGGCCCAACTGGTCGCTCTGCTCACGATATTTCGCCGTCGCAGCAAGCACGCTTTCAGGCTCGACGAGACCGTGCTCGCGCCAGTCTAGCAGCCCTTCGATAAGCCGATTCAGGATGCCGGTCGCCTCCTTCTTCAGCTTTTCCGGCAACGCCTTGTCGACCGCCTCTTTGGCGATCTGCACGTCCCACGGCACAAGCATGACGCGCCGCCAGATCCCGTCGTCGTGGCCGGTGATCTTCGGTTTGTGATTGCCCGAAATCGTCACCTTGAAGGACGGTAGGAACGAGAAGAAGCCCTTGTTGAGATGACGCGCGTCGATGAGCTCGCCGCCTGTGATCAGCTTGATCAAGGCCTCGGCAAGCTTGGCGCCCTTTTCCGGTTCCGACGTCCGCAGGAAACGGATGCCAGGCAACCGCGCCAGATCTGGCGTAGCTTCACCGCCTTTACGGCCGCGGCCCTGATCGAGGAACGTCTCGATGCCGACCGATCCACCATAGTCGCCGGCGATGTAGCTCCATGCGTCGACAAGGGTCGATTTGCCGTTGCGGCCCTTGCCGTGGAAGAACGCCAGTTTCTGTTCGCTGATGTCCCCGGTGACGCTCAGACCGCCCCACTGGTGAAGGAAGCGCCGCATCTTGTCGTCGGGCTGCACCACCGCCAGAAAGTTATCGTAGTCCGGGCACACCGCCTTAGGATTGAAGACGACATTGGCGATCTTGCTGATCAGATCCTCCGGGCAATGATTATCCATACGCATGCCCCAGCGATCGCCCGTCGTGATGAGCTTGAGGACACCCTCGACCATCACCCATCGCTTGCCTGCTTGGGTCAGCCGCAGTGTGCCGTTGAGCAAGTTGATAGCCATGCGGTCGGCGTCCATCGCATCGGCCCGGATCGCGACGTCGACGAACGACTTCACGAGGCCGGCGATGCATCCGAGGCGCTGCGAGCCTTCGCTCGACTTTGCGTGGTCGCGCAGCGTGTCGCTGTAATAGACAGGCACCTTGTTATCGCCGCTGCCTTTCCAGCGAACGATGAAGTCGAGCGCGGCGGTGCGTTGTTCGTCGGTAGCGTCTTCGGGCAGATCCTCCTTCAGCCCGCTCGCCGCGACGAGATCCGCTTCGTGGCGTATCGAGCGCACGGTATCGAAAACGGCAAGACTGACCTTCCCCGGGATCTTGTCCTTTTCCTCGGACAGCAGTTCCCAGCGCTTCCCGTCCCACACGAACCAACCCAGTTCGTTGCAGAAACGAAAGCGCCACGCGTGACGCGTCCGGAATCGTTCGGCATTCCCCAGATCGGTAGCCTGATACAACGCGCATTGGCGATCCAGCGCATCGTCCTTAGCGGGCGCAATGCGCCCCCCTGACCCCCCAGTTTGGTTGGCGGGGCTTTGGGTTCCGCTTTGGAAGGACTCGGAGATTTCTTCTCCCGCGGGTGCGGGTTCGAACCTGCCGACATCCTCGGCATAGGCATCGAGCGGCGGAACGTCCGAGCCATAAGACGAAGATGATGCAGACCGGCCGCTATCGCGGCCGCGCATTGTCTGCGCGCCTACGGCGCTGAGGTCGCGAGGCTTTGCGATGCCGTTGGAAAGGCCGTTCTCGATCGCGGCCGCGTGCGCCTGGTAGGCGCCGGGATCAAAACCTCGCACGGCATCAAGCAGGGAGTGCCGCACGATCGATTCAGATAGGGCACCGGCGCCAACGAACTGGCCCAGGTTGAATGCCGCATGGTAGGCACCCTGATTACGGCCACCATGTCGACCGCCACCCTTGGGCGTCCGCATGAGTTCGATGATCTCCGCATCAAGAGCCTTGAGGGCATAACGACGGTGCGCCTCGTCGAGATCGACAGCGACATGCGACCGATCACCTGACGACGACACTAAGGTCGGGACGACCGTCCGTTCCGGTGGCTTTCGCATCAGGTCGACCAGCGCCGCAGGAAGCTCGGCGATACGCGACGCGTCGCCGTCTATCAGCCAGCGATAATCGCCGGCAGCGTCGACGTCGTTGCCGGCGAAATGGCTCGGCGCAACTATGACGTAACCGCCGGCACCGCGAACATCGATATGCTTGGGCAGGCTGCCCACATTGCCGATCGGCACGCCGGCCGGCATCTTGAACCAGTGGTGCTCGCCTTCCGACCGCGTAATCCCGACGAGCGTATCAGGCAGGTCGTCGCCGATCTTGTCCGCCAGCGCGGCCTTCAGGCGATCGAGGGTCCATACCTCTTCGCTAAGTACCTCGCCGGTAGTTTCATCGGTGACCGTGTCCGTGCGCGGGTCGAAGTCGACGACGAGCAAGCCGGCCTCACCCACGGCGACGCCGATCATCGCCCGCGGCCATTGATCCCACCACGCGCGGATCAGTTCGAAATCGGTCGACGCCTTCTTGACGCCGCCCGACCCCTTGATCGGCTTGTTGTCCGCATCCTTATCCATCGGCAGCAACGGCCGTTTGGTTTTCGGGCTGCACGGAAACACCGGCCAACCCCGGCGCGCATATTCGAGCGCCGCCTCAAGCAGAGACGGCGATGTTGTGGTGACGCTCACGAATACCCCCGATCAGACCAGGGCAGACGCTTGTTGCGGTCTGCCAGCGCATGAAGGGCTCTGCGTCCGCGCAGAGCGCGGGACGCTAGAACGGCACGTCGTCGTCGAGATCGTCGGTAAAGCCGCCACGCGTGCCGCCCGCGCCAGCACCCGCACTGCTGCCACCAGCAGCACCGCCACGCGTATCGCCGTAACTTGAATAGTCGGTCCGGCCCGGATCAGCTTCACGACGATCGAGCAGCACAAGCGATGAGTTGAACGCGCCAAGCACGATCTCGGTGGACCAGCGATCGTTTCCCGTGGTGTCCTGCCATTTACGCGTGCGTAGGGTGCCCTCGATGTATACCTTCGCACCCTTGCGCAGATATTGCTTGGCGATCTTCACCAGCCCCTCGTTCATGATCACGAGGTTGTGCCATTCGGTCCGCTCTTTCTGCTCACCGGAAGCTCGGTCCTTCCAGCGTTCGGAAGTCGCCAAACTCATGTTGACGATCTCGCCACCGTTCTGGAACGTTCGAGCCTCCGGGTCTTTGCCAAGGTGTCCCACGAGAATAACTTTGTTAACGCTGCTCATTAGATCATCCCCAGTGCTTGCAGGTAGACTTCGAGGATGGCTTCCTCTTCCTGATACTCTTCCTTCCTCTTTTTGCGGATGGAGAGTATTTTGCGGATGGCTTTGGGATCGTATCCGCGCCCCTTGGCCTCGGCCATGACGTCCTTGATGTCGTCGGCGATGCCCTTCTTTTCTTCTTCAAGGCGCTCTGCGCGCTCGACGAGCAGGCGAAGTTCATCGGCCGCGATGTTGTCGCCCTCGGGTATCGGATCATCGCCATCGGGTGCGCCCGGAGAGCTATAGATGACGGTGCCTGCGCGGGTGCGGCCGGCCTTCCATCCTGCGCCCATGACCGCACGGACGATGGCTTTGCGGGAGGGTGCAGCGGACCTGATATGCGAGGGCAGACTGTCGAGGACGATCTCGACCGTTACCTCTTCCTCGCGGCCGTCGAGCAGCTGCCGCACAGCAAGCTCCACTTGGGTGACGAGCTTCTGTCTCACGACGCGAGTGCCGCCTTGATCCGTGCAAGTGCCGCTTCCGCCGCAATCGCCCTGGCTTCCGCATCAGTAGCGCGTTCTACAGCGGCCGCGAGTTCACTTGACTGATCGGGACGGCTCGCTTGCCGCCGCAGGCACTGAAGAAGCGTGTCCAGATCGGACATGACCGAGGCGATCGTCAGGCTCTCGCGCTCGGGTTCAACGTTCGATGCGGGCGCCAGCGCCTGCTCGATCAGAAGCACGGCCGCGCCACCAATCGTGATACCGTTCTTGGCGGAAAGCCGCTCGATCGCATCGATCGCGGTCACAGCGCTCGCGGGCAGACAGATGGTCTTCGCTGGCATAGGAGCGGGTTCCTTGACGGTCGCCACGGCGACGGGACGCGGGGTAGGGGCATTGCTCGGGCGCGGCGCGGGCGCGGGCGCGGACTTCGTGCTTGCGGCCTTCATTGCAGCGTCAGCCTGTGCAGCCCGCGCCGAACCTGCGTTGCCACCGCGCGCGACGATCGCCGCGATCTTGGCGACGCCGGCATCGATGGCCGGATCCGCCCTCTTGGCAGCCGGCAGCGGCCGCGGTGCCGGCGCGAGCGCGGTCTTCGTCCGCCCGAGCGTTATGGTACGCGTCGCACCATAGCCTTTGATCGTGATTCGACCGGCATCGGCCAGTTCAGCAAGCAGCGTACGCGCGCTCTCTGGGTTATCGAATCCGAAACGTCCCATGATCTGGGCGTCTGTCGGCTGCGCAACATCGTGTTCAATGTTGCGCTCGATCCAGTCGAGCATGCTCGACAAATTGAGCTTTGCGTGTGCCATGGCTCAGCGGCACCCTTCATGCGAGTGGAGCGGCGGGTCGCGGTTGATGACCATCGTCATGACTTCGCCAACCCCGTGATCGCGCCGGTGCCGAGAATGATGACACGCCGATAGGTCGGTGCCGCGCAACCCAGCACCTTGATCAGGTGGGCGGCGATCATCGCCTCGAGCCCGGCCTTCACCGCGCCCTCAGTCAGCCGCGCCTTGTCGGCGAGTTGCTTGTCGGTGGGGCAAGGGCGGGCATGCTGCGCGAACCTTTCCAGCACGGGCAGCAACGCGTCGACGATCGCAGCCTCGCCGTCGACCAGCTTGGCGGACGGCGCGGTCAGTACGGCACGGACTGGCCGCGTCAGCGGCGTAGGCTTGCCAGTGCGCTGCGCTCGATAGTTGAATACGGTCGGATCGATGGTTGATCGCGGACGCGTAAGCACGACCAGTCCAAGCGCCGCGAGCTCACGCATACGCTTAGCTCCGGCCGAATTCACAGGCAGGCATAACCGGGTGGCATACGTGAAGACGTCGCCCTGCTTGGCGACTTCCATCCACGCTGCGATCCGGATCGGACTGGCAACGATGCCGGGAGCCTCGTCATGATCGGCGAGCATCTGCACGGTTGCCATCGCGATCACGCAGCCCTCCGGTCATGCTCGCGCGGCGCAACTCGATCGAACCAGCCTCCCTCGGGCTTGGCATCCCAGTCGTTGATAGGCACGGCGCAGCGCGTGGCGGCGAAGATCTGATAGGCGAGCGGCGCATCGGGTACGACGTCGCCCGACATCATGCGCTCCATTGTGATCTGGCCAATGCCAGTCCTGCGCAGCAGCTTGCCCAAGGCGCCGACCGGCTCGTGCTGGATCCAATGGGCAAGACGGCGCGCGCCCTCGTTCGGCACGATAACGCAGAGCCGCAGAAGGATGTTCGGCTTCATCGGTCACCTCCATGGATTGAGCGAGCAAGAGCCCGCATGCCGACGGCAACACGGATGACGTCGTCCAACTCTCGCTCAAGCTTTGCGGCATCGACCGCGCAGAAATTACCGTCGGCCAAGCCGGCGCAAACAACGCGGGTGGTGTCATTGAACTCGCCAGAAAGCGCCGCCATCATGCCAAGCACATCGCCTGTTGTTACGGGCGTATTTGGTACTGATACGAACACGCCATCAGCCATCGCACACAGTGTTGCCGTCACGACCGGCTCACCTGCCAGTGCTTCCAAATCGCGCACGACATCAATCGGAGCGAAGCACTCCGCGTCCGCTTGAACATTGGAAGCGTAGCGTGCGAGCGTGCTCTTCCCGACACGGCAGAATGATGCCGCTGCTTCCAATCCGCCGGTCTTGCTGACGAGCTCGCCAAACTTGATCTTGAGCATGCGGCCCTTGACCGCGTCGGATGCAATCACGTTCACGAAAACACCTGGGGGGAAGACTTCTCGGTAATTCCCGGTGACGTGCCATCAGGAGGGTTGATAGTTGGCAGATCGACGCCGCATTCCGCGGCGATGGCAGAGACCTTCTCAGAGGACCCCTCGTCTTGAGCTATGCGACGCAGATGATCCAATCGGGACGCAGACAGACCGTTCTTCCGCCAATTGTGGACGGTCGAAACGCCGGTGAACGCCTTGTTGGCAACCGCTGTGGTGCCGCCGAGCGCATCGATGACGAGATTTGCAAATCGATCCATAGCGGCCCATATGCCGAAACGGCATTTAACAAGCAAGACATATTCTGCCGTAATGGCATTTGCCATAATGGCAGACATGCTCTTGATGCATGGGGTATGGAAATCGCCGAAATCCGTGAGCTAATGCGAGCTAAGGGCTATGATCAGAGCGATCTGGCAAACCTGCTCGGCATAGACCCAAGCGCCGTTTCGAAGCGGCTGACAGGCAAACGGCCGTTCAAGCATAACGAGATGGTAAAGACGCAGGCTTGGCTGCTTGGCGGCGCGCCTGCCGTTAAACTAGGTGGCGAAGCTGTCCGCCTCCTCCCGATCATTGGTCAGGTTGCAGCTGGGACGTGGAGGGAGGCGGTTCAGCAGCCGTCAGGACATCTGCCACTTGCGGCGTCGACGGCGCCGAAAAATGGCGTCGTGCTAGTTGTGCAGGGCGACTCGATGGATTTAGAGATTGAAGAGGGCGGCATGGTCGTCGTCGATCCTGACGACAAAGCCCTATACCCCGGCCACCTGTTCGTCATTCTTAACGAGAATGGCGAAACAACCTTCAAGCAATTTGAAAATGATCCGGCGCGGCTAGTCCCGAGATCGACGAACGGTTCTCATCGGCCGATTCAAATTGGTGATGGCCAGGCCTTTACGGTGATGGGGCGGGTGACTGCGCTTTACCGACGCCGCTAAGGCCACCGCCTCATCATAGGGCATCCACTCAGACTGCTGATCCAAGCCACCAGGCACGGTCAGGAAAAAGCATCCATACTCGTCGTGCGAGCCTAGCCCTTCAGCGATCAGATCCTCGCGAGCGTAGAGCACGCTCTTGCGCCATGGGCCGACAGGCCGACCGAAGCACGTTGCCCGGTACCAGGTCACCATCTTCTTATTGAATGCGTCGCTCAAGCGTCCCTCCGATGACTCACAAACTGGAACAAACGCGGAACGCAATCAATATCGAAAATGAGAGAATGCCGATACGGCATAAATAGCATTGACTGTATATGCCATATTGGCAGATACAGGCCTCATCAGGGCAACCCGCCCGATGGGAGTTGCAAATGCGCCTCGACACCAAACCCGGGCAGGCTGCCGGGCCGTGCTCTTTCGACCAGTTCCTCAACGCGCTCGACAACCCGGCGCCGATGCTCGCTGACCGATCCCGGACCGTCCGCTCGCGGGTGACGTTCATAGCGTTTGCGGCGCCCGACAATGTCCCGGTCATGCGTCGCCGCCACTCCGCCATGATGGCGCCCGTTGAAAGTCCATTCTGGATCGGCGTCGTTCGCTCAATGCGCGCACGGCAGGATCGGATCGGCGTTGCCTGCCTGCTCGTCGCCATGACGCTGTTCATCATGATCGCTGGTCGATTGGCCTGGGCGTATGCAGCGGGGGCACTCTGATGCCCTGGTATCACGCGCGCACTGTGACGTCCGAGTTTTGGTTTGGCCCGGCAGATACCCGCGACGAGGCCATTGCGAAGGGCAAGCTGCGTCACGGATCGCGGTTTGCGATCGCAGAAGGAAAGCCGTTCGACAACGATCTCGATGTCTTCGAACCCAACATCGCGCCGGTCTTCGATCGTTTCGACTCGCTCAACGATCAGAACTTTGGGGAGAACGGGGAAGGCGGACCGCTGCACTGGAACGATGAGGCATGCGCGGACCTCTCGCGGCGGTTGAACTGCGTCTTCGCCGAATGGGCGAAAGAGCACGGTTACGAACGCGGCTATCAGCTTGATCTCACCGACGGTGAAGAGATCCGGCCGATCCTCACGTTGGCGGAGGTGATTCGCTGATGGCGCAGGACGTCCCCCAGCTGATCGCCACGGCTCGCGGCTTCCTCACGAGCATGGCCTACAGCGCCGATGAACGGCCCGTGCTGATCGCGATCGTCGATCAACTCGAGAAGACGCGCGCCGCCCTCAAGCCGTTCGCTACCGCCCGGATGGGCGACGATCGCGGCGAGACCGTCGCGGACTGGAACGAGCAACACGACAGCGACGGCGTATCGCTCCGTTGGGATCCAGAATTCGACGACGGCTCCACGCTGACCATCGGTCAATTCAAGCGCGCTCGCGCTGCATTTCAGGGAGAGGCATAATGGCCGCGACCTATTATCAACAGCATCCGCTCAATTTATCGCAACCGAAGACGATGACAGTTGGCGATCTACTTGCCAGCCTCGACGGACACGATCGCAATCTCCCCGTAATCTTCCGCTCGCCGACATACGGCTGCTACGGCAGCAACGTCGGTTACTCCCTAGACACCGTCTCGCGGGAAACGCTGGAACGACGCGAGGTACATATCCCCGCGACAACGTGGTTCGACGAAGAGGAAGGCGTCGACGTACCGCAGGAAGCGTACACCGACGTCTTTCCGGCATGGGACGGGGTGGTGATCGCATGACCGCCGACAGCCGCATCAAAACGGCCGTAGGGCCGACGATCCTGCTTCAGGGCGGTACGTACTTCGACTTGCTCGATCCGTCGAACAGCCCCTTCACGATCGAAGACATCGCCCACGGCCTCGCCCACACTTGCCGGTTCGCTGGCCAGTGCAGCCGGTTCTACTCCGTCGCAGAGCATTGCGTGCTCGCCAGCCACGTCGTCGCACCGGAGTTCGCGCTTCGCACGCTGATGCATGACGCGGCCGAGGCATTCATTGGCGATGTCACGCGCCCGCTGAAGTCCATCCTGCCGGCGTACAAGGCGATCGAGCGCACGATCGAGGCCGCAATCGCCGAGCGCTTCAAGATCGGCGACTGGAACGTCGCCGAGGTCAAGGCGGTCGATCTTGAGATGCTTGCGGCCGAGCAGCAGATGATGATGCCTGCGATCGTCGACGATTGGGCCGTCTTGGCGGGCGTCATACCCGCACCGATTGAGTTCGCGTTCTGGCGTCCGCATACGGCGCGGCAGGCCTTCCTCGATCGTTACGCCGAACTAACCGGCTGGGTGGACCCAGCTGGCCTGGAACGTGGGCCACAAAACTACCTCGCCTCGGGTGGCAGCAAAGCGGCCGCTCTGGCTGCGAAGTCGAAGCCGTCATTCATCGCCCCACAAGAGGGCGAGCTTCCGTCCCGCGTAGGCCAACCCGGATGGCGGGCAATTATCCGCCATCTGATCCCGCGAGCTGAGTGGAACACGTGGTGCGGCGACGCACTGACGTACGACCCGAATGGCGGCGTGGAATTGCCGGTCGGCTTCATGCGCAGCATGCGCATTGCACAGAGGCTGCCCACCACTACGCCGGAGCGTGACGAGGTCGTAGGCCGCACGCTCTGCATCCAGTGGTTCGGCCTGATGGTCGAAATCAGCGCCGGGAGGATCCACTGATGGGCGAGCTACTACCCGGCGTTACCCAACCAACTGGCCTCATCATTGCCGCCGCAGCGTCCGCTAGCGCTGCCGTTACCGATCTTATTGAGGCCAGCCGTGGTGATATCGATCTCGCGTTCAATCTGCGCAGCCGCGAGATTGCGGAGAACCTGACGGATGCGATCCAGTCGGTGTGCGCGATCGAACTAGAAGCGGACGATCTCGATCCCGAGCGGCGGGAGGCTGTTGGTGATCTGCTCGCCGCCGCCAGCCGCTTTATCGAGGGTTGGGCATGATGTTCGTCGCTTCTTTGAATGCGGCGTCAGGTTGCGACGTTCCCTTCAGGAGTGACCTGAAAATGCCCGGTTTCATAGTCGTCACCGCTGGCCGCAAGCTGGAAGTGCGTGAAACGCCTGGTGCCGTCGGCCGAGTCGTATCCAATCTCGCCGACGAAAAACAGGCTTGCGGTTCCAGCAATCAGGTCATCGTCGGCAGCCTTGATGCCCGTAATTGTATAACCTCTAACTTCCTTGGTGAAGCCAACCGGCAAATCACCAAGCGGAACGTGGACTTCATTCCAGAGATTACCTTTAACCGGACCGCTCCAGTACCCTCCGACAAAGCCACGGGCGCGAAAGCTCACGTTTTTCGCTGGCGTTGCTCCAAAATTCTGGATCTTCAGGTTCAGTGGCGCAGCATCGCCTACCAACCCAACCGATCGCATGCGGCTGAATTCGGGAATTATCGAGGTCAGGTAGACGTACGGCCTCAGTTGCTGCTCGAGCGCATCACGCGAGATGGCCGCTTGCTCCAAGGCAGCGTTTGCCGAACGCCGCGCCTCAAAGAGGCCGTCTTCGGCGATCTGTGCCGTACGCCGCGTTTCTCGAAACGTGAGCAAAACCAACCCAGTCCCAATCGCGGTGATGACGGCTCCGGCAATACCAAGGAACAAGCTCCAGAGCGCGACATCCGCTGCTTTTTCAGTCGCACGAACAGTGCGCCATTCGGCGCTCAGGTCGCGGTTGCTGCGCTGGTAAGCATGCTTGCGGGCATCAGCATAGCGGGAGCGTACTTGCTCGTCCGGTGGAGCACTGCGAAGCGAATCGGACTGTTGCTTGCCGGCAGTATGACGTTGGGGGGACTCGCTTGGTGGACTAGCCCCTGTGAGCAGCAGAACAAGACATACGGTCTGGGTGCCGCCACGGCGCCAGCAGGCCTTCAAATTCATAAAACCGCCCCCTTCGCCAACGTGAGATCGCCGACGGGGAATGAATTGTCGAATCATTGGACAAACGTGGGCGACGCTCTGGGGCCGACGATATGACCGATCGCCCCCGCTTCATCTACGCCTACGCAGAGATGGCACTGGTCGCCGAGGACGTCCGGCGAAACCGCGCGGAAGGCGATGTCTCGCTGGTCGACGCCGGCAAGCTGTCGCCTGACCTCGCTGCCGCACGGCTCCGCATCTCAACCGCGCTTGCCGTCGATTGGAAGGCGTACGCCCGCATGGAGCTACCGCCACTCGATTCGACGACCGACGTCGAGAAAATCGCGGATCTGAAGGCCGTGCTGACCGGCGCCGAGAAACGCCGGGATCAAGCGCGGATGGCGATGATCCACGAATACGGGCCAGCTATCGGAGATCTCTCTTTGAACGAGCTATGGCGGATCCACGACTCGCACGACACACGGTCGCTGCGTGTGCTGCCGTACCTCCATTGGGAAGGCTACGCTGCTGCGATCGAAGCGATGCTCTGGTGGCAAGAGCGCCCCAGGTACGAGAGCCGACGCTTCATCACGATGATCAATCAGCAGCTGCAAGGCATGGGCTATGCCGCGCAGGAAAGGGCAGCAGCATGAGCGCCGCAGCGCGTTTCAAGGAAGCCGACGTGACGCGCGCGGTACGCGGCGCGACCAAGGCTGGGATGATGGTCGGTCGCATTGAGATTGATCCGAACGGAAAGATCGTCATCTTGAGCGAATCGGTCGCCCCTCCTGCCGATCCGAACCCTTGGGATATAGTCATTGGCAAAGCCTGACCGAACACGGCGCCGGTTCCTTCCCGAATACGTCAGCAGCTTCAAGGATCGGCACGGCAAGGAGCGGCTACGCTTCCGCCGCAAGGGTTTCGGGGGCGGCTATTTCAAGTCGGCCCTCGGCACCGAGGATTTCCGCACCGAGTATCGCGCTTTCATGGATGCCAGCGAGACGGTCGCAGTCGCAGTCGACCGTGCCGTTCCGGGCACAATCGCTGACCTCGTCGCGCGCTACTTCGCGACCCCAACGCGCCTTGGCCCCACCGTGACCACCCAGAGCAAGGTCCGCAGCATCGTCGGCCGGTTCAGTGAGGAATACGGCAAGCTGCCAGTTGCCCGCGTTGGGTTCGAGCACATCGACGCGATCGTGATGGCGAAGATGCAGCAGAAGATGGTGCAGACCTCGCGCGGCCTGCGCCCGATCGGCGGGCCGGTCGCAGCCGGCAAGCTGCGCAAGGAACTGGTGCGGCTATTCAATTTCGCCGTGAAGCTCCGCATGATTCCGACCAACCCAGTTTTGCTGGCGGATCATGTCAAGCTATCGGTCGAGCAGCGATCTGCCGGCTATCATACGTGGACCGAAGACGAGATTGATCAGTATCGCGCACGCCACCAGCTTGGCACCAATGCCCGTCTAGCGCTCGAACTCCTGCTATGGACCGGCCAGCGCCGCAGCGACGCGATCCGCATGGGTCGACAGCACATCGTCGACGGGCGGATCAAGGTTGTACAGGACAAGACAGGGAAGGTCCTATGGATCGCGGTCGCGCCCCAGCTACTTGAGGCGATCGTCGCGATGCCCGCCGCCAAGAACCATCTGTGCTTCCTGATCAACGAACAGGGGCGTCCGTTCACGCGAGCGGGTTTCGGCAACTGGTTCCGCGATAAGTGCGACGCGGCCGGGCTCCCACAATGCACGGCGCACGGACTGCGCAAGGCGATCATGCGGCGCATGGCCGAACTCAACCAGGGCAACCAAACCATGAAGGCAGTGTCCGGCCATAGGAAGGATGAGGAAGTCGCTCGCTACACTGAAGCGGCCAACCAGCGCAGCATGGCAGACGACGCAATCGGCATCCTCGCGCGCTGGGAGAAGGAAAGGTCGCGCGATGAAACTGCGGTTCGTGACATCGTTTCCTGATCGGCATGGGATAGTCAGGTATCGGTTTCGGCGAAAGGGCCTCCCGAGCCACTATTTCGTAGCGTCGCCAGGAACGGCTGCCTTTCGGATAGAGTACGATCGCTGCCTCGCCGGCGATAAGCCGCCAACGCGCTACGAGCTCCCGGTCGAAGATCGGCGCCGTAGATCGCGGAAGCTGAAAGAAGTGGTGTATTTCATCGGCGCAGAGGCCGGACCGATAAAGATTGGTGTATCATGCGATCCGGCCAAGCGGCTCCGGACTCTTCAAACAGGGCATCCGGTACCGTTGATGTTGCTGGCGGTCGTGCCAGGCGGCGTCGGGGTGGAACGTGCTCTGCACCGCAAATTCTCGAACCTGCGCGTGAGGGGAGAATGGTTCGCTCGATCGCCCGAATTGATCGCAGAAATCGACAACGCGGGGCTGTTGAATGTCTAACTAGGCAAGAGGTTAAAGGCTAACCCTGCCTAAGTCATTGTTTCTCCAAGGTTTTTTCGGTAGATGGCGCGCCCGGAGGGAGTCGAACCCCCGACCGAGGAGGTAGAAGCTCCTTGCTCTATCCAACTGAGCTACGGGCGCGCACGGCCACCGATTAGCGCGCATTGCGCGGGCTTGGAACCATGATCATAACCCGGCGATGAATATCGTCGAAAACGATCCCCCCGCACCCGTCGCGGCGCATGCGGTACAGGGTGGCCGGTTCCGCTATTTCGACTTCGTGATGGCGGCATTCGTCACCATCCTGCTGTTGTCGAACGTCATCGGGGCGGGCAAGCGCGCGGTCATCGATCTGCCGCTGGTCGGGGTCTGGCCGTTCGGGTCAGGGATCCTGTTCTTCCCCGTCAGCTACGTGCTCGGCGACATCCTGACCGAGGTGTACGGCTACGCCCATGCACGCCGCTGCATCTGGGCGGGGTTCGGCGCGATGCTGTTCATGGTCGTGATGTCCGCGGTCGTGGTTGCGTTGCCGCCCGATGCCGGGTGGACCGGGCAGGCCGCCTATGAGTCGGTCTTCGGGCAGGTTCCTCGGATCGTGTTCGCGTCGATCGCCGCCTTCTGGGTCGGGGAGTTCGCGAACAGCTTCGTGCTCGCGCGGATGAAGATCTGGACGGGAGGCCGCATGCTCTGGACGCGCACGATCGGCAGCACGATCGTCGGCCAGGCGTTCGACAGCCTGATCTTCTATCCGCTCGCCTTTTACGGCGCGCCCGACTGGCCGGTCGAGGCGATGCTGCTGGTGATGGTCAGCCAGTTCGCGCTGAAGGTGTCGTGGGAGGTGCTGCTGACCCCGCTGACCTATCTCGCGGTGGGATGGCTCAAGCGCCGCGAGGGGGTCGACGTCTATGACGAAGGGACGGACTTCTCGCCGTTCCGCACGCGGGTTTGACAGTCCGTCATCCCAGCGGAGGCTGGGATCCAGGGCTACAAACGTTGCCGTTCTTGGTCCTGGATCCTGGGTCGAGCCCAGGATGACGGTCTATGCGCTGACGGGTTAGGCGCTGACGGCTTCCATCAGGCCTTCGAACAGGCGACGACCATCGGTGCCGCCGTGCGCGGCTTCGATGCGGCGTTCGGGGTGCGGCATCATGCCGAGCACGTTGCCCTTTTCGTTGAGCAGGCCCGCGATGTTGCGCGCCGAGCCGTTGACGCTTTCGGCATAGCGGAACGCGACGCGGCCTTCGCCTTCGAGGCGGTCGAGCGTCTCGGTGTCAGCGAAGTAATTGCCATCGTGGTGCGCGACGGGGAAGGAGACGCGCTCGCCCGCCTTGTAGCCCGAGGTGAAGCGCGACTGCGCGGTCTCGACGGTCAGCGCCACGTCGCGGCAGACGAAGTTCAGCCCCTCGTTGCGCATCAGCGCACCGGGAAGCAGCCCCGCTTCGGTCAGCACCTGGAAGCCGTTGCAGATGCCGAGCACGGGCAGGCCCTTGCCCGCCTGCTCGACGACCGCGCGCATGATCGGCGAGCGTGCGGCGATCGCGCCCGAGCGCAGATAGTCGCCGTAGGAGAAGCCACCGGGCACTGCGACCAGCCCGACATCCGCGGGGAGGTCCGCGTCACCGTGCCAGACCATCAGCGGCTTGACGCCGGTCACTTCCTCCAGCGCGACGGCGATGTCGCGGTCGCAGTTGGAGCCTGGGAACACGATGA
>Ga0265797_10001758_pt1 | contig 37668 bp, 42 predicted proteins | sample P2T30metagenome_FD_192433 | JGI IMG/M metagenome (GOLD analysis project Ga0265797, IMG submission 192433) | Plant litter microbial communities from East Loma Ridge, Irvine, California - P2 T30 | ecosystem: Environmental > Terrestrial > Plant litter > Unclassified | place: USA: California...
TTCGACAAGATCAAAATCGACCGGAGCTTCGTGGCCACCATGCACAACAACACGTCGTCGTCATCGATCGTCAAGGCAACGATTGGGCTTGGCAAAAGCCTAGGCCTCGTCATTGTTGCCGAAGGGGTTGAAACCGAAGAGCAGCTGTTTGTGTTGCAGCAGTGGGGTTGTGATCAGGTTCAGGGGTTCCTGATCGGGAAGCCAACGGAGCTCTGCGACGTGGCTGCCGTCGAAGCGGTAATCTAAAGCCAATATAAGTATTGGAGGAATGCCGGGAGGTGATCCTATGATATGCCTGTGAGTGCTTGGGCGCCATATGCTGTGATCATCCCCCGACGTATAACTGCTTCAAAGATTGTCGCTCTTCTTGCTGAGGAGCAACGGTATAATATCGATATGAACGAATGTCTGAAGCTGGGGAGTGAGCAGGGCATCGTGACCGGCTTTAAGTGGGTCTCCGCGGCCGCTGGTCGCCTGATCGCTGCATGACCAAGCTCGTCTGCTCCGAAGGTCTTTCGCATCCTGGAACCGCTACTTTAAGAGGCACGAAGCCTTTCCGTTTCTCCGTGTCCACCAGCCCATATTGGGAAAGTTTATGCGGGGAAGGGTTTAGGGAAAGCGGTTTACGATGGTGAACGGTTGCGTGGTAAGCACGGCCGGCATACCAGTGAGAGGGCAGTAATGACGGACGCCGCAAACGTAGTTGCCGTGGACCACACAGGCTTCGCTGTGTCGTCTTTGGACGAAGCCGTTCGGTTCTGGACGGGAGCGCTCGGTTTCATACTTGAGCGGCAATCGGAGATCGGGGGCGACTTCCTGCATCAGGTGACAGGTGTCGATGATCCGAATGCGAAAACGGCGATCGTCAAGGCACAAGACGGCTACGTGGTCGAACTGTTGGAATATTCTAACGGGCTCCAGAACGGGACGGTGCCCAGCGGCGCGGGATCGATCGGAGCGGCCCATCTGGCTCTGACCGTAAAGGATATTCACGTCGCCATTGCCCGCGTCGAGGCAGCAGGATGGAAGGCGAAAGGCAATCCGCTGCCGATCCCGGGTGGTCTACGGAAGGGAACGTTGGTGGCCTACGTTTCAGGCCCCGATCATATCACGATAGAGCTTATGCAGCCGACAGCCAGTTGATGGGCCAGTAAAAGCTTTCCCGCCTCCTCATCCTTTTGAAAGCTGGCGAGGCAGCGGGCAGGGCCGAGGCTCAGCACCTTCTCTGCTGCAATCCTGAATGGATGGCAGAAATTGGGGAGCCAGAAAGAGGCCGCGAATGACCGCAAGTGGGTCGTACCGGCCGAAAGGCGATCATACGGCTCGCAACCATAACCGGACGTTTGACAGCGGCCCGGCGATTGTCTGATTGTGCACGATCCTAGGGGTATCAGCGGCGCAATCCGGTCAATAAATCCACGAACTCGTGCAATGAGATGCTGGCGCCTTTGATATTGGAAATGCCGGCTATAGGGTCTGCGAAAGCTATGACGGCGACGAAGCGATCGTGCTTCTGAACGAGTACTGGGAAAGCACAGTACTGCTGTTTTCTGACGTGGATATGCCAGGCAATCTGGATAGTATTGGCCATGCTCGGCACGCCGCCTCACAATGGCCCTTGATCGTGATCGTCATAGCATCAGACCATGTATCCCCCGCTGAGGGCAAAGCCGGAGGCGGACATCCGTATGTGGCCGACAGACGGAACAAAGCGCGCGCGCCACGGCCTGGGGTGTAGGCCGCTCGCTAGCCGCTGTCCGACAATCAGTCCCTGCGGCGACGCTAATTCCGCTCCCGTACCGGCAAAATGAACGGACGGCACAGCAAAAGCCAATCCGCAGAGCATTGGGCGACTAGCCAGATCAAGGGCTTCGGTTATCGCCTCGCTTGAGTTAGCCGGATAGAGAGTTCGAGCGACTCATAGATGCTTGATCGTTAGGTTATGGGGAATGAAAACATGGTAGAAGGCATGAACGTCGTGGACGCGACGGCAGTGGTACGGTCGATGGTGGCAGCGGAGATGGCCGATGTGCCGCTGACGCTGGGGTTCATCGAGACTTTCGGTCTTGGATCGCCAGTTCAAAAGGTGAAGTACACGGTGGAAGTCGTAGGCTCGACGAAGCGTCGGGCCGTTTCCATCGAGATCGACATCAAAGATGGCCGCACCTTGGAGTCGGTGGAATCCATGAAGAGCCGGTTGGTCGAAGCAATTACGCACATTTCTCGCGACCTTCGCTGATAGAATATCAGGTTCAACAGATAGGATCGCTTGGGAGCAATCGTTTTTGGGTGAGCTCAATGTGCGTCAAATGACGTCAGAGAGCCGGACCGCACTGCGGGACGGTCGACACCCTGGTCAATAGCGTTCGGATCGTCAAGCGTAACTGCTCCCTGTGGATGGCCAATGAGGGACGTCTCTTGTGCCACGAGACGTGGACGCTGATGACTTGTTCGAGATGATCGATCGGGGGCTGACACGGCGCAGCGGTAGATCTGCACCGTCGCTTGTTGCGGGCATGGTTCGGGCGACCGACGGGTTCGTGCGGATCCCTAAGACCGCCTGCACCGACGGACGCGTCGGTGTTGCCGCCGTCGACAACATCGCGGCGGCCCGAGGATAACGGTGGGCAGGGCGGAATAGCCACCGTGCCTACCGTTACCATTTGCGGTCGTCAGGCACGATAGTGTCGGCCGTGTCGCGACCCAACTTCTGCAGCGGCGCCAGTGGCCAACCGTTCGCCGGCGGAGGTTGGCTAGCGGTCGCAAAATGGTGTTGATGATCGATGCCAACATAGTCGTTGTGGCAAAAGCGGGTCGCCGATCGCTGACCCCAGTCTACGCGGCGCGGTTTGATGGCCCTTCGGATTGTCGTCGTAAAGAATAGCGGGCGGCTGGTGGGCTGTGGTGTCGCCGCGATTCCATGGCACCGGCTGGCCGACATGGGCAACGCCGCTTTCGCTTCGCCTTCAAAGGCGGCCGGCAGACGTCGGACGTCGTCCAGCATGGGGAATGCACCGCGTCGTCTTCGCGGCCACGTAGGCGCCACGTTTACGATCGTGACGGCCCACGACCCGTCAAAGATTTTGCCCTGTTCGTGCGAAATCTCAGCGAGCCCAATCACGGACCGCTCCGGTTTGGGAGCTACATCGTCATCATCGCCCTACCGGTCAAGGGAACTCGCCCTGTTAGCGGCTCTCTAGCAACTTTCATCGCGTCGTTGACGTCCCGCCTCATGTGAGCGCCGACATTTAGCTTTGGCCTGTCGATCGAAGACATTGACGTTGTATCGGACACGCATAAAGGCTCGATGCTGTTCGATCCGCTCCCATGGCGAGCGGCGCGTCTTTGCTCATGGTATCTGTGACGCGCGGATCTCATCCAGAGCTTCTGTCAGCGCGTCGAATACCTCTATGCGGTCGGCGCGAGGCGCATCCTCGCGTACGTTCTTGCGCTGCTCCTCGGTCGTGCGCCGCCGCGAAACGCGTTGTTCGAACGGTGTCAGTTTCTGACCAACCGGCTTTAGCTTGATCCCGTCCATTACCTCTGTGTGGCGGGTACGAAGGACCTTCAAAATGGCGCGCTGGAGGTTGAGCTCGAGCACGATATCGCCGCAGTGGCGATCGAGCAGGTCGAGGGTTTCGGTGCACTCTGACGCGCGCGTATTCCTACGTGTCTCGAGCCGCGACAAAGCGTCTGCGTCGAGCCCGGACTTGTACAGGATGTCTTCCTGAAGATGCGGCGAAATCGCGCGCATGATCGTGAAGCACGGTCCCATCGCGAACGCTCCACCTGCCTGCCGTATGATCTGGCGTACCGCTTGGTAGAACATCGTCCCGCGCACTTGATCGTCCGCCGCGCGCAACGCCGCGTTCCGCGCCGCCAAAACCTCCTCCGCTTCGGCCAGCCTGGCCTTCACCCGGTCCACTTCACATGCGGCCTTGTCGCGGTCGCGGCGAGCGCGATCTTGCGCACCCGTCGGACTCGGCTTTTGGTGCTCGGCGGGATCGCGGAGCTCGATCGGGCGGGGCGGCTCGCCCCCCTCCAACCACGAACTCCACTGCTCACCATCGATGTCGCATGGGATGAGTTCGAGCAGCATCGACCAGGCCAGCGACTGATGCCCGCCGCGATCGAAGAACGCGGCGAGATGTTCGATATCCATCGGCTTTGCCCGAGCGTCGGTGATCATCGACGCCAGCCCGCGCAGCACCGTTGCGGCAGGATTGGAAGTCGGTGCGGTCGCCGGGCGCATCTTCATGTCGTATCCACTTTCTTGTAGACCGGCATGATGGCTGGCCGACATTTCTGCTAACTTCGGCCGCCATGCGGCGCGTGGGTAATTCGAATTTTTATAATCGACCTTGCGCACGTGTGGCGCACGTGGCGCACGTGTGACGCGTGTGCGTGAAAGAGGGGGAGGGTAAGGTTTTGCGCAATATTGCTAAGCTGCTTGGAGCTTAGCGAAGGGTCGGTCCGACCGCCTGAACGCAACCGACTGGCCCCAAAGGAGCCACAGAGCGAACGGACAGGTTTTGCCGATGCGCTGAACGCATCGGGGTCCTCCGCCAATGGCTCCGGAAGGCGTGTAGATGCCCCGCGAATTCATTTAGGCGGGGCCTATATTTTCGGGCTAGCCGCATTCACAATAAGACATCGCTCTTCTGGATCCCCGACGATGTCCATGCCCGCCGCTTTTCAATACGTGACCGAAGCGCAGCGCCGTCTTATCAAATGGACGGAGCGCGAAGCGGTCGTCGGCAGTGTCAAATTCGGAACCTCCAGGCAGCCTGAAGAGCGCGTCAGATCGCCAGGCAAGGGGCGCAAAAGCGGCTGGCGTCTCGCGATCGATCTGCGGTCTCCAGCACCGTATACCGGGCCTCGACCATCCATTGCTGGTCGGCAGAGTTTTCACTTCGCGATGACCTTCGTGAAGAAGACGGGCGGCGGACGAGCGTGCGGCGCGAACGGCGTTGGCGGACAAGCAGGCAACGCGGCATCGGGCTATGAAAGCTACATCAACGCCGAGGCCATCGAGCGTGATTTGAGCGAGCACGAGGCCTATCTGGAACTCGAGAAATCGAGCGACGGCGGGATAGATCGTGCGTCGCGTGCAGAGCATATCCATTCGAACATCGGTCGAAATCTGCATGAGCGCAAAGCGTTCTGGGACGCGGCGTGGGCAGCGGAGCGTACGCTCGGTACGAACACGCTGATCCTTGATTTCCGCGTTGGAAACCGCGCCGATTGGCAGGGGCTGGCGGGCGAGAAGGCAACGCCAGCAAGTGTCGCGAAAGCCATCCATGACGGGTTGACCTCGGCAACCCAGCGCGCGCGGAAATCAGGCGACCGCCTGCGGATGGTACAACAGATCGACCTCTTCGCGGACGGCGATCTTGCCTGGGCTCGCGCGCTTCGAGACAGGTTAGGGAGCATCGCTGACCAGCCCATGATCCGATATGCAAAGCCTCGCGGCGGAGCGGTGCAAATTCGCGTGGAGGCTGAGCTTCCGGACGAGTTCGACGTAGCAGACCGAGCCTGCGTCACTGAGGAATTCGGCAAGGTTCTGGATGCGTGCGGCCTAAGATACACCATTGTCGTTCATGTGCCCGATGCAACGAACGACCGGCGCAATTTCCACATCCACGCCATTGCTTACCCAGGCAGCTGCCAGCAAGCCGAGGACGGCAAATGGGTGTTCGGGAAAGCCGCAACCGGTTGCGTGAAACGGCGTCCTGGCGAGCTTGCCGTGGCGCTTGGCGAGCCGGCCTCTGCCGTCGCTGCGCTTGGCTATCGTAAGCGTTCCGGTCTCGACGCAAAAGCACTGCGCCGCCGGTTCTCCGAGATCGTCAACGACCGACTGGTCAGCCGCGGCTCCGATCGCCGATACGACCCCCGGACCTATGCAGAAATGGGGGTCGCGAAGACTCCAGAACATCACTCGGGCCTGGCAGCGCTCGGCTGGCAATGGCTGGCGTTCCGGTACTCGCGGACCAGAAGAACGCTGCAGCGTCGTGGGCTTGGCAGAAAGAGCTGCTGCTCCAGGACGATGCTCATCGGCGTCGCGATGCCGATCTCTTGCTGGCGAGTTTCGACGAGCGGGGCCGGAATGTGCTCAGCGAGGATAAGGTGGAGATTGGCATAAGGATATCGGAGTATCGAGCGCTGGCCGAGAGCGTGAACGATGGTCTGGCAGCCGTCGCGACGATAGATATCGATCGCGCGATCGCTGAGTCTGCAGCGCAGCGATTGCTGGTGCACTCCGACAGGATCCTGGACGCGATCCAATCAGGCCAAGACTCCATAGCAGATATCCGAGACGAGCCTAACGTCCGTCGTCGTCGTCTTGTCGCTGAACGTCATCTGGCAGAGATCGAGGATGCGGTGTCGCCGTGGCATGACGATATCGAGCAGTATCGTGCGCAACTCCTTCGGGATGAACAGCTACTGGTCGAGGTCAGACTCGACATCGAAGCGATGCTTCTGCGAGAAGAACGCAAGAACGAGAAACGGCGCGACGAGCAGGCAGCGGTTGCGTGGCGTATGAGCACAATCCTGGACAAGGAGAGGTATCCCGAGAGTCTATCGCCTCACAAGCACTTTGCCGCGCTGATCGAGCACGTCACGGCAATGGATCGCGATCGCAGCTTTGAGCTACTTCCCGTTTATCTTGTACTAGCCAAGGACGGCGGCGCACCTGCATTTATCGGTTTCGGCAGCCGCGACCTCGAGGTGCTCAACGACCGCCGATTGAAAGGCAGGATGAAATTCTGGCGCACTTTCGCCAAGCATCAGGCTGACGGCGTTGATCGTCTGATCGCGTATGTCGAGACGCACGGGTCCGTCGGTCTGCTAGCGGGCAGGGAGGTACCAAAGGCGATCGCCACGCTCTTCCGCAAGCTGGAGCACCATCCCTTGTTCGTCGAGCAGGCAGATTTAGCAGCGGCTAGACACGCGGTGCGAAAAGCGGCCGAGCTTCGGGTTGCCGAGATTGATCTTTCGCTGCCCGTCATCAAGACAGGCGGCGCTGTGATGCACTCGTTCTCGCATAGCGCTTTGTTCCCGGATGAGGTGTTGGATAGCGACCGTACAGCTAGCCACACGGCTTCTGGATCAATGCCCGTCTCCATGCCGGTACCGCCTGCACCACGTGACGCGACGTTCGAGCAGCGAAAGGAGGGGGGCGCTAGACCTGACACCAGCGTTCAGAAGGCAACACCCGCCGACGCGCATGGGGTGGCTCATCTCCATTCGCAATTATCGGCAGCGAGTCAGAGCCTGCCGACGCCGAGGAATGTGGCTGGAGAGATCGCAACGTCACCTCTCCCGGCCGGTACGCGTCAGAATGCAGCGGCTCGCGCCAACGCACGCAACGATCTGCCTCTTTCAGGTCTTGTCTCGGCGCCTGACGCGCCATCTGTCGATATCGACAAAGCAAATTCCTCCGAGAAACATTCGCAGATCGATAAGATCGAGCCTGTTCCAGAGCGAGTGATGCCGATCGAGAATGGCTTCTTGGTCCAGCCAGTCGCCGAGTTGCACCCGACAGGTGTTACCCGATCCGCTTCGAAGAAATTATCCGACGTTGCCGTGGCTCGTGCGGCGGCGTCGGATCACGCTAAAAACACGGCTGTGACGACCAAGGGTGACCGACAAAACACGACAATGGTTTCGAATGATCCCAGCAACGCAAAATCTTATCCTGAGCTACCTCATGGTTCGAGGGCCGGGAACAACCAGTCCGTCCAAGCCAAAACCGCTATCGTCGACCGGCGTGAAGCACATGTAACGGCGTCTACATCAGGATCCCCGAAAACTCCTGATCGTCCAAATGATGAAGTGCTAGGTCGCGCTCACCCCCTGCTAGCGACGCTTTCGGCTCAGCGGCTACCTCAAAATGATGATCCTTATCTAGGAGCACCGACAAACGACGATCTGAGAAGGCGCGATTTGCTGGATGTTATCGTCAAGAATGCCATTGCCCAACTCGGCGCTAGGGAGCCGGTTCTAGCAAAAAGACGCCCGATGATTGCCGCGCTGGAAATATTCGAACGCGAAATCAATGCCGGGCAAACGTGGCTTCGCCCAACAATGGACGGGATCGAAGTAAGTTGGCTTGGCGACGCTCCCGATGGCTCGCTGCATTTTCTGAAAACTGCGGACGCCGATTTGATCAGTGCGATTGCGTTTGCGCTTGAAGGGTTCAGCCGGCCCGCAGGACGTTGGAAGGCGGTCATTGTTGACGATGGCGAAGTCGTGGGTAGCGTGCTCCCCAGAGGCAAAGGACGTGGCTGACCGTAGTGAAGTTTGAAGGTCGCGCCAGGCGCGAACGGAGAAATGGGTGGGCCCTGCGAGCCTGAGGGAAAGATGAAAAATCCCGAAGGGCTTGTCCGAACCAGATGGTTCGCGACGACGCAAATCAAAGGTCCTATCTCAAATGTCTATCCTGGATCTGCCGACGCTAGACGTGGAGTCCGTCACGCTCGGCTATGTTCTCAAATCGCTTGCCGCCTCCGGCAACTATCCCTGCGCGTGCGCACCCGGGCTGCCTGGCAAGACGATCTACGTCGATCGGCGCGGAGTCATGCTCAGCATCACGACTGCCGAAACTCCGGAGGGACGTGATGCACTCGCGACCCTTGCGCGCAAGATGCACTATGACGGCGCGCTGTTGAGGGTGAGCCAGGTCGCTGGCGGTCTGACGTACGTCACAGCGGACGTGACGTTGGGTCTGCTGCCATGCCAACCCTGGTCGATCGCCAACCTGGCGCTATGGGCTGGGCCCGACGACGAACTTTGGCTGGTGGCCGAAGGGTTCGGAGCCTCGATCTCGATCACCGCCGACGGGCTGTCGGCCGAACTCGTTCCGCCTTTCGAAACCTACGAGGACCGCGCCAGCGGCATCTTTCGTGCAGCCGGGCAGCTGGCTGATCTCCTCCGCCCCGTCGGGGCGGACTGATCGTGGTCAAGCCGAAAAGCCTGGTCAGCGTCATCAACGCCGCCGACGACCCAAACCCCCGGAACCCCCACAGCTGGTTGCCGTTGATCGGCGATCCGCCGGGCACGCAGGGATTGCGCATCCTCTACGGAGTTTTGCGTCCCGAGTACCGGGGTGTCGCAAATCTCGCAGCGGATTTTGGTCGGCTGAAGCTCCAGCCGGTCCCACCGCCTCCGGACGCACCGGGGGCGGTGACCGCGGCGCGTGCCGAGGTCCTGCTTCCTAACGATGCAGATGACCGGTTCGCCTGCGCTGACGTCTTTCTGGCCGCCCACGATGCCGAGCGACCAGCGGCAAAGGCGGTGTTACTGGCCTATGTGACGATCACGTACCCCACGTCACGGTTGCATGTGCAGTACGAGGCCGTGCGTCAAATAATGCAGGGGATCGTAAGGGCGCACGGCGTGGCAATCCTGCTCGTGCAGCATGCCCCTCACCGCGCGGCCAATGCAAAAGCCCCCCATATTCACGCCCTGATCGGGCGGCGCATTACAAGCCTGGGCTTGTCGACGTTCGTCCCGGCCTTCTGCGGCGATAAGGGCCGGGACCTGATCGTCGAAGCCTGCGCGCCACTTCGCGACCGGCTCGCACTCAACATTCAGAATTGAAAGATCAAACGATGCTCTATCAGGAACCCGCCGACCGGCGGGCCATGGAGGCGCGCGCCCTCATCGCCACGTTGGCAGTCGCCGCGCATGCAGGATGGTCGTTCGATCAGGCAGGGCCCGTGCTCGACCCCGCATTCGCACGGTATCTCTATGTTGATTCAGCAGGCCTGCTGCTCGTGCCGACTGCAAACCGGATGGCTCATACGATCCAGATCGCCAATGCCGCCATGCGCGAAGCCCGCAGCGATGCGCTTGTCGTGTGCGCGGGGCATCCGCGCGGCGGCGAGATAGGGTTCGCGTTCGGAGAGTGGCGGCGAGCCCAGAACCATTGGCACGTGCCAATGGCTCTCTTTCGACCGAACGCGGACGCGCTGTGGCTTGTACCAGAGCCCTATCACGCCGGCGTCCGCGGCGAATGCTTCGCGCTCGCCGCTTGCCAGTTGCGCGCAAAATCTGCGCCATGGACGTCGGATGATGACCACCGTGCAGGACGCCGTGGCGCCGATGCATGGCTCGCCCGCGTATTTGCTTCGGGATGAGGTGAAAAAGATCATAGTCTCGATGGCGTGATTAAGTCTGGTATTCAATTATGAGATGGAATTAGAAGTGGAGAACACTATCCCGTACCGGTTGAGCCGACACACTTTCTACGGGATCTGCGGCGTTATGCTGATGCTATTAGCCTTTGGCGGATGGTGGCAACGCCAGAAAGCTGGAGCAGGCACGCAGGTTGTTCTTGCGATCGTCGAGCATTATTGTCCGGCGGCGGTCGTTAAAACCCACTTGCCGTCGGTCGTAGACGGTGCGAAGACGATTGATCGATGGGGCTGGCTGTTGTGCGTAAAAGCGATGGATCAGATACTTAGCCGGGAAAATTCGCAGCGATGTAGCTCTGGCGAGTGATATCGACGGCCGCGTGTTCAGAGCGATGACGCGCTGCCTATCCAGATCATGGTCGGCGCCATGCGGGCTAAGTAAGAAGCAACTGACCGCCGATACCCAGTGTAACCAGCGGACCGTATGGCGCGCAGCGTGGAATCGAGCTTATAATCGCGGCGAAGATCACCGCTTTGTGGGGCCAGCCCTCATGCCAAGGCGAGCAACGATCGGTCCGAACACACGATGTCGGCAACTGCCCTTTCGGGTGAAGGCACCGTCCTCAAAGGCGGCACCTTCAAATGCAGACATAGACGCTGGACGTGGTGCTTTTGCCCTAAGCAACTAGAAGCGGACGATAGTCCCCCCGCTCAGGCGAAAACGAGTTCTGCAGCGGTCAAATCCTGTCCCCGCAACCAACTTGATTTGCAACGCCTCTTCGGTCACCGCCGCAGGGGCTTTTTTTCATTTTGAGCTGCCGCCGGTCCCATGGACACCAAGTTAGGCCACATGAGCCTGCTTCTCGAAGTCCATTGGGCTGAGATAGCCCAAGGTTGAGTGCCTGCGCGTGGGATTGTAGAAGTGTTCGATGTAATCGAACACGTCCTGCCTTGCCTGATTGCGCGTGCGGTAGGTTTTACGCGCGATCCGTTCGGTCTTCAGCGAAAAGAAGAAGCTCTCCATCACAGCGTTGTCTCAGACATTGCCGGACCGGCTCATCGAGCAGGTGACGCCATCGTCGGCCATCAGTCGCTGGAACCTCTCGCTGGTATATTGGCTGCCCTGGTCGGAGTGATGCAGCAGCGCATCGGGCTTGCCGCGCCGCCAGATCGCCATGACCAGCGCATCGGTGACGAGCTGCGCTGTCATCGTGTCGCTCATCGACCAGCCGACCAGCCGCCGCGAGAACAGATCGATCACCGCGGCAGCATACAGCCACCCTTCGGCGGTCCAGATGTAGGTGAAGTCGGCTACCCACTTTTGGTTCGGCGCGTTGGCGCTGAACTGCCGATCGAGTACATTGCTCGCGATCACCGAACGCACACCATCGTCCTTGGGAAGACCCCGACGACGCGGGCGTGCCATCAACCCGTGCAGGCGCATCAGCCGCTCGACACGATGCAGGCCACATGACAGGCCTTCGGCCAAGAGATCGTGCCAGACCCGACGCGCACCATATGTGCGGTAACTGGAGATGAAGCTGGCGCGGATCTTCCCCGCATACTCTTCACCGCTGCGCGACCGGGCACTTGGCGTCCGCACGAGCCAGGCGTGGAAACCACTGCGCGAGACATCGAGCGCCCCGCAAAGCCACGACACCGGCCAGATCCCTCGATGCTTTGCGATGAACCCGAACGTCATATCGAGTCCCTGGCAAAGTAGGCCGCGGCTTTTTTTAGGATGTCACGCTCGGCCTTCATCCGGGTCAGCCCGCGGCGCAGCCGCTCAATCTCCTGCTGTTCGGGCTTCATCTGACCGTTGCCTGGAAACGCTGACTGGGGATCAGCTTCCGCTTCGCGGACCCATTTGCGCAGCACGTTCTCGTGCAGGTCCAGGTCGCGGGCGGCCTGTGCCACCGCCACGCCCCGATCGCGGACCAATTTCACCGACTCGAGTTTGAACTCTCGGCTGAACTTCCGTCGTTGCATTTACACCCTCCGGTTCCGAAAACACCTTATCTCGGTGTCCACGAAACCGGCAGGAGCTCATACGTGTCACCTTTCGATTTCATCCGTCTTCTTGCCCGGCCCTAATTCCGCCCGGAGTCCGAAGCCGCCGCCACGCTGAAACCCAAGAGATACCCCTGGAGCAATCTGTATCCTTAGGGGGCGGGAGAGAAGGCTGGGCAACACAGGCGGCGGCTTCAACGGGCGAAGACGATTTTCATCGTTATGCCGGCTGCCACAAACCACAACCTCGCCGGCGTCAGAGCCTTGCGCGCAGCTATTGTCGCTTCGCGTCCGGATTTTGATTGGCGCACTGCCCTGCGGCGAAAAGTTTTCAGCGGGAGGGGACGCCGTCATCGGCGACACTTCAGCCTGCTGGACGTCGATCACCTAGGCCTCCCCATGACGGCACCCGACGATCATCAGGCAGCATGGGAGTCTCCGCAAGTGGGCGTAGTGGTATGTCCGCTAGGGTTGGAAAGCGGCCCGGCAGCTATCGGGCGGCGATCGCCTTAAGCTGCCTTTCGTTCATGCGGGGCAGGGAAGCGAACGGCAGCTTCCTAATCGAGGGACAAGCCCGCTGCGCTGGAGGGGTATCTGGGGCGCGGATGCGGTCAGGCAACGAACGTTGCGCGTCGGTTGGACGCCGGAAAGCCCGTTGGTCGACGGGTCGGGGCATTCCTTGATACACTGCCGCACACGCCCTGTCGCTGGCGCGGGGCTGGTTCCGCAGCGATGTCTGAGGCTTGTCTTTTCTGTGCTCGATTACTCGACCTTCGCAGCCATGCCGATCTCGATCGTGAGGTGGCTACGCTTCTGCAATCACTACTCGATGGCCATCCGGATGAGCGGGCATTCTCCCGATCCAAAGCGGTTCTGCCGCCGCCGCCGCCGGGCGACCGAATGCAACGCCAAGCGATATCGTCTGATTATGGAAAGGGGATTCGTGGTCTGCCTTTGGGTTGCCCTAGCACATCTCACCATTCGAAGTTTGTGTCGCGTCATATGGGCTAAAGGTTTATCACTAGCCATTGGTCTATAACCATCGCCAGTTCGCAGGTTCATTGCGCTTGTATTTGGTTCTTCCGCCCGTCCATTGAAACGCGTGATGAGCGGCTGGATGCGAAGGTTATTCAGCCCGCCGGGACGGCGTTCATGTCAATCGCCGGTGCAAATATCCAACCCTCTGCCAACTGTTCGGTCAGTGGATCACGGTAGATAACTAGGGTCAGGACTCGTTGATCATAGCCAAAAGATAACGGTGGCGGCGAGGGCCACAGCGGAAAAGAAGACGGTCGGGCATCGATCGTAGCGGGTGGCAACGCGGCGCCAGTCCTTCAGACGATCGAATATAATCTCGATACGGCTCCGGCTCCGGTGGCGGTCCTTGTCGTAATTGACGGGCATGATCTAGGATTAACGGCCCGGAATGCAGGGCGTCATGCCCTTTGCCTGAAGGGCGTCCCTGTACCAGTCTGCGCCGTAGCCGCCGTCGCCCAGCATCTACTAAGCCGGGGGTAGATCATCGAGTAGCGCGGTAGCGCCAGTGTAGTCGCTGACCTGGCCAGCGGTTATGAAGAAGTTGAGCGCTCTACCTTCTCCACCGGTGACGGCATGCGGCTTGGTGTTCATGCCCCTTTTGTGCGTCCGATGAGGGGCCCAAGGCCCCCTCTTGAACCGGCAGGCTCGATGCCGTACGGCGTGCTTCTGGGTAAGTCGCGTCGATCACTATCGTCTTGAGCGGGGCGCTCCCGGCAGCCAGCCCCTCCAGTATGCGGACGAAGACACCCCTTTCGCCCCACCGCTTCCACCGGTTTTAGCGCGTCTTGTGCGGTCCATGCTCCTTAGGTGCATCGTACCAGCGCAGTCCGTTGCTGCTGACGAAAATGATGCCGCTCGACACCCGCCGATCATAAACTCGGAGCTTGCCGTGGCTCTTTGGAAAATATGGCTCGAACCGCGCTATTTGTTCGTCAGTCAGCCAGTTCAGATCGCTCATACGCGGCCTCTACACGGAGCCTGAATCAGATCGTAAGTCTCAAATCAAAGGGGTCTGACCCTATGGTGAGATAGTAACCGTAACGGTGGCAGTTGCACTATACGCCGAATCATAATTGACGTCTCTTACCCGATAAATAAAGCTATCCGTTCCTGTGTATCCTGCATTTGGTTTATAGGTTATCGAGGTGCCGGAGAAGGCAATGCCTCCGTGCGCTGGCGAGTTGGTGCTTACGATCCGGAGGGGGCCGCCGTCCGGATCAGAGTCGTTTGCGCGGGGGTCGAAGGTAATGCTCTTAGCCACGGAGGTAGAGATCGCATCGTCTACAGGCGTTGGTGAGTGGTTTTGCCCCGTGATCGTCACCGTCACCGGTGCGCTTCCCGAGTGACCAAAGTCGTCACGAGCGTAATAGTTAAAGGTATCACTTCCAAAGTATCCGGGCCGGGGCGTGTATTTCACGGAGGTATTGTTGTTTGACGTGTCGCCTTTTGCACCATTTGTTCGGCCTCCGACAAATTTGTCAGATCCTTGAAAGACGAGATCGTTTGCCACCACGTTGATCGTAACCGAATTGTTTGACGTATTATTGTTTGACGGCACCGTTAACGTATCGGTGGTAAAGGTGGGGTTGGTAGAGACAATTATATCTGCCGTGCCGTATCCCCCTTGACCGTCAGAAGCAATGTAGGAAAAGCTAGTGCCGGCACCCGTTATCCGGGTGATAGCGATTGCGCTTCCACCGTTCGTGATTGCAGCAAAAGCGCCATTTGTGGCATTTCCTACGCCAACGATGACCAGCGCCGAAGAATCATTAGAGGTGTCGTTACTCAATGGCGACACAATCAGGTTTGGAGACAGAATGTTAACCTGGTCGCCATTGGCAACAACGTTACCTGTGTTGGCCCGAATCACTACTACGTTGGTCCTGTTGCCAGCTGCATCGAGTTGGTAAAAAGATGATGTTGGGCCGGTCGCGGTAGAAGCCTGGGTTGCAATGAGGCGGCCCAACGCATCGTATGTGTAGGTGGTTTGATCCGCCGCACTTGTCTGCGCGCCAACCGCAGATATTAGCAAAGCTATAGTTGATGATATTCGCGACATTTACCCCTCCCGGTAGTCGTTGCACCCGCAATAACGCTCACGATCCGCAAGTGAGCAAGTCGCCGATGGGTCAAGTTAAAATGGATTTAGCCAAAACGGTCATGGCTAAAACTATAAGTCTCCTCAAAACAAAGCCTTGACGATCATAAGACGTCAGGACATGTGTTTTAGAGAACCCCCGTTGCCAACTAGTGGTTGAATAGGCCAAGCACCCCATTTTACCCGGCGAGTGTCGATATGCTAATGAATAAGACTTACTGAGTCGCGCCACGCGGAGCTAGTGGCTGACTTCTCAGGAGCCCGGCCAAAAGTCAAGTTGGACGATGTTGCTAGCTTGCAATTTGCTCGGGGTGCGAAGACGACGATGATCACATGAGCGGAACTGAAGCCACCTGGCGCGAGCATGGCGGAAGCGGGGATACACCATGCAAGCAACTGCATCGATCGGGAGTTGGCTGTCCGTCCGGCCGTTACTGAGCAGACTTCTAGGGTCGGCCGCCATCGCAACACAAGGGGCGGAGGCTGTGGAATGCAATCCCGTACATCGCATCGGCAGGCTGGCAATGGGTCCACATGCCCAAGGACTCTTTTCCCTTTAACGACAATGTAATACCATTTTTAGCGGATACGCGGCAGTGGGCTGCTCCATTTAATTAACGCGGCGCTGGTGGCATGGGTCCGGGTATCGGAAGTTCGCATGCCGGCGCCGGCCGCAGGCGTCATTGATAGCCAATCGTGAAGAGCATCAAAGCGGGAGGGCTTCGCGGATAAGGCTCTCGCAGAGGACAAGGCGCGCAACCGCCACGTGGGAATCACTCACTCGGCAGCATGTTCGAAGGCGTGGTCCACGGCGCGGATGTTCGGGACCCCGACCAGGCGCGGGCCTGATCAAGCGATCCTCGGGCGCGTATCCCACGCTCGCCAGGCTGTATGCCGATAGCAACTCGGCCAGCCAAAAGCTTGAAACAGCGGTTGAAGGCATTGATCGGCGACAATCGAAATCATTGAATGCGCTGACTCGACGGGCTTTTATACTCCGTCCCGCCGCAGGGTCGTCGAACACATCCTGGTATGGCTTAGCAGGTGAAAACCCGACAAAGCCTGAGCGGTGGCGGTGTCACCGCGGCGCTGACCCAATACAGTTTTGACGATGCCGGCCACATCCAGTGCGCAGCGGTCAGGATGAATTCGGGTGCTTACGGCAATTTGCCGTCGTCCGCTTGCACGCTCGGATCAATAAGCGCTGCCGGGACGGATCGCATTGTGCGCATCGCGTATGATGCCGGTGGCCAACCAACTTCCACAACCTCTGCCTACGGGACTGCGGAGGCGTCGGTTGATGCAAAAAGTTACACTCCAAACGGTCAAGAGGCGAGTGTGGTTGACGCGAGCGGGAACCGGACGCGCTATGGTTATGACCGCTTCGACCGGCTGACGCACACCGTCTATCCGGTCTACACGCCTGGCCAGAACGCCAGCAATGGCGGCGATTACGAGCAACTCGGTTACGACGCTAACGGCGAAGTGACGAGCGCCGTCTGCGCGATGGCCAGACCATCGCCTACAGCTATGACGCGCTGAACCAGCTAACGTTGAAGGACGTGCCGCAGGGCGTGGCCCACGAATATGACATCACCTATGCCTATGATCTGCTTGGTCGGCTGACGCAGGCGCACGACTCGAACACGCACGTGACGAACATCTGCTACGATGCGCTGGGCCGTCGGGCGAGCGATCAAAGCACCTGGAGGACGCGGACGATGCAGTATGACGCGGCGGGACGGCGGACACGGCATGATTGGGGTGACGGGTTCTTCGTGACCTACGACTATCAGGTGACCGGCGAGATGATTGCGATCCGGGAGAATGGCGGTCTGGCGCTGGCGAGTTTCGCCTATAACGATCTGGGCCGTTGCACGAGCCTGACGCGCGGCAACGGCACGGTGACGGGCTATGCCTTCGACCGGGTGGGGCAGCTGGCGCAACTGACGCATTATCGCAGCAGCGCGGGACAGATCGACCAGCGCTACATCTATGGCCATAATCCGGCAGGGCAGATCGTAAGCAAGGTGTCGTCGAACGACGCCTGGGCGTTCACTGGCGCTTATAACATCGATCGCAACTACAAGACTAATGGGCTGAATCAGTACACCGCATCCGGATCGGTCGCGCCGACCTACGACACGCGCGGTAACCTCACGAGCGCGGGCGGTCCGACGGCGCTACGTGTTCGGCCTGGGCACCGACGAGCCGTTGGTGTGGTACGAGGGCGCGGGGACGACCGATCGTCGCTATCTGCACGCCGATGAGTGTGGCTCGATCGTGGCAGTGACCAACGACTCGGCCACGGTGATCGGCACCGCGAGCTACGACGAATACGGGATTCCGGGCTCGAGTAACATGGCGGGTCTGCGGTCGCAGTACACCGGCCAGAAATGGATACCCGATCTCGGCATTTACGACTACAAGGCACGAATGTACTCGCCCACGCTCGGCCGTTTCCTCCAGACCGATCCTATTGGCTATGGCGACGGGATGAACTGGTACAACTTCGTTGGCTCCGATCCGGTAAATCGCACTGACTCTCAAGGCATGAGCGGAGACGATGATCGTCTTACAAATAACGTATCTCATGATGGTGGTGCAACCGACATCGGCCGGGAGATTGAGGTATTCGGACGTTCGAACGATACAGGATTTGACTATTTTAATTTGTTAAATCAACGCACAGTGTTTTTCAAACAAGTGGCGTGTCTCCATCTCAAACGCCGCAAAATGTGAGGGCAGCGAGATCGTCGTCACGGGGCGGAGATTGCCACCTGTAGGTATATCTGGCGCGCTAAACATTCTAGCAAAGGTTTTGACGCCGTTTAGCATATCAAACATGGTTGAAGTACTTACCCGGAGAACCGGCGTTGACAACTGTGGTAGCGCGGGAAATGGAGCAGCCGTTCCAGAAGGATCGTGGACTCAGGCCTGCGCCACTCATGATAATTGTTATGGCACGGCAGGCGCCAAAAAAATCGATGTGATCTCACACTTGATAGAGATGTTTTTGTTCAGTGCCGTAGCAGTTTTATTGGATGCGCTTTGATCGGCGGAGCATATTTCGGCGCCGTTCATGCATTTGGTGGTGGTCCCTACCGTCAAGGTCGAGCGGGAGCTACGCGGTGTTGCGCTCATTTTATCTGGCGGCCGGATTATTATGGGCAGTGATAGTTTTACCTCTTTTGATTCTAGGGTTAGGCTACTCAAGTCTAGAAAATGTCTTGGCCGAGCGTAACGCTTTAGCTTTTATATTGAAAACTGGGTTTATGTTATTGCCAATTATCTTTGTCGCTGGTGCGGTAGCGGACTATCGTATCCGCCGACGAAATCGCGGCTAATTCAGGCGGGGATGCTTCATCATTGATCCCGACCTTCGAGCCTGCGGATCAGACGTAAACCGAGCGGGTATAGGCGGTGTCGGTGTGGCGTGATCTATTATCCGATCGCTATCGCTGCGGCCCTGACGGGCTTGGGGATGGCGATCGTCGCCCCCTTCCGCACCAGCGTCTCGTCGGTCGCGCCGACCTTGGCGCTGCTGCGCCCCTTGATCGCGCCTGCCAACCGCTCGCGGTCGTTGGTGTAGATGATCGCGGACGCCGTGTCGCGGGAGACGGCGACATAGGCGATGTTGGCATCGACGTTGCTACGGAACGATTCGAGGTGCGCCATGACGCGCGCGCAGGTTGCCCCCTGCGCGCTGTGGATGGTGCGGACCCAGCCCGGACGGATGTGGCGGTCGGCGACGTTGGCCATGTCGAGGGCTTGGCGCTTGCCGTTCTTGCTACGGACGACGAGGATGCCTTCGTCGGGGTCGATCGCGACCACCTCGGCGGTGCGCCCGTTGAGCCGCCCGGCCTCGTAATTGTTGCGGGTGAACTGGATGCGGTCGCCAGTGCGGAACTCCTGCTGCACCTCGGTGAAGGCATCGGTATTGGCGGCGCTGCCGTCGCCGGGGGACTAGGTGAGCGCCTGCCCCTCGGGGTCGAGCCGCCGGACGGTGCCGCCCTCGGCATCGACGGACCCGACGCAGTAGCCGGTGTTGCGACGCGGCGCGCCGTCCTCGCCGCCCTTGCGGAACGTCACGATATTGCCGGGGCGGTAGCTGGCGGCGCGGGTGCGGGCGGCGTCGGTGAGGCCGCAGGATTCGAGTACGGTGACGGTCATCGCGTGGTCGTCCAGCGTGCCGTCGCGGACCAGCTCGGCGCGGATGGCATCGGTGAGCGCCTGGCGACCCTCGCGGGTCGGGTCGAGGACGAGCGTGCGGGCGCGATACCGGGACGACAGGCGCACGAAGTCGCGGACGAGCCGCGCGCGGCGCACGTCGTGGTCGGCGTGGCAGATGACCTCGCCACCCCCGTCGTCGAGGGCGGCGAACGCGGCCTCGGCGTTGCCGGCGAGCAGCGCCTCGACTGCGCGCCTGGTGTCGGGGTTGGACTGGCGGACGATCTCGGCGAGTTTGGGCGTCTCCATGCCGGCGGCCTGCAACTGGCCGAACGCGCGGCCGGCCGCGACGCTACCCAATTGCTTCACGTCACCGACCAACACGACGCGTGCGCCCTCGGCGTAGGCTTGGGCGAGCAGCGCCTCGCCGTCGCGGGCGCTTAGCATTGGAGGCTTCGTCGACGATCCAGATTTCGAGCTTCCTGTCGCCGCACGGTGTGGCGGGACTGGCGGTGAGCATCTTTGACTGTTTAGGCCTGCCTTGTCGGAGAGAACGGCACAGGGCAGTTTCAAGGGATAATGCGGGATGTTGCTTCTTTTTAGGGGCTGAGATTTATAGACCACGGTGCGGCTACGGAAGACTCTCTAAGCGCCACACCCGACGATAAAATCGTTAAACTCGATCATGTGCCCACCATCAACGTAGGTAAAAAGGTGAGGATGGCTTGAGAGCAACCGCGACCAACCTTGGATTGCCGTCTAACCGAGTTGCATTAGGATTTACGGCGGGGACTAACGTTACCAAGGCTCGTAATGGGGATTCCTCGTTCTGCATACTGACCCTAAATCCACAATCGAGAGCGACTAGAAATATAGGGTATAAGCAGCTAGGGCTGATGTTGTCTTGCGCATTCCGCGTTTTCGTTGTTTGTTGGATTATGGACGAGGCGATACCAGGAAATCAAACTCCAATTTTATCAATGGTCGCTGCCATGGATTGGGTGCAGTCTTTGCTGCTTGGGGCGGTCGGTACCAGTGCGGCCGTCCTTGCGGTAGCAGGTATTGGGTTAGCTATGATGCAGGGATGCATGCCGCCGCGGAGAGGGATGCTCATCGTAATTGGTTGCTTTACAGTCTTTTCAGCGCGGACGATTGCCGCGTCTTTGTTGAATACCGGTCCTGATTTATCATTCGAGGTGGCGATCTTGCCTGTCGCACCGTCCGCTTACGTAGCCTCCGTACCGCCGCCGGTCGCCTACGATCCTTACGCGGGCGCGTCAGTCCCAGTCCGGCATGTCAGCAATCAGAACATGCTTCCGCAATAACAGCTTTGAGCGATCTGTATGCGCTGGAGGGAAGGCGCATCAACCGGACTGGGCGGAGGTGCAGATTCGGTCACGCAATGCGGTGCAGGGGGAATTATGAGATATCGTTCGATTATCAGTACATTCGGAGCGTTCGGTTGGTCGGCTTCGGCACGAGCTCAAGATAGTTTTTCTGACCCTGCGGGGTCCGGGCCAGTGGTCGGGGCAGTCCATTGGCTTCAAGGGACACTGCTCGGTACCGTAGCTACGGTCATCGCAGTCATCGCCGTGGCTGTGGTAGGCCTGATGATGCTGACCGGTCGAATGAACTGGCGCTATGGCGCAACGGTCATCTTGGGCTGCTTCATCCTGTTCGGCGCAGCAAGCATCGTTGGTGGCATCCAATCGGCGTCGAGCGTTGGCTACTAACAGTGAATCGCTAGACCGGGACGTGCTGTTCCTAGCGTTGACACGGCCGCAGATGCTGCTGGGTGTCACCTACGGCTTTGCTATCGGTAATGCGATCCTCACGACCGAGCTGTTTCTGGTGTTCAAATCGATCTGGGTGCTGGTCGCAGCGTTGGCCGTCCATATGATCGGCGTCGTCGCTTGCCTGCGCGATCCCCGCATCTTCGACCTCTGGCTGGTTAAAGTGTGGCGCTGCCCACGCGTGCCCAACTACAAGCTGTGGCGTTGCAACGCCTACCGCCCGTGAGCGTGCCTGCCGACGACTGGAGACGGGAAAAGGCCGCCGGCGAGCACCTGCCGTACCTCGCGCAGATCGACGATCACACGATGATGCTGCGCGATGGCCGGTTGATGCAGGTCATCATGCTCGACGGTCTGCTCTTCGAGACAGCCGACACCGCCGAAATCAACTACCGAAAAGGTCTGCGCGATGCGATGCTGCAAACGATCGGATCGTCGCGCTTCGCCCTTTACCACCATGTCATCCGCCGACGTGTCGAGCCGCAATTCGAGGCGCCATTTCCCGATCTGTTCAGCAAGCGTGTCGATGCCGCCTGGCGCGACCGGCTGGCGACCAAGCGGTTATTCACCAATGATCTGTTCCTATGCATCCTGAGACGTCCGTTACAGGGTCGCGGTGGCGTTGCTGATCGCCTGGGGCGATGGATAGGACGCCGAAGTGAGGGCGATCAGGCCGAGGATATGGCAGAATTGCGCGCGCTTAACGCCGCGTGCGATGCGCTGCTGGCTGCGCTCAGCGCATACGGCGCGAGATTGCTCGGTAGCTATGACGGCAAGGGCGGTCCGTGTTCGGAAGTGCTCGAGTATCTGTCGGCCCTGTACAACGGGGACCTGCGTCCTGTGCGTTTGCCGGAAGGTGACGTTGGCCAATACCTGCCCGACAGGCGGGTAAGCTTTGGCGCTGATACGATCGAGCTGGGCACCACCGGCGAACACCTGCGCAGTTTTCAGGCGATTCTCTCGATCAAGGATTATCCCGGTCAAACGGGGCCTGGCATGCTCGACGAATTGCTGCGCCTTCCGTTCGAAATGACGGTCACGCAGAGCTTTGGTTTCGTTGATCGGCAGGCCGCGCTTGGCCGCGTTAATCTTGCTCTACGGCGCATGCGCGCTGCCGATGACGAGGCACTCAGTCTGCGCAGCGAACTTGGCGTTGCGCGCGATGACCTTGCAGCGGGCCGTGCCGCCTTCGGCGAGCATCATCTGACCATTGCGGTCCGTGCGGCAACGCTCGGCGAAATCGATGACGGCGTGGCCGAGGTTCAGGCGACATTGACCGATCTCGGTCTCGTCGCGGTCCGCGAGGACATGGCGCTGGAACCTGCCTACTGGGCTCAGTTTCCGGGAAACTTTGCCTATGTGCCCCGCCGTGGTCTGGTCGCGAGCCGCAACTTTGCCAGCCTTGCAAGTTTCCATAACTTCCCGGTCGGCAAGGCGGAAGGTAATCACTGGGGCCCCGCCGTCACGGTCCTCGAGACAACGGCCGCGGGTCCTTATCATTTCAACTTCCACCACGGCGATCTTGGCAATTTTACCGTGATCGGCCCCTCGGGTACCGGCAAGACCGTTGTTTTGAACTTCCTGCTGGCGCAGGCGCGTAAATACGATCCTCGTATCGTATTCTTCGATAAGGATCGTGGCGCCGAGCTGTTCCTGCGCGCCGTGGGCGGCCGCTACGACGTGCTGCGCCCGCGCGAGCCGTCGGGCCTCAACCCATTGCTGCTCGATGATACGCCGGAGAACCGCCGCTTTCTTGTCGACTGGTTGGCCAGACTGGTTGCCGATCCGGTCCAGCCGCTAGACAGCGAAGACATGGTGCGCATCGTCGACGCCGTGAATGCCAACATGGAGGCGCCACGGCCGTATCGGCGTCTGGCACACTTCGGTCAATTGCTGAGGGGGCAGGCTCGGCCGCGGGGCGGCGATCTTGCCGCACGTCTGGCACCCTGGTGGGGGGCGGGGGAACGCGCGTGGCTGTTCGACAATGCAGACGACCGGACAGATCTTACGGAGCGTGTCGTCGGCTTCGACATGACGCGGATTCTCGATGATCCGACCGTGCGTACGCCGGCCATGATGTATCTGTTTCACCGGGTCGAAGAACGGCTTGATGGTACGCCATCGATTATCGTCGTCGATGAAGGCTGGAAGGCACTTGATGATGAGGTGTTCACGGCACGCATCCGCGACTGGGAAAAGACGATTCGCAAACGCAATGGCATCGTCGGCTTTGCAACGCAGAGCGCCGAAGACGCGCTATCAAGCCGCATAGCCTCGGCGATCGTCGAGCAGGCAGCAACGCAGATCTTCATGCCGAACCCCAAAGCCCAGGCTCACGATTATATGACCGGTTTTGGCCTCACCCAGCACGAATATGATCTCGTCCGTACGCTGCCAGATACTGCGCGCGCATTCCTCATCAAACACGGCCATCACAGCGTAGTCGCGCGGCTCGACCTTTCTGGGGATCCCGATCTGCTGACGATCCTGTCGGGCCGCGAACGCAGCGTCCGCGCGCTTGACGCAATCCGCGCTGAAACCGGCGACGATCCGGCGCATTGGATGCCGCGACTCTTGGCCGATATCGCATGACGGTCGCGTGCGCCTTGCCCGACGACGACATCGGCGTAGCTCTGAGACTGTCCAGCTATCTGCAGTGCCAGGCACAGGCACTCGGCGAAAACGGCTTTCAGGCGCTTGCTGGCGGTCCAATGGTCGCCGGAATGCTCAGCGGGCTCGTCACGATCTTCATTGCGCTTATCGGTTACCGCTCCATCCTTGGGGACGCGCCTGATCTGCGGGATGGCATTGGTTGGGCGATACGGCTCGGTATGGTGTTGACGCTTGCGACCGGATGGCCAGCCTTTCAGACTCTCATCTACCGTGTCGCCGTCGACGCTCCGCAAGAACTGGCAGCCGTGTTGCTGCCAGCAAGCAGCCTGCCCAAAGACGACCTCGATACCCGGATCCAGCAAGCGTACGACACAATCAGGCTTGGTTCGACGGCTACCATAACCTCACCAGCACAACCCACGCCGGATCAAGCAATCGACCAACTGCAGACGCAAACGCCGGGTATCAGCCTCCCGCCTCGAACGCCGTCCTACGGGCCTTTGGGACAAACCGCACTTCCACAGACAGCCTCCTGGTTCGTCGTCTCGACGCTTGGGGTCATCGGAGCTTTGCAGCTTGCAGCCGGCTTCTTGCTGGCAATTGGGCCGCTAGCGATCATGGCGTTGCTCTTCGATGCGACACTCGGATTATTTGTCGGTTGGATCCGCGGACTTGCCGGTGCGGCTTTGGCGCTTTTAGGCGCGACGATCGTCACCGCGCTCGATCTCTTCCTTGTTGAAGGCGAACTCACACATCTCCAGTCGGTCGAACGCGGTGTGTCGGTCATCGATCCACAGGCCCTGACGACGATCGTGCTCACGTTCACACTGGTCATGCTTGCAGCAATCTGGGCGGCAACCAAAACTGCAGGTGGCTTCCGGCTGTCGTTCGTACGCGCGCAAACATCACAGCTGGCCCAATCGCAATCCTCGCTACGTGACCACTCGATGATAACATCCATTGCTCAGGCGCGCGGTCAGCTATTCATGGGCGAGGCTACTGCCCCGCCTCGCGCGCAAAGCGTAGCCGAGGCGCTGGCGGAATCGGTTCGCCGCGAGCAGGTGTCGATTAGCGCGGGCGGCCAAGGCATGAGTGGGGGCAGCGAGCGGCGCCAGCCTTTGACACAGCGTGGTCGGGAAGACGCAGCATTATCGCCCACGGCGCTGGGCCCCGCCGGGCGTCGCTCGATCGGAAGAAAGACGCGCAGCACATCGCGACGGGACGGAATAATATGAGCGAGCGCGAAACCTATTTTCGCGAGGCGCGAAGCTGGGCAGATGATACCCGCGTGAGCTCGGCTCGCTCACGCAAGATTGCCTGGACAGTCGCCGGGATCGCGATCGGTGCGGCAGCCTTCGAGGCGGTCGCTCTTGCCATGCTCGTTCCTTTAAAGACAGTGCAACCGATCACGTTGCTGGTCGATCGCCAGACCGGTTTTGTCCAGGCTCTCGATCCGACGAGGCCGCAAAGAGTGGCGGCCGACGCGGCTTTGACCGATGCGTACCTTGCGCAATATGTTGCTGCCCGCGAAGGCTTCGACCGGGCAACGGTCCAACTCGACTATCGACGTGTAGCCCTGTGGTCGACTGGCCGGGCACGCACGGCGTATCTATCGACAATGGCAGCTGGCAATCCGGCAAATCCGGTGGGACGCTATTCCGCCGGTACGATCGTCTCTGTTCGGGTGAAGAGCGTATCGCGGCTACAATCTGGTGTCAGTCTGATCCGTTTCGACACGCAGCAGACCGATCGCAATGGCCAGGCGGAAGCACCGCGCCCATGGATCTCGGTGGTACGGTACCGCTATTCAAACGCACCGATGGCGTTCGGTGATAGGCTGGTCAATCCGCTTGGCTTTCAGGTGTCAGGTTACCGCCGCGATGCAGAGGCTCCGACTGAGCCGGCAAACGATCGGTTATCATCGTCTCGCCCTGGTGACACTCCTGCCACGCCCCGACCAATGACTGCAGCGCCACCACAGCCCGCTCGACGGCAGTTATCGTCGACTGCGGTCGCTACGGCTCCTTCCGTGCAACCAGATCTTGCTGGCGTACAAACTGGCACACGGCGTTTTGTACCGATGAACCAGATTCCGATGGGATCGCCACTTAGCCCTGGTCCGAACATGGCCAGTCTTGCGAAGATGGTACAGCCATGAATCTGTTTCCGCTCATGCTCTTCATGGGAATATCGCAGATCGCCTTGCCGCAATTGACGATGCCGGCCGACCCGCGCATCCAGCTGGTATCCTATAGTCCGGACCGGGTCATTGATCTGCGTGTCGCCGATGGGTTTGCCGCGATCGTCGAACTGGCAGCGGATGAGCGGGTGGAAACTGTCGTCGTTGGCAATACGGCTGGCTGGGAAGTGACGCCCAACCGCTCAGGCAACCGAGTGGTGGTCAAACCACTCGCGGCTGCGGCGCTCACGAACCTGATCATCGTGACCGATCAGCGCCGCTACGTCTTCATCATCACTCCTGATAGCGGGGGCGGGAATACTGGGGCCTTTGTGGTACGCTTTTCCTACCCAGACGGGTCGGCTGGCAGCGTTCAACGCGTCATGCGGGCAGCCGATTACAAGCTGCGCGGTAATAGGACGCTCTATCCGCTGGCTATGAACGATGACGGGCAGCGTACGACCATTACCTGGGACCCACAGACGTCACTGCCGGCGATCTTCGCAATCGACGAGCGCGGCCATGAAGCTTTGGTCAACGGCCGCATGGTCGACGGCGATTATGTCATCCAGGGAACGGCAAAGCGCTATGTTTTCCGGCTCGGCAAGGTGAACGCGAAGGCCACGCGTATGCCACTCAAGACCGCTCCATGACGTCTGATGCAAAGCCGCCTCAAGATGGCGCACTTGGCGATAATCGGCGACCCGTGGTCAGGTTACCCCGCCAGGGTGTACCTGGAACAGCCATCGCTTTTGGAGCGGTAGTGTTAGCTATCGTCCTGTTCCTTGTACTGAATGGTCGGCGCGAGCAAAGGTTGGAAGCGCCGCAGACGCAAGCGCAAGGTGACGGGTTTGCACCTCCACCGCCCTTGAGCATTCCGGTGATCCCAGAACAGGTCGTGCCTAGCCCGCCAGCTTTCGTCCTAACGACGCCAACGCCGGTTATACCGCCAGTCCAAACTTCCCGGCCTTTTCCCACGCCATTCAGCCCGCCGGAAATCGTTCCGCTGCAAGAAGCCCCGCTAACGTCATCCCCGGCCACCGCTGCCTCAGAATCCAAATCACAAAAGGTCCCGTCGGCCATGGTCTTTGACCTTGGTGCGGACCCGACGAGCCCGGGAGCGGCACCTAACGGCACTCCGGCGGTCAATGGCGTCCGCGGTGGGGCAGGGGGAGCGTCAGGGTCAGATGATACAGCAGCGCAAGCGACGACAATGCGCAGTCGCACCGACGTGGTTCCGATTGGAACGCTTGTGCCAATCGCGCTCGAGACGCCAATCGATACAGCCAGGCCGGGGCTGGTACGCGCTATTGCATCACGCGATACGCGGGGGTTCGACGGCCGGCGTATCCTGATACCTCGCGGATCGCGCTTCATCGGTGAGTACCAGGCTGACGTACGCTCAGGACAAAACCGCGTACTTGTAACCTGGACGCGGCTAATCCGCCCCGACGGCGTGACAATCCGTCTTGGTTCGCCCGCAGCCGATCAGCTTGGCGGCAGCGGTGTTCCAGGCAAGGTAAACAGCTTCTTTCTCCAGCGGTTTGCTGGCGCGGTCCTTCAGTCGGCACTTACCGTGGGCGTTAATCTGGCGTCACGGCCGCGATCGGGTTCTGTTGTGGTCGGTATTCCAACAGGGCCTATCTCGTCGATCGGACAGGGGCTTATTCCGAACGACTACCGACCCAAGATTACCGTTCAACAAGGCGAATCCATAAACGTTTTTGTCGCGCGCGATCTCGACTTTTCCGGTCTTGCCGCAGGACAGCGCTAACCATGGAAGCCTCCGCCTATCTCGACGTTTATCTGGCACCATTTTTGGAGCATTTGGCGCGTCCCGACGTCACAGATCTTTACGTGAATCGCGCCGGTGAAGTCTGGGTCGAGACTCTGCAAGGAACGATCGAGCGCCACGATGCCCCTCAGACAACTGAGGAGCAGCTTTGGCGGTTAGCGCGGCAGGTCGCGAGCCTCACGCATCAGGGGATCAGTCGAGAGCATCCATTGCTCGCTGCGCGACTCCCCGACGGCGCTCGTATTCAGATAGTAGCGCCGCCCGCCACGCGGTCGGGCATGGCATTGGCAATTCGCAAGCACGTCTCGTCCGATCTATCCTTGACGGACTACGAGAAGGACGGAGCGTTTGCCGAAACTGATGGAAATGAAGCCAAGGACGCCGTGGAAGATGAGCTAGGGCGGCTGTACGGTTGTCGTGAATGGGGTGCGTTCCTGCAGACCGCTGTCCGCGCGCGTAAGACGATCATGGTGTCGGGCGGAACTTCGACAGGTAAGACAACGTTTCTGAATGCCCTCCTCCGCGAAATCGAACCAAGCGAACGACTCTTGCTCATTGAAGATACGCCCGAGCTTGTTTTACGTCATGATAATGCACTTGGGCTTGTCGCTGCTCGTGGGAGCCTTGGGGAGGCAAGTGTTACGACCGAGGACCTACTGATTGCGTCACTCCGACTGCGTCCCGATCGAATCGTGTTGGGTGAACTCCGCGGAAGTGAAGCCTTCACCTTTTTGCGCGCGATCAACACAGGGCATCCGGGGTCCCTTACAACGATCCATGCGGATTCCCCCAGCGGAGCAATCGAACAGCTTGTTCTCTTGGCATTACAATATGGTACCTGCCTAAATCGGGACGCCATCATCAAATATGTTGAGCGCGTTGTAGATGTGATCGTTCAAATGGAACGACGTCATGGCCGTCGCCGCATCACTCAGATTCAATGGCGGAATAGTCCTCGTGGCTTACGCTCCGCTGATTATAGCCACTAATCCCGCCCCATTACCTATATAGCGGTTTACGGCTCTTATTGTACCTCGGCTAGTCTTACCGCCCTCATATCTATCGTTGCAATTGCCTCTCTGCTCAATTGGCAATCCCCATTGCCATTGGCCGCTGCGTGTGATCAAATTCGTTAGTAAGCAAGGGGCCGTGTTTATGACGATACAATTGAGTGAGAATCACTTTGACTATCCGAAGTTAGAATTAACGACATTCGTGGACGTTATAGAAAGTGCTTCGGAGTGGTTTTCACATTCGTATGACGCTGTTGGGCGGCTTGCATCCTCGGGAGTAAGCGGTCGACCAGGCAGCCGGCTTAGCCCCAGCACAGCGTTCGATAGCGCGGGCGGTCGGACGGGGTACGTCGTCACGGTTCTTTCACCCCCTCGAGAAACAAACGCCTACGTCGCAGAGAAGCGCCCTTCAGCGTCACAGAAGTTTCTTGCATATGCCGCTGTTTCGTGACGCCGTCGACGATCAACCGGATGGTGAACAAGCCCATCACGCAGCGGCAATGGTCCGGCCATCGCATCATGCAGGCAGCTACAACAATTGCCACGATGCTGGCGACATCCGCTTGGCCGGCATCTGCCCAAATCGCGCCACGTAACAGCCCGCCGAGAAGTTCGACCGGGCCAAGCAGGGCTGCTGGTACGCGACCGACCACAGCGCCTGTTGCAAGGGCTCTCCCTGGATGCGGACAGGGCGTCCCATCGGTTTTAGTTGATAGCCCCCCGCCCCCCGAGCAGAAAAAGCTGGGGTCTAGCCCCGGTGGCGTCGACATGCGAAGCGGTACCTTCAATTATCAGAACACTGATGTGTCTATAGGTGGTGAAGGCGATGCTGGCCTTACACTGGTTCGTGTTTTCTCTTATAAAGACTCGTTGAGTACCTTCCGGCAGGCATTTGGTAATTTTTTCTCGCATAATTGGGATATCCAACTCCAAGAGCGGCGCCTCCCGCGTGCTGGATCGTGTTACCCTAACGATTACAGCTTTAGCGAAACCATTGTATACGGCGACCTTGGAGAGAGCTTTCAAAAGCAAGGCAACGTAGGCGTATTTAGCCAGACATCTCCATCAGGTTATGCTGAAATAGCGTATACCGGGTCTACGGCTTCACCAAACAACTTTGTCTTTACGGCACGAGATGGCACTGTAATCAAGTTCTCACCAATAGGTCCGCACTGCCCGGGTGTCTATAAGCGGTGTGGCTATGCGGAGTCAGTCCTCCGTCCAGATGGAACTCAGTATAAACTTGGGTATGAAACCCTATCAGACGGACAAGGGCAGCGATTACGCAGCGTGGTGAGCAGTCGCGGTTTTGCATTGTTATTTGAGTATGGCAGTCAGACTGATGGGTTTCAGCAAACGACGAGAGTATGTGCTCTCAATTTGTCGGTAATCCCTAAGCCTGCAGACGATATCTGCCCCCAGAATGTTCCAACCGCGAGCTACACCTACGACGGGGCTGTGCAGACGTCAGCAACAGAGGCGGCGGGCGGAGTTTGGAATTTTGGCCGTCCCTCACCGTCGTCCTTCTCCATTACAAGGCCCGGTGACGCTCAGCCCTATGCAACAAATTCCTACTCATTCGTACGTGGCGGCAACGATCCTGAGCCGGCATTTGTCATTGACAGTCAGCAAATGGCTAGCGGCCAAAGCTATACATATGCTTGGGACATCCTTTACAACGAGGACGGGGACGGAGCAAATTCACAGCAGGTTATTGGTGGCAAGTGGACAGATGCGCAAGGTAGAAGCCTATCAGCTCACTTTGGCGCTTATTATCGCGAGTTTCCACAAGGGGCGGCATTCCCAGCGTACTATCCGACGCCTGGTCCGGAAACCGTAATTGATGAGATTGGCCGTACCACAACGTATAACTACTGCGGCACCGCCCCTGAGGCAGGGATGTGTTATATTCCCCCCTTGCGCAGCATTACCTATCCTGAGGGTAATGTGGAAAGTTTCGAGTATGCCGCTTACAATAACCTAACCGGGACTCGGAAAGTCGCCAAGGCGGGTTCCGGCCTCCCAGATATTACCGAAGGGCGGGCTTATGCTGGGATAACGCCCACCTCACGAGCAAAGCCGACATCGACGACTGACGGTCGTGGGAACGTCACAAATTTCACCTACGATCCTACGCATGGCGGCGTATTGACGGCCGCGGGCCCCGCGAATGCGAATGGCGTTCAGCCGGTAACGCGGAGTGGGTATGTGCAGCGCTATGCGTGGCTGGCAGACGGTGCGGGTGGGTATACGCCGGCTTCCACACCGGTATGGCTATTGGCGCGCGAGAAGATCTGCCGGACGAGCGCGACCAGCGGTGACGCGTGCTCTGGTGGGGCGGGCGATGAAATCGTTACGGCCTATGATTATGGTCCGGACGCAGGCCCGAACAACCTTCTATTACGCGGTGTGACTGTAACAGCTGACGGTGTGACGCGCCGAACCTGTTACGGCTATGATAAGCTGGGTAATCGGATCTCGGAGACAAAACCGCGCGCGGGCCTCGCCTCATGTCCATGAAGACAGGGGCGGCAAGCCACCACGACAATAGATCAATGGGGAGTGTTCGGCTGATGGGGGTGTTGAAGGGCTCGTTGGGACCGGTAGTGATGCTTTTACCCGGCCTGGCGTTTGCACAAACCGTGCCGTCGGACTTTACCTCCGCAACGCGCTACGATGCAGCCCGACGAGTGACTGGAACAATCGCGTCAGACCCCGATGGTACTGGACCGCTGCACCATATCGCCGTCCGCAACACCTACGACACAGCCGGCCGCCTTCGCCGGGTCGAGAAGGGCGAGCTGCTTGGCTGGCAATCGGAATCGGTGGCACCGGCGGGGTGGTTGAACTTCACCGTACAAATGCAGGTCGATACTTCGTATGACGCGATGAGCCGAAAGACACTGGAGGTCACAAGAGGTGGCGGTGCGTCGAGCGCGACGCAGTATAGCTATAACGACCAGGGGTTGATCGAGTGTACCACGGTAAGGATGAACCCCGCGGTTTATGCTGCACTACCAGTAAGTGCGTGCACGCCGGGTTCCGAGGGTGGCGATGGCCCAGACCGTATAGTGCGCAACCAGTACGACGCAGCAGGCCAGCTGCTGAAAGTGCAAAAGGCTTACGGAGTTCCGGGGACGCAGCAGGATTACGCGACGTATACCTATTCGCCCAATGGTAAACAGCTGAGCGTGAAGGATGCAAACGGTAATCTAGCATCTATGACCTATGACGGATTCGACCGGCAAAGCCGGTGGAACTTCCCGTCCAAGGTGACCGCAGGCTCAACATCGGGCGATGATTACGAGGCGTATGGTTATGATCCGAATGGCAATCGCACGAGCGTGCGTCGCCGGGACGGCCGAGCCTTGGCCTTTGCATTTGATGCATTAAATGGAATGACTTCTAAAGTCATTCCAGATGGTTGCGCACCAACCCAGGCCGGCGGGTGCTCACCGGCAAGCACCACGCGGGACGTATATTACCGTTACGATTTACGCGGACTTCAGACGGAAGCACGTTTCGACGGACCAAGCGGCGAAGGTGTCACCACCGCATACACGGGTTTTGGCGAAATCGCTTCAAGCACGACGGCAATAGGCGGGATCAGCCGGACGATCGCCTCAACTTACGATGCCGACGGTATCCGTATTCGCGTAACGCACCCCGATGGCCAGTTCATCAATTACAAGCGCGATGGCCTAGATCGACTACACTATGCAGACCTAAACGGTACTAAGGAACTATTCTACCCGCCTTGGGATGCGGCAGGTAGGGTGTCCATGCTGTATCGCATGGCGGGAGCCAACTGGGCTATCCCGACGACGTACGGCTATGATAATATCAATCGCTTGGCTTCGATGGCGCACTCGATAGGTGGAGCGGGAGTTGCAAGCGCATTCACCTACAATCCGGCCAACCAAATTGTGAGCCGGTCCCGGGATAATGACGCCTATGCGTTCACCGGTTATGTCAACATAAGTCGTAATTATGCAGTCAATGGACTGAACCAGTATATAAACGCCGGGCCGGCGTCATTTACTTACGATGCAAACGGCAATCTGATTTCAGATGGCACGACGTCGTACATCTACGATGCTGAAAATCGTTTGGTAAGCGCCAGCAACGGTGTCACGCTGATCTACGACCCGTTGGGACGCCTATGGCAGACTGCAGGCGGGGCTCCCGGCGTGACGCAATTCCTTTACGAAGGCGACCAGCTGACCGCAGAATATGACGGTACCGGCGCTATGCTGCGGCGATATGTGCATAGCGATGGCGAAGACGATCCGCTCGTTTGGTACGAGGGGGCGACCACCGCGTCACCGCGCTATCTTTACGCGGATCACCAGGGCTCGGTTGTTGGCGTTGCCGATGCGAACGGCAATATCGTCAGAATCAACGCCTATGACGAATATGGCATCCCGAAGGCCGGCAACGACGTCGCCACAAGCGGCAGGTTCCAGTATACCGGGCAAGCCTGGATTCCCGAACTCGGCATGTATCACTACAAAGCCCGGATTTACTCGCCTACTCTTGGACGCTTCCTGCAAACCGATCCCACTGGATACGATGATCAGATCAACCTCTACGCATATGTCGCAAACGATCCGGTCAACCGGAATGACCCGACTGGGCTAGAGGGAACCTGCTTCTACGGGCCGAGCCAATGCAATAACATGAGCACGCCCAGCCTAGATACGCTGATCAATATCGCGACAGCCGTTCTAGTAGCCGTTGATGTTCTCGACGGGCCGACGCCGGATGTTGGCGCGGCGGCGTTAGCTGCTCGAGCAGAGGCTGCCGCAGCTAGGGCGGAAGCAAGGGTTGGCCGGGGGCCATACGCCCGCGAGTCGATTCCGGCTGGACCTAGCGCACGGCCGACTGCCGCCCAACAGCGAGAAATTAATCGTATGGGTCAAGCGAATGGATGCCACACATGCGGCACCAAAAGTCCCGGAACTAAGAAGGGCGACTTTATTGGTGACCATCAGCCTCCGACGAAGCTAAATCCACCGGGCAGTAAGCAGGATTACTATCCTCACTGCCAAAATTGTAGCAACGTCCAAGGAGGAAGATTAAGTCAGAGGCCGGCACCAGCACCTCCGCCTCCACCACCTCCTAAACCTTGGTGGAAAATTTGGTAATGACTAAAATAGATGTAAAAATCTCGTCAGAATACGGAATCATGTTCCTATATGATGCTAAAAACAAGCCAAATATTCCGGCTGGAGCCGGTGAGTTGCCTGTGACATGGACATCGACTTGCTTGGCGTTCAGCGTTTTGACCTACGTGGATGGCGATGCACAGATCATCTTATGCGATTCTCCATCCGATCAACTTCGTCCGGAATATTTTTCCGGGCAAATTGAGTGTCCTAGCAAATCTATATCGCTCTGCGATCACAATGGTTTTGCTTTTGCCTCGGTCCCTCTCAAAGACCTTTTTGCCAAAGTATCCCTTTTGATGTCTGCGGATAGGAACCCAGATATCGTGTCGTGCGTGATCACAAATATGGAGACATTTTAGGGCGCGCGGTATTCTATTAAAGCGTAATTACAGGTCTACTTTCTGTCGAATATATGGTATTGAAAACTTCCTTATTATCGTTATGACCGTCGCTCATCGTTCTTATTAAATACAGTTTATAGTAACATCCGCTAGTATAGATGATAAGCTAACCGCCGCCGCCTTGTCCCGCCCGATCTTCGCATCGATCGCGCCGATCTGCGCGCCATCGCGAAACCCGAGCGCTTCAATGAGCTTGGCGCGGCTATCGGTGTAGATCGCGGCCCCTTCGCGGGCGCGGCTGATCGCGACATAGGCGGACGCTGCATCGACGGTGTTGGCGCGAAAACTCTCAAGATGCGCCATGACATGATCGCATGTCGCGGCCTGGCTGGAATGGATGGTGCCCACCCGCCATGCCGCACATGGCGGTCGGCGAGCCGGTTCATGTCGAGCGTCTGGCGGGTGTCATCCTGCTTCTCGACGGTGACGCGGCGCTGGTCGGCGTCGATTGCGACGACCTCGGCGGTATCGCCGTTGTTGCGGGCTGCGGGGCGGTTGTTGCGGGTGAACTGGAGCCGGTCGCCGGTGCGGAACTCGGCCGCGACCTCGGTATAGGCCTCGGCCTGATCGCCGCCCCATCGTGCGGGCGACCATGCCACTGTCTTGCCCTGCGGTGAGACTAGCGACACGGTGCCAGCCTCTGCGTCGATCGACTCCACGCGGTAGGCGCGGCCCCGGCTGAGCCGCGCGTCAAGGTTGCCCTGCCGGAACGTGACGACGCTGCCGGGGACGTAGCTGACGGCGCTGCCAGTCTCCGCCTTGCTCAATCCGCACGCGTCTTCGACGAGCCAGCGTTCCATCTCGTCGGCGACGGTGCGCGGGCTGCCGACCATCTTGGCGAAGGACAGGCTGGAGCCGTACCAGCGACCGAGGTCGGCGAACGTCCAGCCTTCCTCGATCGCCTTGCCGATGACGTAGTGGAAGCGGCCCTTGCTGCCCCGGATAAGGTCACGGACGTCGGGAACGGGCTCGTCGAGCGCGTGGTCGGCGAGGTCGTAGTTCATGCTCCCCGACATGAAGCTGAGCCCCGCCAGCGGTTCGACCAGCGCGTCGAGTTCGCCGAGCAGGTCGGCGGCATCGTCGCTGTCGGCGATGATCGGGACCATGCCGGGCAGGATCTTCACCGCGTCCGGCGAGCGTCCGGCGGCAGCGACATCGTCCTTGAAACCGCGATACCCGGCCTTGGCACGATCGATATCGGGATGGACCGCGAACACGATTTCGGCGTTGCGCGTCGCGAGATCCTGGAACGCGCCGGATGCCCCGGCCTGGATCAACACCGGGTGCCCCTGCGGCGGACGCGGCAGCGACAGGGGGCCCTTCACGTCGAACCACTTGCCCGCATGATCGGCGTAATGGACCTTCGCCGGATCGCCATAAATGCCGGCTGCCTTGTCGGGGGCGATCGCGTCCTCCTCCCATGTGTCCCAGAGCCGGCGGACGATATCGAGATATTCGGCGGCGCGGGCGTAGCGCGTGGCGTGGTCATAATGCTCGGCGCGGCCGAAATTATGCGCCTCGCCGTCACTGACCGATGTCACCGCGTTCCATGCTGCGCGACCGCCGCTGAGATGGTCGATCGACGCGAACATACTGGCGACATGATAGGGCTCGGTATAGCTGGTCGAGATCGTCCCGCCGAGGCCGATATGCTCGGTCGTGACCGCAAGCGCCGACAGCAGCGTAAGTGGCTCCGTCCCGCGCGACGCGCGGTAGCGGACCGTCGTCGCGAAGTGGTTGCCGTAGAGATCGTCGACAGCCAGCTTGTCGGCGACGAACAGCATGTCGAGCTTGGCGGCTTCGGCCTGTGCGGCGAGGCGGCGGTAGAAACTGAAGCCCTGGTCCGCGCCGCTTGCCTGCGGATGACGCCAGCCGCCGTGGTGAATCCCGTCCGCGGTCACGAACAGCGCAAGGTGCATCTGGCGGGTCACAGCGACACGCCGACCCGCGTGTAATAGGATCCGCCACTGAGCCCGAACGGGGCGAACCCGCCATAGGCGCCGCGGCCATCGGCGGCGATCAGGCCGTTACGATCGGGATAAGTGTCGAACAGGTTGTTGGCGCCAACCGCCAGCGTGACGCGGTCGGTCAGGTCGTAGCCGATGTCGAGATCTGCGACCCATTTGCCGCCGAAGGTCCGATCGCTACTCGCGACGTTGCTCGACTCGGTGTAACGACCGTAGCGCGTTGCGCGGGCGAGCGCATGGACGCGGCCGAGCGACCAGTCGTTGATCAACACCAGCTTCGTACGCGGTAGCGCCGCCACCAGATCCCGCTGCGCCTGACGGCCATCCGCGAGCCGCGCGTAGCGCACGCAGATGATTGATCACGACCGCCGACGCTCGATCAGCATGTTGGCGCACTGTCCGACACACAGTGATCCGAACCACAGCACAGGGACGTAAAAGAGCGGCAGATGGGGCGCGCCGCCCAGCATCTCAAGGAACCCCAGAATGGATACGACGGTCATGGTCACGCCGGTCGCGATCATCGCCTTGCGCACCTCGAGAAGCCGTAGATATGGACGTCAGTTCCTCATAGAATTCACCGAGAGGAACCTGTGAGCCGATTCTCAGCAAGGCGTCCTAATCAGGGCCATCGAGTCTGCTCGAACTCGCAGATTGACCGCCGATGGGTAAAGTCGCTGGTCCCCGGTAATTGTCGCCGCGTCGGAATGTTTTGGCGACGTAACCACTTACGCCGCGCTGTCGCGGCATCGGCCGGATTAAGGCTGTGCGAGCCGCCCGGCGGCGAAGTCGCGCGCGAGCGCGTTAAAGGCTTGTCTGCAGAGTCACCCGTTCTGCCTTCATAATGCAAGGCAGAACGGGCTACTGATAAGTGACGGACCAGGGTCTGTCTCACAGCCAAGATCAGCGGCAGATAAGCCGCGCGACGCTGGAAACCCATCCAGATCATCACGGCCTATCTGCCCATCAACGTCGCTTACGTCGCCTGGTTCGACGACACAGGCTTGGCCGTGACGTCGAAGCGGTCGGCATTCATGACCTTGACCCAGGCACGGATAAAGTCGCGCACGAACTTCTTCTCGTGACCGTTCTCGGCATAGACCTCGGCTGTCGCGCGCAACTGCGAGTTCGAGCCGAAGATCAGGTCGGTACGGGTCGCCTGCCACTTCTTCTCGCGACCGCCACGATCATAGCCGATGAACTTTTCGTCGCTCGACGTATCGACCAGATCCCAGAACGTGTCGTTGTCGAGCAGGTTGACGAAGAAGTCGTTCGTCAGCT
>Ga0265797_10001759_pt1 | contig 37650 bp, 28 predicted proteins | sample P2T30metagenome_FD_192433 | JGI IMG/M metagenome (GOLD analysis project Ga0265797, IMG submission 192433) | Plant litter microbial communities from East Loma Ridge, Irvine, California - P2 T30 | ecosystem: Environmental > Terrestrial > Plant litter > Unclassified | place: USA: California...
GGGTCGAGCGCGACCAGCCCGCCTACGTCGTGTCGCAGACCCGCTCCGAGCTCGTCGAGAACCTCGCGAAGGCCACCCGCGCCACCGCGACGACCGAGCCCGCGCCGCACCCCGAGGCGTAGCGCCCGCGGCGCGGCCAGCAGTCGAGACGGCTCGCCGCGCCCCACGTCAGTTCACGAGATACGCGTTTCGGGACGAGATGCCGCCGGCCCCAGCGGCGTCTCGTCCCTTTTCGCGTGGTTCTGCAGGGAGCGATCCGCTCGACCCGGCCCTAGGCTGACGCCCATGCTCATCGTCTCGCTCGTCGCCGCCTCCCTGGCCGCTCTGCTGCACGTCTACATCTTCGTGATGGAGTCCGTGCTCTGGTCGACCCCGCGCGTCCGCGCGACGTTCGGCATCGACGACGACCGGCAGCTCGAGCACACGAAGCCGATGGCCTTCAACCAGGGCTTCTACAACCTGTTCCTCGCGATCGTGACCGCGGTCGGCGTCGTTCTCGTCGCGACCAGCCGAGGAGGCGCGGGTCAGGTCGACGACGTCTCCTCCGCCGGTCTCGCCCTCCTGGTCGCGGGCACCGGCTCGATGCTCGCCGCGGCACTCGTCCTGGCGCTGTCCGACCGCACCAAGCTGCGCGCGGCCGCGACGCAGGGGCTGTTCCCGCTCGTGACGCTCGCCGCCCTGCTCATCTGGGCCCTCGCGCGCTGACCCGTGCGTACGCGCCCACCCGCGCCCGAGCTGGTGTCCACGTTCTGCGGGCGAGCCCACCCTCTGGGCGCACATCATGGACACTCGCGCCGCACTAGCCTGGGCGGGTGACCGACGTGACCACCGCCTCCTCCCCCACCACGCACTGGACCCTGACGCTGGTCTGCCACGACCGACCGGGCATCGTCCATGCGATCAGCGGCGCCGTGGTGCAGGCCGGCGGCAACATCACCGAGTCGGCCCAGTTCTCGAGTCACGACACGGGGACGTTCTTCATGCGGCTGCAGGTCGAGGCGCCCGGTGAACGCGCCGCGTTCGAGGCGGCGCTGGCGCCCGTGATCGCCCACTACGGCATGCAGGCGAAGCTCGACGTGGTGGGGCGTCCGATCCGCACGCTCGTGCTGGCGAGCAAGGCGGCGCACTGCGTGAACGACCTGCTGTTCCGGCAGCGCGCGGGGCAGCTGCCCGTCGAGATCCCGCTGATCCTCGCCAACCACGACGACCTCTCGGGCCTGGCCGAGTTCTACGGCAAGCGCTTCGAGCACCACCCCGTGACCGACCCCGGGTCGAAGGCCACCTTCGAGGCCCGCGTGCTGCAGGTCGTCGACCGGTACGACATCGAGCTGGTCGTGCTGGCCCGGTACATGCAGATCCTGAGCCCCGAGCTCTGCGCGGCGCTCGAGGGCCGGGCGATCAACATCCACCATTCGTTCCTGCCCGGGTTCAAGGGGGCCAACCCCTACCGCCAGGCGCACGCCCGCGGCGTGAAGCTGATCGGGGCGACGGCCCACTTCGTGACCAGCGACCTCGACGAGGGCCCGATCATCGAGCAGAACGTCGTGCGGGTCGACCACACGCGCAGCGCCCCCGAGCTGATGGCGATCGGACAGGACGAGGAGAGCCGCACGCTCACCCAGGCCGTCCGCTGGTTCGCCGAGGACCGCGTGCTGCTCGACGGGGCGCGCACCATCGTCTTCCGCTGAGGCTCGTCGCCGGCGAGGGGCCGGAAGTGCCCGCTCGGGCGACGGTGGCGAGTCGTACGCTGGGCGGATGACTCCGACCGACACCGCGCATCCTGGGCCATCGAACCGGGGACCCGCCGCGACGACGCTCGGCGTGGTGCGCTTCGCCACCGGACTCTTCGCCCTCTTCACGCTCGCGCTCTGGGGCTACCTCGCGTGGTTGTTCCCGTGGCCGGCGATCGCGTTCATGATCGGGGCTCCGTTGTTCGCGATCGTCGTGTGGGCGCTGTTCCGCGCGCCGCAGGCGATCATCGCGACCGACGCGGTGGGCAAGGCCATCGTCGAGATCGCGGTGATGGGCGCGGCGACGGCGGCGTGGTTCCAGCTCGGATACCCGATCGTCGGGGTCGTGTTCGCCCTGGTCGCGGCCGTCGTCGGCGTGCTGACGTTCCGCCGCGAGGCGCGGGCGGACTGAGCAGCAGCGCCTAGAGCGTCCGCCCGGCGTTGGCGTCGAGCCACGCCTTGGGGTCGACCTGCGTCGAACCGCCCATCAGCACCTCGAAGTGCAGGTGCTCGCCCGTGGCGACGCCGGTGCGTCCGACGAGGCCGACCAGCTCGCCGACGCCGACCTGCTGGCCGACGACCAGCGGGCTCGAGCCCGAGCGCATGTGGGCGTACATCGTGCTGACGAGTCCGCCGTCGATGACGTGGTCGATCACGACGTACGTGCCGAACTGAGCGTGGACGCCCGCGATGCGGACCGTGCCGGCGGCGACGGCGCCGATCGGGGTGCCGCCTCCCGGGGTCATGTCGAGCCCCATGTGCATGCTCGAGCACGCCGCGCAGGGAGCGCTGCGGGGGCCGAAGCCCGAGCTGAGCACGACGCTGCCCGGGAACGGCCAGCGGATGTCGCCCGTGCCGCTGTTGACGATCGTGCCGCCGCCCGAGGCGACGCCGGCGGCCGCTCCGAGGGCGCCGGTCGGCGACACGGCACCGCCGGTGGTCGACTCGACGGCCTCTTCGGCGACCTCCACCACGGGCGGCGGCGGGGGCGGCGGAGGCGGCGGGTCGGTGACGCCGTACGAGTCGCGCTCGGCGACGGCCAGCACGACGAGCGACGCGGCGAGCGTCTGCCCCGTCATGGGCGCGGACGTCGACACCGGGATGCCCGAGCCGCCCAGGTCGGACGCCGACGCGGGCGTGACGTTCGACGAGAAGAACAGGGTCGCGGCGAGCAGCGCGAAGGCGGGCACGGCGGCCTCGCGGGCGCGGCGGGCCATGAAGCTCGGACGGCGGGCGGGCAGGAGGCGCGGCTCCGGTGCCGAGACCGTCCGCGTCGAGCGGACGGGGACGCGCGAGACGGCGGGCTGCTGCAGAGCGGCGGGGTGCCGTGCGGCCGAGGGCGTCGCGACGGGCGAGGGGGCCTCGGGCGCGGCGGGCGTCACGTCGGCGGGCGTCGCGTCGGAAGGCGTCTCGACGGCGGGCGTCGCGGGAGCCTCGACGAGCGGGGCGGGCGCGGTCGTCTCGACCCGCGCCTCCTGGGCTGCGGCGGCGCGTTCACGCGCGAGCGCCTCGCGACGGGTCAGAGGCGGAGCATCGAGCCGGGGGTCGCTCACGAGACGGACGTCGTCAGGTCGGCGCAGCGGGTCACGGGTCTCCTCGGGGTGGATCGTCTGATCATAGGCAACATGCCGACGGACGGCCAGGGGCTCGGCGCATGTCGTCGACGAATCGTCAGGATCGTCCGAGCGCCACGCCGCGCCTCCCCGGACCCGCGCCTCCTCGGCCTCAGCCGCGCAGCCCGGGGAAGTCCGAGTCCCGCCACTCGCCGGCGATCCGCTCGTCCGAGACGGCGGCGTCCTCCTCGCGCTGCCGCAGCTCGACGCGGCGGATCTTGCCCGAGATGGTCTTCGGCAGCTCGTCGACGAACTCGATGCGTCGCACGCGCTCGTAGGCCGGCAGGCCCGTGCGGGCGTGCGCCAGGACGTCGCGCGCGGTGTCGGCCGACGCCTCGACCCCGGCGGCGAGGGTGACGTACGCCTTGACCACGGCCAGCCGGACGTCGTCGGGTGCGGGCACCACAGCGGACTCGGCGACGGCGGGGTGCTCGATCAGCACGCTCTCGACCTCGAACGGCGACACCTTGTAGTCGGACGACTTGAAGATGTCGTCGGTGCGACCGACGAAGGTGATCATGCCGTCGGCGTCGCGCTCGGCGACGTCGCCGGTGTGGAACAGCCCGTCGCGCATCGACGACTCGGTGCGCGCCGAGTCGCCCAGGTAGCCGGTCATCAGGTTCACGGGTCGCGTGGTCAGGTCGAGGCAGACCTCGCCCTCGTCGCCGACGACTCCCGTGACGGGGTCGACGAGCACGACGTCGACGCCGGGCAGCGCGCGCCCCATCGAGCCCGCCTTGATCGTGCCGCCCGGGGCGTTGGCGATGATGGCCGTCGTCTCGGTCTGGCCGTAGCCGTCGCGGATGTCGAGACCCCAGCCCTGCTGGACGCGGCCGATCACCTCGGGGTTGAGGGGTTCGCCCGCGGACAGCGCCTCGCGCAGGGCGCGGGGCCGTTCGCCGAGCGACGACTGGATCAGCATGCGCCACACGGTGGGAGGCGCGCAGAACGACGTGACGGCGGCGCGCTCGAGCTGATCGCGCAGCTCGGCGGGACGGAAGCGCCCGTAGTTGTAGACGAAGACGGTGGCCTCGGCGGTCCACGGGGCGAAGAAGCAGCTCCAGGCGTGCTTGCCCCAACCGGGCGACGAGATGGTCATGTGCACGTCGCCGGGGCGGACGCCGAGCCAGTACGTCGTGCTGAGGTGCCCCACCGGATACGAGGCGTGCGAGTGCACGACCATCTTCGGCTTGCTGGTCGTGCCCGAGGTGAAGTAGACGAGGCAGGGGTCGTCGGTCGCGGTGACGACGTCGGGTCGCACCGAGGAGGCGCGGTGCGAGTCCGCGAAGTCCGTCCAGCCCTCCGGGGCGGAGCCGCCCGACGGAACGACGGCGATGCGGGTGACGCCCTCGACGCCGTCGATCCCCTCGAAGGCGGCCGCGTCGGAGGCGTTCGCGACGACGTGGCGCACGAGCCCGCGCTCGATGCGGTCGGCGAGATCGGCGGTGCCGAGCACGGTCGACGTCGGCAGGATGACGGCGCCGATCTTCATGACGGCGAGCATCGCCTCCCACAGCTCGACCTGGTTGCCGAGCATCAGCATGACGTGGTCGCCGCGCGCGACGCCGAGACCGTGCAGCCACGACGCGACCTGGTCGCTGCGACGGCGCATGGCGTCGAACGTGATGCGCTGCTCGGAGCCGTCCTCCTCGACGAGCCAGAGGGCGATGCGGTCGTCGTCGCGGGCCATGACGTCGAACCAGTCGACGGCCCAGTTGAAGCGATCGCCGACGTCGGGCCACCGGAACTCGGAGCCCGCACGGTCGAGGTCGCGCCCGAGGTCGAGCAGGTGGTCGCGCGCCGCACGGAATGCCGTCGTCGCGGATGACTCGGCGGGCGGTTCGGTCGCCGGAGCGGCATCGGGTGCGGTGGCGGGTGCGGGTGCGGGTTCGCCGGAGGGTGCGGTGCGGGGTGCGTCGGAGGCTTCGGGTGTCTGCGCGGGCATCACGCCATCATGCTCCTCGACGCATTCTGGCCGCGGCATGAGTCTCGAGACGCGAGCGGCGCCGTGCCGCCGACCGGCAGGGTCAGCACGAAGACGGCGCCTCCGGGGAGCCCGGTGTCCGGTCCGGGCTCGACGCAGACGAGATCGCCGCCGTGCGCCCGCGCGAGACCCCGCGCGATCGGGAGTCCGAGACCGGCGCCTCCGTCGCCCGACCGCCGAGCGGCGTCGAGACGGACGAGTCGCTCGAACACCCGCTCGCGGTCCGCGCCCGGCACGCCGGGCCCGTCGTCGCGGACGGTCACCGTGACCGTCCCGGTTCCGGTCTCGTTCCCGGACCCGGACCCGGTCCCGGTCCCGGTCCCGGCCTCACGTCCGGCCTCGCTCTCGCCCGACCGGCCCTCCCCGCCTCCGACCCCCTCGATCTCGACGGTGACGCGGCCCGTGCCGCCGGTCGCACGGGCGGCGTTGTCGAGCAGGTTGCCGACGATCTGCGAGATCCGCCCCGCATCCACGGCGGCGAGCACCGGTGCCGACCCGGACCCCGACCCGGACCCCGATCCCGATCCGGCAGCGCTCGAGACCGTCCCGACCCCCGCCTGCGCGCGCACGACCCGCAGGTCGAGACCCGGCCGCCGCACGCGGAGCCGCTCGGCGTCGGCGCGGACGATCGCCTCGACGTCGACGACCTCGAGGTCGAGCTCGACGCCGCGGTCGACGCGCGCCATGAGCAGCATGTCGTCGATCAGGCGCGAGGCGCGCTCCGCCTCGCGCACCACGTGCACCGCCAGCCGCTCGCGGTCGGCGTCCGACGGGGGCGAGCGCACCAGGGTGTCGGCGGCGGCGCGCATGCCCGCCACCGGGGTCCGCAGCTCGTGCGCGGCGTCCGACACGAACGCCCGCACGCGACTCTCGGCCTCGAGGGCCGTCCGCTCGGCCCCCTCCACCCCGTCGAGCATCTCGTCGAAGGCCAGCGCGACCCGTCCGATCTCGGTGTCGCGTCGCGCCGGGCGCAGCCGTCGGCCGCGGTCGCCCGAGGCGATCGACCGGGCCACCGCCGTCATGCGGTCGAGCGGCCGCAGCGTCGCCCGGACGACGAGCGCGAGACCGGCCGCGGCCACGAGCAGGAACGCCGCCGACGCGCCGAGCATCACCCAGCGCAGCTGGGTCAGGGTCTCGCCCACCGACCGGGAGTCCGTCGACAGGGTGATGGTCGATCCGTCGCTCAGCCGCGAGACGAGGGTGGTGACCTCGTCGTCCGACGAGACCTCGGACGACGAGACGGCGACCGCCGAGGAGGAGCGGGTCGTGTCGTCCGCGCCGGCCGCGTCGTCGACGGGAGCGGTCGATGCGTCGGACCCCGCGCCTCCTCGGTCCGGTCCCTGGCCGGGCCCGCCGAGCGGTCCGTCGGAGCCGAGGGCGGGCGGCCCGGCGCGGAGCTGCTCGGGGCTGGGGCCGGCGACGATCTCGCCGCCGTCGGCGTCCTCGATGACCACCGAGAGGCCCTGCGCGGACAGGCGCTCGGCGAGCTCGTCGCCGTCCACCGTGCCGACGAGCGACGCGGCGGCCGCGGCCCGGTCGGTCAGCCGGTCGACGACCTGCGCCCGGAGACGCTGGCCGAGGGTCAGCTCGACGGTCACGGCGAGCGCACCGAGCAGCACGGTCAGGAGCAGGAGCACCGCGACGACGGTGCGGACGCGCAGCGACCCGGTGCGGAGCCCCGGCGACCCGGTCTCGACGACGGGCGCCGCGCCTCCGGACGCTCGTCGGGGGTGAGGGGCCCTCACGCGCTCATCCGGTACCCGAGCCCGCGGACCGTGTGGATGAGTCGCGGCCCGGAGCCCTCCATCTTGCGACGCAGCGCGCTGAGGTGCACCTCGACCAGATTGGGGTCGTAGTCGTCGTAGCCCCACACCTGCGTGAGGATCTGCGTCTTCGAGACGGTGCGCCCGCGGCTCTCGGCGAGGAACCCCAGCAGACGGAACTCGGTCGCCGTGAGATCGAGCGGGCGGCCCCCGCGGGTGCTGCGCGCCGCATCGGGGTCGACCACGAGATCGCCGATCTCGATCACCGACGGGATCCGGCCCCGACGGCGCAGAACGGCCGTGACGCGGGCGATCAGCTCGGCGACGGCGAACGGCTTGACGATGTAGTCGTCGACACCCTCGGCGAAGCCCCGCAGGCGGTCGTCGACCTCGTCGCGGGCGGTGAGCATGACGACCGCGGCATCCGAGGAGGTGCGGATCACCGCCGCGAGCCGGATCCCGGGTGCGCCGGGCAGCATCCAGTCGAGCACGACGAGATCGGGCACGAACGACCCGAGCTCGTCGGCGAGAGCACCGCCGTCGGCGAGACCCCGCGTGGTGAAGCCCTCGGCGTCGAGCGCGGCGAGGACGGCGGAGCGGATGGTCTCGTCGTCGTCGACGACGAGGATGCGGGCGGGGCTGAGCATCCGGCGACGCTAAGCGGCCCGCGTATGAACCGGCTATGGGCGGGCTGGCAGTCCGGTGGGGCATCCGACCGGTCGACGGAGCTTAAGTCGTGCTTCAGAAACGGCTCCGAGAGTGGTGTCAGCCGGCGGGATCCCGTCGGCGACACGAGCAGGAGACATCATGACGAACGACCGCACACCCGACGACGACCGCTTCGACGCCCGCTTCGATCGCCCCGCCGGTTCTGGCGCCGGCGGTTCCGCCGACCGGACTCCGGCCGACGATCAGGCGACCCGCGAGCTGCCGATGACCGCCGCGGGGGCCGGCGACGCCCGAGCCGCAGCCGCTGACGCTCCCTCCTCCGCATCCGCCGCGACGACCGCCCGTCGCCGGCCGACCAGGAGACTGCTGATGGGCGTCGGCATCGCCGCCGCCGGACTCGCCCTCGTCGGCACGAGCACCGCCGTCGCGGTCTCGAACGCCGACCGCCCGGCGAGCGCCTCGACCTCCGACTCGGCGGAGGGCGGCACCGGCGGAGCGACGGGGTCCGACGGGTCGAGCGGGTCGGACGGGTCGGAGCCGACGACGGGCGAGACCGGACCGGCCGACGGCGTGATGCCGACCGCCCCGGCGGCGCCCGGCTCCGAGTCCGGCGCACCCGAGGCCCCCGACGCCGACGGCACCGCTCCGACGCCCGGCGACTGCGGCCCGGCGGCCGACCGCGGTCCCGGCGCCGGAGGCCCGCTCACCGAGGGCGGCCCGGTGAAGGACGGCCCGGCAGAAGGCGGCGCGACTGAAGGCGGCCCGGCAGAAGGCGGCCCGGCGAAGGGCGGCCCGGCGAAGGGCGGCCCGGCGAAGGGCGGCCCGGCGGAGGCGCCGGCACCCCCTCGCGCCGAGGGCCCGGCCGAGGGCGACGACGACGCGACCCGCCCGGCTCCGCCCACGGGTGAGCCGACCGCACCGACCGAGACGCCCTCCGCCGACTCCGAGACCGGTTCGGGCTCCTGACCCTGGTGAGGGCACGTCGCTCACCAGGCGGCGAGTCCGTCGCGCGCAGCGTCGGTCGGCCGCTCAGCCCCGGGCGCGCGGCGCATCCTCCGTGTCCGGGTCGGTGACGGGAGGCGCAGGTCAGCCCTGCGCGCCCGTCACGACCGCGGTGCGCCGCGACCAGGTGTCGTCGCCGAGCTGGGCCATCATGAAGCGCGCGACGTCGGCGCGGGCGACCTTCGTCGAGGCGCCGGCGGGCAGCCGCTCGGCGACGACGAGGTCGCCGGTCGCGGGGCCGTCGGTGAGACGGGTGGGGTAGACGAGGGTCCAGTCGAGGTCGCTCGCGCGGACCTCGGCGTCGGCCACCTCCTTGGCGGCGTAGACGCGGCCGAGGACGCTGTGGAAGAACATCTTCTGCATGGCCCCGGCGTCCCGCTCGCTGTCGCCGACGCCGAAGGCCGAGCACACGATCAGCCGGCCGACCCCGGCCTCGGCGAGCGCGGGCAGCAGCACCCGACCGACCTCGAGCTCGACCGGCATCCGGAAGTTGCGCGAACCCACCGCGTTGAGCACAACGTCGCGTCCCGCGACGGCCTCGGCCATGTGCGAGGGCGTCGTGGCGTCGCCGACCACCACGTCGACCTCGTCGCTCGTCTCGAGAGCGGTGGCGTCGCGCACGAGCACCCGCACGTCGTGACCTGCGGCGACGGAGGCGCGGAGGAGGTGGGAGCCGACGCCCCCGGTGGCGCCGAGCAGCAGGACCTTCACGAGGGCTCCTAGGGTCTGGAGGGGCGGTTCCGGTCGTCGAGACCAGAAGGACGATCCAACTCCCCCCGCCTGCCAGCTCCCCCCGGCCCCGCCGCCAACGGACAGCGGCGGGGCCGGCGACTAGGCCCGGGACACGCGCAGCGTGACGATCTCGAAGGGTCGCAGCGTCAGCTGGATCGGGGTCCCGGCGCCCCACCGGCCGGACTCGGCCGTGCCCTCGCCGAGAGCGCGTTCGATGAGGTCGGTCCGCCAGGCGTCGCCCAGCCCGCTGGCGGCGTCGAGCGTCACGGTGGTCGTCGCGCGACCACCGCGGGCCTCGTAGAGCCGCACGATCAGGTCGCCCGAGCGGTCCTCGGCGAGCTTGACCGCCTCGACCAGCACGGCGGGCGACGACGACGTGACGATCGGCGCCACGTGCGCCCCGGCGACCCCGGGCACCCGGCGCACGGGCAGGTTCAGCCGGTAGCCGGCCGTCGCGGCGTCGAGGACGTCGGGGGCGACGCGCACCGACGAGCGGAGCACGTGCCGCCCCTGGTCGGCGTGGGGGTCGGGGAACGTCGGCGCCCGCAGGAGCGACTGACGCACGAGGGTGGTCGTGCCGCCGTCGCCGCCCTCGTCGGCCGTGCGCGTGGTGCGGGTGATGTCGTGCCCGTACGTGGCGTCGTTCGCGATGGCGACGCCGAAGCCGGGCTCGGCCACGTGCACCCAGCGGTGGGCGACCGTCTCGAAGCGCGCGAAGTCCCACGAGGTGTTGACGTGCGTCGGCCGCTGCACGTGACCGAACTGCACCTCGCTGGCCGCCCGGTCGGCGTGCACGTCGAGCGGGAACGCGAGCTTCAGCAGCTTCTGGCGCTCGTGCCAGTCGATGTCGCTCTCGACGTGCAGCTCGGCCTCGCCGTCGTCGAGCCACCAGCGCTGCACGATCGTCGAGTCGCCGAACCGTCGGGTGACGACGAGGGCTCCCCCGTCGGCGACGACGGACTCCGCCTCGACGAGATCGGTGCGGACGTTGCGGTAGGCGGCGTCGACGTCCCAGGCGTCCCACTGGTTCGGGGTGTCGCGGAACAGCTGGAGCAGACCGAGACGCGAGCCGGGAGCGACCAGATCGCGACCGCTGGCGGCGTCGACCAGCGAGGCGACCAGCCCGTCGCGATCGAACTCCGCCCGCACGCGGCCGTTGTCGAGCACCCAGCCGTCGCCCGAGGCGACCGGGGCGATCGTCCCGACCCCCGCCTCCTGGGCCGTGCCCTCGGTCGTGCCCGCGAGCGCGGCCACGCCCGCCGCGGTCACCGGCCCGGCGTTGAAGGTCACCGTCGTCGACCCGTCCGCCTCGGCGGAGGCCCCACCGGCACCGGCACCGGCACCCGCGAGCGCCCGCTGAGCCGCGCCGATGATCGCCTCGAGCTCGGCGGCCACGCGGGCGTACTGGCGCTCGGCCTCGTGATGCACCCAGGCGATCGACGAGCCCGGCAGGATGTCGTGGAACTGCTGCAGCAGGACGACGTGCCAGATCTGCTCGAGCGCGTCGTAGGGGTAGTCGACGAGCCCGCGGGCGGCGGCGGTGGCGCTCCACAGCTCGGCCTCGCGCAGCAGGTGCTCGCTGCGGCGGTTGCCCTGCTTCGTGCGAGCCTGCGATGTGTAGGTGCCGCGGTGGAATTCGAGGTACATCTCGCCCGACCAGACGGCGGGGTCGGTCAGCTCCGCACGGGCCTCGGCGAAGAACGAGGCCGGGGTCCCGACGCGAACGCGGGGCGAACCCTCGAGGTCCCGGGCCCGGTGGGCCGCCGCCATCATCTCGCGGGTCGGGCCGCCGCCGCCGTCGCCCCAGCCGAAGGGGACGATCGAGACGTTGGAGAAGCCCTTCTCGGCGTACCCGCGCTCGGCGTGGGCGAGCTCGGCCGGCGAGAGGTCGGAGTTGTAGGTGTCGACCGGGGGGAAGTGCGTGAAGACGCGGCTGCCGTCGATCCCCTCCCAGAGGAACGTGTGGTGCGGCATGCGGTTGGTCTCGTTCCAGGACTCCTTCTGCGTGAAGAACGAGCTGGCGCCGGCCGCTCGGGCGATCTGAGGCATCGCCCCGGTGTAGCCGAACGAGTCGGGCAGCCACACCTCGTCGTTGTCGATGCCGAACTCGCGGAGGAAGAACCCCTTGCCCGCGACGAACTGCCGAGCGAGGGCCTCGCCGCCGGGCATGTTCGTGTCGGACTCGACCCACATGCCCCCGACGGGCACGAACCGCCCCTCGGCGACCTTCTCGCGCACCCGCGCGTAGAGCTCGGGGTAGCGCTCCTTCAGCCAGGCGTACTGCTGCGCGCTCGACGCGGCGAAGACGAACTCGGGGTCGTCGTCCATCAGGGCGACGACGTTCGAGAAGGTGCGGGCGACCTTCCGCTGGGTCTCGCGGACGGGCCACAGCCAGGCCGAGTCGATGTGGGCGTGTCCGGTGGCGACGACCCGGTGCGCGCTGGCAGCGGCGGGCGAGGCCAGCACCGCGGCGAGCGCCTCGCGCCCGGCGCCGGCCGACCCGGCGACGTCGTCGTGGTCGACGACGTCGCACAGGCGGTCGAGCGCGCGGAGGATCTCGTGGCGGCGGGGCGAGCCGAGGTCGAGGGTCCGCATGAGCCCGAGCAGGGTCCACACGTCGCGATCGAGTTCGGCGACGACGTCGTCGCGTTCGGTCAGATCGACCCGCCGCAGGGCGTAGATCGGCTGGTCGCCCGCCGTCGCCGGGTCGCCGAGGGGGGTCACGCCGTGGAAGTCGTCGCCGCCGATGTCGGGGTTCGAGGCCGCCTCGATGTACAGATCGATGGGGCTGCCCGCGGTGATGCCCGAGCCGACCGAGGCGAGCGGCACGTAGCCGTTGTACGGCTCGATGGCCTTGACGATGGTGCCGTCGGGCCGCCAGACCAGCCCCTCGGCCTGGAACCCCGGCTGACGGATGCTGAACCCGAGGTCGACGACCAGCTCGATCGAGGTCGACGGGTCGTCGCCGAACCCCTCGGGCACGGTGCCCGTGACGTGGAACCAGGTCGTGCCCCAGGGGCGGCTCCACGCCTGACCGGCGGCGAACGGCGAGAAGGTCTGCCCCACGGCGTCGGCGAACGGGACCGGCTCGCCCGGGGCCTCCCACGCGGTGAGGGTCAGCGGCACCGCGCGGCGGTAGACCGCCGGGACGATGCGGTCGCGGACGAATCGGTCGATGCGTGCCTCGACGAGGGCGGTGTTGTCGTGCATGGGGATCAGTCTCCTGACGGGCGCGCCGCGGCGCGCGATGGGGCGGTCGTCCTGTGGATCGAGAGGAAGCGGGGCGGGGTGGGGAGGAGGCGCGTCATCCCTTGACGGCGCCGGCCAGGGCGTTCGAGCCGCCGAGCGTCCGCGAGACGAGCACGTAGAGCGCGATCACGGGCACCGAGTAGACGAGCGAGAAGGCGGCGAGCTGGCCGTAGGCGACCGACCCGTACTGGCCGAAGAAGTTGAAGATGCTCACGGCGGCGGGCTGCTTGTCGGGGCTGAGGAGGAGCACGAACGGCACGAAGAAGTTCCCCCAGGCCTGGATGAACACGAAGATGAACACCACCGCGATGCCGGGCCGCATGAGCGGCACGACGATGCGGGTGAGGGTCGAGAACATCGACGCGCCGTCGGTCCAGGCGGCCTCCTCGAGCGAGATCGGCACGCTGTCCATGAAGTTCTTCGCCATCCAGATCGCCATCGGCAGGCTCGTCGCGGCCAGGAAGAACACCGTGCCGCCGACCGAGTCGATCAGGTTGAGCGAGACGAACAGGCTGTAGACGGGCACCATCATCGCCGTGATGGGCAGCCCGGTGCCGAACAGGATGCCGTAGAGGAACGGCTTGTTGATCCGCATGCGGTACCGCGAGAGCGGATAGGCGGCGAGGATCGCGACGACCACCGTCACGAGCGCGCAGCCGCCCGAGACGATGAGGCTGTTCATCAGGGGGATGAACGAGATCTCCGGGGTCAGCACCGCGGTGAAGTTGTCGAGCGTGAACTCCGTCGGCACCTTCGCCGACAGGGTCGCCGACGGGTCGAACGAGGCCAGCAGCAGCCAGACGAGGGGGACGGCGAAGCAGATCGCGATGACGATCAGCACGACGTTCGAGACGGCCTTCATGCTGCGGCCGCTGGGTGAGGTCATGGCCATGGTCAGTCGACCTCCGGTTTCAGGGCCCTGATGTAGATGATCGAGAAGACGGCGCCGACGAGCAGCATGATGGTCGCGATGGCGGTGCCGAAGCCGAGCTGCGAGAACTGGAAGGCCTCCTGGTACGCGAGGATCGGCAGCGTCGTGCTGTTGGTGCCGGGGCCGCCGCCCGTCATCACGTAGATGAGGGTGAAGACCGACAGGGTCTGCAGCGTCGTCAGCATGAGGTTCGTCGAGATGCTGCGGCGGATGACCGGCAGCGTGATGAAGACGAGCCGCTGCCAGCCGGTGGCCCCGTCGACCTCGGCGGACTCCGTGATCTCGGGCGGCACCTCCTGGACGGCCGCCGAGTAGACGAGCATCGAGAACGCGGCGCCGCGCCAGACGTTGGCGAGGATCACCGACAGCATCGGCAGCTCGTACAGCCAGTTCGCCCCGGTCACGCCGAACCACGACAGCACCGTGTTCAGGGTGCCCGAGTCGTTGAAGAACGCGTACGCGGCGAAGGCGGCGACGATCTCGGGCAGCACCCACGCGGCGATCACGAACGTGCCGACGACCGAGCGGACGACCCGGTGGCCGTTCCGCATGAGCAGGGCCAGGCCGAGCCCGACGAGGTTCTGCCCGATGACGGCCGAGAAGAAGACGAAGGCGAGTGTCAGCAGCACCGACTTCGGGAAGTCGGGGTCGACGAAGAGGTCGGTGTAGTTCTGGAACCCGACGAACTGCGCGCCGCCGGCGGCGTAGCCGGTGAGCGACGCGTCGGTGAACGAGCCGTAGAGGCTCGAGATGACGGGCCCGAGCAGGAAGAGCGCGAGCAGCACCATCGCCGGCACGAGCGGCAGGGTGCGGGCGCCGGTGCGGAGGGCGCGCGCCTTGGCGGCTCCGGCCCGACGACCGGGCTTCTCGCCCTTCGGTCCCGGCCCGGGGGCCCCCGGCCGGTCGCCTCCGCGACCGACCGGGGTGGGGGCGATGGTCGCCATGCGGCTAGTCCGTCGCCTTCTGCGTCTCGTCCTCGCCGACGATCCCGACCAGCTGCTCGTCGAACGCGGCCGCCGCCTCCTCGGGGCTCTGCTGTCCCGTCATGACGGCCTCCATGGCCACGGTGATCTCGTTCGAGATGCGGCTGTAGTCGGTCGTCGCGGGGCGGAAGTGCGTCACGGGCACGATCGACGAGAAGAACTCGAAGGTCGGGTTGCTGCTGACGTACTCGGGGTCCTCGGCGACGTCGCTCCGCACGGCGATCTGGCTGGCGGCGATGTCGTAGCTCTGCGAGCCCTCCTTGTCGAGGGCGTCGGCGATGAACTCGAACGCCTTGTCGGGGTTCTTCGTGTTGGCGCCGACCGCGAGGGTCCAGCCGCCCGACATGCTCGTCGCGCCGGGCTCGTCGCCGTCCTGGGTGGGCATGGGCGCCTGACCCATCACGTCGTTCCACTCGGGCCACGGGTTGGTGCCCGTCTCGAGCCACGTGCCGCTCAACCACGATCCGTCGAGGTCGATGGCGAGCTTGCCCTGGGGCAGCCATTCGCCGGCGACGATGGTGCCGATGTTGGTGTCCAGCGCCTCCTCGGGCTTCGGGCCGACGCCGCCCTGGTAGACGTCCTCGATGAAGCCGAGCGAGTCGACGAAGCCCTGCGAGTCGGTCAGCCACTTGCCCGACTCGTCGTCGTAGAGGGTGCCGGTCGGCGTGCCGTAGAGCAGCATCTCGAAGCCCTGCATCGTGGCGCCCTCGCCCTGCGGCTTGCCCGAGTAGACGTTGATCGGCACGACGTCCGGCAGCTTCTCCTTGACGGTGTCGGCGGCGTCGAGGACGTCCTGCCAGGTCTTCGGCTCCCACGGCACGGGCAGCCCGGCCTGGGCGAAGAGGTCCTTGTTGTACCAGAGGGCCCGCGTGTCGGTGCCCATGGGGATCCCGTAGGTCTTGCCGTCCTCACCGACGCCGGCCTGCTTGGCGTTGTCGTAGAACATGTCCCAGTCGTCCCACGACTCGGTGTACTCGTCGAGGGGCAGCAGGTAGCCGGCGGCCGCGTCGCTCTTGACCTTGAAGGTGTCCTCGTACATGACGTCGGGGGCGGTGGCGGCCGACCGGTTCATCAGGGCGAGCTTCGTGAAGTAGTCGTCGTTCTGCGCCGCGATCGGCACGAACTCGACCTTCATGCCGGGGTTGGCCTCTTCGAAGGTCTTCGCCGTCTCCTTCATGTGGGCGTCCATCTGGGTGAACGTCCCGAACTTCTGGTACGCGACCTTGATGGTGTCGGAGTCGCCGCTGCCGGCTCCCCCTCCTGCGCAGCCCGAGGCCATCAGCGCTGTGGCGACCGCTGCTGCGGCGACGGCCAGTGCGCGACGGCGCCCTCTGGCCGAGGTGAACGTGCGTGACATGGTGCTCCTTTGCTCCATCCGCGACGACGCCGGGCAACTCCGTCCGGCCGCGATGCAATTACTACATCGTATGGAGTAACTCGTGTCAAGAGCGGATCAGGTGACGATTCCGTCACGGGCCAGACCGAGGAGGCGCGGGTCGGCACCCGAAGGAGGCGCGCCTCCCGCAGTCGCCGACCCGCACCTCCCGCCCCTCCTCCGACCGGATCAGGCTTTGATCAGGCCGTGATCAGGAGGGCCGCGGGCCGCGGAGAGAACGTCTGGTCGAGCACGAGGCAGGCCGCGCCGACGGCCGCCACGTCGACGCCGATCGACGACTCGACGAGGTTCACGGGGTGCTTGGCGATGAGGGCCGGGTCGTCGCGCAGCGCCGCCGGCAGCACATCGAGCACGTGCCGCGACAACGGCGCCCAGAACGGTCCGCCGAACACGATCTCGTCGAGGTCGAGCAGGTTGACCACCGTGACGAGCGCCCGGGCGAGGTGCCGACCGGCGCCGTGCAGCACGCCGAGCGCCCCCGGGTCGCCGGCGTCGGCCTTCGCGACGAGCGCGCGGAACGCCTCGTCGATGCGTCGCATGTCGACCGCGTCGCCGCTCGTCGCGGCCTCGACCAGCGCCTCCTCCGAGACGTCGCCCCGCGTCAGCACGCCGGAGGCCTCGGCCTCGCGCACGAGCCCGTGCGGGGTGATGAGCTCGCCGACGCAGCCGATCCGACCGCAGGTGCAGCGGTGACCCTGGTGGTCGACCATCACGTGGCCGGTGTCGCCCGCGTTGGCGCTCGCACCCCGCAGCACGTCGCGTCCGAGCACGAGCCCGGTGCCGTAGCCGGTGCCGTAGTACACGAAGGCGAAGTCGCTCCGCCCGCCGCTCGCCCCGTCGCTCAGCCACAGCTCGGCGACGGCGCAGGCGGTGACGTCCTTCTCGAGCAGCACGGGCAGGCCCGTCGCCTCGCTGAGAGCGCGGCGCAGCGGAACGTGCCGCCAGAGCGGCATCATCGGCGGATCGAGCACGAGACCGGGGCCGATGTCGACGGGGCCGGGCGACGCGATGCCCACCCCGAGCAGCAGCTCGCGGTCGACCCCGCTGTCGACGATGAGGCGGTCGATGGCGCGCGCCATCAGGGCCACCACCTCGTCGGGCTCGGACGCCGACGGGGTCAGCTCGCGGGAGTCCACCACGATGGCGCCCTCGAGGTCGAGCAGCACGAAGGTCAGCACCGCCGGGTCGATGTGGACGCCGACGGCGAACCGGCCCCGCGCCTCCAGCTGCAGCATCGTCCGGGGCTTGCCGGGGCCGCTGATCACGGTGCCGCTCTCGCGGATCAGCCCGGCGTCGATCAGGCGACGCGACACCCCGGTCACGGCCTGCGGGCTGAGCCCCGTGCGTGCCGCGATCTCGGTGCGGCTCAGCCCCGCCGACTCGCGGCGGACCGCGTCGAGCACCACGGATCGGTTGAAGCCGCCGATCGCCGGAAGGTTCGTCCCTCGGTTCATTCTCGTCATCATCCACGACCGCGGGGTTCTCCGCCCGCCGGGGCCCGTGCGCGTCGGCCTCTGCACAAGCCCCCCGGCGATGCTGGTGCCGTGAGCGCCACCGCCATTAGCCTGAGGGCATGTCGGATCTGCGCCTCGAAGAACTGTCCGCCGCCACCGTGGTCGCGGCCAACAACCTGACGCTCAAGCCGGGCCAAGAGCAGTACGTCGCCCCGGTGTCGCACTCGATCGCCGAGGCGTACGTCAACCCGACGACCGCCTGGCCGCGCGTGGTGGTCGACGCCGAGGGCACCGTCGTCGGCTTCATCATGGGCAACTTCGACGCCTCCGCCGACGACGAGGCGCTGCGCAGCTGCATCTGGCGCATCAACGTCGAGGCCGACGCGCAGGGGCGCGGCGTCGGCCGGTTCGCCGTCCACTCGCTGGCCGAGGAGGCGCGCAGCCGGGGCTTCGATCGGCTGACGGTCATGTACGAGCCCGGAGCCGACGGGCCAGCCGACTTCTTCGCCCACATCGGCTTCGAGGTCGTCGGCGAGACGCCGTACGGCGAGCACTTCGCGGCGCTGACCCTGATGCCCGGGTCGGGGACGGGGACCGGGACCGGGACCGGGACCGGGACGGGGTCCGGGTCGGGGTCGGGGTCGGCGGCGGACGGGTCGTCCGATCACGTCGCCTGAGGCTTCGGTCGAGCCGGCCGAGCCGGGCGAGCCGGCCGAGCCGGCCGAACCGAGCGAGCCGGCCGGACCGGGCGAGCCGGCCGAGCCGGCGCGCGACGGGTCCGACTTCGTCTCCCGGGTCGTCGAGGTCGTCGAGTCGATCCCCGCGGGGCGCGTCATGACCTACGGCTCGGTCGCGGCGACCCTCGGATCGCGCGCGTCGAGGGCCGTCGGCCAGGTGATGGCGTACGCGGGCTCCGAGCTGCCGTGGTGGCGGGTGATCCGCGCCTCGGGGCACGCCCCGCGGGATCACGAGAGCCGGGCGCTCGAGAACTACCGGGCGGAGGGCACACCGCTGCTGTGGTCTCGGGCCGGCACGTTCCGCGTGGATCTCGAGCGCGCCTCCTGGGAGCCCTGACCCGCACGATCACCCTGACGGATGAGACGGTCTCCCCCGCAGGCTGATCCGCCCGGCGTCTCGAGGCGCTTGGCTCGGAGCATGCCCTCCCTCACCCGCCTCGTCGCCGCGGCCGCCCTCGTCGCGACGCTCTCGACCGGTCTCGCCGCCTGCTCGCTCGCCGACCTCGGGTCGCCGCAGAGGAGCTTCGAGTTCGACAGCTACGGCGAGGCCCCGAAGTCGGGCACGCGGTCGTTCGTCCTCGCGGGCTGGGTGCCGTCGGACGCCACCTCGATCCGCGCGGTCGCCCTGCGAGACGACCCCCAGGAGGCGGTGCTCGCCTTCCGCACGGCCGCTCCCCTCGACGAGGCGGCCGGTTGCGCGCCTGCCGACCCGCTCGAGTCGGCACCGCCCATCGCCCCCGACTGGTGGCCGTCCGACCTGCCGACGGCCGGGGTCGTCTGCGGTGACTGGTCGGCCGTGACGACCGACGACGGCGAGGTGTACGCGTGGCGGGACGCCGCGCCGACGCGGACCGCCGGCGCGGAGTGAGGCTCCGCGGTCAGCGAGGTGAGCGCGGTCAGCGCGTCCAGTCGTAGGGGGTCGTCGTCGAGACCCGGACGAGCCCCGACCGCTCGAGGATGGGCCGCGAATCGTCGGTCGAGTCGCTGTGGACGAGCGTCTTGCCCTGGGCGAGCGCCGAGCGGGCGCGGGCCGCGGTCAGTGCGCGGTAGATGCCTCGGTGCCGGTGCGCCTCGAGGGTGGCGCCGCCCCAGATCCCGACGAAGTCCGTGCCGGGCACCGGCTCGAGACGCCCGCCGCTCACCATCTCGCCGTCGACCTCGGCGACCCAGAGCTCCATGCCGTCGGCCCGTGCGAGCCGTGAGACGAGGGCGTCGGCCTGTCGCGCGTCGACGGACTCGCCGAAGGCCTCGTCGACCATCGCGCTCATCGCACGGACGTCGGGCTCGGTCTCGACCCGTCGCAGGGTGACGCCCTCGGGGGTGTCACCCGCCTCCGCCAGGGCGGAGAGCGGACCGATCATGATCGACTCGGGCTCGCCCGCTTCGAAGCCGTTCGCGATGAGGGCCTCGTGCAGCCCCGGCGCGTGGTCGTGTCCGCGCGTCTTCCACTCGACGCGATCGATCGAGGCGTCGGCCGAGAAGTGCTCGATCGCGCTCGCCACCAGGCCTCGCACGGCGTCGCCGTCGGCGCCGCCGAGGTCCCGGTACGTGACGAAGCCGCGACCGCCGGCGAAGGTCACGAGACGCAGGGGGCCCTCGAGGGTGACCGCGATGGCGCTCGGGGTCTCGGCGTCGGTCCGGAGCTGCTCGTCGTAGGCCTGCAGGTACCGCTGTGCGTCAGTCATCGGGGACACGCTAACGGAGTGGAGGCCCGCCGCGTCAGACGAGCGAGTCCCGCCAGGCCGCGTGCAGCTGCGCGAAGCGTCCCGTTCCCGAGATGAGGTCGGCGGGGCTGCCGTCTTCGACGACCCGTCCGTACTCCATCACCAGCACCCGGTCGGCGATCGCGACGGTCGACAGCCGGTGCGCGATGATCAGCGCCGTGCGGTCGGCGAGCAGGGTCTGCAGCGCCTCCTGCACCATGCGCTCCGACGGGATGTCGAGCGACGCGGTTGCCTCGTCGAGGATGAGCACGCTCGGGTCCGCGATGAACGCCCGGGCGAACGACAGCAGCTGCCGCTGACCGGCCGAGACCCGTCCGCCGCGCTTGTTCACGTCGGTGTCGTACCCGTCGGGCAGCGCCATGATGAACTCGTGCGCGCCGACCGCCCGGGCGGCGCGTTCGATGTCGTCGCGGGTGGCATCCGGCTTGCCGAGCGCGATGTTGTCCGCGACGGACCCCGAGAACAGGTAGGCCTCCTGGGTGACCATGACGATCGCGCGTCGGAGGTCCTTCGGGTGCAGATCGCGGAGGTCGACCCCGTCGAGCGTGATGCGGCCGCGCGTCGGGTCGTAGAAGCGCGAGATGAGCTTCGCGAGCGTCGACTTGCCGGCGCCGGTCGAGCCGACCAGGGCGATGGTCTGACCGGCGGGCACCGTCAGATCGAACTCGGGCAGCACGACGGTGTCGGCGTTGTAGGCGAACTCGACGTCGTCGAACTCCACCCGGCCGGTGGCGTGCCAGAGGTCGACCGGATGCGCCGGGTCGGGCACGCTCGGCTGCTCTTCGAGCACGCCCGAGATCTTCTCGAGCGCGGCCGACGCCGACTGGTAGCCGTTGTAGAACATGGCCATCTCCTCGGCGGGGTCGAAGAACCGCTTGGCGTACAGGGCGACCGCGAGCAGCGCCCCGATCGCCAGGGTGCCGTCGATGACCCGGAACCCGCCGAACAGGACGACCGCGGCGAGCGTCGCGTTGCCGATCAGCACGAGCCCGGGGTCGAAGGTGCCGAACAGGGTGAATACCTTCGAGTTGGCCTGGCGGTAGTCCTCGACGTAGCCGCCGTACTCCTTCTCGTTGCGCCCCTCCTTGCGGAACGCCTGAACGGCGCGCATGCCGGTCATGGTCTCGACGAAGTGCACGATCACCCGCGCGCTCGTGACGCGCGTCGCGCGGAAGAGCTTCTGCGAGCGCACCTGGAACCATCGGGTCAGAGCGACCAACGGCACGAGCGCGACGGCCAGCACGAGACCGCTCTGGGGGTCGAGGGCGACGAGCGCGATCGCCGTGAACAGCATGTAGAGCAGCCCCGACACGAGCTGGTTGATGCCCGAGTCGAGCAGTTCGCGGATGGAGTCGAGGTCGCTCGTCTGCCTCGAGATGATCCGACCCGACGTGTACGTCTCGTGGAATTCGAGGCTCAGCCGCTGCGTGTGGAGGAACAGCCGCTTGCGGAGATCGATCAGGATCGCCTGGCTGATCCGCGCCGAGAGGACCGTGTAGTGCGCCATGAGCACGGCGCCGATGACCCCGGTCACGAGGTACACCACGACGACGAGGATCGCCGGCGCCCAGTCCTGCCGGTCCATCAGGGCGGGCAGAGCCCGGTCGATGCCGAACGCGATGAGTGCGGGGCCGGCGACCTGGGCGCCGACGCTGATGACGACGATGACGCCCATGAGCGCGAGTCGCCAGCGCAGCGGGTGCACCAGTGAGCCGAGGAGGCGCAGCGAGCGCCCCCGGAGCCGCCTGCTCTCGTCGCGGGTGAAGTCGTCGCGCTCCTCGCCGCGGACGCCCTCGGTGCTCGAGCCGCGCCCGACGCGCTTCTCGGCGGGGGTCCTGCCGTCGAGCGCCTCGCGCCCGGCGTCGTCGCGGTCACGGTCGCGGTCGTCGCGGTCGCGGTCGTCCGTCCTCTGGTCGCTCATGCGAGCACCTCGTCTCGGGTGGTGGTGTCGTCGTCGAGCGACGAGATGACGTAGCGGTAGTGCTCGTTGGCGGCGAGCAGATCGGAGTGCGTGCCGACGGCGGTGACGACCCCGTTCTCGAGCAGGGCGACCCGGTCGGCGAGCGTGACGGTCGACGGGCGGTGCGCCACGATCAGCGACGTCGTCGAGACGAGCACGCGGCGGAGCCCCGCCTCTACCCGGGCCTCGGTGTCGACGTCGAGGGCCGAGAGGGGGTCGTCGAGCACCAGCACGGCCGGCCGGGCCGCGATGGCTCTGGCCAGGGCGAGGCGCTGACGCTGACCGCCCGAGAGGCTGAGCCCCTCTTCGCCCACGCGGGTGTCGACGCCGTGCGGCAGCCTCTCGACGAAGTCGGACTGCGAGATCTCGAGCGCCTCGCGCAGCACGCGGTCGGCCTCCTCGGGGTCGTCGGCGAGGTCGGGGCGACCCAGCAGCACGTTGTCGCGCACGGTGGCGCTGAAGAGCGTGGCGTCCTCGAAGGCCATGCCGACGTGTCGCCGCAGCTCCTCGCGGGTGAGATCGCGCACGTCGACGCCGTCGAGCAGCACCTGCCCGTCGGTGACGTCGTAGAGCCGCGGCACGAGGGCGAGCAGCGTCGTCTTCCCCGAGCCGGTCAGACCGACCAGGGCCATGGTCTCACCGGGTTCGAGCACGAGGTCGACGCCGTCGACGAGGTCGGCGAACTGGGCGGGCGAGTCCTGGTACCTGAAGTGCGCGTTCCGGAACTCGAGTCGCCCGCGGGGCTCGGCGATCGTGCGCGGCTCGGCGGGGTCGGTGACCGTGTTCGTGCTGTCCATCACCTCGAAGAAGCGATCGGCGGCCGTCCGGGTGTCGAAGGTCATCGACAGCAGGAACCCGATCGACTCGACGGGCCACCGGAGCACGGTCGCCGTCGCGAAGAACGCGAAGAGCTGGCCGACGGTGAGCTGCCCGTCGGCGGCGAGCCAGATGCCGCCCAGCAGACAGAGGGCGAACGCCACGTCGGGCACGAGCAGCAGCCACAGCCACAGCTTCGAGACGGCCCGCGCCTTCTCGATCTCGGTGCCGCGCAGATCCTCCGCCTGCTTCTCGAACTCGCGCAGCGAGTGCTTGCCGCGACCGAAGGCCTTGAGCACGCGGATGCCGTGCACGCTCTCCTCCACGCTCGTCGCGAGGTCGCCGACCTGATCCTGGCTGCGACGAGCGACGAGCGAGTACCGCTTCTCGAAGGCGAGGCTGACCACGAAGACGGGGATCGACGCGACCACGAAGAGCAGCCCGAGCACCCAGCTGTAGAAGAAGAGCACGACGAAGCCGACCACGATGGTCAGCAGGTTGACGACGAGCAGCACCAGCCCGAACGCCAGCCACCGGCGGATGAGACTCAGATCGCTCACCGAGCGACTGAGCAGCTGGCCGCTCTGCCACCGGTCGTGGAACGCCACCGGGAGGTCTTGCAGCTTGGCGTAGAGCGCGTTGCGCATGGACGCCTCGACGTGCGTGCTCGGCGTGAGCACCAGGCGCCGCCGGGCCGCGATCATGAACGCCTCGACGACGCCGAGGCCGAGCACGACCGCGAACGCCGGCCAGACCTGCGAGCGGTCGCCGCTCGACAGGGGCCCGTCGACGAGCAGCTGGAGCACGACGGGGATCAGCAGCGCCACGACCGCGGCGAGCAGGGCCGCGACCATGCCGAGCACGATGCGCGGAACGGCCGGGCGGGCGTAGGGGTAGAGGCGCATGAGCGCACGCAGCGTCGACGGCTTGCGGTCGCCGCCGGGCGATGACGGGGTGGAGGTGGACTGTGCTGGCATGACTGATCCAAGTGTCGTGATCTGGCAGGGGGCCGCGCGGGCGCGGTCGCTCCCCTGGGGAGTGTCTCGTGGTGCCGGCGGCCTGTGGAGGCCGCGTCCGGCGGGCGTCGTCAGGCGCCCGGTCGGCTTCGTCGTGCGCTGCGGTGCGTCAGGCCGCCGCAGCCGGTTCGGAGTCGACGACCGTCAGGGCCGAGGAGGCGCGGGCTGAGAGGACACGGTCGTCGCGTCCGACCGTCGTGGTCGCTGTCGTCGTCATGATGTCCCCCAGGAGGTCGGCGTCGACGGCCGTCTCCGACCGACTGCAAGCAGCCTTACAGGATAGGTGCGCGAACACCCCCACCGCAAGACCGATCAGTTCGGATCGCGGTGGGGGTGTCGAGGTCGGACCCGCCTCGGAGCGGGGCGGGCTCAGTGGAAGAAGTGACGCTCACCCGTGAAGTACATGGTCACGCCGGCGGCCGCTGCGGCCGCGATGACCTCGTCGTCGCGGATCGAGCCGCCGGGCTGCACGACGGCCGCGACGCCGGCGTCGAGCAGCACCTGCAGGCCGTCCGCGAAGGGGAAGAAGGCGTCCGAGGCGGCGACCGATCCGGCCGCACGCTCGCCGGCGCGGTCCACCGCGAGGTGGCACGAGTCGACGCGGTTGACCTGGCCCATGCCGACGCCGACCGACGCGCCTCCCGAGGCGAGGAGGATCGCGTTCGACTTGACGGCCCGCGAGGCCTTCCAGGCGAACTCGAGGTCGGCGCGGGTGGCGGCGTCGGCCTCGTCGCCGGCGACGAGGGTCCAGCCCTGCGACGAGAACCCGGTGAAGACGTCGGCGTCCTGCACGAGCAGACCACCCGAGATCTGCTTGACCTCGCGGCCGTCGCGCGCGTAGTCGGCGGGGAGCGTCAGCAGGCGGATGTTCTTCTTGGCGCTGAGGATCTCGACGGCCTCGGGGTCGAAGCCCGGAGCGATCACCACCTCGGTGAAGATGTCGCGCACCGTCTCGGCCATCGCGCGCGTGACCGGCCGGTTGGCGGCGATGACCCCGCCGAAGGCCGAGACGGGGTCGCACTCGTGGGCGCGACGGTGCGCGTCGGCGATGGGGTCGACCGCGTCGGCGGAGGCGACGGCGATGCCGCAGGGGTTGGCGTGCTTGATGATCGCGACGGCGGGCTCGTCGAAGTCGTAGGCGGCGCGCAGGGCGGCGTCGGCGTCGACGTAGTTGTTGTACGACATCTCCTTGCCGTGCAGCTGCTGAGCCTGGGCGATGCCGTGCGCACCCGGGGTCGCGTAGATCGCGGCGGCCTGGTGCGAGTTCTCGCCGTAGCGGAGGGTGTGCTGCAGCTCGGCCGAGACGGTGACCGCGGGGGCGAAGTCGACCCGCGCCTCCTCGGCAGGCGCTGCCGACCCGGTGCCGACGTTGGCGGCGAAGTACGCCGCGACCGCCGTGTCGTACGACGCGGTGTGGGCGAACGCCTCACCGGCGAGGCGCTGGCGCTGGGCGAGGGTCGTGCCTCCGGTGCCGAGCGCGTCGACGACCTGGGCGTAGTTCGACGGCGACACGACGATCGCCACGTTGGCGTGGTTCTTCGCCGCGGCACGCACCATGGCCGGGCCGCCGATGTCGACGTTCTCGATGACCGTCGGCGCGTCGGCGCCCGAGGCGACCGTCGCGACGAACGGGTAGAGGTTGACGACGACGAGCTCGAAGGCCGCGATGTCGAGCTCGGCGAGCTGCGCCTCGTGCGACTCGAGCCGCAGATCGGCGAGGATCCCCGCGTGCACGGCCGGGTGCAGCGTCTTCACGCGCCCGTCGAGCGACTCGGGGAACCCGGTCACCGCGCTGACGTCGGTGACCTCGTGACCGGCGTCGCGGATGGTCGACGCCGTCGACCCGGTGGAGACGATCTCGACCCCGGCCGCGGCGAGCGCCCCCGCCAGGTCGAGCAGCCCCGTCTTGTCGCTGACGCTGATCAGCGCCCGGCGGACGGGCACGGTGTCGCGGTCGCGGTAGAGGGTGGGGTCGATGGCGTGGCCGCTCATGCGGTGGACTCCTGTTCGAGGTCGATCGTTCCGTTGGCGATGTCGAGCACGGTCTGCACGAGCAGTTCGCGCTCGACGAGCTTGATGCGGTCGTGCAGCGACGACTCGTCGTCGCCGGGCAGCACGGGGATGCGGCGCTGGGCCAGGATCGGGCCGCTGTCGACGCCGTTGTCGACGACGATGACGCTGGCGCCGGTCTGCTCGACGCCGGCGGCGATGGCGTCGCGGACGCCGTGGGCCCCGGGGAACTCCGGCAGGTAGGCGGGGTGGGTGTTGATCAGCTGGGGGGCGAGGGCCTCGACCACGCGCGGCGGCACGAGACGCATGAAGCCGCTGAGCACGACCAGATCGGGCTCCCACTGCCGCACCTGCGCCAGCAGCTCGTCACCCCAGGCCCCGCGGTCGGCGAAGCTCGAGAACGGCACCGAGAACGTGGGGACACCGAAGTGCTCGGCGTGCTCGAACCCGTCGGCGTCGCGGTCGGCTCCGACGGCGACGACCCGCGCGGGGTACTCGGCGTCGTGTGCGGCTTCGAGTAGTGCCCGGAGGTTCGATCCGCCACCGGAGATGAGCACCACGAGCTTCAGCACGCGGCAAGCCTAGCGTGGCGCCTCGGGTCGCTCGCGGTGCCGCCGGGCGCCGTCACGTCAGCGGGTGAGTCCGTCGAGACGGTCCGTCACGTCGGGGTCGTCGTCGGGGTCGTCGTCGGGATCGTCAGCGGGGTCTTCATCGGGGTCTCGGCCGTCGCCGCGGCCGTCGCCGCCATCTCGGCCGACGGCGGGCGGCGACGATTCTCGACCCGTCGCGCCGCCGCCTGCCGCTGCGCCGCCGGCCGCTGCGCCGCCCTCGCCGTCTCCGATGGAGGCGGTGGCGTCGGCGTCGGCGTCGGCAGGGCCACCGGCCCGTTCGCCGAGGCGCGCGGCGTCACGGTCGTCATCGCCCTCGTCACCCCGGGTCGCGGTGACGGCTCCGGCCGACGCCCAAGCGCCTCCGGCGCCGTCGACCGGCGGGGTGCCGAACTCGCGCGGCAGGCGGCTCGCCGTGGTCGACGCCGGGCGATCCGACCCGGGGCGGGTCGTGCCGTCGGTGGACACCGAGGAGGCGCGGGTCGGCAGCCCCACGCCGCCCACGAACCGCGGCGGGGTGACGATCATGGCGAGGACGGCGGGCACGGCGACCTCGAGCGCGGCGATCGCGCCGACGACCCACGGGTCCGGTCCGACGTCGACGAGACGCCCCGGTCCGGCCGAGCCGGCCGACGCCCACGAGGCCAGGCCGATCGCGACACCGGCCGTGAGGCCGACCGCCACGCCGACGAGCACGCGGCGGAGGACGTCGTCGACGCCTGCCGCGGCCAGAGCCGCCTGCAGCCGTGGTCGCAGGAGGGTCGTGATGACGTACGCGGCGACGACGGGCACGAGCAGCCCGACGAAGGCGAAGGGCAGGTCGGCCGTGGGCAGAGCGCCGAGGAACGGCACGGCCGGCAGCGGACCGACCGACGTGCCCAGGGGCGAGACAGCGGAGCCGGTGCCCAGAGCGAAACCCGGCCCGATCAGCCACGATGCGGCCCAGACGATGACGTTGGGCAGCAGCGCGAGCTGCCCGATCGTGAGGGCGAGGCCGCCGAGCAGACCCCCGTGCGCGCCTTCGTAGAGGGTGATGATCTGCGAGAAGTGCGTCAGCAGCAGCAGCGCCACGATGAGCGCCGCGACGGAGAGCACGACGGCCGCGGTCGCGAGGCCGGCCCGCAGACCGCCTGCCGCGACGACCCGGGCCGCGAGAGGCGCGCGGACGACGAGTCGGGTGACGAAGAGGGCCACGGGGCCGGGGTCCTCACCTCGTCGCCGCCGGGTGATCTCGGCCATGACGAGCACGGGCACGGCGTAGACGAGGGGCGGCAGCACGAGCGCCTGCCAGAGGGAGGGCGCGGCGAGAGCGTGCTGGGCGGTGGCGGCGAGACCGAGCGAGATGAGCGCGAACGTCACGATGGTCACGAGGAGTCCGGTCACCCGGTGCCGGGTCTCGGCGATGGCCCGACCGGCGCGGAGACCGAGCAGCACCGTCAGCGCCGAGAAGCCGAGGGCGGCGATGGTGATGCCGATGGGGGCGTCGGCCCCGGCGACGCCGGTCGCCTCGGCTGCCGGCCCGCTGAGCTGCAGCGTGAGATCGACGCCGTGCCCGACGAGCCAGGTGTCGACGGAGGCGCGCCAGAAGATGACCCAGTCGAGCTGGAGCCCGTATTGGAACGCCCAGAGCAGACTCATGACCGCGACCGGGAGCCCGACGCCGATGCCGACGACGAGCAGGGCTTCGAGGGCCGCGAAGGCGGCGGTGGCAGGGCGGTTCATCGTGGACGACCCTACCCGGCCCCTCGGACGCTCTCGGCGTGCCCCGCCCGTCGCCCGGACGCCGAGACGGGCGTGTCCGCCGATCGCGGGTGATGACGACTCACCCGGTCTCGACGCACACGCCCGTTCAGGAGGCGCGGGTCGGCTCTACAGGGCCGCGTACACCTCGCGCAGCAGGGCCGCGGTCTCGCTCGGCGTCTTGCCGACCTTGACTCCGGCGGCCTCGAGGGCCTCCTTCTTGGCCTGGGCCGTGCCGGCCGAGCCCGAGACGATGGCGCCGGCGTGGCCCATGGTCTTGCCCTCGGGTGCGGTGAAGCCGGCCACGTAGCCGACGACGGGCTTCGTGACGTGCGCCTTGATGTACTCGGCGGCACGCTCTTCGGCGTCGCCGCCGATCTCGCCGATCATGACGATGGCCTTGGTGTCGGGGTCGGCCTCGAACGCCTCGAGGGCGTCGATGTGCGTCGTGCCGATGACCGGGTCGCCGCCGATGCCGATGGCGGTCGAGAAGCCCAGGTCGCGCAGCTCGAACATCATCTGGTAGGTCAGGGTGCCCGACTTCGACACGAGGCCGATGGGGCCCGAGCCCGAGATCGACGCCGGCGTGATGCCGACGAGCGACTCGCCGGGCGTGATGATTCCGGGGCAGTTCGGCCCGATGATGCGCGTGACGCCGCCCTTCGACTTGGCGAGCGCCCAGAACTCGGCGGCGTCCTGCACGGGGATGCCCTCGGTGATGACGACGACGAGGGGGACGGCGGCCTCGATGGCCTCGACCACGGCGTCCTTCGCGAAGGCCGGGGGCACGAAGACGATCGAGACGTCGGCGCCGGTCTCGGCGACGGCCTCGGAGACGGTGCCGAACACGGGCAGTTCGACGTCGCCGTGGGTCACGGTGGTGCCGGCCTTGCGGGCGTTGACGCCGCCGACCACCTGGGTGCCGGCCTTCAGCATGAGCGCCGTGTGCTTGGTGCCCTCGCCGCCGGTGATGCCCTGGACGATGACCTTGCTGTCTTTGTTGAGGAAGATCGACATTGTTCTGTTCAGTCCTTACTTCGAAGCCAGCTCGGCGGCCTTGTCGGCGGCCTCGTCCATGGTCGCCACGACGGTGACGAGGGGGTGCGCCGCCTCCGCGAGGATGCGTCGGCCCTCGTCGACGTTGTTGCCGTCGAGTCGGACGACGAGGGGCTTGGTGGCGGCGTCGCCGAGGATGCCGAGCGCGGCGACGATGCCGTTCGCGACGGCGTCGCAGGCCGTGATGCCGCCGAAGACGTTGACGAAGACGCTCTTGACCTGGGCGTCGCCGAGGATGACGTCGAGCCCGGCGGCCATGACCTCGGCGCTCGCTCCGCCGCCGATGTCGAGGAAGTTCGCGGGCTTGACGCCGCCGTGCGCCTCGCCGGCGTACGCGACGACGTCGAGCGTCGACATGACGAGGCCCGCGCCGTTGCCGATGATCCCGACCTCGCCGTCGAGCTTGACGTAGTTGAGGCCGGCGGCCTTGGCCTTCGCCTCGAGGGGGTCGGCAGCGTCGGCGTCTTCGAGCTCGGCGTGACCGGGGTGACGGAAGTCGGCGTTCTCGTCGATCGAGACCTTGCCGTCGAGGGCGACGATGTCGCCCTGCTCGGTCAGGACGAGCGGGTTGACCTCGACGAGCGTGGCGTCCTCGCCCTCGTACACGGCGTAGAGCTTGACGAGCACGGGGGCGACCTTCTCGATCAGCTCGTCGGGGAACCCGCCGGCCTTCGCGATCTCGGCGGCCTTGGCCAGGTCGATGCCCGAGCGGGGGTCGACCTCGATGCGAGCGAGGGCGTCGGGCTTCTCGACGGCGAGCTGCTCGATCTCCATGCCGCCCTCGACGCTGCAGAGCGAGAGGTACGAGCGGTTGGCTCGGTCGAGCAGCACCGAGAAGTAGAACTCCTGCGCGATCTGCGCGCCGCCGGCGATCATGACGCGCTTGACGACGTGGCCCTTGATGTCGAGCCCGAGGATGTCGCGAGCGGCGGCCTCGGCGTCGTCGGGGGTCTTCGCGACCTTGACGCCGCCGGCCTTGCCACGCCCGCCGACCTTGACCTGAGCCTTGACGACGGTCACGCCACCCAGCTTCTCGGACGCGGCACGCGCCTCCTCGGGGGTGTCGGCCGTGATGCCCGGCAGCACGGGCACGCCGTACTGCTCGAACAGGTCTCTGGCCTGGTACTCGAAAAGATCCACGCTGTTCTTCCAATCCGCATCGCTGCGCCATTGCTCCGGTCGGTCGTGCCGACGTGTCGGCCGTGGCCGCGAGGCCAGGGCGCCGAACTCTCTCGACGTCGTGACGACGGGCCGCGGTCAGCCTAGCGCGGAGCCCTGCGGGGTACGTCAGCGGCCCGGTGACCTGAAAGAGTCCGGCGGAGGCGCCCGCTGGGGAGGAGTAGACGGGAGGTCATCGAGAGACGAAGAGCACCCCTGAGAGGACACCTCATGAGCGACACCAGCAGCACCCCCGCCGCCTCCGGCGATGAGCCCTACGACCAGGCCGACGCGTTCGCCGAGTCCGAGCAGATCGCGACCAACGACGCCGTCGCGGGTGAGACGGTCTTCCCCGGCGTCGGCGAGCACAACGACGGCCCGACCGGAGGCGCACCCCGCGAGGGCGCGCCCGATGCGGCCGAGAACGACCTCGTCGGCGAGGAGATCGACCTCGACGAGACCGACTGAGCGCGCCTCCCGAACCACCGGACGCCCCCGTCGCCACCGTGTGACGGGGGCGTCCCTCGTTCCACAGCCGCCGAGCGCGCGCCCTCCCCCGAGCGGCGCGTCCCACCGTGGTCCACAGGCCGAGGAGGCGCGCTCACGGCGCTCACGCCCCTCCCGTCATCGTCGTCCCATGACATCGACGAACGCCCTCTCCCGGGCCCCACGACGGCGATTCCTGCCGCTCCTGCTCCTGCTCATCTGCACGCTCGCGGCCAGCCTGCTGACCGCCCTGCCTGCCTCGGCGATCACGCCGACGGGCCTGGGCACGGGCCACCTCTGGAACGGCGACCGGGCCTCCTGGCTCGGCACGTACCGGCTCCCCGACGGCCGTCAGGCCTTCTGCCTCGAGGCGGGCAAGTCGTCGCCGATCGGCAACGAGTACGTGACCGAGACCGGGTCGGACGTCTTCGGCGTATCGACCGCCGATCATGCGCGACTGGCCTACATCGCGCGGACCTGGGCCGGGACGACCGACCCGAACACGGCCGCCGCGGGGCAGCTCGCGGTCTGGACGATCACGGGGCTGAACGGTCACGATCAGCGCTACTACGCGGGTCGCGCCAACGACCAGTGGCCCGTCGTGCTCGAGCGCGCGAACGAGATGCTCGCCGAGGCGACGGCGGCCGCCTCCCGCTCGGTCAGCGGCTCGGTCGCCCTCCAGCTGCGCGACGACGGCACGGGCACCGTGCGCGCTGATCTCTCCGTCGACCGGGTCGCCGGCGGACCGACCCGACTCGGGCCGACCCACCGGGGCACCGTCACCCTCGAGGGCGCCGTCTTCGCCGACGGGCGGGCGACGGCGACTCCGCGCAACGGCGAGGCGCTGACGTTCCGCGCGACGGCGACGACGCCCGTCCTGACCGTGAAGGCGAAGGCGGAGTTCACCGGTCTGCCCTACGGGCGCATCATCACCGTCGGCAGCAGCGCCATCGGGTCGCAGATGATCCTGTTCTCGGGGGGCACCTCGGTGGCGGCATCCGGCAGCGACTCCACCGAGGCGAGATCGCCGCTTCCCTTCCAGCCACGGGTCTCGACCGTCACGAGCGACGCGGTGGCCGAGGCCGGCACCGTCCTGACGGACCAGCTGACGCTGACGGTCGCACCCGGCGAGGGTGTGCTTCCCGAGTGGGGTCGCTACGCCGACGGCGGCCGCTGGGCGCCCGTGCCCGTCACCGTGCGGAGCACGCTGCTCGGCCCGTTCGAGCAGCCGGTGGTCGAGACCGCCGGATGGCCGGACGAGGCACCGGTCGTCTGCCGGGTCGAGGTCGTCGTCACCGAGGGCCCCGGCACCTACGACACGCCAGGATGCGAGCTGCCGGGCGGCGGCTACTACACCTGGGTCGAGACCATCGACCCCGCCGACACCCCGGTCGAGGCCGGGCGCGACCGCGTCCGTCCGTGGCGCTCGGTCTTCGGCTCGGCCACGGAGACCACGCTCGTCCCCTGGTCGCCGTCGATCGCGACCGAGGTCGTCGGTCCGCAGCAGGTGCTCACCGGCACCTGCGTCAGCGACGCCCTCGACGTCTCCGGGATGAACGCGTCCGTGGACTCCCTCGACGTCGAGTCCCTCCTCGTCGGCCCCTTCCCAGCCGATCGGACGCTCTCGGAAGGCGACGATCTGGGTCCCTCGTCGGAACTCGACCCGGCCCTGATCGCGGGTCGCGTCACCACGACGATCGACGGCGACGGCAGGCACGAGACGCCGTGCGTGACGGTCGTCGACCCGGGCACCTACGTCTTCGTCCTCCGATCGGAGGGCTCGGCACCCGATGAGTCCGGCGTCAGCGTCATCCCGGCCTTCGAGGACTCGCTCGTGCACGAGTCCGAGATGGTCGCGGCCGTCATGCCCGAGGCACCCGAGGAGCCGACGGTCCCGGAAGAGGTGCAGCCGGAGCCCACCGCCGCCGCCACGGCCCTCGCCTTCACGGGCGGCCCCGACGGCCTCCGAGGAGCCGGTCTGGCCGTCGGCGTCATCGGCACGGGACTCCTCCTGGTCCTGCTGACCGGCCTCGTCGGCGCCGTCCACCGTCGGAGGATGTCGACGACCGATGCACAGGCCCCCGCTCTCGGTCACGAGACACCGTGACGCGGCGATCTCGGGCGACGGTCTGATCACGGGGCCGTGGGCCGGGCGGCTGCCCGTTCCACGGTCCCGCTCGATCCCGTCATCCGAACGGGACTCTGACCTGCAGCAGATCCCCCGACCCGAGATGGACGACGGCCACCCCCGGCCGGAGCCGACCCGACAGCGAGCTCCGGGGCAGCACGGCACCGATCACGTCGCCGTCCACCGGCGTCTGCGGGCTGAGCACCGCACCGCATCTGTTGCGTCTGATGTCGACAAGCCACCCCGAGAAACCCGTCGCCAGCTCGGCCGACGCCCCCGCCACGACCACCCCGTGACCACGATCGGAGCACGACATCACGAAGCTCGAGAGCCATGCAGCGGCCGGACCGTCGCGGAGGAGCTCCGCATCGTCCACGACGAGCACCCGCCGAGGAGGCGCGGTGTCGAACCACGGAGCCAGCTCGTCCTCCCCGGGGCGAGCGCCCGTCACGACAGCGAGCACCCCGTGACCGGGCGTGAGGCTGCGGAGGGGCGAGGGGCGGGGCGCCACGACGACGACCTCGACGCCGTCGTCGACCAGCGAGCGGACCACGCTCACGAGGGCCGTGCTGCGGCCGCTGCGACCCGGACCGCCGATCACGAACGTGCCGGAGCCGATGCCGAGGTCCGGGCCGACGGCCTCGAGGTCGTCTCCGCCGACTCCGATCAAGGCGAACATCGCATGCCCGTCGCGCTCCACCCCACCGTGACGGCGGCGGCGCACGGCGTCGTCGTACCCGAGAGGGCCCTCGAGCCGGTCGAGGCGGAAGGGTCGTCTCGTCGGCGGGACGCCGATCTCCCGAGCGGTCGCGACCGCACCGATCCGCACGAGGTCGGCCCCCTGCGCCCGACCCGACGCGTCGGATCCGATCAGCGCGATCTGCAGCTCGACCCCGCTGCCTGCCGCGACGCCCCGTCCCTCGGGCATGCGGTCGGGCATCCGTCTCTGATCGAGACCGGCGAGCGAGTAGTCGGACGGGTCGGCGAGACGCAGAACGATCCTGCGATCGACGAGGGTGGAGAACCGGCCGGCGGCGAGCTGACGGTCACCGGTGATGATCAGGTGGATCCCGGCGCTCGCCCCCTCCCGCAGCAGCAGCGTCACCTGGTCGGCGAGCCGCCCTCCGTCGACGTCTCCGAGACCGCTGGCGAACCCCTCCCACCGGTCGATCATCAGGATGATGTGGGGCAGCCCGCCATCGTCGCCGACCGCGCGACGCTGTTCGACGACTCCCGAATGCCCGCCGGCCGCCAGCACCTCCTGTCGACGCTGACACTCCCCCACGAGACGGGTCAGCAGGCGGGCCGCTCGTTCCACCTCCGTCCGCTGCACGATGACGCCCACGTGAGGCAGGCTCGTCAGGGGCAGCAGCGCCCCGCTGCCGCAGTCGAGGGCGTGGATGTGCACGTCGGCGACCGTCGAGGTCGCGGCGATCGCCGCGGCGAGCGCCCGCAGCACCTGCGATCGACCGGTTCGCGGAGCCCCGACGACGGCGAGATGGCCGTCCTGTGCGAGGTCGAACACAGCGGGGCGCCGTGCCTGGCTCGCCGGGTGGTCCTCCAGTCCGAAGGGGAACGCCGCGACGGCACCGGGGGCCGGCGGCGAGCAGGCGTGGGCGTGCCGGATCTCGTCGAGCGTGATCGTCTCGGGCAGCGCGTCGAGCCAGGGACGATGCGGCGCCGGTCGGCCGAGCCGATCGGCGGCGTCGATCGTCGCGGTGACCAGCTGCACGAGGTCGGTCTCGTCCGATCCGTCGACCCGTGCCTCCTTCGGTGGTGCCGGAAGAGGCCGACCGACCGACGCGTCGGGGACGACGGCTCCCCACAGCGGCCGCTCCGATGCGGTCGACGCGCCGGGGGCTCGTCCGCCGACCCGCCCGGCCTGGAACGGCAGGAGCGCACCGGCACCGAGACGGGCGAAGGCGCGCCCCGGGGTCGACTTCGAGATGCCCGCGGCGTCCCGAGCGTCGATGACATCGGTGCTCTCACCCTCGTCGGTGACCCGGAGGGCGATCCGCAGGTTGGTGTTGGCGCGGATGTCACCGGTCACGACGCCCGTCGGACGCTGAGTGGCGAGGATGAGATGGACGCCGAGCGAGCGCCCTCGTTGGGCGATGTCGACGAGTCCCGTGACGAAGTCCGGGAGTTCGCGGGCCAGGCTCGCGAACTCGTCGATGACGATGACGAGACGGGGCAGCACGACTCGCGAGAGCGCGCCGGGGCCGTCGAGGTAGTCCTCGATGTCCTTCGCGCCCGCGGCTGCGAGCAGACGCTCCCGCCGCAGCAGCTCCGCACCGAGCGAATCGAGCGCCCGTTCGACGAGGTGAGGGTCGAGGTCGGTCACCATGCCGACCGTGTGGGGCAGGGCGGCGAGTTCGCGGAACGCCGCGCCTCCTTTGTAGTCGACGAGCACGAACGTCATCGAGTCGGGCGTGTTCGAGGCCGCGAGCGAGGCGACCATGCTCTGCAGCAGCTCGGATTTGCCCGACCCCGTCGTGCCCGCGACCAGTGCGTGCGGGCCGTCCGATCGGAGGTCGAACGAGAACGGGCCGTCGATCCCGTGTCCGATGACGACCTCGGTCGTGGGGGCGCGGGCCTCCCACCGCGCCTGCACCTTCGCCGCGGTCGGCGGGCTCAGGTCCAGGACGTCGAGGAGGCGCGATCGTGCGGGCAGACCCGCCGCGTCGTCCTCGTCCCCCACGTCGATCAACGGCGCGAGGCCGCGGGCGACGGCGTCGGGCCATCCAGCGGGCAGGCGGTCGGGGCGGACGCGTTCCACGACGGGGGTGCGGTCGACGGCGAGGGTGTGACCGTCCGGTCCGCAGGTGACCACGGCCAGGCACTCCTCGGGCAGGGACCGTGCATCGACGTCGAGGCAGACGGAGCGGATGCCGACCGCCGGCCCGTCGCGGAGCAGGGGCACCAGCCCGGGGAGCGTCCGGAGCCGGCGTGCCCCGTCGATGACCACGACGACGTCCGGACCCGACGAGGCCGCCCGCCCCGACCCCTCCCGTGCGGCCCTCCGGCGGGCGTCGACGAGCTTTCCGAGTTCCGCGAGTCGGCGCGCCACGACCGCCGACTCGACCGCCAGCCGGACGCCCCGGTCGCCCCCGCCGTCCGTCCGCGCGTGCGGCACCCATCGCAGCCACGACCAGCTCTCCCGCCCCTCGGGTCCGGTGAGCACGACCACCTCGACGTCGCGAGGGCTCTGCAGGACGGCGAGCTGCGCGACGAACCAGGTGCCGAGCGCCCGGGTGTCGTCGGAACGCCCGGCGAGCCCGATCACGCCGTGCTCGGCGAGGTCGACGCTCACGGGCACGTCGAGCGCCGGACGGGACACGATCCGCCGATGTTCGAGCTCGGCGGGGTCTTCGACGGTGACGCCGGAGGGCATGTCGGCGGTTCCGAGGCGGAGCGAGAGATGGTCGGCGTGGCTGCGTCGCCGCTCCCACAGGCGGGAGCGGCGACGGACGGCGATGTCGAGGACGGTCGCGGGGTCGGGGGCTGAGAGGCGCCGCTGACGCTCGATCTGCCGGACGGTCGCCGAAGCGTCGTCGGCGATGGCCGTCTTCGTCGCCTCGTGCTCGGCGAGTCGACGACGGTGCGAGGTCCGACCGTTGCGACGGTCGAAGAAGTGGTTGCCGATGAGGACGACCGGTGACATCAGCCCGAAGGCCAGGAATCCGAGGCTGCCGAAGAGGCGCGCCATGACGACGGCCATGACCAGGGGGGCGATTGCGGCGACGATGGGGAGCGGACGCCGTGTGGGCGGCTGCGGCTCGGGAGGGAATCGGAACACCGTCGGGGGTTCGTCGGGGAGCAGTCGAGGTGGCCGCGCGTAATCGACGAAGCCGCCGCCCTCGGTCGGGCTGGTCGCCGCTCGGGCGGCATCGGCCGCTGACACCGCGAGCAGGGTCTCTCCGATCTGGACGATGCTGGCGTCATCGATCTCGGTGCGTGCGGTGATGCGACGCCGGTCGACGTAGACGGTTGCGAGACCGTCGGCCACCTCGCTGAGCGGGCCGTCGCCGTCCGTCGGGGCGTGCGGACCGTGTTCCGCCAGGGCCGGGGAGATGCTGAAGCGACCGGTTCCGTCGAGTGTCACCGCGGCGGCGAGAGGAGGTGCCAGAGGGTCCACGAGGACCACCGTCGATCCTCTGCCGCGCCCGACGATGACGACTCCCGGGTCCACGACGAAGACCGTCCCCGCCCCCGGCCCGCCGACGATGCGGACCGTCGGGAGGTCGTCGGGTAGGCGGGGGACGCTCGGCGGCGCCCCGAAGCTGATGACGGAGCCCTCGGTGAGAGCTCCCTGCTCGACGGTGCGGCGTGGGTCGGTCGGCTCCCCGTCGACGTGGACGTGCTGTGGGCCGCTCGAGTCGACGCCGAGGTGGCCGGCGGCGTGCGCGACGATGGCGGCCAGGGTCGTGCCGGGTTCCACCTCCCACACGAAGTCCGTGGTCTGCCGCGACGGTTCGTGTCTGACGGTGGCGCTGATCCTCACTCGGCGGGCACCACGCTGATGTCGCGGACGAGATCGTCGCTGAACGGGATGAGTGCGCTCGTCTCCTCCGGGGGCCCGACGTGGAGGCTGACCCGGATGTCGTAGGGCTCGGCCCGGAACGAGTAGACGATGGAGGCCTCGAGTTCGCCTTCGAATTCCGCGAACCGGACTCCTCGCCACCCGTCGCCGAGGTCGGCGGTC
>Ga0265797_10001761_pt1 | contig 37610 bp, 26 predicted proteins | sample P2T30metagenome_FD_192433 | JGI IMG/M metagenome (GOLD analysis project Ga0265797, IMG submission 192433) | Plant litter microbial communities from East Loma Ridge, Irvine, California - P2 T30 | ecosystem: Environmental > Terrestrial > Plant litter > Unclassified | place: USA: California...
CGGCGCTGTCCACAGCGCCGGCCGACGCCTGTAATCGGGAGACCAACACCATGAGCATCAAGCGCAGGATCTGGGCATTGCCCGTCATTTCCGCCATCATCTTCGGCCTCGGCGCCGGCGCCAGCACCCTGATCGCGAGCGGCGCGCTCGATTCGATCACCACCACCGAGAGCGTGGACTATCCGCTGCTGGCTGCCTCCAAGGCCCTTTCGCTCGACGTCGCCGCCGTGACCGGCGCCCTGACCGACGCCGTCACCGAAGGCGACAAGGCGCGCCTCGATGCAGCCGGCACGCAGGCCGGCGAGATCCGCGCGCGGCTCGAAAAACTCGGCCAGATCGCGGGCCAGCAAGACAACGCGGCGCGCTTGAACAAGGAATTCAACGACTACTACGCCCCGGCCCTGTCGTCGGCGCGCATCATGCTCGAGATGGAAAGCGGCGATGCGCAAGCCGCGGTCGGCAAGATGCAGGCCGCCCTCGCCACCCTGAATACCGACCTGGCCAAGACCGGCGAAGTGGCCCAGCGCCAGTTCACCGACGGCATCGCGCGCAGCAAGGACAAGGTGCGCCACGTGGTGGTGGCGATGGTCGTCACCGCCCTGGTCGTGATCGCCTGCCTGGCGCTGGTATCGTGGTTCGTGGTGCGCGCGATCTGGCGCCAGCTCGGGGGCGAGCCTGAATACGCGCGCACCATCGCCCAGGGCGTGGCTGCCGGCGACCTGTCGATGGACATCCGCATCGAGGATGGCGACGACGCCAGCCTGCTGGTGGCCCTGAAAGAAATGCGCGCGCGCCTGGCCGGCCTGGTGGCCGGCATCAAGCACTCGGCCGACACCATCGCCAGCGCCAGCAGCGAAATCGCCAGCGGCAACGCCGACCTGGCGCAGCGCACCGAGTCCCAGGCCGCCAGCCTGGACCGCACCACGCGCGCCATGGAAGAGCTCACCGGCGCGGTGCGCCAGAACGCGGCCAATACCACCGAAGCGAACGCGCTGGTCGAATCGGCCACCAGCATCGCCACCCGCGGCGGCGACGTGGTGGGCGGCGTGGTGACCACGATGGGCGACATCAACACCTCGGCGCGCAAGATCGTCGAGATCATCTCTGTGATCGACGGCATCGCCTTCCAGACCAACATCCTGGCGCTGAATGCGGCGGTGGAAGCGGCGCGCGCCGGTGAACAGGGCCGCGGCTTCGCGGTCGTGGCCAGTGAAGTACGCACCCTGGCGCACCGCTCGGCGGCGGCGGCCAAGGAAATCAAGGAGCTGATCGGCGACTCGGTGGCCAAGGTCGACGCCGGCACCGTGCTGGTCGACGAAGCCGGCGTGACGATGGCGCAGATCGTGGAGTCGGTACGCAAGGTGCAGGCCATCATGGTCGAGATCCGCGATGCCGGCGCGCGCCAGAGCGCAGGCATCGACGACATCGGCCGCGCCATCGTCAGCATCGACGAAATGACCCAGCAGAACGCGGCGCTGGTCGAAGAAGCATCGGCGGCGGCCGAATCGATGACGGCCCAGACCGGCCATCTGACCGAGGCGCTGGCGGTGTTCAAGCTGGAAGCACAGCCAATGGTCAGCGCCGGCACCGGCGCCGGCAAAGCGCGCCTGGCCCTGGCGCGCTGAAACATAGCGCTGCGGCATCCGGCAAGCCCGCCTTTACAAAAATTGATGGGCTTGCCGATTCGGCCACTGCGCTGATCGTTCTGGCAACTGCGTTTTCTGTTCGATAACGCAGTGTTCGAGCGCCCCACTCTACGCAGCGCAATACGCGCTCATTGCAGAGGCGCGATCCTGCCGCCATGCCTTTTCGGCTACGTGGTGCGCACGCATCGGGCGCTGCAGCAAACGCTTTACAAATGTAGTGCCGGTGGGCATCATCCCTTGAGTATGCCGGGTGGCTGAGTCACACCGGCGCCTTGTCGCTTCTATCGCGTTTCCAACCCGGCTCCCATGGCAGCAGTTCTTCCCAACAGCACGACAGTCGGCGCCCCGCTCGCGGGGCTGGCGCGCGCATTGGTGCAAGCCAATCGCCTCAGTGCCGTGCAGGCAGACATCCTCAACAAAAAAGCGGCGCAGGAAAAGACCTTCTTCATCGACGCCCTGCTGGCCAGCGGCGCCATCGAGCCGCGCGCGCTGGCCGCATTCTGCGCCGAGACGTTCGGCTATCCGCTGCTGGACCTGTCGGCGTTCTCGCCCGAATCGCTGCCGCCCGCCGCCATCGACGCCAAGCTGATGCAGGCGCAGCGCGTGATCGCGCTGGCCAAGCGCGGCAACAAGCTGTCGGTGGCCCTGTCCGACCCGACCAACAACCAGGCCCTTGACCAGATCAAGTTCCAGAGCGAAGCGACGGTCGAGCCGGTGATCGTGCCGCACGACGCCCTGCTGCTGCTCTTGGCCGCCATCGCCAAGGGCGCCGAGCAAGAGCTGAGCGACCTGGCCGGCGAAGAAGCCGCGATTGAATTCGCCGAAGACGACCAGCAGCCGGCCAGCGTCGAGCCGGGCAGCGACGTCGAGGACGCGCCGATCGTGCGCTTCCTGAACAAGATCCTGATGGACGCGGTGCAGATGGGCGCCTCGGACATCCACTTCGAACCCTACGAAAAGTATTACCGCATCCGCCTGCGGGTCGATGGCGTGCTGCGCGACCATGCGTCGCCGCCGCTGTCGATCCGCGAAAAGCTGGTCTCGCGCATCAAGGTGCTGGCGCGCCTCGACATCGCCGAAAAGCGGGTGCCGCAAGACGGCCGCATGCGGCTGATCCTGTCGCCCACGCGCGCCATCGATTTCCGGGTCAGCACGCTGCCCACGCTGTTCGGCGAAAAGACCGTGATGCGTATCCTCGACGCGACCCAGGCCCAGATGGGCATCGACGCGCTCGGCTACGATCCGGACCAGAAAGCGCTGCTGCTCGACGCCATTACCCGCCCCTACGGCATGGTGCTGGTGACCGGCCCCACCGGTTCGGGTAAAACGGTGTCGCTGTACAGCTGCCTGAACCTGCTCAACAAGCCGGGCATCAATATCTCGACCGCGGAAGACCCGGCCGAGATCAACCTGCCCGGCGTGAACCAGGTCAATGTCAACGACCGCGCCGGCCTGACCTTCCCGGTGGCGCTCAAATCATTCCTGCGCCAGGACCCGGACATCATCATGGTCGGCGAGATCCGCGACCTGGAAACGGCCGACATCGCGATCAAGGCGGCCCAGACCGGCCACATGGTGTTTTCGACGCTGCACACCAACGATGCGCCATCGACATTGACGCGCCTGATGAACATGGGCGTGGCGCCGTTCAACATCGCCTCGTCGGTGATCCTGATCACGGCCCAGCGCCTGGCGCGTCGCCTGTGCAGCTGCAAGCAGCCGCTCGAGATCTCGCACGAGGCGCTGCTGGCGGCCGGCTACCGCGAAAGCGACGTCGACGCCAGCTGGACGCCCTACGGCCCGGTCGGCTGCGACCGCTGCCTGGGTTCGGGCTACAAGGGCCGGGTCGGCATCTACCAGATCATGCCGATCTCGCCGGCGATCGAGGCGCTGATCCTGGCCAGCGGCAACGCGATGGACATCGCGGCCCAGGCCGAGAAGGAAGGCGTGAATTCGCTGCGCCGCTCGGGACTGATGAAGGTGAAGCAAGGCATGACCAGCCTCGAAGAAGTGCTCGGCTGCACCAACGAATAATCCGCGACAGCACACCAACGACCGCGCCCGCGCAAACCGAACAGGAACATTATGGCAACCTCCCTTCAACCCAAGAGCCGCGGCGCCCAGGTCAAGGAGTCGGTCTACGCCTGGGAAGGCAAGGACAAGAACGGCCGCACCATCCGCGGCGAGGTGCGCGCCGGCGGCCAGGCGATCGTCAACGTGACCCTGCGCCGCCAGGGCATCATGGTCACCAAGGTCAAGAAGAAGGTGTACCGCAGCGGCAAGAAGATCACCGACAAGGACCTGACCATGTTCACGCGCCAATTGGCGACGATGATGAAGGCCGGCGTGCCGCTGCTGCAGTCGTTCGACATCGTCGGCAAGGGCCACGCCAATCCGTCCATGGCCAAGCTGATCCAGGACCTGCGCAACGACGTCGAGACCGGCACCAGCCTGAACCGGGCGTTTCGCAAGTTTCCGCTGTACTTCGATCCGCTGTTCTGCAACCTGGTCGGCGCCGGCGAACAGGCCGGCATCCTGGAAGACCTGCTCACGCGCCTGGCGATCTACAAGGAAAAGACGCTCGCGCTCAAGTCCAAGATCAAGTCGGCGCTGACCTACCCGATCGCGATCCTGGCGGTGGCCTTCATCGTCACTGCGGTCATCATGATCTGGGTGGTGCCGGCCTTCAAGCAGGTGTTCGAGAGCTTCGGCGCCGACCTGCCGACGCCGACCCTGGTGGTGATGGCGATCTCGGACTTCTTTGTCACCTGGTGGTACCTGATCTTCGGCGGCCTGTTCGGCGCGATCTACTTCTTCTTGCAGGCCTGGCGCCGCTCGCTCAAGATGCAGCAGACCATGGACCGCCTGCTGCTGCGCCTGCCGATCTTCGGCAGCGTGATCCGCAAGGCCACCATCGCCCGCTGGACCCGCACCCTGGCGACCATGTTCGCCGCCGGCGTGCCGCTGGTCGAAGCGCTCGACTCGGTCGGCGGCGCCTCGGGCAATGCGGTGTACCTGGAGGCGACGCGCAAGATCCAGAACGAAGTGAGCACCGGCACCAGCCTGACCACGTCGATGCAGAATACCGAGGTGTTCCCGAACATGGTGATCCAGATGGTGCAGATCGGCGAAGAATCCGGCTCGCTCGACGCCATGCTGGGCAAGGTAGCCGACTTCTTCGAAGGAGAAGTCGATGAGGCGGTAGCGGCCTTGTCGTCGCTGATGGAGCCGCTGATCATGGTGATTCTGGGGGTGTTGATCGGCGGGCTGGTGATTGCGATGTATTTGCCGATCTTTAAACTGGGTTCGGTGGTGTGATCTGTGGGGGATAGGTTCTCGGAATACTGCATAGCGGCGGGAACAATTTCGCAGTGATCTCATGCTGGTGGCAACAGTTTGCTCCGGGCTTGTCCAATTACCGCATACGCGCGATCCCAAAGCCAAGTGTTCGTGACCTGATAGGAGCTATTACTGCACCGTGAGGAACTCTGGCGACAGCAAGCAGCGCTCGAGGCTATCTGGCGCTGCTCGCCTGGACGCGGTCATTGGGCGGCATTTGACGCGCAGGGGCCGAGGATACCGGGAATGATGCGCCGGCCTGGCCCGCGTTTTACGCGGCCAACGCTAAGCACAAGCGGCAGCGCGTCGCATAAACTAGGATAGGGCAGGCGCAGCCTTTGCTTCGATAGTAGATCGTCAACGAGTTGCGTGCCATGCGCGGGCAGACTATATTCAATATGTCCGAACATATCTAGCGAAGCTGCTCTATGACCATCATCTACACAGAAGATTTAACCGACAGCGTTGCTGACGCTCTCCAGTTCGTCAGCTACTACCATCCAGCTGATTTCATTCACTCTCTCAAGCATGCTTACGAACTCGAGCAGGGGGCGGCGGCAAAGAATGCAATCCTGCAATTGTTGATCAATAGCCGCCTCAGCGCCGCGGCGAAACGGCCGATCTGCCAGGACACGGGCGTTGCCCATGTATTCCTGGAAATCGGCATGGAGACGCAGTTCCGCACGCGTCAAGGTGGCGCGGTGCCCACAATCCAGGAAGCGGTGGACGAAGGCGTAAGGCGCGCGTACCGCAGCGAAGTCAATCCCTTGCGCGCTTCCATGGTGTCCTCGCCTCTGGGCGCCCGTCGAAACACACGCGACAATACCCCCGGTATCGTGCACGTCGAGATGGTTGCCGGTAGCCGGGTGGGTGTTACCGTCGTTGCCAAAGGCGGCGGTGGTGACGTCAAGGCGCGTTTCGCCACCCTGAATCCCAGCGATTCGCCTGCCGATTGGATTGTCGAACAATTGCCGGGCATGGGGGCTGGCTGGTGTCCGCCTGGCGTGCTCGGTATCGGGATCGGAGGCAGTCCGGAGCAGGCCATGCTGCTCGCAAAGAAATCCCTTTTTTCGGAGATCGACCTTCCCGCGCTGCGCGCGCGTGGCCCGGCCACGCCGGCCGAAGCGCTGCGTCTGGAAGTGGCCAACCGTGTCAATGCGCTGGGAATCGGCGCCCAGGGACTGGGGGGATTGACGACCGTCCTCGATGTGAAGGTGCTTGAGGCGCCATGCCACGCAGCCACCTTGCCAATTGCCCTTATCCCGAACTGCGCCGCGACGCGGTATGTCACATTTTTCCTGGACGGCCAAGGCCCGGCCGTCCTGACGCCTCCCGAGCCGGCCATTTGGGACAGCATTCCCGACATGATGCCGGCTGACGACGCGATTCACGTCGACCTCGACGTATTGACCAAGGACGAGGTCCGGCGATGGAAAGTCGGGCAGACGCTGCTTCTGTCGGGCAAGTTGCTGACAGGACGTGACGCCGCGCATAAAAGGTTGACGGACATGCTGGCTGCCAAAGAGCCACTCCCGGTCGACCTGCGCAATCGTGCCATTTACTATGTCGGCCCCGTGGATCCGGTCGGCGACGAAGCGGTTGGCCCTGCCGGCCCGACGACGTCGACCCGCATGGACAAGTTCGTTGCCCCATTACTCGAACAGACCGGGCTACTCGTTATGGTCGGCAAGGCGGAACGTGGGCGCGAGGCAATCCAGACGATTCGGCAGCACGGAGCGGCTTACCTCGTTGCGGTGGGCGGCGCAGCCTATCTCGTGTCGAAAGCGGTGCAATCGGCACGCGTGATCGCGTTTGCGGATCTGGGAATGGAAGCGATCTACGAGTTCGAGGTACGTAACATGCCCGTCACGGTGGCTGTCGATTCTTCCGGCAACAGCATCCACCGCGTTTTTCAACTCGCGACCTGACACGGGCCCGCCTGCCCCGCCGGCTATGAAACCGAACGCTGCAGCCGCATCGCCACTGCGATGCGGTTCGCAGGATGGACAGTCACCGATGCTTCAAAAATCGTTTCCTCGGCATCGAAATACTGACGAACGATCTCGAGGCCGGCAACGCCTGGCTGCACGTTCAACACGGCAGCCACTTTTTGCTCTATCAACACCGCACGCACGACCTGGCGAATTTCCGCCACCCGGCGCCCATACCGCCGCTCGATCAGGGTGCTGATCAGGACGTCGGGGGACGCTTTTACCGTCTCGATAATGTCTTCGTACTGGGGATCGACGTAGACATCGGTAAAGCCCACCGGCTCCGCCGTCTGACTATCCATGCGCAGGCTCGAAATACACAGCCATGGCGCACCATCGATACTACCGAGCGTCTTCGCCAGCTCTCCGTGCGCGACGAGCTGGCGGGCTGACTGCACGACCCGGACGTGTGTCGAGCCGAACTGCACCAGGTCTTCGATCGAGCCGAGCGACGAGCGGAAATCGTTCTTCGGGGTGGCCGATTCCACCCGCGTTCCCGCGTTCTTCTTGCGCGAGACCAGACCTCGTTGCTGCAGTTCGTTCAGTGCGGCCCGCACCGTATGTCTGCTCGTATTGTAAATCTCGCAAAGCTCCAGTTCACCGGGCAAGACGCTCCCGACCGGATAGGTATGGGCGACGATTCCGTCCGTCAACTCTTGGGCGATCCGGGCAAAAAGCGGTTTGGTATTGTTTTTTTTCATACCCGGATTTTAGGTCATTAATCCTTGCCTTCTATGTCCGGACATATTAAGTTTACATATGTCCGGACATATTAAAGCCCAAGGCCGAGACGACCACCGATTTCTAGAGGAAAACAAATGAGCACTTCTATCCCGATGGCTTGTACCGTCGTCGATTCCATTTTGTACCGCGACGCCTTCGGCACCCCCGCCATGCGCGCAGTCTTTTCGGACCATGCGCTGATCCAGCGCTACATCGACGCAGAGGTGGCGCTGGCGAAGGCGGAGGCCAGGGTCGGCGTCATCCCGGCAGAAGCCGCCGAGGTCATTGCGCGGGAATCGACGATCGACGGGATCGACTTCGACCGCATGCGCGCCGAGACCGACATCGTCGGCTACCCGATCCTGCCGTTGGTGCACCAGCTGGTCGAGATGTGCGGCGACGCCGGCCGTTACGTTCACTGGGGAGCGACCACCCAAGACATCATGGATACCGCCGTCGCACTGCAGATGCGCGATGCGCTCGACATCATCGACGCGGACATCCGCGAACTGCGCAGCATTCTCGCGGACCTGGCGGTCAAGCACCGCGATACGCCGATGGCCGGACGAACCCACTTGCAGCAGGCGCTGCCGGTGACGTTCGGCTACAAGGTTGCGATCTGGCTGGCGATGTTCGACCGCCACCAGCAGCGCCTCGCGGAACTGCGCCCGCGCGTCACCCTGGTGGAATTTGCCGGCGCTGCCGGCACGCTCGCCTCATTGGGAACGAAAGGCTTCGAGGTACAGGAAGCCATGGCGGAGGAGCTTGGCCTGGGCGTGCCGGCGACGACCTGGCACGTGGCGCGCGACGGCTTTGCCGAGGCGGTGAACATGCTGGCCCTGATCACTGGTTCGCTCGGAAAGATCGCCCTCGACATCATGATCATGGCCTCGACCGAATTCGCCGAAGTGTACGAGCCGTTCGTTAAAGGGCGCGGCGCCAGCAGCACGATGCCGCAAAAGCGCAATCCGATCTCCAGCGAATTGATGCTGGCCGCCTCCAAGGCGGTCAGGCAACACGCCGGGCTGATGGTCGATGCGATGGTCCAGGACTTCGAGCGCGCTACCGGTCCATGGCACGCCGAATGGATCGCGATTCCAGAGAGCTTCATCCTGGCTGCCGGGGCATTGCATCAGGCAAAGTTTGCCTTGGGCGGCCTGATTGTCGATGCCGAGCAAATGAAACGTAACCTGGGCCTGACAAAAGGTCTGATCGTCGCCGAAGCGGTCATGATGAACATGGCGCCCCACATCGGCCGCCAACAGGCCCACGATATCGTGTACGACGCATGCCGCGCCGTGAACGATCAGGGCGGGACCCTGGCCGATGCCTTGGCGGCCTTGCCGGCCGTGACAGAGCATTTCGATCGCGCAGCAATCGACAGGATGACCGATCCGGCCAACTATCTCGGCCTGGCGCCGGACATGGTGGACCGAGCTGTCGAACTGTCGAAAGTCATTTAAGGCCAAGGCCGCTGGAGGAGACAATCATGACAACACAGAACAAGCAGACACACAACAGCATCCCACCGAAAAGCACCCTGCCGTGGTACCGCAAGCTCGGCATACAAGTGCTGATCGCCCTTATTCTCGGCATTCTCTTCGGTTTCGCTTTCCCGCAATTCGCCGCCAAGTTCAAGATCCTGGGCGACATGTTTCTTTCGCTTATTAAATGTGGCGTGGCGCCGCTGGTGTTCCTCACGATCGTGCACGGCATCGCGTCGGCGGGTGATGTCAAGAGCGCTGGCCGGGTCGGCTGGCGCTCGATCGTGTATTTCGAGATCGTCTCGACCCTGGCGCTGTTGATCGGCCTGGTTGCCGGGAATGTCCTGAAAATTGGCGAAGGCATGGCGGCCGTCGCTGGAGGCGGCCCCGTCCCAGCGGCTGCGGCAAAGGCGGCGCCACAGGGGTTCCTGGAGTTTATCGCCCACATCGTTCCCGACAATTTTATCGGTGCCTTCACGAAGGGTGAACTGCTGCAGGTCGTCGTGCTTGCGGTGATGACCGGTATCGGCATCCTGGCGATACCCGACGCAAAGCGCAGCAAGATCAATGCGGGCCTGGACCAGATCTCCGAGGTGCTGTTCGCGTTCATTAACCTGGTGATGAAACTCGCGCCGATCGGCACCTTCGGCGCGGTAGCCTATTCGGTAGGGAGCAGTGGCGCCGCTGTCCTGATCGCGCTGACGCAGTTGGTGCTGAGCTTCTACGCCGTCATCCTCATCTTCATCTTCGGCGTGATGGGCTTGATCGCCAAGCTCAGCAAATTCAGCCTGTGGCGTTTCCTGAAGTACATCAAGGACGAGATCTTCATCGTCCTCGGCACCGCCTCGTCGGAAAGCGCATTACCTCGCCTGTTGATCAAGCTGGAACGCCTGGGTTGCGGCAAGCAGACGGTTGGCTTGGTGCTTCCCACAGGCTATGCCTTCAACCTGGACGGAACGTCGATTTTCATGGCGATGGGTGTGATGTTCATCGCCCATGCCTATGGCGTTCCGCTGTCGCTGGACACCCAGATCGGCATCCTCGTGCTGATGCTCCTGACGTCCAAGGGAGCAGCCACGGTCTCGGGTGGTTCGTTCGTGGTATTTGCCGCTACCGTCACCTCGACCGGCATCTTGCCGATCGAAGGCCTGGCGCTGATCTTTGGCGTGTATCGCTTCCTGTCGATGGCGATCGCCACCTGCAATACGATCGGTAACAGTGTTGCCACTGTCGTGGTTGCAAAGTGGTCGGGCACCTTCGATGCGAGCGTCGCGCAGCGCCATTTGTATCCGGAGCGTTTTCCGGGAACCGCGCAAGCCGATTCGACGCTGGCCGACGGAAACCTTTTGCCCGAAGACAGCAACGATGGCACACCCCACCCCAAGGGTATCCAGACCTATCGGGTCTGAATCGGAAACGGCGTTCGTGCCTGGCGGAGTCCGGGGCCACGTGCGCCGAAGAATTCAACCGAGTGAGCAGCCTGGCCAAGGTCGGGATCCGCACACCTCAGCTTCACAGCAGTGATGCAATGAACAAGGAGACACACATGAACAAGAAAGTGATAGCCGCGCTGGTTTCCGCGCTTGCCGCCCACGCTGCCGTCGCCCAGTCGAATGTCAGCATTTACGGAATCGCCGATGTCGGTTATGCGAACGAACGGGGCGGCGAGGCCGGCAATGTCAGTAAGATTACCAGCGGCGCCTCGTCGTATTCGCGTCTCGGTTTTCGCGGCAACGAAGAAATCGGCAATGGTGTATCGGCCATCTTCACGCTGGAAAGCGGCGTGCGCATGGACACGGGCGAACTCGACGCGAACAACACACTCTTCAATCGCCAGGCCTGGGTCGGCCTCAGGACCCGGGCCGGCACGCTGACGCTAGGCCGTCAGTACACCCCTTGGCACTTGACGCTTTCACAGGTGGCCGATCCATTCAAGACCGGCTATGCGGGAACGTCCAAAAACCTGTTTCCCGACTCTGGCACGAACGTGCGCATGAATAACTCGATGGTGTATGCGACGCCGACAGTCCAGGGCTTTTCCGGCACCCTGGCCTATGGCTTCGGCGAACAGAACGAGAGCAGCAGGATTGGGCGGCAGATGGGAGCATCGGTCGGCTACAGCGCCGGAAAACTCGCCGTGCGCTTCGGCTACAACAACCGCAACACCGATGTCGCAGCGGCGCCTGGCGTGCTTCCCGTGACCCGGGGATCGAGCAGCAACAAACTGCTGGCTGCCTCCTATGATTTCGGTATCCTGAAGCTGCATGGCGGCTACGGGAAGGACAAGGGTTTCAACAGCGCCCCACTGCGCAGTGCGGGCAATCCCTACGGCGGCATTGCGCCCACCGCTTCGACCGATAGCAACGTCATCTTGCTTGGTCTTTCGGCACCGGTACCAGGCGGCGTCCTGATGGCCTCGGCGATGCACAAGGACGACGAAACAAGCTTTGACCAGGACGCGTGCGGTTGGGGCATCGCGTATGACTATACGCTGTCGAAACGTAGCACGCTGTACGCTTCCTACGGCGCGGTAAGCAATAAAAACGGCGCTGCTTACACAGCGGGTAACAACTCGGAAGCGGGCACTGGCAATCGCCAGTTCAATATGGGCGTGCGACACGTATTTTAGAAAAGAAAGCGCTATGCAAGCGCTCATGCGGTCGATACGTCCTGGACCGAACGAGCGCTTACATGCTGCCGGGTGTCGATGAGCAAGAATTGTCTCTACAAAGACCGCGGCTCCCCGAACATCGATTCGCGCTGCCAGCCACCTTCAAGCCCGGGGCATGGCGGAGCGATTCAACAATCGCATCAAAGAATTGTTGCAGCAACTCGATTCGATAGCCGACTTGCCTGGACAATACCCTGCTCAACTACCTCGGACGATACAACAACCACATTGCTCGACGCGCAATTGGCATCAGCAAGCCCATTCGGCGCTAAAGCAATGACTGAGCAACGTTGCATATGCCGCTCTGTTCCTCTTGCTCGGTCTAGCCCCATGCCAGCAGGGAAGCAAGTCGCCATCATCAGGGCAAGCCCAGGTCGGGGTGGACTTGGCGTCGGGGCCTCGCAGCGGCGCAAGCCACGCCCACCCCACCCTGCCTTACACCGGTATCGCCTCCAGCAGCAATGCGTGCTCGAAGCCGATCCGCAGCTTGTTGCTGTCCGCACTGACTTCGCCCAGGTCGCGCCCCTCGACGTAGTCGCGCACCCGGTAGCGCCCCGGCGCCAGCCCGCGCAGCTCGACCTGGCCGTCCCAGCGCTTGGCGTAGAAGGCGTAGTACAGGCGCCCTGCCTTTTCGATCGCGTGGGTCTCGGGGCGGTCGAAACCGATGTCGTACAGCTCGCCGCGATACTGGCCCTTGGGCAGCATCTTGTCGTTGTAGACGCCGATCCACTTGCGCCACTTGGCTTCTTTCGCCGGCGTCAGCTGGTAGCTGTCCTTCGGCTTGGGATCCTCGGGCCAGGTGAACTTGGTCGAGACCACCGCGCCGATGCCGACCGTAGAGGCGAAGTCGTCGCCGCCGTCGCTCAGTTCGACGTGGTCGCCCGCGTACGGCGCGCTCGGTCCCATCAGCGCCTTGAGGGTCTTGCCCTTGTGCCGCACCTGCCACGACGACAGCGGGTCCGAGGCCGGCGCCTGGTTGGTGAACGGCAGCGTGTGGAAGGCGTACGAGGTGCCGCACGGGCAGAACTCGACCACCGCATTCGGATTGATCTCGCGCGCGGTGTCGTACACCATCTTCCAGAAGTCCTGCAGCTTCTCGAACGATTCCTCGGGGCGCGCGTGCTTGTGCGCCGGGTTGTAGCATGGCGCCACGCCGTTCAGGTGCTGGCCGTCGAGCTTCAGGCCCTCGTAGCCCCACTCGCCGATGATCTTGCGCACCAGTGCGCGCGTTTGTTCGATCGTCGGCGCATAGGCCGGGCACAGGTACAGCGCGTTCCACCAGGTGATGAACTGCGGCGCGCCTTCGGCGTCGAGCAGCAGCATGTCGGTGTGTTCGTGCAGCAGGTCGCTGCCCGGATCGACCGCCAGCGGCGCGATCCACAGCCGCGCCTTGAGGCCGGCGTCGTGGATGGTGTCGACCAGTTGCTTCATGTCGGCGTCGCCGCGCGCAAACTTCTTGCGGTCGATCTTCCAGTCGCCTTCGTTGGTCTGCCAGCCGTCGTCCAGCACCGCCCACTCCAGGCCCAGTTCCTTGGCCTTGGCCAGGGTGCCGGTCATCAGCGGGATCGTGAAGTCGCGCTCGTAGCCCCAGGCGCACCAGATCGGCTCGTACGATTCGGGGCCGGCCTGCGGCGCCGCCAGGCCGCGCTCGGCCATGACGAGGCGGTAGCGGTTCAGCGCCGTGAAGTAGTCGCCCGTGTGCAGCGTGACGAAGGTGTCGAAGGTGGCCAGTTCCTGGCCCGGCTGCAGGGTTGCCGCCTGCTCGAATTCGAGCCCGATGGCGGCGCCCGCCTTGACCTTGCTGACCGGCAGCGCGACCAGGCGCGGCACCGTGTCGAGGTGGCCCACGGCCAGGCCGCAGTCGGGTTGCCAGACGTCGGCCACCGGCGTGCCGCCGCCGTAGTCGGACGAATTCATGCCCATGAAGTTGCGCTGCTCGTAGCCGGCTTTCAGCGGCTGCACCCAGTCGCGCCGGTCGGCATGCGAGGCGCCCGAGAAGGTCCAGAATCCGCGCTTGCCGGCGTTGCCGCGCGCTGGCAGCAAGGTGTAGCCGCTGTTCGACCAGGCTTCGAGCGTGACCGGCTGCTTGCCGGTGTTGCGGTAGCCGACGCGCAGCAGCGCCAGGCCCGGATGGCGTTCGTAGAAGGTGACCATGACGGTCTTCTCGATGCCTTCGTTCGAGACGCCAGTGAGGCGGTGACGCACGCCGGCGCCATGCGGGCCGTCGACCCGGTCGAGCGCCTGCGCGTTGAGCGCAAAGTGCTCGACCCAGGCGCCGCCGGCCAGGCGCAGCCGTTCGCTGGCGTGGAAGGCCGTCACGGCGCGCCCTGCGCCAGTCTGGCCCTGGCGCTGTGTCAGCCGGCTGCGCATCTGGCTGTCGAATTCGAGTCCCAGCAGCGCGTCGCCGAAGCGCGCCACGTTCTTGCCTTGCGGCGCCTCGGCTGCCAGCGCGCTTGCCACGCCGGCAGCGCCCACGCCGGACGCTACCGCCGACCCGGCCAGCCAACCCAGCAGGGTGCGGCGTCGTTCGCTATGCACTTCGCTCATCTTCGATCCTCGTTGTAAGGTAGAACACAGCCGGCATGGACCGGCCTGGGCCCGTCCTACACCAGCACGACTTGCGCGCCGCGCGAACGCAACGCTTCGACTACTTCGCTCGCCACGCCGGTGTCGCTGATGATGCGGTCGATCTGTTCGATCGTCGCAATCTTCGACAGGCTGCGGCGCCCGATCTTGGACGAGTCGCCCACCGCCACCACCTGGCGCGCGATACCCAGCATGCGCGAGTTCAGGCGCGCTTCGAGCAGGTGCGGCGTCATCACGCCGATCTCCGGATCCAGGCCGTCGAAGCCCAGGAACAGGATGTCGGCATGCAGCCCTTCCAGCGCCTGCTCGGCCTGCGGACCGCCGAGCGAATACGAACTCGGACGCAGCACCCCGCCGAGCATGATCAGGGTCACGTGCGGCGCGCCGGCCAGCAGCACCGCGATATTGAGCGCATTCGTGATCACATTGATCGACTGCAGCTTCAAGCCTCGGATCTGCTTGGCGATCTCGCCGGTCGTGGTGCCCGAATCGAGCACGATGGTCTGCCCTTCCCCGATCAGCTTGACCGCCTCTTCGGCGATGCGGATCTTCTCGGCGCGGTGCAGGCTCTGCTTGATCCCGATCGGCAAATCCTCGTCGGCGCGCTGCGCCAGCGCGCCGCCCCGGGTGCGCACCAGAGCGCCGATCTCGGCCAGCGCATTCAGGTCGGCACGCACCGTCACCAGCGAGATCCCGAACTTTTCCGACAGTTCGGCCACCGTTACCCGCCCGCGCTCACCGACCATTTCACGGATCAGGCGGCGCCGTTCCGCGATCAGCAGATCCTGGTCGGCGGCCGCGACCTTGCCTCCATTTTCGTTACCTATCGAAACTTTCGCTGGCGATGTTTTTGTGTGCTTCATTCCTGATCTCTCCGTGCGGTCATTTGGCCGCGACTCACTGTAGACGCTCTGTCAACAGCTTTGATGATACAGGATGGCAAATCACTAAACGAAAGTCCCCACTAAATTTTTGACGGCGCGCCGCTTACGCTGGCAACGCCGCGCCGGCGCCCTCGCTGTCAGTTGGCGGCAGTGCGCGCTGCGCCCCAGGCGCGCGCGAAAACACGTTCGGCGTTGAGCCGGAACAGCTTGTCCGCCACCGCCGTCGGCAGCGCCAGCGCCTGCAGCTCGCCATCGAGTTCGGGCGTGGTAAACCGGTCGTCGGTGTTGAAATAGCGCCAGTCGCGGCGCCACACCGCGTCCAGGTCGGCCACGAAGGCGGCCTGGCTCTGGTCGCTCGACTGCGCCAGGTCCGAGCCATACATCAGCCGGTCCTGGTAATCGATGAAGAAGCGCCGCACCTTGTCGCGGTCGCGCTGCGACTGGTACTGGATCTGGCCGATGCGCGCCGCGACGTCGACGCTGGCGCCCGGATTGCGGTCCAGGAACTTCGCCAGTTCGTCGACGCTCCATTCGAGCGAGGCCATGTGCACGCCGACGAAGCGCAGGCGCGGATGGGCCGCCAGCAGCCGGTCGCGCGCACCCATCTGATCCTGGTAGCTCGGCATCTGCGGCTGGCGGTACATATGGTATTGCGGATGGTTGCGGAAGTATTCGCGGTCGTTCTTGACCGTCATCTGCTCGAGCGGCAGCCAGCAGTTGTGCGGCTCGCCCTGGTGCCCGAGCAGCAGCATGTCGCGCGCCTCGATCGCATCGAACAGCGGGCGCAGGCGGATGTCGTCGACCATCACCAGCTTCTTGTGCTCGTCGCGCAGGTCCATGCCGATGTTCTTCCACACTTTCACCCCGACCGCGCCGTCGGCCAGCGCCGCATCCAGGCGGTGCAGCGTGGCGGCGGTCCAGGCCGGTTGGCCGAAGCCGTCGGTGCCGAAGGTGGCGACCCAGCCCACGGTGTCGGGATGTTCGCGGTGCAGGCGGCTGGCCACGCTCTGCTGCTGCGCCAGCGCCGGAAAATCGGGATAGTCGACGTTGATCGTCAGCGCCCGGAAATTGTCCTTGCGCGCCAGCGCCAGGAACGGTTGCTGATCGAGGCCGTGCAGGTGCAGGTGGGCGTCGATCTTGGGCACGCGTTCGTAGTCGGCCATCGTGTAATGGTCGGCGCCGAAGGCGGCCAGGGGCGCCGCCAGCAGCGTTGCAAGCACGCCGGCAAACACGCTACGGGAAAGTTTCATCGTCATCTCGGCATCCTGTCGTGAAGTGGCATCAAGATTGGGCGGCCAGGCGCGCCAAGGCCTGGGCGTCGAGTGCACGGCCGGCGCTGCGCGCCGCGTACAGGGCCGCGCCCAGTACCGGCGCCAGGCGCGGCGGCGCCAGCTGGTACAGGCCGGGGCGCGCGGCCAGCGCCTGCGCGAACGGCTCGAGCAGCGGCCCGTCGGCGCCGAACAGGCCGCCCGTGTATGAGACCGGCAGCACGCTGTGCGGCGCCACCTCGAGCCGGGCGCGCACGGCGTCGACCATGCGCGCCAGTTCAAGCGCGGCGGCGCTCAGGATCGCGCGCGCCTGCTCGTCGCCGGCCGCCGCGGCCTGGCTGACCAGGCGCGACAATTGGGCCACGCGGCTGCGTGCGCCGCCCAATTGGCCGTACACCACGGCGCACAGGTCAAGGTCGTCCTGCAGTTCGAGGCTGGCGCGCACCAGCGCGTACAGCGGGCCTTGCGGCGCGCGGCCGTCGCTCATGCGCGAGAACAGCGCCAGGCCTTCGCGCGCGATCCAGAAGGCCGAGCCTTCGTCGCTGAACAACTCGCCCCAACCGCCGGCGCGGGCCTGGCGTGCGCCGACTTCGCCATACGCCATCGAGCCGGTGCCCGCAATCACGCTGATGCCGTCCTGGCAGGCCAGCGAACCGGCCCAGCTGCACACCATGTCGTTGCCGCAGGCGTAGCGCGCGTGGCCGAGCACGGTGCCGACCAGTGCGTGCAGCGCTTTTTCGAGCACCCGGTCTTCGCCGTAGGCCGGCAGGCCGAAGAAGGCGAATTCAATCGCCGACGCCGGCACGCGCGCCTCTGCCAGCAGCGCATCGACGCCGCGCCGCAGCACCGCCGCCACGCCGTCCATGCCGACTTCGATGTGGTAGGCGCCGCCGTCCTGGTGGCGCGCCAGTACCTGCCCCTGCGCGTCGACCAGCGCGAACGCGGTCTTGGTGCCGCCGCCGTCAACCCCGAGGAACATGCTCGCCCTCGCTCTCGAACGGATAGATGGTCACGCCGCGCACCACCCGGTTGACGGTGCCCGACACGCTCGGCGTGTCGGGGCGCAGGCCCAGCGCCAGCGACTGCAGCAGCGCGAAGCTCTGGCAGAACACGATGTAGGGCAGCGCCAGCGCGGTGTCGGGTGCGCCCTGCAGGCCATCGAACACGAAGTCGCCACAATCATCGGCGGCGCTCAGCGCCAGCACCCGTCCGGCGCGGCTGTCGCCCTGCAGCTCGCGCAGCAGGTCGAGGTCATAGCGCCGCGCATGAGGGTCGTTCGACAGCAGCAGCACTACCAGCGTGCGGCTGTCGACGATCGTCTTGGGGCCGTGGCGAAAGCCGAGCGGCGAATCGAACAGCGCCACCACCTGGCCATCGCTCAGTTCGAGCAGCTTGAGCGCGGCTTCGCGCGCCAGGCCGCACAAGGCATTGCTGCCGAGGTAGACCACGCGCTGGAAACCCTGCTGCACCAGCTCCTCGAGCAAAGGCTGGGCGCGCGGCGCGGCCTGCGCCGCAGCGGCGCCGAGCCGCGCGCCCACGCCCGTATCGAGCGCCCGCAGCGCCAGCGCCGCCGCCAGCAGCATCGAGGTGAAGCTGGTGGTCATGGCAAAGCCGCGGTCGTGGGTGGCGTCCGGCAGCAGGATCGCCAGTGCATTCGCGCGGCCCTGGGTCATGCGGTACAGCTGACCCGCCTCATTGCAGGTGATCACCAGGTGGTAGATTTCATCCACCATCTGGTCGGCCAGCTCGAGCGCCGCCACGCTTTCCGGGCTGCTGCCCGAGCGCCCGAACGACACCATCAGGGTCGGCACCGCGCGCTGGAACGTGTGCCCGGGGCCGGACACCAGGTTGGTGGTCGGCAGCGCCTCGGCGCGCCGGCCCTGGCGCAGCAGCGCCGGCGCCAGGCATTCGCCAATGAAGGCCGAAGTGCCGGCGCCGGCCAGCACGATGCGCAGATCGGCGCGCGCCAGCAGCGGCGCCAGGAAGGCGTCGATGGCGCTGCGCTGTTGCGCGATCTGGGCATCGATCTGCGGCCACACGGCGGCCTGCTGCGCGATCTCGCGCGCGGTCAGGCCGGCGCCCAGTTCATCGAGCTGGCGCAGGTCGCGTCCGAGCACCTGCTGCGGTTGTTGCTGGTTGTCTTGTACTGCCATGGTCATCATCCTTCGCTTGAATCGTCGCCCGCCTCGCAGGCGTGCATGTATTGGCGCAGCACGCGGGCTACCCCTTCCTTGAGCAGGTCGAGCGGCGCATTGCGCAGCCGGCCCTCGCGCACCGCCTCGTAATGGGCAGGCAGGTACTGGCTCAGCAGCGTGAGCGGAATTCCGCTCTGCGTCAGCCGTTCGATCAGCGCCGCCTGCGCGGCCTGGATCGCCGGATGCGGCCAGTAGTAGCGGATCCGGTCGCTCAGGCTGAACTGCTGGTCGAAGCGCACGCTGGCCTCGCTCGCGCCCTGGTAGTACTTGCGCCAGTAGCCTGGCTCGGCGCGCATGGTCGCCAGCACCACCTCCTTGAAGCGCGGGCCGTCCTGGCCCGGCTCGGGTTCGAGCGCGGCCTCGATGTCGGCCAGCGCCCACAGCGTCTCGCGCAGGGCGAAGGTCAGGCCGGGGCCGACCTTGAGGATGGCGAAGTGGTCGCGCACCAGCGCGGTCAGGCTGGCCGTGGTCTGGTAATCGGTGGAGTGGGCTTCGAACACCATGCCCGGCTGGCCCTCGATGAAGGCGCTCAGGTCCTGCGCGGCGTCGGGGCGGTAGTCGATCACCTTGTGGTGGTCGAACTCGACGCCGGGCTGCACCACCAGGCCGATCACGCGCGGCCAGGCGCCATCCAGGCCGGCGGCGCCGAAGGCGGCGCGGTGGGCGGCGATGGTCGCCGCCGCGGCCGCCGGCGTGGTCACGGCCAGGGTATCGAGGTCTTCGTGGGCGCCGCCCGGCACCGGCACTTCGGTGCCGACGATGTACACCGGCGCTTCACCGCCGGCGCGGCGCCAGGCGCCTTCGGCCACGACCGCCAGGCGCGCGGCGCGTTCGGCCACCACGTCGTCGGTTAGCGGCAGCGGGTCGCCGCCGCACGACATCGAGCAGTCGAGATGGATCTTGCGAAAGCCGGCGCTGACGTAGGCGTCGATCAGCACCTCGGCCTTGTCCATGGCGACGGCGGCGCGTTCATGCTGCCAGGCGTTGGGGCCCAGATGGTCGCCGCCGAGCAGCACGCGCTCGAGCGGGAAGCCGACCTTGCGCGCGATGCCGTGCACGAACTCGCGGAACGCGTCCGGCGTCATGCCGGTGTAGCCGCCGTCCTGGTTGACCTGGTTCGAGGTCGCCTCGATCAGCACCGGCGCGCTGTTTGACAGGCCGGTTTCAAAGGCCGCTTCGATCACCAGCGGGTGCGCCGAGCACACCGAGTACACGCCCAGCGGCTGCCCCGCATGGTGGCGTTGGACGAAGTCGAGAAGCACTTGCATGGTTGGGAACTCCAGAAAATAAAGGTCAGGACGCGTCGGGCGCGTCGGGCTGCAGGGCCAGCAGCAGCGCGGCGATCAGCGACAGGCCGATGCCGGCCAGCTTGTAGCCGCTCGGCAGACTGGCCGCCAGCGCCACCGAGATCACCGTCGTCAACAGCGGCGCGCCGGCGTTGACCAGGGGCGAGACCACCAGCGCCTTGCCGTGCCTGAAGGCGTAGACCAGGGTCAGCGCGCCGATGGCGTTGAGCACCTGGGTGATTGCCGCCAGGCCCGGGCCATCCAGACCGTAGTTGATCGGGCGCGAGAAATCGGTCATTGCCAGCGCTACCGGAATGAACGCCAGCGCGCTGACGGTCATGTAGAAAAAGATGCTTTCGGCGTCCATGATGGTGTTGGCGCGCTTGATGAAATAGGCTTGCAGGCCCCACGCCACCAGCACCCCGACCGCCAGCACGAACCACCAGCCATAGGCCACCGCGCCCTGCTCGGGCGCGAAGTCGAACAGCGGCAGCGCGCACAGCGCCAGCACGATCCCGGCCACGCCCATGGCGCCGGTGCGCTCGCGCAGCAGCAGGTAGGACAGCGCGATCGTGATCACCGGCGAGAGCGCGATCATCGGGAAGATCAGGTAGGTCGGGCCTTCCTTGACCGCATGGAACAGGATCATCTGTCCGCCCGCGCCCAGCAGCCCGATCACCAGGCCATACGCCACTGCCGCGCGGTCGCGCCGCACGCGCCAGTGGCTGCGCGCCAGCACCACCAGCGCCGGTGGGATCATGGTCAGCGCCCACACCACGTACACCAGCGTTTCGGGAAAGCCGTTGGCCACCGGGCGTCCGGCAAACGCGCCCCACACCCCCCACAGCAGCGTGGTGACCAGCGCGAAGCCGAGCCAGCCGGTGTTGCGGGCGGTGGTCGGCGTCGCCGAAGTGGCCGGCGTCGCCGCCGGCGCCGTTTTATTGACAAGATTGGTCATCGGCGCGCTTTCAGAACTTGACGCTCATGCCGGCCGCGTAGGTGCGGCCCCAGGCTTCGAAGCCATACACGGCGTCGCTGCGGCCCAGGTTCGAGCGCATCACTTCGTCGCCCAGGTTCTTGCCTTCGACGAACAGCGCGACATTCCTGGTCAGGTCATACGAAGCCGAGGCGGTAATCCAGGTGATGGCGTCGACCTTGGCCGGGTAGCCGGCGATCACGTTGGTGGTCTGGGTAAACTTGCCGGTGTAGTCGAAATTGAGCGCGGCGTTGAGCGGTCCCTTTTCGTACAGGAAGCCGATCGAGGATGCGGTCGGCGCCACGCCTTCGAGCTGGCCGACGTATTGACCGCCCGAATAGGCGCGGGTCCAGGTCTTGGCGAACTTGGCGCTGATGCCGAAGCCGTTGTCGAACAGGTGCTGCACGCCCAGTTCGAGGCCGCGCACGCGCGCCTTGTCGCCGTTCACCGGACGCGTCACCGTGTACAGGTAGCCCGGCACGCCGATGTCGACCTGCTCGTCGGTCTGGAACGTGACGAAGTTCTTGATCTGCTTGGCGAACAGCGCGGCGTTGACGGCCGACTTGGGCTTGTAGTACCACTCCACCGACAGATCCTGCTGGGTCGCTTCGGTCGGCTTCAGGTTCGGGTCGCCGGCGATATTGACGATATAGCTGCGGTCGAGCGTGCTGTCGGTGCGCGTCGGGGCCAGGGTGTCGAGCGACGGCCGCGCCATCACCTTGGCCAGCGCTGCGCGCACCACCAGGTCGGGCTGCACCCAGTAGCTGAGGTTGGCCGACGGCAGCAGCTTGGTGTACGAGCCCTCGGCCGACACCGGGGTGGCCGGGCTGTAGGTAACGAGCGGGCTGCTGGTCGGGATGTCCGGGGTGCGGTCGTCGATCGCGACGATGGCGTCGATCGCGCTCTTGGAACGGGTCTTGGTGTGCACCACACGCAGGCCGAGGTTGCCGTTCCAGCGCTCGCCCGAAAGTTCGAACTGGCCAAACAGGGTAGCGGTTTTCTCGCGCACATCGTACGACTCGGTCGGCACGAACACCGGCCGCGACAGGCTTGAATCGTAGAGCGCGCCGGTTGGCTGGCCGTCGCCATCGAGCACCGGCTTGCCGTCGAGCTTCTTGAGGGCGTCGAAATACGCCGGCACGTCGAAGGCGATGAAGCTTTGCGGGAACTTGCCGCCGGCGCCGCGCATGTAGTTCGGCAGCGTCATCGGCCGCACCACGTCGGCGCCCAGGCTGGCGAACGTGGTCGAGTACATATTGCAGTACTGGCAGGCGCCGCCGCTCTTTTCGTTGGCGATCGAGTTGCGGGTCTTGGAACGCGAGGTGCCCGAGAGCCCGAATTGCAGGGCGTCGACGTTCCATTTGCCGTCCAGCGCCAGGCGCCCTTCGAGCGAGCCGCCGTCGACCGTGTCCTTGATGTCGGTGCCGGTCAGGCCGGCGAAGTGCACGCCGTAGTCGGCATTGCCCAGGCGGCCGGCGGCCAGCTCGGTGGCCAGGTCGCGCCCATCTTCGAGCGTGACGCGGATGTCCGGGAGGGCGTTGTTGTTGGCGCTGTAGTAGCCGGTGTTGGCGCCGCCGATGCCGGCCACCACGAAGTTGTCGTTGCCGCCCGATTTACGTTCCGATGTCGAGCGGTAGACGTCGCCCACCAGGCGCAGGTCGGGCGTGACCTTCCATTCGCCCTTCCAGCCGACCTGGCGCGTGTCGACCACGCGGTCGACCGTCACGTTCGACATTTCGGGGACCATGTCCTTGATCGTCATGCCCGTGATCAGGCCGTCCTTGGCCACGACGTCGGACCAGCGGCCGGGCGCATGCTCGACGTAGTACGACTGCTGGTAGCCGACCTGGGGCGAATCGAGCCGGGTCGCCAGTGCATCGAACGTCATGCGGAAATCGGGCGTGACCTTCCATTCGAAGGCGCCGGTGAGCGCGGCGCGCTTCTTCTTCTCGAACACCGAACCGAACGAGACGCAGCACGAGCCCAGCAGGCCCTGCTCGCCCGGCCCCAGCGCGCCGTTGCCATCGACGTCGAAGCTGCCCGGCGCATCGGCATTGAAGGTCTGGTAGCCGAGCGAATCGGTGCGTACTTCGCGGTCGGACAGCACCGCGCCCAGGATCAGGCCCATGCGGTTGTCGTTGAAGGTGTTGCTGACCACGCCCGAGAGCTTGGCGCCGTTCTTGCGCGACAGGTCATTGCGGTCGCCCTCGATGCGCACCGATGAATGGAAGCCGGGGTTGTCGAACGGACGCGCCGAGCGCAGGTTGACCGAACCGCCGATGCTGCCTTCCATCTGCGAGGCGCTGGCCGACTTCATCACGTCGGCGCCGCCGATCATCTCGGATGGCAGCACGTCGAAGGCGAAGTCGCGGCCATCGCCGTCGGTGGCCAGAATACGCTTGTTGAGAGTGACGATGTTGTAGCCCGAACCGAGGCCGCGCACGCTGATGTACTGGCCTTCGCCGCCACGGGTGCGCGAGACCGTGACGCCGGCGATATGGGTCAGCGAATCGGCCACGTTGTCGTCGGGGAAGCGACCGAGTTCGGTGGCCGAGATCGAATCCTGGATCACGTCGGCATTGCGCTTGAGGTCGAGCGCCCGGGCCAGCGCGGCGCGCGAGCCGGTGACCACCACGATCGGGGCGGCCGGCGCAGCGGCCTGTGCCCCTGCGTCCGCGGCTGGCGCAGACTGCACCACCGGCTGCGGCGCCGCTGGCGCGATGTCCACGGCCTGGACCGCGCCCGCTTCGGCGCCGCTGGCGCTGCTGCCTGGCTGGACCTGCGCCAGCGCCATCCCGCACAGGGCGGTATTGACGGCGGTGGCGATCATGCTGCGACGGAATCCTTTTTCGAATCTACTGCCCACGGCGCTTCTCCTCAGGTGTCGTTGTAACCAAATAGTAATAGAAGAATTTCGAAATATCAAACAACTTTCGAAACCTTTCGAATCTATTCGATTGCCGTTTAATTTTGACAACAAGAAAACAATTGCGCTGGCGCCACAAGCATCGCAGTCCGTTGCTCGCCACAGGCCATTGAAAACCCCTACAATGAGGTTGATGCAGAGAATCATCTGTACTGCCTGGGTATTGGTTCCGGCAGTTGCTCTCTGACTTGCGCCCCCGCACCACCCGAACGGACCGACTCGCCATGCCCCTGGAATCCCTGTTGTTCATGCCGCCCGCAGCCCTCGGGCCGACCCTGGTCGCCGCCCTGCTCGGCCTTCTGGTAGGCAGTTTCCTGAACGTGGTGATCTACCGCGTGCCGAAGATGATGGCGCGCGAGTCGGACAACTACGTGGCGCAGGAAAGCGGCAAGGAGTTGCCGCACCAGGACAAGTTCAACCTGATGGCGCCGCGCTCGCGCTGCCCGTGCTGCGGGCACCAGATCACGGCGCTCGAGAATATTCCGGTGATCAGCTACATCGCCCTGGGCGGCAAGTGCCGCAAGTGCAAGGCGCGTATCTCGCCCCGCTATCCGGCGATCGAACTGCTCACCGCTGCCCTGTCCGGCCTGCTGGTCTGGACCTTCGGCAGCGGCGCCATGGGCATGGGCGGCGTGCTGTTCGCGTGGCTCCTGATTGCGATGACCTTCATCGACTTCGACACCCAGTTGCTGCCGGACGACCTGACCTATCCGCTGCTGTGGGCGGGCCTGCTCATCAACATCAACGGCACCTTCGTGCCGCTGCACGACGCCGTGATCGGCGCCGCCGCCGGCTACCTGGTGCTGTGGGCCGTGTACTGGCTGTTCAAGCTCGTCACCGGCAAGGAAGGCATGGGCTACGGCGACTTCAAGCTGCTGGCCGCGCTCGGCGCCTGGCTTGGCTGGACCATGCTGCCGACCATCATCTTGCTGTCCTCGATCGTCGGCGCCATCGTCGGCATCAGCCTGATCGTGTTCGCCAGGCGCGAGCGCAGCAATCCGATTCCGTTCGGTCCCTACCTGGCCGCGGCCGGCATGATCGCCATGCTGTACGGCGAGCAGCTGGGCGGCTTTACCCGCAGCCTGCTGGGTTGAGCATGACGATCCAAACGCCGCAGCGCAGCTTCTCGGTCGGCCTCACCGGCGGCATCGGCTGCGGCAAGAGCACCGTGTCCGACCTGTTCGCCGAACTGGGCGCCACGATCATCGACACCGACCTGATCGCGCACAGCCTGAGCGCCGCGCACGGCGCGGCGATGCCGGCCATCCTGGCCGAGTTCGGCCCCGACTTCGTCACGCCTGACGGCGCGCTCGACCGCGCGCGCATGCGCACCCTGGTGTTCTCCGACGCCAGCGCGCGCGTGCGCCTGGAGGCGATCCTGCACCCGCGCATCCGCGACGCCACCGCCGCCGCTGCCGCAATCGCCAGCGGCCCGTATGTGATCTATGTGGTGCCGCTGCTGATCGAATCGGGCGCCTGGCGCGAGCGGGTGTCGCGCGTGCTGACCATCGACTGCTCGGAAGACACGCAAGTGGCGCGCGTCATGGCGCGCAGCAATCTGTCGGCCGAGGCGGTGCGCGCCATCATGGCGGCGCAGATATCGCGCCAGGGACGGCTGGCGGCGGCCGACGATGTGATCGACAACGACGGCGGCGTGGACGCCCTGCGGCCGCAGGTCGAGCGCTTGCATGAACAGTATCTTGCATTGAGTGTGTAACAAGAGTGATGCAGTGTTTGTAATTTTGCGCCGCATGGTTCAGAATCATGCAGTTGCCATCCAGCCTACATTCAGAGGAATGTCATTTTGATCGTCTACGAATATCCTTTCAACGAGCGGATTCGCACGTTGTTGCGGCTGGAAGATCTGTACGAGAAGTTCAAGTTCTTTGTACGCCAGGAACACCCGATGCAGCACCACGTGGCGCTGTCCACGATTTTCGACATGCTCGAAGTGGCCGGCCGCGCCGACCTGAAATCCGACCTGCTGCAGGAACTCGAGCGTCAACGCCAGAGCCTGCTTGTCTACCGCAGCAATCCGGCGGTGGCCGCCGAGATGCTCGACGCCGTGCTCGAAGAACTGGAAACGGTCAGCGGCGCTCTCGTGAAGAGCCAGGGCAAGACCGGCCAGAACGTGCGCGACAACGAGTGGCTGATGAGCATCCGCGGCCGCACCATCATCCCCGGCGGCGCCTGCGAATTCGACCTGCCTTCGTACTACGCCTGGCAGAAGCGCTCGTTCGAAGAGCGCTACGCCGACATCATGGGCTGGTTCGGCCCGCTGGCGCCGCTGCTCGATGCGCTGGCGCTGGTGCTGCGCCTGCTGCGCAATTCGGGCACGTCGGTCAAGATGTTCGCCGCGGCGGGCAGCTACCAGCAGATGTTGCAGGGTAAAATCTACCAGATGCTGCGCCTGACCCTGGACGAATCGCTCGGCGCGATTCCCGAGATCTCGGCCAACAAGTACATGTTGTGGGTGCGTTTCACCAGCCAGGGCGGCGACTGCAAGCCCAAGGCGCTCGAAGAAGACGTGCCGTTCGACCTGACGCTCTGTAATTTCTGATACTTGATTTCTGATTTCCGATCAAAGCACCATGACCGTTGTAGCCTGCCCCACCTGCGCCAAAAAAGTCGAATGGACCGAGGCCAACAAGTTCCGTCCGTTTTGCAGCGATCGCTGCAAGCAGATCGACCTCGGCGCCTGGGCCGAAGAGAAGTATGCGATCCCGGGCGCGGCGCCGCAGGATTCGCTCGACGATCCGGAAGCGGACCGCTAGGAATTGCTGATCGCCGCTAGGCGATCGCCGGCGCGTAGCGCACCCGGTCGAGCCACTCCAGCAGCGGAATCGTGGCCGGCAGCAGCGGGCTGACGCCGTACGCGCCCTGCCAGGCAAAGGCCTGCCCTTCCAGGCTTTGCGGCTCACCGCGCCACTCGCGGCAAATGTAGAAATACAGCCGCACATGCGCGTGTTCGTACACGTGCTCGACGCAGCACCAGGGCTCGCCGCTGAGCACCTGCACGCCCAGTTCTTCCATGAACTCGCGCTGCAGGGCGGCAAAGATGTCTTCGCCCTGCTCGACTTTCCCGCCCGGGAATTCCCAGTAGCCGGCATACGGCTTGCCATCGGGCCGCTGGCCGAGCAGCACGTCGCCATTGGCCCCCATCAAAATGCCGACGGCGACGTCGACCGGCTTGGCTGTTGCTTCAGTCATTCTTCACGTCTTTTCATCTTGCTGCGGCAGCTTGCCGGCATAGTCTTTCGCAAATTGCCACGCCACCCGCCCCGAACGCGAGCCGCGCTGCAGCGCCCATTGCAGCGCTTCAAGGCGCGCGGCTTCGATCTGCTCTTGCGTGCAGCCGAAGCTGGCCAGCCAGTGGGCGCTGATGGCCAGGTAGTCATCCTGGCGGAACGGATAGAACGACAGCCACAAGCCGAAGCGCTCGGACAGCGAAATCTTTTCTTCGACCGTCTCGCCCGGATGCAGGTCGCCGTCCTCGCCATGGCGGTAGCTGGCGTTGTCCGATACTTTCTCGGGCATCAGGTGACGCCGGTTCGAGGTGGCGTAGATCAGCACGTTGTCCGATTGCGCCGAGATGCTGCCGTCGAGCGCCACCTTCAGCGCCTTGTAGCCGGCCTCGCCCTCTTCGAACGACAAATCGTCGCAGAACACCACGAACCGTTCCGGGCGGCCGGCGACCAGGTCGACGATGTCGGGCAGATCGGCCAGGTCGGCCTTGTCGACTTCGATCAGGCGCAGGCCTTGATCAGCGAAGGCGTTCAGGCAGGCCTTGATCAGGGACGACTTGCCGGTGCCGCGCGCGCCGGTGAGCAGCACGTTGTTGGCCGGACGATGGCGCACGAACTGGCGCGTGTTCTGCTCGATCTGACGCTTCTGGGCCTCGACGTGGTGCAGGTCATCCAGACCGATGGTCGATGCGTGCAGCACCGGCTGCAAGAAGCTGCCGCCGCCCGGCCTGCGGCGCCAGCGAAACGCAAAGCTGCGCTTCCAGTCGGGCTCGCGCGGATGCGCCGGCGGCAGCACCGCTTCGAGCCGCTCGAGCAGGCCCTCGGCGCGGCGCAGGAACTGGTCGAGCGTCGTCATCGCGTCAGGAACGGTAATCGGCGTTGATCGACACGTAATCGTGCGACAGGTCGCAGGTCCAGACCGTGGCGGTGGCGTCGCCGCGCGCCAGCTTGACGCGCACCGTGATCTCGGACTGCTTCATGATGCGCTGGCCGTCTTCTTCCTTGTAGTCGGGATTGCGTCCGCCCGCTTTGGCGACCCAGACGTCGTCCAGGTACAGGTCGAGCCTGGTGACGTCGAGGTCGTCGACGCCGGCGTAGCCGACCGCGGCCAGGATCCGGCCCAGGTTCGGGTCGGACGCGAAGAACGCGGTTTTGACCAGCGGCGAATGGGCGATGGCGTAGGCGATCTTGCGGCATTCAGCCACGTCGCGCCCTTGGTCGACGCTGATGGTGATGAACTTGGTCGCGCCTTCGCCGTCGCGGATGATCTGCTGCGCCAGGTTGCGCGCGATGTCGGTGACGGCTTCCTTCAATGCCTCGTACTCGGCGCCGCTGGCGCTGTCGATCTGCAGGCTGCCGGCGCCGGTGGCGATCAGCATGAACGAATCATTGGTCGAGGTGTCGCCGTCGATGGTGATGGCGTTGAACGAATGGTCGGCCGCGTGCCTGACCAGTTGATCGAGCACCGGCTGCGCCACTTTGGCGTCGAACGCCAGGTAGCCGAGCATGGTCGCCATATTCGGCTTGATCATGCCGGCGCCCTTGCTGATGCCGGTCATGGTGACCGTGTGGCCGCCGATCGTCACCGTGCGCGAAGCCGCCTTGGGCTGGGTGTCGGTGGTCATGATCGCTTCGGCCGCGTTGAACCAGTTGTCGGCCTTCAGGTTCGACACGGCGCCAGGCAGGCCGGCCACCACCTTTTGCAGCGGCAGCTGTTCCAGGATCACGCCGGTCGAGAATGGCAGCACCTGGCCGGCTTCGAGGCCCAGCAGCCTGGCCAGTTCGGCGCAGGTGGCCTGGGCATTGGCCAGGCCCTGCTCGCCGGTGCCGGCATTCGCGTTGCCGGTGTTGACCACCAGCGCGCGGATCGGCGCGGCGCCGTTCTTTACGGCCTCGAGGTTGGCCTTGCTGACCTGCACCGGCGCGGCGCAGAAGCGGTTCAGGGTGAATACGCCGGACACGGTGGCGCCTTCGGCCAGGCGCATCACCAGCACGTCCTTGCGGTTGGGCTTCTTGATGCCGGCTTCGGCAAAGCCGATCTCGATACCGTTGACGGGTTTCAGGTCGGCTGCGACGGGCAGAGGGGAATTGACGGCCATGGCGATCTCGTTGGAAGGATTGTCGAATTCGTTATTGTACTGCGGGCGCCAGTGGCAACGGCTGGCAATGCGAACGGCATGGGGCATGCCAGGCAAGCCGGTGGCGTTGGGCGCGCTCGCTAGCGTCGGGAAATATTACATATTCGTGCGCGGTAGAAACAAACTTTATTAATTCCTCAAAGAATTCAACTACCTGGACGCGCCGCACAACCGGGCATGTTACTTGCTCAGCCATACAGGCCTGCTGCATTGTTTGTGCAGGCTTTCAGTCCACCCTTCCTTCAGGAGTTCTCATGTTGCTCAAATTATTGAAGATGTTGAGAAACGTTTCTGTTGTTGCCGTACTGTTTTCGTCAAGCATCGCCCACGCCGGCTTGTACCAATTCAATCTGACGGGCGATTACACGGCCAGCTGGCAACTGGATTCAACGCTTGAATCCGACGCTGCTGGCGAAGGCGAAGGCTTCCTGCTGATCGATATCGAAGGTGACTTCCCCGGTTCAGTGTTCAACTACGTCGATCTGACGTTCTTTCATGACTCGGAGGGCGGCGGACTGGAAATCTACGATTACTATAACGATTTCACCTTGCTGCTTACCGATGGCCCCCAGCTGTACACCGGCTCCGAATTCATGCCGACCTTCCTGCTCGGCAGCTTCAACCTGACCGAATATGGAGGTTCGGGCAGCTACACGCTGACGATCACCGACCTCGATGCGCCACCCACCGACGTGCCTGAGCCGGCAAGCGGCGCCATCCTGCTCGGTGGACTGGGCATGTTGTACGCCGCGCGCCAGCGTCGCCGTCACCACCACTGATCGACCGCTGCTGAAACCGCTGCCGGGCGCCGCTCCAGGCTCCGCGGGCAGCGGCAATATCCCCCTCAATTGCCTCCCCATAGCGCTGGCGCGCAGCACCTGCTGCGCCGTCCACGTCTGCGCTCCTGCATCTTCCCGCCCGGCGCGCCCCGCCCCCTCGGCACGGACGCGCAGCGTCATGAACCCGTCACAGACCCCTCTTATGATGCCCCCAGTTTTTCCGCATCATTCATCCATTCAAGGGTCTCACATGCACCACGCCATTCCCCTGCGCCGCCTTCCACTCGCCATCGCCATCGGCGCCGTCCTGGCGCTGAGCGCCTGCGGCGGTTCCGATCACGACGACGCTGACGACAAGGCCGCCGACAGCGCGCTGGTGATTCCGGCCGCGCCGGCCGACCAGGGCGTGGCCGATACGGCGCCGCTGCCGTCGGCCGTCGCCTTCGTCGACAGCGTCGCCACCAACCAGCGCGGCGACGCGCGCTACGCGACGCTGGCCACCAACGCCGGCGTACGCGTGCTCGGTGGCATGCTCGACATCTGGAAGCCGCTCACCGAGATCGTCGACGCCGGCAACAGCGCACCCGCCGTCGACGGCTTCGCGGCCGTCGTGCAATCGAGCTGGACCGGCGTGCCGAACGACGGCACGGCCGGCGGCACGATCGTCAACGCCCAGGTGCACAACGCGAATATCGACTACGTGGTGAAGGCTACCCGCAGCCGCACCCCGGAACAGTCGCTGCTGGCCTACCTGGACGACCGCCGCGGCAAAGGCTACAGCGTGACCGAAGGCATGGGACCACTCACGGCTGCCTGGCGCAGCGCGGCGCGCCAGAACACCACCATCAACGACATGCCGGCCGACGCGGTCAGCGTCAAGTACGAAGACGGCGGCAACAACAACGGCGTCGGCGGCGCCGCCAACGCCGAATTCGGCAAGGTGATCGACTTCATCAACTCGATGGGCGCCAACGGCTCGACCGAGCCGGCCAAGCGCTTCTACAAGTACGCGCGCCCGTACCGCTGGAGCGCGCAGGTGGCCGTGGTGCCGCAGCTGGAACCGGCCAAGAGCAGCACGCCGACCACCGATGGCGGCTTTACCAGCGGCCACTCGGCCGAGGCCACGCGCAACGCCATGGCCATGGCCTACGTGCTGCCGGAACGCTATCAGGAACTGGTCGGGCGCGGCCTGGAGCTGGGCGAGAGCCGCATCCTGGCCGGCATGCATTCGCCGCTCGACGTGATCAGCGGCCGGGTGCAGGCGCAGGCGGTGGCGGCCGCGAACATGGTCGCCGCCGCCCCCGGCGTACGCGCCGACGCCGTGGCCCAGGCCCATGCCACCTTGATGAAGCTGAGCAATACCACGAGCGCCACCTTCGCCGCCTACGCCACCTCGGGCACCGCAGCCAGCGACCGCTTCAGCGACTACGCCGCCAGCCGCGCCAACTACCTGCGCCGCCTGACCTACGGGTTGCCGCAGACCGGCGCCGCCAACCTGCCGGCCGCCGTGCCGAAAGGCGCCGAAGTGCTGCTCGAGACGCGCCTGCCGTACCTGAGCGAGGCCCAGCGCAGGGTGGTGCTCAAGACCACCGCGATCGCATCCGGCTACCCGGTGCTGGACGATCCTGAAGGCTGGGGACGCTTGAACCTGTTCGCCGCCGCCGATGGCTATGGCATGTTCACCGGCAACGTGATCATCGACATGGATGCGGCCAGGGGCGGCTTCCACGCGTCCGACCGCTGGCGCAACGATATTTCGGGCAGCGGCAAGCTGGTCAAGCGCGGCACTGGCGCCCTGAAGCTGGGCGGCAAGAACAGCTGGACCGGCGGCGCCCAGATCGAAGCGGGCACGCTGGAAGCACTCTCGGGCACCGCCTTCGGCAGCGGCGACGTGCACCTGGCCGCTGGCGCCAGCGTGATCAGCAATGCGCCGGCGCCACTGGCGGTGGGCGGCAAGTACACCCAGCTGCGCGGCGCCACGCTCGAACTGCGCCTCGGCGCGTCCCAGGGCGGGCGCCTGAACGTCACGGGCGCCGCCACCCTCGGCGGCGGCGTGCTGCGCATCCGCTTCCAGGACGGCGTCAAGCCGGCCGTGGGCGACGTCCTGAACGTGATCAGCGCCGGCAGCCTGCAAGGCACCTTCGAGAGCATCAGTGTGGACGGCTTCAGCGTGACGCCGACCTATACCGCCAAGGGCCTGCAGCTGCGCCTGGGCGCATAAGTCCATAGGCATTCGATCGAACCGGGGCCTGGGCTGTCTGAAGACGGCACCAGGCCCTCTTTCCGTTGTGATATCTTTCCCAGGATTATCAAAACGGAATGTGACCATGAAGCGAATCGCCCTTGTGTGCATGAGCAGTGTGCTGACTGCCTGCGCTACCCAGCAACCTCCCCTGACCGATCACACGGCCGGCTCCGGCGCCGAACGCAGCCTTGACCAACTGCAGCTCGATTTCGAAAAGGCGGATCTCAAACTGCGCGTCGAACCGGCCAGCCGCAGCATTCGCGGCGACGTCGCGCTGACCTTCGGCGCGCGCGCCCCGGTGACCCGCATCGAACTCGACCTCGACCGCAATCTGCCGATCGACGCCATCGCCGTCGACGGCCAGCCGCTCGGGGCCAGCCAATGGCGCAACCCGCAAGGCAAACTCACGATCGACCTGCCGCGCCGCCTCGAGGCAGGCCAGCAGACCACGGTGCGGGTGCAGTACCATGGCCGGCCGCACGTGGCCAGGCGCGCGCCATGGGACGGCGGCTTCGTCTGGTCGACGACAGCGGACGGCCAGCCGTGGGTGGCCACCGCGGTGCAGGGCGAAGGATGCGACCTGTTCTGGCCCTGCATCGATCATCCGACCGGCAAGGCCAGGATCGTCGAATCGCACATCACGGTGCCGGCGCCGCTGGTTGCGGCCGGCAACGGCGTCGCACTCGGGATGGATGAAAAGGACGGCTGGCGCACCTGGCACTGGCGCGCCAAGAACCCCAGCACCTACGGCATCGCCCTGAATATCGGCCCGTATAAACTGCTCGAGGGCGACTACAAGAGCCGCTTCGGCAACACCATCCCGCTGCGCATGTGGTACCTGCCGCAAAGCGAAAGCAAGGTGCGCGCGCTGTTCGCCGAACTGACGCCGATGCTCGACTTTTTTGAAAGCACGGTGGGCCCGTACCCGTTCGGCGACGAAAAGCTGGGCGTGGTCGAGACCCCGCACAAGGGCATGGAGCACCAGACCATCAACGCCTATGGCAACGAGTACGCCAGGACCGCCTACGGCTACGACGAGCTGTTGCAGCACGAACTGGCGCACGAGTGGTTCGGCAACCAGCTGACCAACGCCAACTGGGACGACATGTGGCTGCACGAAGGCCTGGGCAGCTATATGCAGCCGCTCTACATGCAGTACCTGCGCGGCGACCAGGAGTATTTCGCGTCATTGCAGCAGCAACGCGCGGCGATCCGCAACAAGGCGCCGATCGTGGCCGGCAAGCCGATGCGCGAGGACGAAGTGTATGACCTCGACAAGGGCGGCCCGGGCCTGGACATCTATACCAAGGGCTCGCTGACGATGCACACGCTGCGCGGGCTGGTCGGCGACGACGTGTTCTTGCGCACGGTGCGCGAAATCGTGTACGGCAGCGCGACCCCGAAACCGGGCGCCTTCGCGCCGCGCTACGGCAGCACGCGCGAATTCATCGACATCGTCAACCGCAACAGCGGCCAGGATCTGAACTGGTTCTTCCAGGCCTACCTGTACCAGGCCGCCCTGCCCGAACTGAAAGCCACGCGCGATGGCGCGACCTTGCAGCTGGCCTGGAGCACCGAGAAGAACACGCCGTTCCCGATGCCGGTCGAGGTGCGCGTCGGCAGCAAGCTGGTGCTCGTGCCGATGGTTGGTGGCCGCGGCAGCGTGGCCTTGCCGGCGGGCGCCACCTACACGCTCGATCCGCACTCGAAAGTGCTGCGCCGCGAAGAGCACATCGAGCGCTTCCAGCAATACCAGGAAGAGCAGAAGAAGCGCAAGGAAAAAACCAAAGCCACGTCGTAAGCGCCGCCCAATAAAAAAACGCCGGATCGCTCCGGCTGTTTTCGCCCTACCTTGTCGACCTAGACCTGCCTGCCGTTAAAATATTCACCCGCCAGTACAAGCGCCTGATATCTTCGGGAAGCAGTTGGCGTCATTATGAGTGCTGTGTTGGTCCTCGCAATCATAAGCCTGTTAAGTAACTTAATTAAATCGTATTGTGCCACGCTACAGATCAGAAAATACTCTAAATTGACGCTGATTGATTAGTCAGTTTTCGGCATCTTTCGTGTACGGCGCGGGACTGGCTTAAAATAACTTCTGATCTCCGTGATCCACACTGGTGGATCAGCCATCGTCAACTCGACATACTTTTTCGCGAAGGCCACCTTATTGTTATTGATATCAAAGTACTCGTCCATCATTTTTTTGGACTCAGATGGCCTTAGATCAAGTCGCCCGAAAACCGATTCTGACGCCTCATTCATTTTAGCTTCTTCGATGATTGAACGGATTATGTCAGTATCGATTCCATCCCGCAGCTTATCTACAACCATCAAAAACTGATCCGCATTAAGAGCTTGTTCAATTTCGGTGGACGGCGATCGTTTCTGATCATCGACTTTTAACATAACGACAGAATCCAAAGAATCATCGAATATTATTCGATTGAACTCAAGTGCTTTACTATTTGGTTTAAGCTCAACATTTTCCATCTTAGAATCAGTGTCAACCAAACATAGTACTTTCCCGGTCATCCGATAATTTGGATCGTTTAACGGCTGCCATAGGTAATCATAAGCCCGACGTACTTCCTTAAATCCACCTAAAGGCAATATACGGAGATTTACATCTTTAACCAAATCCGAAAGATAATAATCCAAATATATTTTATCTGACAAACCTTCGCACAATATCCAGTTATATGGCTCAGAACGAACCACCGAGGAAACAATTGACTGGAGCATGTCATTGTAACTTTTCAGCTCAACATCTAGAGCAACTGATGCACCGCCGTCCTTAGTTAGATGTTTAATTTGTTCCCGAAAATTATAGAGATCGAATGAGAAGAAGTTTATTTTTTCATCAATCGGAGTTATAGCATGTGCAATTCCATTCTGAACAATCGGCAAAAATCCATACCAGTGAGTTGTAACCAAAACTTGACTCTTGGGATTAGTTAGCTGCGGAATATCGGCAAGCTTTGAAAACTGTTCATGGCAAGCTGATGCATGAAGGGATGCGTCAGGTTCGTCTACAGCAAGGATGACTGTATGGTTGCGATCAGCGCTACGAGCTAATAACGAATAAGCTAAGTCAAGAAGAGCGCGGCGTTTTTCCCCTGCACTCATATCCCGAATTGGTATGGAATGACCGCTTCGCTTTCCATGCAATAGCTTAATAGAGAAATAGGCATCAAAAACCTTATCAACGAGATCATTCATCGTTAGTCGGTTTTTAAATGCCCCCTTATACTCGTAGTGCTTCAGACTGGCGTTAATTTCAGTAATAAATTCATTGAGTGAACTATTAATCACCCCCACCGTAGGATTACCAATGGCTCGTTGAATTTTTTCCCTAATATCCTCATCCAGAAGTTTCTGCACATGCTTTGATTCCAATGCAGAAAACACATTTGAATCTGCTTCAACAGGGATATAGAAATACGCATATCTATTAATTATTTGCGTCAATAAATTATCAGTGGCGGAATCATCAAAATCGGAAAGCGCCAGCATGGCTTGTAGTTGAGAATCTTTAGCAAATGAACCAAGATATGCACCTGGCTTATTATACTGCTTACCGATCGCAATCAAATAGTGACTATCAGCACTATAGCCGTTGCTTAGTAGCTGATCTCGTAACTTATAGAACTCCCCGAAAGCTTCAACAGTTTTAAACTTCGTCTCCCACAGATAGGAGCTTAAGGTTTCCGCCGGCTCGCCAATATCAAGCTCACCTTTTTTAATAAGAAAAACTGGCATTATAAATGGGGATTTATCCTCACCAGAAATTCCGCCGTCTGATTTGGCTTGTGCATTAATGCTCCAATCCCCACCATTAAAGAACTTGTCCAGCGCATCTAAGATAGAGCTTTTTCCGCATCCATTTCCGCCCAGATAAGCTGAAAAACCTGCACCAGTACTGACGGGTATAAAATTAATTGCTCGATAAACTTTATAGTGTCTTAAAAAAAGGCCAACGATCATTTCAAATCCTTGCGAAATCAACTTTACAATAATACGCGAAAAAAAGTTAAATTTCCCTAGGTTATTAGTCATGCATACAAAATTATGCTTAATGGGTAATAACGTTGGGCATCTTGGTTTTATCGCCGCATATAATCAGGGCAGTAATACGCAGTCTGCGGGGCTACCGCAAAAAAAAACGGCCGGATCGCTCCGGCCGTTTTTTTACGTGTTGCCAGCCGGCTTACGCCAGCTTGCCGTGGCACGCCTTGAACTTCTTGCCGCTGCCGCATGGGCATGGATCGTTGCGCCCGACCTTGATGCCGAGGTAGGTGCTGTGGTCTTCCGGCGAGACCGGATCGCCGCCAGAGTTCGGGGTCGGGTTCGGGTTGAGCAGCTCTTCCGGCGCGGCCGACGGATTGAAGTCGGCGTGCTGGTAGTTGACGTTTTCGAGCTGCGCGACCTGGGCCGCCATTGCCGCCTCGGCCGCGTCGACTTCTTCGCGGCTCTGGATGCGCACGGTCATCACGGTGCGAATGACTTCGTTCTTGATCTGGTCCAGCATGCCGCCGAACAGCTCGAACGCTTCGCGCTTGTATTCCTGCTTCGGGTTCTTCTGGGCGTAGCCGCGCAGGTGGATGCCCTGGCGCAGATGGTCCAGCGCCGCCAGGTGCTCGCGCCAGTGGGTGTCGACGCTTTGCAGCATCACGTTGCGTTCGAAGCCGCCGAACGATTCACGGCCCACCACGGCCACCTTGTCGTTGTACGAGGTGTCGGCTGCGCCCAGCACGCGCTCGAGGATGTCGTCGTCGTTCAGGTTCGGCTCATCCTGCAGCATCTGCTGCAGCGGCACCATCAGGCTCCATTCGCCGGCCAGGGTGGTTTCCAGGCCCTTGATGTCCCACTGTTCTTCGACCGATTCGGCCGGCACGTAGCCGCGCACCACGTCGCTGAACACGCCCGCGCGCAGGCTGGTGATCATCTCGCTGATGTCGGTCGACTCGAGCAGTTCGTTACGCTGGGTGTAGATCACCTTGCGCTGGTCGTTGGCGACGTCGTCGTATTCGAGCAGCTGCTTGCGGATGTCGAAGTTGCGCGCCTCGACCTTGCGCTGGGCCGATTCGATCGAACGGGTGACGATGCCCGCTTCGATCGGTTCGCCTTCCGGCATTTTCAGGCGGTCCATCACGGCGCGCACGCGGTCGCCCGCGAAGATGCGCAGCAGCGCGTCGTCCAGGCACAGGTAGAAGCGCGAGGAACCC
>Ga0265797_10001762_pt1 | contig 37599 bp, 36 predicted proteins | sample P2T30metagenome_FD_192433 | JGI IMG/M metagenome (GOLD analysis project Ga0265797, IMG submission 192433) | Plant litter microbial communities from East Loma Ridge, Irvine, California - P2 T30 | ecosystem: Environmental > Terrestrial > Plant litter > Unclassified | place: USA: California...
CCGGCCGTTCCCCAGCCTGCAGACGGAAGGGGCGCCGGAGGTGGACTATCTGCTGGGGCTGGGGGAGATCGGCGAGCGGCGCATGATCGTCGTCGATATCGACAAGCTGATGGCGATCCGCAAGGTGAACCTGACGGCGCGGCACGCCGCCTGAGTTGCCGGGGTGTTCGATCTGACGTAAAAGCACAACGCATCCAGCCAGCGCGACGAGCAATCAACGTCGGGAACAGGCACCTCGCGGGCCCGTCGGCCCGAGAGGAGCCAGTCCCCAGCGCGCATCAGCCGGCGAGTGCTTCGAGCCTGTGCGCGCCACGCCGCGTGAGTTGTTGCGACGTTCGAGCCGCCGGGGACTGGCTCCGATCGGCGGGCGAAGGCCCGGCGGTCGGTGCCTGTCCCCGACGTAAAAGCACGAAGTATCCAGCCAGCCCGATACGCTGCGAAAATCAACGTCGGGAGCTGGCTCCTCAGGGCCCTTCGGCTCAAGAGAAGGCAGTCCCGACCTACATCAACCAGCCAGCGCCTCCAACTGCTCCTGCAACCCCAGCCACTCGCCTTCCAGCTGTTCCAGGTCTTTCGTGTAGAAAGCCTGGTCGGCCAGCAGCGTTTTCAGTTTCGCCTTGTTGGCCGCGTCGTAGATCGTCGGCTCCAGCAACTGCGCGTCGACTTCCGCCTTCTGCGCATTGCGCTTGGCGATCTGCTCTTCCAGCTTTTTGATCTTGTTCTCGATCGGCTTACGCTGGGCCGACAGGCGCTGGCGCTGTTCCGCCTCTTGCCGCTTGTCGCGCTTCTCGACGTTCGGCGCGGCCGGCGGGGCGATCGGCGAGGCGGTCGGATAGGCCGTCTTGTTTTCCTTGCCGGCGGCCGGCAGCACGTCCGTTCCCTTGCCCAGCTTGGTCTTGAACAGCCAGTCCTTGTAGTCGTCCAGGTCGCCGTCGAACGGCTGCAGCTTGCCGTCTGCAACGATGATGAACTGGTCCGTCGTGGCGCGCAGCAGGTGGCGATCGTGCGAGACGACGACCAGCGTGCCTTCGAACTGCGCCAGCGCTTCCGTCAGCGCTTCGCGCGTTTCCAGGTCCAGGTGGTTGGTCGGTTCATCGAGCAGCAGCAGGTTCGGGCGCTGCCAGACGATCAGCGCCAGTGCCAGACGCGCCTTCTCGCCGCCGGAGAATGGGGCGATGGGGCTCGTCACCATGGTGCCGGGGAAGTTGAAGCCGCCCAGGAAGTTGCGCAGCTCCTGCTCGCGCACCGTCGGCGCGATCTTCGCCAGGTGCCACAGCGGCGATTCGTCGTGGCGCAGCATCTCCACCTGGTGCTGGGCGAAGTAGCCGATGATCAGGCCCTTGCCGGTGGTGGCGGTGCCTTCGAGCGGCGTCAGGTCGCCCGCGATCGTCTTGATCAGGGTCGATTTACCGGCGCCGTTCACGCCCAGCAGGCCGATACGCTGGCCCGTCTGCAGGCTGAAATTCACGCCGTTGACGATCTTCTTCTCGCGGATCTCGTACGTGACCGGGTCCTCGCTGCGGTAGCCACAGTCGACGTCCTCCATCACCAGCAGCGGATTCGGTGCGCTGACCGGCTCGCGGAACTCGAACGAGAATTCGGCGGCGGCGCGCAGCGGCGCCAGTTCTTCCATCTTCGCCAGCGCCTTCATGCGGCTCTGCGCCTGCTTGGCTTTCGAGGCCTTGGCCTTGAAGCGGTCGATGAACGACTCCAGGTGCGCCTTCTTGCGCGCCTGCTTTTCCGCCGCGCCGGCGGCCAGGATCATCTGCGCCGCGCGCTGGCGCTCGAAGCTGGAGTAATTGCCCGAGTAGCGTTTCAGCTTGCGATCGTCGATATGGACGATCACGTTGACGATTTCGTCGAGGAAGTCGCGATCGTGAGAAATGATGATCAGCGTGCCGGCATAGCGTTTCAGCCAGTCTTCCAGCCAGATGATCGCGTCCAGGTCCAGGTGGTTGGTCGGTTCATCAAGCAGCAGCAGGTCGGAAGGGCACATCAGCGCCTGCGCCAGGTTCAGACGCATGCGCCAGCCGCCGGAGAAGCTGGCCACGGGCTGCTGCATCTGGTCCAGCGAGAAGCCCAGGCCCAGCAGCAGCTGTTCGCCGCGCGACTGCACCGTGTACGCGTCCGCGTCCGCCAGTGCGCTGTACACCTCGCCGATGGCGATGCCGTTGTCCATCGAGTTCTGTTCCGACTCCGGCAGCGCTTCCAGGCGCGCCAGTTCCGCTTCGAGCTTACGCAGGTTGACGTCGCCGTCGATCGCGTAGTCCAGCGCGGCCCGCTCCAGCGGCGGCGTTTCCTGCGCCACGTAGGCCATGCGCCACTTGGCGGGGAAGTCGATGTCGCCCTGGTCCGGGTGCAGCTCGTTGCGCAGCATGCCGAACAGGCTGGATTTGCCGGCGCCGTTGGCGCCGATCAGGCCGATCTTGTCGCCGGGATTCAGCGTCAGGTCGACGTTTTCCAGCAGCGGCTTAATACCGCGCATCAGGCTGACTTGGTTGAAACGTATCATCTTAAATCTTCAGTTGGTCGGCGGTAAGCAGGAACACCATGTCATCCCCCTGGCTGGTCGTCAGCCACGTCAGGCCCAGATGGCCGAAGGCCGCTTCGGCAAAGGCTTTCTCGTTGCCGATCTCCACGATCAGCAGGCCGTCGTCGGTCAGGCGCTCGGCGGCACCGGCGACGATCTTGCGCACCAGGTCCATGCCGTCGCTGCCGCCGTCCAGCGCGATCTGCGGTTCGTGCAGGTACTCTTTCGGCAGCTGCGCCATCGAGCCGGAATTCACGTACGGCGGGTTGGTGACGATCAGGTCGTACTTCTTGTTCGGCACCTGCGCGTACAGGTCCGACTGGATCAGGTTCACCCGGCCATTCAGCTTGTATGTATCGACGTTGCGCTGCGCGACAGCCAGCGCGTCCGGCGAGATGTCCACCGCGTCCACCTGCGCGTCCGGGAACGCGTCGGCCATCATGATCGCCAGGCAGCCGGAGCCCGTGCACAGTTCCAGCACGTTCTCGATGCCTTCCGGGTTGTTGACCCACGGCGCGAAGTACTCGGGAATCAGTTCGGCGATGTACGAGCGGGGCACGATGGTGCGCTCGTCGACATAGAAGCTGTACGTGCCCAGCCACGCTTCGTTGGTGATGTAGGCGGCCGGGATGCGGTCGGTGGCGCGGCGCTCGATCACGGCCAGCACGCGCTGCACTTCGTCCGGCAGCAGGCGCGCGTCCAGGAACGGCTCCAGCTTGTCCAGCGGGAGCTTCAGCGTATGCAGCAGCAGGTAGGCCGCTTCGTCGAACGCCTCGGCGCTGCCGTGGCCGAAGAACAGTTTTTCGGTATTGAAGCGCGTGGTCGCGTAACGCAGCAGGTCGCGCGGCGTGGTGAAAATGGAAGTGTCCATGGTGGTCTCGGTAATGGGTCGCGTCAGGCCAGCAGGTTTTCCAGCGTGCGGCGGTAGATGTTCTTCAGCGGATCGATGTAGCGCACTTCGATGTGCTCGTCGATCTTGTGGATGCTGGCGTTCGGAGGGCCGAATTCTATCACCTGGGGGCAGATCTGCGCGATAAAGCGGCCGTCGGAAGTACCGCCCGTCGTCGACAGTTCCGTCTCCACGCCCGTCTCCGCCTTGATCGCTTCGCAGATGGCCGTGGACAGCGTGCCGCGCGGCGTCAGGAAGGGCTGGCCGGACAGCGTCCATTTCAGGTCGTACGACAATCCGTGCCGGTCCAGGATCGCATGCACGCGCTGTTGCAGGCTGTCGGCCGTGCTGGCGGTGGAGAAGCGGAAGTTGAAGTCGATGACCATCTCGCCCGGAATGACGTTGTTGGCGCCCGTGCCGGCCTTCACGTTCGACATCTGCCACGACGTGGGCAGGTAGTACTCGTTGCCTTCGTCCCAGACCTCGGCCACCAGGTCGGCCAGCGCCGGCGCGGCCAGGTGGATCGGGTTCTTCGCCAGCTGCGGATAGGCGATGTGGCCCTGTATGCCCTTGATCGTCAGGCAGCCGGACAGCGAGCCGCGGCGGCCGTTCTTGATCATGTCGCCCAGCGTCTTGTCGGACGTCGGCTCGCCGACGATGCAGTAGTCGATCGCCTCGCCGCGCGCTTTGAGCTTGTCGCAGACGACAACGGTACCGTCGATGGCCGGGCCTTCCTCGTCGCTGGTGATCAGGAACGCGATCGAGCCCTTGTGGTCGGGATGGGCGGCGACGAATTCCTCGCACGCGACGACAAACGCGGCGATGGAGGTCTTCATGTCGGCGGCGCCGCGGCCATACAGCTTGCCGTCGCGGATCGTCGGGAAGAACGGCTCGGAGGCCCACTGTTCGACGGGGCCGGTCGGCACCACGTCCGTATGGCCGGCAAACACCAGCACGGGCTGCTCGGTGCCGCGGCGGGCCCACAGGTTCGTCACGTCGCCGGACTGGATGGTTTCGCATTTGAAGCCCAGCGGCTCGAGCGCGTGGATCAGCTGCTGCTGGCAGCCTTTGTCCTCGGGGGTGATGGAGGAGCGGCCGATCAGTTTTTCGGTCAGCGCAAGGGTACGGGAAGCGGTCATGGTGTCAGGTATTGAAGATGTGTGCGTACTGGTCCGGCTTGAAGCCGACATGGCAGGTGTCCGGCATTTGCAGCACGGGGCGCTTGATCACGGACGGAAACTCCAGCATCAGCGCGGTCGCGCTGGCGGCGTCCAGCACGGCGGCCTTGCGCTCGTCCGGCAGCCCGCGCCACGTCGTGCCTTTCTTGTTGACGAGGACTTCCCAGTCCAGGTGGCGCAGCCAGTGTGCGACCGTGTCGGCTGCCAGGCCCTGCTTCTTGAAATCGTGGAAGGTGAAGTCGTGCTGCTGGTCCGCCAGCCAGACGCGGGCTTTTTTGACCGTGTCGCAGTTGGGGATGCCGTAAAGAGTGATCATGGAATGTCGAAGTGTGTCGTGCACAGGCCGCGCTGGCGGCCTGCGGATGAAATGGAGTGCGACATTATATCGTGCACGCGTGGGTCACCCGCGCCGCTCACTATCGTCTTGCCAGCCATGGTGACGCATTCTTGCTTACGGCAGCTCGACCCGGCGCGCCGGACCTGGCCCGCTACCCAGCCGGTAGTGGAATACCGACCGCTCGCCACCCGCCGGGGCGGTCAGCGCGTGGCCCAGCTGGCGCAACATCTCGCGATCGTTCATGGCTTGCACAGGAGTCGGGGAAGGACGATGATGGCAGCACCGCCATCGTTTGCCCGCCCGCCATGACCACCCTGACGACCATGACGACCCTGACGACACGTGCCGCACAACCCGAGGACGACGCCTTCCTGCGCCGCCTGTACGCATCCACGCGCGACGACCTGCGGGTGCTGGTGGCACTCGACCCGGCGGCGGTCGATACCCTCATCGGCATGCAGGCGCAGGCGCAGGCGGCGGGCTACCGGACCACATATCCGCGGGCGCAGTACCTCGTGGTGGAGCGGGACGGCGTGCCGATTGGACGCCTGGTCCTCGCCGATGACCCCACCGGCACGCGTCTGGTCGATATCTCGCTGCTGCCCGAAGCGCAAGGCCAGGGTTCCGGCACGACGCTGCTGCGCCGACTGCAGGCGGCGGCCGCGCAGCGCAATGTGGTGCTGGCGTTGTCCGTGTTGCGCACCAATCCACGTGCGCGCCGGCTGTACGTCGCGTGCGGCTTCGTCGTGGTGGCGGAGGATGCCGTGCGCACCGAGATGGTCTGGCGCGCTTAGGAGTCCAGCGTAAATTCGCTGAACGAGGCGCCCGGCATGGTGTCGATGGCCGGCGGTGCCTGCTCCGCGGGCGTCTGCCGCGCCTGGCGCGAGTCGGGGCCGTTGTTGAGCAGCCAGAGCAGGTTGGTGGCGGAATCGGCATTGGCCAGCGCTTCTTCCTGGGTGATGCGGCCTTCCTGCACCAGCCGGTACAGCGCCTGCTCGAACGACTGCGAGCCCGGCGACAAGCTGTTTTCCAGCGCTTCACGGATCTGGCCGATCTCGCCTTTCTCGATCAGTTCCGAAACGAGGCGCGTATTGACCATCACTTCGACGGCCGGCGTGCGCGTGCCGCCGCCGCTCGAGCGGATCAGCCGCTGCGAAACGATCGCCTTGATCGTGGACGCCAGGTCCTGCAGCAGGGCGGGGCGGTTCTCGATGGGGTAGAAGCTGATTATGCGGTTCAGGGCGTTGTAGCTGTTGTTGGCATGCAGTGTCGCCAGCACGAGGTGGCCGGACTGGGCGTACGCCAGTGCCGCCGCCATCGTCTCGCGGTCGCGGATCTCGCCGATCAGGATGCAGTCCGGCGCCTGGCGCAGCGAGTTGCGCAGGGCCGTGGCGAAATCCTTGGCGTCGCTGCCGATCTCGCGCTGGTTGACGATCGACTTGCGGTTCCGGAACAGGTATTCGATCGGGTCTTCCAGCGTCAGGATATGGCCCGAACGCAGCTCGTTGCGGTGATCCAGCATCGACGCGATCGACGTCGACTTGCCGGAGCCGGTGGCGCCCACGAGCAGCAGCAGGCCGCGCTTTTCCATGATCAGTTCCGCCAGCACGGGCGGCAGTCCCAGCTCGTTCAACGGCGGGATGTCGGCGGGCACGAAGCGGAACACGGCGGAGATGCTGCCGCGCTGGCGGAAGGCCGACAGGCGGAAGCGCCCCAGGTTGGGCACGGAAATGCCCATGTTCAGCTCATTCGTGCTTTCCAGCTCCGCCATCTGCGCCGGTGAGCAGATCTCGGCCAGCAGCGCGGCGATGTTTTCCGGCTCCAGCTTCTGCCCGTTGATGGGGATCAGGTTGCCGTTGATCTTGATGTGGACGGGGGAATTGGCCGCGAAGAACATGTCCGACGCGTTTTTTTCCTTCATCAGGTGGAAGAGGCGGTCGATCATTGGTCTTGTTTCCGTGCCGGGTGAAAGTCGGGGACAGTCCCGAAGGGACAGTCCCCAATGCATCTAGGGTCTGTGACGCTTATACGCCGCGGAGAAGTTCGTTGATGCCGGTCTTGGCGCGCGTTTGCGCGTCGACGCGCTTGACGATGACGGCGCAGTACAGGCTGTACTTGCCGTCGTCCGACGGCAGCGAGCCGGAGACGACGACGGAGCCGGACGGCACGCGGCCGTACGTCACTTCGCCAGTGCTGCGGTCGTAGATCTTGGTCGACTGGCCGATGTAGACGCCCATCGAGATGACGGAGTTCTCTTCGACGATGACGCCTTCGACGATCTCGGAGCGGGCGCCGATGAAGCAGTTGTCCTCGATGATCGTCGGGTTGGCCTGCATCGGTTCCAGCACGCCGCCGATGCCCACGCCGCCGGACAGGTGGACGTTCTTGCCGATCTGCGCGCACGAACCGACGGTCGCCCACGTATCGACCATCGCGCCTTCATCGACATAGGCACCGATGTTGACGTACGACGGCATCAGCACGACGTTCTTGCCGATGAACGAGCCGCGGCGGGCCACGGCCGGCGGCACGACGCGGAAGCCGCCCTTGGCGAAGTCCTCGGCCGTGTAGTCGGCGAACTTGGTCGGTACCTTGTCGTAGAACTGCATGGTGCCGTCGGACGGCAGCACGACGTTGTTCTCCAGGCGGAACGACAGCAGCACGGCCTTCTTGACCCACTGGTTGACGACCCACGTGCCGGTGTCCTTCTGTGCCACGCGCAGCGTGCCGTTGTCCAGGCCAGCCAGCACGTGCGAGACGGCGTCACGCAGTTCGGCGCTGCCGTTCGATGGATTGATCTCGGCGCGGTTGTCCCAGGCCTGTTCGATGATTTGCTGCAGTTGTTGAGTCATGATTGTGCTTTGCTATGGGTCAGGGTGTTGCAGAATTGGACAATGCGCTGCGCGGCCTCCAGGCCTTCGGCCGTTTCGGCCACGAGCGCCATGCGGATGCGGTTGCGGCCAGGGTTGCTGCCGTGCGCGTCGCGCGCCAGGTAGCTGCCCGGCAGGACCGTGACATTGTATTGCTCGTACAGGCGGCGGGCAAACTCCTCGTCCGTCAGCCCGGTGCGGCTCACGTCGGCCCACAGGTAGAAGCCGGCGTCCGGCAGCGCCACGTCCAGCACCGTCTGCAACAGCGGCGTGATGACGGTGAACTTGGCGCGGTACTGCGTGCGGTTGTCGAGAACGTGGGACTCGTCGTTCCACGCGGCGATCGATGCCGCTTGCACGGCGGGGCTCATGGCGCCGCCGTGGTAGGTCCGGTACAGCAGGAATTTCTTCAGTACTTCGGCGTCGCCGGCCACGAAGCCCGAGCGCATGCCGGGCACGTTGGAGCGCTTGGACAGGCTGGAAAACACGACCAGGCGTGCGTACGGCCGCTCCACCGTCGACAGGCCCAGCGTGTGCGCCGCCTGCAGCGCGCCCAGCGGCGGCTCGTCGCCGTGATAGATCTCGGAGTAGCACTCGTCGGAGGCGATGATGAAGTCGTAGCGCTCGGACAGCGCGAACAGGTGCTCCCAGTCCGTCAGCGACAACACGGCGCCGGTCGGGTTGCCCGGCGTGCAGATGTAGAGCAGCTGAACGCGTTTCCACACCTCGTCCGGCACCGTATCGTAGTCGGGCGCGAAGTTGCGCGCCGGGTCGGAGTTGACGAAGTACGGCTCGGCGCCGGCCAGGTAGGCCGCGCCTTCGTAGATCTGGTAGAACGGATTCGGGCAGACCACCAGCGGCGTCTCGGCCGCCGTGGGATCGATCACCGCCTGCGCGAACGCGAACAGCGCCTCGCGCGAACCGTTCACGGGCAGCACCTGCGTGGCCGGGTCCAGCGCCGGCAGGTCGTAGCGACGCTCCAGCCATGCCGCGATCGTGCCGCGCAGCGCTTCGGAACCCGTGGTGCTTGGATAGTTGGCCAGGCCGCCCAGGTTGTCGGCGAGGGCCTGGCGGATGAACGGCGGCGTCGGATGTTTCGGTTCGCCGATGCCCAGGCTGATGGGCCGCAGGGCAGGATTGGGCGTCACGCCGGCGAACAGCTGGCGCAGTTTTTCAAACGGGTACGGTTGCAGCTTGTCGAGAAGTGGATTCACGGTCGGTCGGGCGGTGGCACGGTTGCGGGGCCGTCAATTATAGCGTGGCTTCGCGCGCGGCATCGGCGGCTCCCGCCATGCTACCTGACCCGTACCGTGCGCACCTGCCGGTCCAGCTCCAGGAACGACGGCCGCTCCGTGTGCGAGATGACCTTGCGGCCGAATTCGACCGCCAGCGCCGGCGCGTAACCGTTCAGGCTCGCCAGCAGCGTGACCTTGACGCACTGGATCATCTTCGCGCTTTCGGCGTGCTTGCGCCGCAGCAGCGCGGCCACCGGGCCGACGAAGCCGTACGACAGCAGGATGCCGACGAACGTGCCGACCAGCGCGCCGGCGATCAGGATCCCCAGCTCGGACGGCGGCAGCCCGACGGACGCCATCGTGTGCACCACGCCGATGACGGCGGCGACGATGCCGAAGGCGGGCATCGCCTCGGCCAGCTGCTGGATCGAGTGGACGGGCGCCTCGCCGTCCTCGTGGTGCGTCTCGATCTCGTTGTCCATCAGGTTCTCGATCTGGAACGCGTCCATGTTCCCCGAGATCATCAGGCGCAGGTAGTCGGTGATGAACTCCAGGATGCGGCCTTCCTCGACGATGGCCGGATAGCGCGTGAACAGCGGGCTTTCGTGCGGTGCGTCGATATCGGCTTCCGCCGCCATCATGCCTTCCTTGCGCACCTTGGTCAGCAGTTCGAACAGCAGCGCCATCAGCTCCAGGTACAGCGCCTTGGTGTAGCGCGGCGGCTGGAACAGCGTCGGCAGCGCGGCAACGGTGGCGCGGATCGAGCGGGCGTCGTTGGCGATGACGAACGCGCCCACCGCCGCGCCGACGATGATCAGGAGTTCCGTCGGCTGGAACAGGGCCGCCAGGTGCCCTCCCTGCAGCGCGAAGCCGCCCAGGACGGAAGCCAGTACCACGATACAACCTGCAATGACCAGCACAGGAATTCCTCAAATTGAATGCAATCTGGCAATTTTATCGTGATTTTTCTTGCATTTATGCATCATGGATCAATTGGCGGGGATTTTCTTCGGGCTTTGATGTGTAAATACGTCGTTGTATGGCGGCTGGTGAACAGGCTCCGGCGTGGTCGTCGAGGCTGACGAAACTCCGGTGCGCCGCTGTGCAGGACGCGCTTATGGCGGTTGCAAAACGTCGGGGACAGGCACCTCGCGGGCCCTTCGGCCCGAGAGGTGCCTGTCCCCAGCGGTTCACCAGTCATCGGCTGCGGCGTACCGGGGTGCTCATCAGTCCGCGGCGGGAGCGTACGGGGGACAGGCACCTGTTTCAGGGCGAACGCCCTGCAACAGGTGCCTGTCCCCGGCGTGCTGCGTGATGCGGCGGCGCCAACGGCGCACCGGTCCCCACGACGTGCTGCACAACCCGTCGACACCCGCGGCTTACCAGTCCCCGCGACCGCAGTTCAGCTCCCGAGATCATCCAGCAGCGCCCGCATGCGCCGCCAGTGCGACCCTTGCCAGAACACGCCCCGGCAGCGGTCGCACGTCAGGAACTCTGAATGCGTGGCGCGCACCGACGGCGGCAACGCTTCCTCGACCTCCGCTTTCGGCACCGCTCGCAGCGGCACGTTGCAGGCCAGGCACAGCGAAAACGGCCGCATCGTCGCGGCAAGGCCGTAGCGGGCAAACACCTCGCGCAATTGGTGCGCCGGCTTCAACGCCCGGACGTAGGCGCCGCGCAGCACGCCGCGCCGCTTCAGCAGTTCGCGGTCGCGTGTCAGGGCGATGCGGCCCGCCTCCTCGGCGTTCGCCTCGACTTCGGCGTCGTCGATCGCGTTGTCGTACAGCGTATCGAAACCGGCCATGCGCAGCAGCCGCGCCAGGCCGCCCAGATGCGCGTCGGCGACGAAGCGGGCTTCCGCGCGCGACAGCACAACGGGAGCCACCGCCGGCACGTGCACCTCGTCGCCATCTTCCAGCAGCAGTTCCAGCGCTGCCGGCGCGCCGTTGACGGTGATGTCGCCCGCTTCCGTGTGCGGCACCCCCAGCGCCTCGATCATGTGCTTGACGGTGCTGGCACGGGCGCAAGGCACCGTGAAGGCAATGCCGCGGCGTTCGCGCGGCAGAAAGGGATCGAGCGCGACGTCGAATTGGAAAGTGGCGGTGACCATCGCCGCAGTATGGCAGCGGCGCGGCGGCGCGGCTATACTCCCGTTCCATTTTCATTGGCCGCATCCCATGCTTACTCTCGCCCAGCTCACCGGCTTTCTGCTTGCCGCTCTCCTGATCACCGCGTCGCCCGGCCCGGACAACCTGATGGTGCTCGGCATGGGCATGTCGCGCGGACGCCGCCAGGGCATCGCGTTCGGCCTGGGCTGCGCCTTCGGATGCCTCAGTCACACGCTGCTGTCCGTCGTCGGCGTCAGCGCGCTGGTGGCTGCGTCGCCCGTCGCGTTCACGGTGCTGAAAGTGGGCGGCGGCCTGTATCTCGTCTGGCTCGGCTTCAATGCGCTGCGCAGTGCCGGCGCCGTTCGGATCGGCGATGCGGGCGAGGCCGACCAATCGCTGGCACGGCTGTTCCTGAAGGGCTGCTTCGCCAACGCCGTCAACCCGAAGGTCATCCTGTTCTTCCTGTCGTTCCTGCCGCAGTTCGTCGTCGCCGCCAATGGTCACGCGGCACTGCAGCTGGCGCAGCTGGGCGTGCTCTTCACGCTGCAGGCGGCGCTGCTGTTTGGATTGCTCGGCTATTTTTCCGGCGCCATCGGTCAGTGGCTGGGCCGCCATCCGGGGGCGGGTCCGGTGCTGGACCGTGTGGCCGGTGTCGTGTTTATCGGGCTGGGGTTGCGGCTGATCTGGGCGCGTTGAGTTTATCGTAGCGACAGCGACGGGGTCAGGTCCGACATTCGGACATCGTCAGGTGCGTTTGTCCGAATGTCGGACCTGACCCCAGCCGCTACGCCGGCGCCAGCGGGCAATCGGCCGGCAGGTCCGTCAGCCGCCGGGCCAGTTCGCCGCGCAGCGCGGCAAGGCCGTCGATGCGGCGGTCGATTTCGGCCAGCTTGGCCGCCAGGGCGGCGCGCAGCAGCGGCGCGGACTGTTCCTGCGCTGCTGTCAGCAACGGCAGCTCCGCCTCGATCTCGGCCAGCGTGAAGCCAAGCGATTGCGCGGTGCGGATGTAGCGCAGCCAGTCGATGGCTTCGGGCGGGTAGGCGCGGTAGCCATTGCTGTCGCGCCGTGCCCGCAGCAGCCCGCGCTTTTCATAGAACCGCAGCGTGTCGCGGCTGATGCCGGTCGCCGTGGCGATTTCGCCAATCCGCATGAATCTTCCCCCGATGCTTGACCCTGGAGTGTACTCCAGCCTTTAGCATGGTCCCATCACATCACGGGAGCCCCCATGCTCGACATCGCAACCATGCGCCGCATCGTGCGCGCCAGCGCCATCTACGATCTTGTCGTGATCGCGCCGTTCCTCACGCCGTGGACATTCGCGTTCGCGCACGGCCAGCTGCAGGCGCAGAACGCCATGCTGGGCGGCGCGCCGCTGCCGCCGTTCGCGCCGCTGCACATCCTGTTCGTCTGCGCGCTGGCTAGCCTGGTGACAATCTGGTCGGTGCTGCGTATCGCCGATCCGCAGATTCGTTTCGGCCGCTACGACGGCACCGGCCGCGTCCTGTTCGCGGTATGGATGGCGTGGGCGCTGGCCACGTCGGAAACGCCGATCCTGTGGCTGTTTATCGTGCCCGAGGCGTTGTGGGCGATCGCGCAGTGGCTTCCGCTGCGCCGCGGCTGAGCCGTGCGGAAATCCACCGGCGGGTGGATCCCGCCGCTCACAATGCGCGGATCAGCGTTTCCAGCACGGCCATGACATGCCGCACGCCGGGATCGCGGTCGCGCCGCGCGTGCCACGTCATCGACAGGTCGAACCCGGCCACGGGCAGCGGCGGGTCGAATGCGACGAGCCCGCGCGCCGCCGGGTCGCGCAGGCAGCGGCCGGGCAGCAGCGCGACCAGGTCCGTTGCCAGCAGCAGCGGCGCGACCATCGAGAACGCGGGCAGCACGATGCCGACCGTGCGCGCGCGGCCGTGCGTTGCCAGCACGCGATCCAGTGCGCTGTCCGACTGGCCCCGGCTCGACACCAGCACGTGCGGCCACGCCAGCCAGTTCTCCACGTCGAAACGCCGCGTGGCCGGATGCCCGGCGCGCATGACCACCTTGTACTCTTCCCGCAGCACGACGGTGCTGCGCAGCTCCGTACCCGTGGCGCCTGCCACACAGACGGCGACGTCCGCCGCGCCGCTCTCCAAGGCCGCCATCGCCTCGTTTTCGCTGCGCCACGGCAGCAGGATCGTCTGGATGCCGGGGGCGCTGGCGTGCAGGCGCGCATACAGCTGCGCGGCGATCGCCGTCGCCGGCAGGTCCGCCATCACGATGCGCACTGTCTGCCGCAGCTGCGACAGGTCGGCCGGCGCCTGGCCAACGACGTCCGTCACCGCGGCCAGTGCCCGGCGCAGCGGCTCGCGCAAGGCTTGCGCTTTCGGCGTCAGCCGCATGCGCCCGCCAGGGGCCCGTTCCAGCAGCGCGTCGCCGAACACGTGGCGGCAGCGTTCCAGCGCGCTGGACGTGGCGGGCTGCGACAGTGCCAGCCGCGCTGCGGCACGCGTCACGTGGGCCTCGTCGAGCAGGGCGTCGAGGATCACCAGCAGGTTCAGGTCGAGTGAACGTAAATTCATGCGGTGAATTATAGGGTATTCAAATTATCCGTTGGACCAATGAGCTGCCGGGCGGGAGAATGACTCATCGCCACCTCAAAGGAGTCACCATGAAGACGCTGATCCTGTCCTGCCATCCCGATCCCTCCCGCTCGCGCGCCAACGAAGCATTGCTGGCCGCGGCGGTGCCCTGTGCCACCGTCGTGCGGCTGGCGCACGAGTATCCGGAAGGTGCCATCGACGCGGCACGCGAGTCGGCCCGCGTGCTGGCCCACGATGCCATCGTGCTGCAATTCCCGCTGCAGTGGTACGCGCCGCCGGCGCTGCTGAAGGACTGGCTGGACGCCGTGCTGACGCGCATGATCTACGTCCATGCGGATACGGAAGGGCGCCTGCTGGCCGGCCGCAAGCTGCTGGTCGCGGTGACCGTCGGCGCGCCCGAGGATGCCTACGGCCCCGCGGGCCGCAACGGGTTCACGCTGGCGCAGCTGCTGCGGCCATTGCAGGCGACGGCGCTGCGCTGCGACCTGCGGTGGCAGCCGCCGTTCGTCGCCTACGACATGCGCGAGCCAGCGCCCGCGGCGCTCGCGGCGGCGGGCGAACGCTATGCCGGGGTGCTGGCCGCGCTGACAGGGCCGGATGCGCTGGCGGCGTGAAGGTGTGCCGTGCATGCGCGACGGCTGAGCCCTCCGGTGCTATGCTGGAGGGCCACGACAGTCACCGGAGAAGTGCATCATGCAAGCGCAACCCCTGATCGCCGTCAGCGACGTCGAAGCCTCGAGCCGCTGGTACCAGAATGTCCTTGGCTGCAAGAGCGGCCATGGCGGCCCCGATTACGACCAGCTGATGTTCGAGGGTCACATGATCCTGCAGCTGCATCGCTGGGACGCCCATCACCATCCCCATATCGGCAAGCCCGACGTCGCCATCGGCAACGGCGCGCTGCTGTGGTTCTGGACCGACGAATTCGACGATGCCGTGGACCGCATCACCGCGGCGAACGCCACCGTGCTGGAGGAGCCGCATGAGAACCGCAACGCGCAGCACCGCGAGATCTGGCTGCGCGATCCGGAAGGCTATGTCGTCGTCATCGCCGGCCCGTACGGCGACGTTGGGATGTAGTTACGCCGGCGTTGCCAGCCCCTTGATGACGGCGGGGCGTTCGACGAAGCGCGCCAGCACGCGCGCCACGTTCGGGTAGGCGCCGAAGCCGACCAGGTCCGCAGCCTCGTAGAAGCCGACGAGGTTGCGCACCCACGGCAACGTGGCGATGTCGGCAATCGTGTACTCGTCACCCATGATCCACTCGCGGCCGGCCAGCCGTCCTTCCAGCACGCCGAGCAGGCGTTTGGCCTCGTTCACGTAGCGATTCAGCGGGCGCTTGTCCTCGTACTCCTTGCCGGCGAAGCGGTGGAAGAAGCCGACCTGGCCGAACATCGGCCCCACGCCGGCCATCTGGAACATCAGCCATTGAATGGTTTCCCAGCGCTGCGCCGGTGCGGCGGGCAGGAACCTGCCCGTCTTTTCCGCCAGGTACAGCAGGATGGCGCCGGATTCGAACAGCGCCAGCGGCTCGCCGCCCGGCCCCTGCGGGTCGATGATCGCGGGGATCTTGTTGTTCGGATTGAGCGACAGGAAGGCCGGCGACGTGACGCCGTCGCTGTCGAGGGTGATGCGGTGCGCGTCGTACGGCAGCCCCGTCTCTTCCAGCATGATCGACACCTTCACGCCGTTCGGCGTGGCAAGCGAGTACAGTTGCAGGCGGTCGGGATGGACGGGCGGCCACTTGGCGGTAATGGGAAAGTCGAGCAGGTTCGGCATGACAGGGTCCGGTCGGTTGTTGGCAGGACCTTTATTGTGACCGCTTTTGCGCGTGCCCGCAGGGCGCGGCCAGGGCTCGATGCGTCCGGTGATTTATACTGCGGGCTTCAACCTCGAATCGACTGCCATGCCATTTACCACGCTGGGCCTCGCGCCCGCCATCCTCGACGCCGTTGCCGCCATCGGCTACCAGACCCCGACGCCCATCCAGGCCGCCGCCGTACCCGCCGCGCTGGCGGGCAAGGACGTGCTGGGCGCCGCGCAGACCGGCTCCGGCAAGACGGCGGCGTTCGCGCTGCCCATGCTGCAGGCGCTGCTGGCGCGCCAGGGCACGCGGCGCGGCCTGCATGGCCTCGTGCTCGTGCCCACGCGCGAGCTGGCGGCGCAGGTGGGGGAGGCGATCCGCGCGCTGGTGCAGCATCTGCCGTCCACCATCAAGGTCACCATCGCGTTCGGCGGCGTGTCGATCAACCCGCAGATGATGGCGCTGCGCGGCGGCACGGATATCGTCGTCGCCACGCCGGGCCGCCTGCTGGACCTGGTCGAACAAAATGCGCTGAAGCTGGATCAGACGGCCACGCTGGTACTGGACGAAGCGGACAAGCTGCTGGACATGGGTTTCGCCGACGAGATCGCGCGCATCCTGGCGCTGCTGCCGGCAGCACGCCAGAACCTGTTCTTCTCCGCCACGTTCCCGCCGGCCGTGCAGTCGCTGGCAGCAAGCCTGCTGCGTGACCCGGTCAGGGTCGAAGTGAAGGCCGATGGCGCCGATGCGCCGGACATCGCACAGCGCGCCATTGAAGTCGATCCGCTGCGCCGCCTGCAGCTGCTCAGGCACCTGATCAAGGAGCACAAATGGCGCCAGGTGCTGGTGTTCGTCGCGACGAAGTACGCGTCCGAGCACGTGGCCGACAAGCTGCGCCGCAACGGCATCGCCGCCGAAGCGTTTCACGGTGACTTCAGCCAGGGCGCCCGCACGGAAGTGCTGACGGACTTCCGCGCCGGCCGGCTGCACGTGCTGGTCGCCACCGACGTCGCCGCGCGCGGCATCGACATCGCGCAGCTGCCCGTCGTCGTCAATTTCGATCTGCCGCGCTCCCCGGCGGACTACACGCACCGCATCGGCCGCACGGGCCGTGCCGGCGCCAGCGGCACGGCCGTCAGCTTCGTCAGCGCGGACACCGAGCAGCACTTCCGGCTGATCGAGAAGCGCCAGGGCATCAAGGTGGCACGCGAGCAGGTGGCCGGGTTCGAGCCGGTCATCACTGCGCCGGCACCGGCGAGTGGCGTGACCGATACCGTCAACGGCGGGATCAAGGGCAAGCGCAAGAGCAAAAAGGACAAGTTGCGGGAGGCGGCGGCCGCCTCCGAATAAACGTCGGGGACAGGCACCTTTCTCGCAGCCTCCCGGCTGCGAGAAAGGTGCCTGTCCCCAGCACTTCAGGTGCCGCTGGCCAGCGCGATGCGGCGCCGCACCCTGGCGGCAGTCTCCGTATCGCCCGCCTGTTCGGCGCGCAGCGCCTGCACGTTCAGCCACGCCAGCAGCGGCCGGCGCCAGCCCTGATTCGACGCCGTCTCGACGGCCTGCGCCAGCAGTTCCGGGGTGGCGCGGTTGGCCTTGAACAGGGCACCGGCCGCGACGAGCTGCGACAGCGGGTCCGTCATCGTCCTGACCACCGCGGCGGCCGCGACGTCGGAACCGGCGGCCAGTACGGCGCGCTGCGGCTCGGGCAGCAGCGCGGCGTCCGCCGGCCGGCCGGCGAGGTACTCGGCGTAAGCGATGTCGGCCGGCGTCGCATCCGCACGCAGCGCGTCAAAACCGGCGCAGTCCTCGAACGCCAGTGCCGCCGTGCGCGCCGCGCAGCGGATCAATTCTGCCCGGATGACGAGGTCGATCTTGCCGGTCGATGCGATCTGGTCGCGCGCGCGGGCGAATTCGTTTTTCTCGATCGCTTCCTTGCCGGCCATGTACGCACTGGTGGCGCGCTCCAGCGAGCTTTGCGCGTTCATCTTCCAGTCCGGCGCGGGCGGCGTGCCGCCGCAGGCTGTCAGCAATAGAAAGGCGGCAAATGCATAAGTCCTCATGGCAGCTTGATCTCCGTCTCGCGTTTGAACGGCCACTTGCGATTGATCTCGTTGACCAGTTGCTCGATGCGGCGCAGGTTGCTGTCGATATCGGCGCGCAGCGCGCCCAGGTCTTCCGTTGCCACGCGGGCGTTCTTGCCGACGGCCTGCGCTTCCACCAGCACGGCATCCATCTTTTTCAGGCTGGCGCGGGCGTCCGACAACAGACCATTGAGCTGCACGATGGCGGCCTGCGCATCTGTGGCCACGCCGTCCTTGCCGAATACACGGCTGTCGGCATTGCCCACCAGCCGGTCGGCCTTGACGATCAGCGAATTCGCGTTGGCGAGCAGCTCGCGTGCCTTCGCGTCCTCGCCGGCGATTAGGCCCATCGCGCCGCCCGGACCGTTGAGTTTTTCCGTCACGCCCTGCACGTTGCGCAGGCTCGAACCCAGCGCGGATTCCTCGGCAGTCAATGCGCTGACATTGGCCAGCACGTCGCGCGCGGCGGCCAGCAGGCGCGGGATCTCGGCCGCCGCGTCGCCCACCAGCAGGCCCCGTTCGGCGCCTTCCGCCAGCGGCGGGTCCGTGGGGATGCCGGTGAAAGCGCGCAGCTTGGCGCCGCCCACAATGCCTTTTTCCAGCGTGAAGATGCTGGTGGTGCGCAGCCAGTGCGCGTCCTTCTTCGGCACGTCCACGAGCACGCGCGCCTTGCCGTCGGGGGAGAGCTCGATGCGCTGTACGCGGCCGATGGGGAAGCCGGCAAATGTGACGTCCATGCCGACGGTGACGCCTTCCGAGTCGTCCGCCGTCAGCACGAGGCGCTGCGTGGGTTCGAACGCGCCGCGGGCATACATCAGGTACAGGGCCGCGCCGGCGACCAGCGCGACCATCAGCACGAGCAGCAGGGCAGCCTTGAATTCGGCGTTGCGCACCGGTGCCGGTTCGACGGGAGAAGGAGGGGGAGGCAAAGGTTCGTTCATGGTTCGTTCAGTAGTAATTGCCCATCAGCGAGGCGACTTCGATCAGCAGGATGACGGAGAACATCCGCACCATGTCGGCCAGGCCGTGCGTGGCGCGAAAACGCAGCACGGACGGATTGGCGGCGGCATCGAAGTACGACGATGCCAGCGGAATCAGGCCGACGGCAAAGCTGAAGAACGCGATCTTCAGCACGAGGATCAGCGCGACGGACGGATTGAAGATCTGTCCCACCACGCGCGTGTAGCCCGGCAGCCCGTACGGCGTGAAGCCGTAGATGACGAGGTAAGTCAGCACCAGCGTCAGGATGCAGCTGACGGCGCCCAGCAGCCAGACGGCAAACATGCCGGCTGCGGCGCGCGGAAAGAACTCCGTGCGCAGCGCTTCGTTCGCGTCCACGCCGCCGGTCGAACCGGCAGGGGCGGCCGCGGCTGCGGCAAGCCGCTTCTGCGCAAACTCCACGCCGGCCGGCAAGGTGGTGCGCAACGCCACGAACAGCGCCACCGTCAGCGGAATCAGCTCCAGCACCAGCACCCGTACGACCATCTCCAGCGCGTAGCCGGACAGGCCATAGCTGAACGCCGTCACGACCACGATGCGGATGATGACAAGGCTGATCAGCGCCGACAGGATCGAGAACCACAGCAGGTTCGGCGCCGTGCTCAGGACGATCTGGCAGGCCAGCACCTGGCGGTTGTCCTTGCGGTAGCTCGATGGCGTGAAGCCGCGCGACAGGATCAGCACGGCGAACTGCAGCAGCCGCCACCAGCTGGTCAGCCAGACCACGGTGGCCCGTTGCAGCCGCAGCAGCGAGGGAAAAAGCGATGCATGAGTGATCATCTTGCGATCTTAACATCCGGGCGATGACGCGTGAGGTTCAACAACCGGGCAGCGGCAGCACGCCGTGTTGCGCCAGCAGCGCATCGAACGCCGCGGATGGCTCGTGCAGGAAGAATGCATGCGGCGACAGTGCCTTGCGGTGCTGGTACAGCACCGTGAAGCCGTCGCCGGACAGGCTGAAACCCTCAAGGCGCCTGGCCCACATCGGCTGCGGCGCGTCGTCCTTGATGCGGACATACGTGGCCACGTCGCCGGTGAACTCGTACTGGGCGTCAAACGGCACCTGCGTGCGGGCGTTCTTCAGCAGGTGATCGGTCCACCTGCGCGCCTGCCGCGTCCAGAAGCGGCCCGGCTTGCGCGTGCGCGGCTCCCAGTAAGGCACGTACAGCGACAGCGCCAGCAAGGCCGCATAGGCGGCGATGACGAGAACGTCCACCAGCCAGCCGCCGAACGGCAGGCCGCCGACAGTGCACAGGCCCAGCGTGACCAGCAGGCCGATGGCGCTGATCCATTTGACGATCGTCCGCAGCCGCGCCGTCAGTCCTGGCGCGAGCAGGACGAACCGCGCCCGATGCAGCAGCATCCTCCGATACATCGCCGCTTCCAGTGCAATCTCCACCTGCGCCATGCGTTCCGCATCAATGGTCGAACGCAGCCGGAATGGCTCCTCGCCGTCGGCGGGGACGCTACAATGGCTGTTCGGATCGGTCAATGGGTCCATGGGATGCATGCCGGATGTGAAATGCGGCGCAGGTTAGCATAAAAGCAAGTGCACGAACAGCAGGGGTTATGGCGGGACAGGACAAGGCGGAAATCGGCGGGGAGTCATCACGGCTTCCGCCCACCCGGCAGCAATCGGAAGCGGCTGCCGCGGACAGGCAGGCGCAAAAACAGGAACGTGAGCGCCGCGATGCGCAAGTGCGTGGCGTCGAGTCGATCGACGCAATGCGCACGGCGATCAGGGAGGCCGCCCGTGCCTTGCCAGTGCTGACCGAAGTCCCGCGCATCGAGGCACTGAACACCGCCGCGTTCCGCGCGCGGGCAGCGGAGGGACTGCCGTTCCTGATGACGGGCATCGTCGGACGCTGGCCGCTGTCGATGCTGACGGTCGAGACCTTGCGCGAGCATTACAGCCACCTGCCGGTGCGGGCGCGGGTCGGCGACTACATCGGCACGGCGTTCGCGGCGGACCGGCCGATGCGGGACATGTCGCTGCTGGCGTATCTCGACCTGGTCGCGGCAGGGACGGACGGCTTGCCACCCTACCTGGGCAACCTGGAACTGCGGGAGCTGAACCGCCTGTGCCACTGGCCCACGTATTTTGACAAGATGGGGCCGCCCAGGTTCTGGCTGGGCCCCGCCGGCACCGTCACGCCGCTGCACTGCGACTACGACGACAACGTGTTCGCGCAGATCTGGGGTACCAAACGCATCTTCCTGGCGCCGCCGCACCACGACGAATTCCTCTATCCGCGCGAGGCGAACGCCATCCTGTTCGGCTCACCGTTCGATCCCGAGGCGCCCGATTACGAGCGCTTTCCGCTGGCGCGCCAGGCGGCCACCGTCGAAGTCATCGTCAAGCCGGGCGACATGCTGTACGTGCCCGCGGGCTGGTATCACCAGGTGCGCTCGCTGACGTTCTCGCTGTCGTCGAACCGCTGGGCGCGCGCCGTGCCGTTCGCGCTGCGCAAAGGAAGCTAAGGCACGCCGGCAACGATCGCATCGGCCACCGCGCGCACGCGGGCGCTGCGACTCAGGTCGCTGTGCATGACGAGGTACAGATCGTACTGATGCTCGCGCTCGGGCCAGATGCGCACCAGCCGCGGGTCCGTCCCGGCCATATGGACCGGCAGTTCGGCAATCCCCAGGCCGGCGCGCACGGCCTCCTGCAGCATCATCCCCGTATTCACCTGCATGACGATGCGGGCGTCCGCCACCGGCGCCCCACCCAGCGCGCGCGACTGGCGCGGCGCCACGGACGGGTGAAAGATGACGAGATCGTGTCCCGCCAGGCCCGCGGCGATGTCCGGCATGCCGTGGCGCTCGATATAGGTGCGGCTGGCGAACAGGCCGCCGGCGCGCCGGGTCAGGTGGCGCGACACCAGGTCCGGTTCCACGGGCCGCAGGGTGCGCACGGCCAGGTCGGCCTCGCGCCGGGTCAGGCTCGTGATCGCCGTGTCGACCGTCAGCTCGATGCGGATTTCCGGGTGCTGCGCGTGCAGCGCGGCCATCGCGGCCATGACGAAATGGACAGCCAAAGTGTCCGTCGTGGCCACCCGCACCACGCCGGCCAGCCGGTTGTCGATCCCCTGCATCTCGCGCTGCAGTGCCAGCGCCGCTTCCTCCATCGCCTGGGCCGAACGAGCGGCTGCTTCGCCCGCCGGTGTCGGCAGATAGCCCGACGGCGTGCGCAGGAACAGCTTCGCATTCAGCGCCGTCTCCAGCGCGGCCAGCCGACGGCCCGCCGTGGCCTGGTCGATGCCCAGTCGGGCGGCGGCCCCGCGCAGGGTGCCGGCGCGGTGGATGCCGAGGAAGATGCGGGCGTCGTCCCAGTCCATGATGTCATGTGAGGTGATGCAGAAATGCATCGGAGCGCTGATGGTATGCGGCTTTACTGCATCCTGCAAGGCCACTAATCTTGGCGTTTTCGATGGGGGTAACGATGCTGCTGTTTACGCTGGCGCTGGGGTTTGTCATGGCGATGATCGACGTGACGGCCGTGAACACGGCGCTGTCCGATATTTCGACCGACCTGCATGTGCCGCTGGCGGGCCTGGTCTGGGTCGTGGATGGCTACACGCTGACGTTTGCCGCACTCCTGCTGTCCGGCGGCGCGCTGGCCGACCGCGTCGGCGCCAGGCGTGCCTACGGCGGCGGGCTGCTGGTATTCATCGCCGGTTCGGCTCTGTGCGCGCTGGCGCCCACGGGCACGATGCTGGTGGCGGCGCGGCTGGTGCAGGGCGCTGGCGCCGCGCTGTTCATGCCCGCCTCGCTCAGCCTCCTGACGCAGGCCGCGCCCAGCGACGCCGCGCGGGCACGCATGTTCGGCATCTGGTCCGCCATCGTCAGCGCGGCGGCCACTGTGGGACCGCTGGCGGGCGGCCTGCTGGTGCACGGCTTCGGCTGGCGCAGCATCTTCTGGCTCAACCTGCCCCTCGGCTTGCTGGGCGTGGCGCTGACGCGGCGCGTCGTGCGTGCGCCGGCCCCCGCTGCGCCACGGCCGCTGGCGCTGTTCAGCCACGCGTTGTCCGCACTGGCGCTGGCCGCGCTGGCGTTCGGGCTGATCGAGGGCCCGGAACTGGGATGGACGTCGCTGCCGGTTGCGGGCGCGCTGGCGGCCGCGCTGCTGCTGGGTGGCTGGATGGTGCGGCGCGAACGGGGCGCCGCCGCGTCCATGCTGCCGCGCGCGTTGTACGGCAGCGCCGCGTTCGGGGCGGCCGTGGCGATGGGCTTCCTGATCAATTTCGCCGTGTTTTCCCAACTGTTCGTCATCAGCCTGTTCCTGCAGCAGGCGCATGGTGCGGGGGCGCTGGAAACGGGCCTGCGGCTGCTGCCGATGATGGCGGTGACGGGCGCGTCGAACCTGCTGTCGGGCCGCGTGATCGCCCGGCACGGCGTGCGCCTGCCGCTGCTGACCGGCCTTGCCGGCGGTGTCGTGGCGGCGTTGCTGCTGACCGCGGCCGATGCCGATACACCCGCGTGGCTGGTCGTGGCCGGCGGCACGCTGGTATTCCTGTCCATCGGCTTTGCGATTCCGGCGATGACGGCCACCGTCATGCAGGCAGGCGGCAAGGCGCACGCCAACAGCGCCGCGGCGGCGCTGAATGCGAACCGGCAGGTGGGTGCCCTGGTGGGTGTCGCCGTTGCCGGCACGGTGCTGCACGCGATGCCGGACTGGCATGCGCGCATGGCGCTGATGTTCGGCCTGACGGCTGCCGGCTTCGCGCTGGCGTGGCTGCTGGTGTTTAATCACGTGGGGCGCGGTGCCACGGTTGCGGCGCCGCGCGCTGTGACCGAATGACGTTACGGGTTCTGGCGACGCCAGTCGATCAGCTCCGCGATCGTCAGGATCGGCATGCGGTGGAGGGCGGCAAACGCTTCGATGGCGGCGCCACGCATCATGGTCCCGTCGGGATTCATCAGCTCGCACAGCACGGCGGCCGGCTGCAGGCCGGCCAGGATTGCCAGGTCGACGGAACCCTCGGTGTGGCCGGCCCGCGCCAGCACGCCACCCGGCGTGGCGCGCAGCGGGAACACGTGACCGGGGCGCACCACGTCGACCGGCTGCGCGCCAGGGGCCGTGGCCGCACGGATCGTCGTCACGCGGTCCTGCGCCGAGACGCCGGTGGTGACGCCGTCACGCGCTTCGATCGACACCGTGAACGGCGTGCCATAGCGGCTGCCGTTTTCCGGCGCCATCGGCGGCAGTTCCAGCTCGCGTACGCGGTCGGCCGTCAGGCACAGGCAGACGATGCCGCTGCATTCGCGGATTAGGAGGGCCATCGTCGCGGTGGTGAGTTTTTCGGCGGCGACAATCAGGTCCGCTTCGTTCTCGCGGTCGAAATCGTCCAGCAGGATGACGGGAACCCCGGCGCGCATGGCGTCCAGCGCGGCGGCGATGCGCCCCGGCAGGTCGGTGCTGTGGAGGGAGTAGGGGGACTTTACTTCGTTGACTGCATTGACCAACATGGTGAAACGCTCCTCGCAAAGTGGCGAAAAACGCTTCAGGGCAAGCGAAAGCGTACCTCCAGGCGCGACAAGGCCGCGGCAGGAAGCACGTACAACGCACATCTTCTTTCATCCGGACTATACCGTCGGCTATGGCATCTGACCATATCTGCTCGCACGGGGCGCGGCGGCCCCGTCCTCGCTCGCGGGCTCGGTCCTGGGACCCTACCGCCGGTGGGGAATCGCACCCCGCCCCGAAGACGTATTGACGTCCGCCGGATGGCGGACAGGGCAATTGTAGCAAAGCCGATAATTTCTGGTGTATCGTCATGCATTGCTCACTAATCCATGCCGATTCATGAAATCAGTTTCCCTGCGCCTGACCGCCGTGTTTGCGCTGTTCAGTTGCGCTTTGCTGGCGCGTGCCGCAGACGCCCCGGCACCCGACGACAAATTGCCGGTCTCGCCGCTCGTCAAGGTCGGCAAGCTGCCCAATGGCCTCACGTACTACATCCAGAAGAACGCCCGGCCGGCCAAGAAACTGGAACTGCGCCTGGTCGTCAAGGCGGGATCGATCCTGGAAGACGACGACCAGCAAGGACTCGCGCACTTCACCGAGCACATGGCGTTCAACGGCAGCACCCATTTCAAGCGCCATGAACTGATCGACTATCTGCAGACGAACGGCGTCAAGTTCGGCCGCGACCTGAACGCTTACACGAGCTTCGACGAAACCGTCTACATCCTTCCGATCCCCACGGACAGGAAGGAAGTCGTGGAACAGGGCTTCCTCGTGCTGGAAGACTGGGCGCAGGGCCTGAAGTTCAACGACGCCGATATCGACAGCGAGCGTGGCATCGTGCTGGAGGAGCTCCGCCTCGGCAAGGGAGCGAACGACCGCATGAACAAGCTGCTGTATCCGAAGCTGTTCAACGGCTCGCGCTACGCCGAGCGTCTGCCCATCGGCAAGGCGGACGTGCTGCGCACGTTCAAGCCGGAGGCGATCCGCCGCTTTTACAAGGACTGGTACCGGCCCGACCTGATGGCCGTGATCGCCGTGGGCGACATCGATCCGGCCGAGGCGGAACGGCTGATCAAGGCCCATTTCGGCAAGCTGAAAAACCCGGAGAACGCGCGTCCGCGCGAGTATCCCGTGATCCCCGAACGCAAGCAGGACGAAGGGGTCGTCGTCACCGATAAGGAAGCGCCGGCGGACGTGCTGTACATCCGCTATCCGATCGAAGCGCATGCCGAGGCAACCACGCTGGCCGGTTACCGCGCCGACCTGGTCGAGAAGCTGTACGGCATGATGCTGAGCCAGCGCATGATGGAACTGACGCAGCAGGCGGACCCGCCGTTCATCCAGGGCGGCAGCGGCCGCGGCAAGGTGGTGCGCGGGCACCGCTCGTTCAGCGCCACCGCGCTGCTGGGCAAGGGCGGCCCGATCCCCGCCATCAACGCGCTGGTGCAGGAGAGCGAGCGGGCACGCCAGTTCGGGTTTTCGGCGGCGGAGCTGGAGCGCGCCAAGAAGGGCATGCTGCGCAACTACGAGCGCATGTACAGCGAGCGCGATAAATCCGATTCCGCCGTGTTTGTCGCCGAGTACGTGCGCAACTTCCTCGAAGGCGAGGCCATGCCCGGCATCGAGAACGAATACGCCTACGCTAACCAGATGGTCCCGGGGATCACGCTGGAGGAAGTCAACGCGGCCGTGCGCAAGGCGCTGCCGGGCGATGACAAGAAGCTCGTCATCCTGATGGGCACCGAGAAGGAGACACCGCCACCGGCGCCGGCCGAGCTGCTGGCCGCCGTGGAGACGGCGCGCAAGACGGCCGTCAGCGCGCGCGAGGAAAAAAAATATGCCGCGAACCTGATCGACAAGCCGCCGGTCGCCGGCAGCATCGTCGCCGAACGGCAGCTGCCGGCGCTGGGCGTGACGGAGCTGACGCTGTCGAACGGCATCAAGGTGATGCTGAAACCGACCGACTTCCGCAACGACCAGATCCTGATGAGCGCTACGCGCTTCGGCGGCCAGTTCCTGTACGGGGACGCGGACATCCTGAACGCCCGCTATGCCAGCGCGCTGGCGTCGCAGATGGGCGTCCTTGATTATCCGCCGTCGGACCTGCAGAAGATGCTGGCGGGGCGCAGCCTGACCGTCTCCGTGGCGATGGGCGACCTGACGGAGAACGTCAGCGGCACCGCCGGCAACAGCGATCTGGAGACGCTGCTGCAGATGACGTATGCGCGCCTGACGGCGCCGCGTCGCGACGAGGCGCTGTTCAAGTCCTTCATCGGCCGCCAGCGCGATATGGCGCGCAGCGGCTGGGCGCGCCCCGAAGCGGAGTACGGCAATGCGATCCGCCTGGCGCTGTATGGCGACAACCCGCGCGTGCCCGGTCTGCCGCGGCCGCAGGACTTCGACAAGGTCGACCTGGACCGCTCGTTGCAGATCTACCGCGAACGCTTCGGCAGCGCCAAGGGCTGGACGTTCTTCTTTGTCGGCAGCTTCGATCCCGCCAAACTCAAGCCGTTGCTGGCGACGTGGCTGGCCAGCCTGCCGACCCCAAGCATCCCCATCGAGATGCGCGACCTGAACCTGCGGCCCGTGCGCGGCGTCGTTACGAAGGAAATCCGGCGCGGCAAGGAATCGAAGAGCGCCGTGACGGTGGTCTTCACGGGCAATGCGGCGTTCTCGCAGATGGAAGGCATGCGCCTGGCCGCCACGGTGGAAGTGCTGAACCTGAAGCTGACCGAAGTGCTGCGCGAGAAGCTGGGCCTGATCTACGGCGGCGGCGCCAATGGCGCGCTGGCCAAGCTCCCTTACGGTAACTACACGGTGACCCTGAACCTGCCGTGCGGTCCGGAGAACGTGCAGAAGGTGATCGATGCTGCGTTTGCCGAGATCCGCAAGCTGCAGCAGGAGGGGCCGACAGCGGCCGACCTGGCCAAGGTGCGCCAAAACTGGGCCAACGTGCACCGCCGCGCGCTGACGGAAAACGGCTGGTGGCTGGCGCAGATGCAGGCGGCGGTCGTGAACGGCGACGATCCCGCGTCGATCCTGGAGTTCGACAAGCGGATGGCGGCGCTGGGCGCCGCCGACGTGCAGGCCGCCGCGCAGCGCTACTTCGACTTCGGCAACTATGTGCAGGTCGTGATGAATCCGGAGGCGAAATAATGGACCGCGCAAACATGTCACCCGCCGTGCCGCCCGCTGTGCCACCTATTGTGCCACCGCAGCTGCTGCAGCCGGCGGTGCGCCTGGCCACCGACGGGCCGCCCGCGACCCGCCGCGTGAATGACCTGCCCGCGCCGAAGGGTGCGCCCATCATCGGCAATATGCGCCAGCTCGATGGCGCGTACTTCCACCGCACGCTGGAGAACTGGGCGCGCGAACTGGGACCGCTGTTCCGCTTCACGGTACTGAACCGCTCGATGGTCGTGGCGTCGGATCGCACGGCGCTGACGGCGCTGATGCGCGAGCGGCCGGACCTGATCCGGCGCGGCTCGCGCACGTCCGCGATGATGGAAGAGGCCATCACGCCGGGCGTGTTCAGCGCCGAGGGCGACGACTGGCGCCAGCAGCGCAAGCTGGTGATGCGCGCGCTGACGCCGGAAGTGGTGCACAACTTCTTCCCGACCCTGGCGGCGCTGACGGAGCGGCTGCGGCTGCGCTGGGCGAAGGCCGCGGCGGAAGGGCGCAGGATCGACGTGCTGCGCGACCTGAAGGCCTGGACGCTGGACGTGACCATCGGCCTGGCGATGGGCCACGACAGCGACACGCTGCAGCAGGAGGACAATCCGCTGCAGCGCGATATCGAACTGGTGTTTGCCCGCATCGCATCGCGCCTGACGACGCCGATCCCGTACTGGCGCGTGTTCCGCCTGGCGGTGGACCGCGAGTCCGACGCGGCCGCGCAGCGCATCAGCGATGCCGTCGCCGGCTTCATCGCCATCGCCCGCAAGAAGATGGAAGCCAATCCGGCGCTGCGTGCCAAACCGTCCAACATGCTCGAAGCGCTGGTGGCGGCGCGCGACGAGCCGGGTTCCGGCTTCACCGACAAGGCGGTCATCGGCAATGCCATCACGATGGTCTTTGCCGGCGAGGACACGACGTCGAACACGATCGGCTGGCTGCTGGACTTCCTCGTGCGCCACCCGGAGCAGCTGGCCGGCGTCACGCGCGAGGCGGACGGCATCCTGGGCACGGGCAACGTCGTGCAGGATATCCGCCTGCTGGATGACATGCCGTATCTGGACGCGGCCATCCGCGAAGCGATGCGCCTGAAGCCCGTGGCGCCGTTCATGATCCTGGAACCGGTGGCGGACATTGTTGTGGACGACACGCTGATCCCGGCTGCCACGCCGATCTTCACATTGCTGCGCCACAGTTTCGAGCGGGAGAATACACTGACGGATCCGGACCTGTTCCAGCCCGAACGCTGGCTGGCGCAAGGCACGGCGGGCGCGGACGACCCGGCCCGCAAACTGTTCCCGTTCGGTGGCGGCCCGCGCTTCTGCCCGGGGCGCTACCTGGCGATGGCGGAAATGAAGATGGCCGTGTCGATGCTGGCGCATGGCTTCACGCCATTGCTGGACCCGGCCGCGCCGCCGGTGGAGGAAAGGTTCACGTTTACGATGACGCCGAGCGTGCTGCCCGTGCTGTTGCGGGCGCGCTGACGACCGGCGTGACCCGACATTAAAGGAGGAAGCCATGTTGAAGAAAGTCCTGCTGGGCCTCGTCATCATCGCAGCTGTCCTCGTGGCGCTGGCGCTGACGCGGCCCGACACGTTCGAAGTGCGCCGCACGATCGTCATCCAGGCCCCGCCGGCAAAGATTTCCGGCTACCTGAACGACTTCCACCAGTGGACGGTCTGGTCGCCGTGGGAGCGCCTCGATCCCGCCATGCGGCGCACGTATTCCGGACCGGCGCGCGGCCAGGGAGCCGTCTACGCGTGGAGCGGCAACGACGAGGTGGGCGAGGGCCGCATGGAGATCGTCGACGACGGCGCGCCGACGCGCATCGTCATCCAGCTGGACTTCGTCAAGCCTTTCGCCGCGCAGAACCAGACGGTGTTCGAGCTGACGCCACAGGGCGCCGGCACGCAGGTGACGTGGACGATGTCCGGTCCGACGCCGTTCATTTCGAAGCTCGTCGGCCTGTTCGTCAGCATGGATGAAATGATCGGCGACGATTTCGACAAGGGGCTGCGCCAGCTGAAGGCGGCGGCCGAAGGAGCATGATGAGCACTATCTACCGCATCGCGGCCCTCGGCCTGGCGGCCATGGCTTGCGGCCAGGCCGGCGCCGCGCCGCTGCGCGCGGACCACCCGATCGTCGGCATCTGGCGCCTGCAGCTGGCTGACGAGGCCTGCACCGAAACCTACCGCATCCGCGCCGACGGGACGGCGCTCGTCACCAGCGCGGAAGAGGTGGCGGAAGCGGCCTTCGAGATCGCCGACCAGCCGGACGGACAGGGCTTCTATCGCTCCGTCAACCGCATCGTCAAGGACAACGGCAAGCCCGATTGCTCGGGCCAGATCACGCAGCCGGGCCATGCCATCTCGACGTTCATCCTGTTCCACCCGTCGGGCGACCAGTTCCTCATGTGCCAGCGCGCCGACACGCGCAGCTGCATCGGCCCGCTGGTTCGGGTCAAGGGCGACTGGATCTGAACAAGGGACGGCGCGCATACGCCGCTGGCGGTGGAAGACAATAGCCAGTCTCCAGCCCCCTGCTGGCCGCCGATGCATCCGGGGACTGGCTCCTCTTCGGGCGAACGCCCGACGAGGTGCCTGTCCCCGACGTGCTGCCGGATGCACAGACGCACCTGAAACCCCACGTGACACCTGGCGGGTAACTTGAACATTACCGCCGCTTCCGATACGCGACGCGAGCCAGCTGACGTCGGAGGCAGTTACGTCGGGGACAGGCTCCTGTCACAAGGCGTTCGCCCTGAGACACGAGCCTGTCCCCAGCAGCTCATCGGCCGCTGATCTCCCCGACGTGAAAGCCGCCGCAAGCCGCCAACTTCGATCGCCCGGAAACTGTTCAATCGAGCGACCGCCCCAACCGCCAGGCTCCCGGATTCACGCCAGCCCACTCCCGAAAAGCATGATTGAACGCACTCTGCTCCTGGTAACCCAGCAAGGACGTGATCTCCAGCAGCGACAGGCCGGGACGCCCCAGGTAATCGCGCGCCAGCGCAAACCGGGTTTCGTCCAGCACTCTTTGATAGCTGGTGCCGGCATCGGCCAGCTTGCGCTGCAAGGTGCGCGGCGTCAGCCCCAGTTGCTGCGCCACGGCCGCCAGGCGCGCACCGCCATGCTGCAGTCCCGCCACGATGGCATCGCATACCTGTTCCACGATGCCGGGCGGCCCCGCGCGCTGCCGCAGCAGCCCTTCGATATGGCGCTGCAGCACGGGATACAGCGTCACGTCCGCGTTCGGCACCGGGCGCGCCAGCAGCGCCGCATCGAAGCGTGCCGTGTTGGTGGCGGCGCCGAAGCGGGGTACCGTGCCGAACACGCGGCGGTATTCGTCGTGCCCGGCCGGATCGCCGCCATCGTGCATCAGCTCCAGCGTGGGTGCGGGCAGGCTGGCGCCGGCCAGCCAGTTGCCGAATACGCGCACGCCTGCAAACACGCTGTCGGCGAGATGCCGGTGCGCTCCGGGGAAATGGCTGCGCCAGCTGTACGCGGCTTCGCCACCGTCCACGGCCAGGCTGGAACGGCCCAGGTCATGGGCCAGCGCTTCGTAGCGGATGGTCTGGTCGAACGCCTGGCCGAAGTCGCGGCAACTGAGCAGGATCAGGCCATAGGCGCTGAACGTGCCGACCTTGACCCGTTCGCCCACGTGCAGGCCGAAATGCGGATCGCGCCCCAGCTCGGCGCCGGCGTCGAGCAGCCGCAGATAGTCGGCCGCCGGCAGCTGCGCGGGCAGCGGATCGAGGGCGTCGCCGGCCAGTCCTGCAGCCCGGGCCAGCGCCGCGGGCGCCACGTCGCGCGCGGCCGCCGCTTCCAGCAGCGGTTGCAGATAGGAGCCTGCCACCCGGCCGGTGGCGGTCACATGGATGGCGTCAAAGGTGGCGGATTGGAACAATGCTGTTGTCATGAATGCGCAAGACCGGTAAGGGCTGTCGACGTAAGCTGCCGCTATCGGTAACGGCGCGATCCAGTATAGCGTCCGGCCTTCAAGTGGAGGAACTACATGCGCAGGTGGAATGGCTGGGGGGACGAAAGCGTGGCGTATCCGCTGCACGAGGGGGCATTGGCCTTCCTTGCGGCGCGCATCGGCGCCGGTGCGCCGTTCGCCGATGCGCCGTTCGACGTGGCCTGCGCGGCGCTGGCGCCATCGCGGCTGGCGTCCGATGTGCTGCCGGTCGATATTCACGTCGCCACGGACGCGCCCATGCGCCTGCGCCACGCGCTCGGCCAGAGCCTGCCGGACTGGCTGCGGCTGCGCTACGGCTGCATTGGCCCGGCACCGGATGGCGTCGCGTTTCCCGAGAGCGGCGCGGACGTGCGGGCGCTGCTCGACTGGGCACGCCAGCATGGCGTGTCCATTATTCCCTACGGCGGCGGCACCAGCGTGGCGGGCCATGTCACCGTGCAGGCGTCGCCCAGGCCCGTGTTGACGCTGTCGATGGCGCGCCTGTGCCGCCTGCTGCATCTGGACGCCGCGGCGCAACTGGCGACGTTCGAAGCAGGCGTGTTCGGGCCCGATCTGGAAGCGCAGCTGCGCGCCCATGGCCACGTGCTGGGCCACTATCCGCAGTCGTTCGAATACTCCACGCTGGGCGGCTGGATCGCCACGCGCTCTTCCGGCCAGCAGTCGCTGCGCTACGGCCGCATCGAGGCGCTGTTTGCCGGTGGCGTCGTCGAGGCGCCGCGCGGCACGCTGGAGATCCCGGCCTTTCCGGCTTCGGCCGCCGGCCCCGATCTGCGCGAGATGGTGCTGGGGTCGGAGGGCCGGCTGGGCATCATTACGCAGGCCACGGTGCGCGTCTCGCCGACGCCCGCGTACGAGGCCTTGCACGCGGTGTTCTTCCCCGACTGGGACAGCGGTATCGCGGCCGCGCGCACGCTGGCGCAGGCTCGCGCCGGCCTGTCGCTGCTGCGGCTGTCCAACGCGACGGAGATGGTGACGATGCTGGCGCTGGCCGGCCACCGCCGCCTTGTCGGCCTGCTGGACCGGTGGCTGCGGCTGCGCGGCTGCGGCGAGGGCCGCTGCATGCTGCTGCTCGGTGCCAGCGGTGGCAAAGCCGATGCGCGTTCGGCATTGCGCTCGGCGCTGTCCATCTGCCGTCGGCACCGAGGACGGCACGTGGGCCGCAAGCTGGGCGACAAATGGCGCCAGGGGCGGTTTCGCAACGTCTACCTGCGCAACGCCGCGTGGCAGCATGGCTATGCCATCGACACGGTGGAGACGGCGCTCGATTGGCCACGCGTCACGACGGCGATGCATGCCATCGAGGCAGCGGCGACAGCGGCGCTGGGCGCACATGGGGAGGCGGTGCACGCCTACACGCACCTGTCGCACCTGTATCCGCAGGGGGCCAGCGTCTACAGCACGTTCGTCTGGCGGCTCGCGGGCGACTTCGATACCGACATGGCGCGCTGGCGCGCGCTGAAAGGCGCCGTCAGCACGGCCATCGTGGCGCATGGCGGTACCATCAGCCACCAGCACGGCGTCGGCACCGACCACGCGCCCTACCTGGCGGCGGAAAAAGGGGAGCAGGGCATCGCCGCCATTCGCGCCGTGCTGCGCCACTTCGACCCGGACGGCATGCTCAATCCCGGCAAGCTGGTGGGGGACGCCGCGTGACGCCGTTCGGTGCGGACCGGGCGGACCTGCCGGCATTGCTGGCGCGGGACTGGGACGTGCTGATCGTCGGCGGCGGCATCACGGGCGCGGGCATCCTGCTGGAGGCGGCGCGGCGCGGGCTGAAGGCGCTGCTGGTGGAGCAGTACGATTTCGCCTGGGGCACGTCGAGCCGCTCGTCAAAGCTCGTGCACGGCGGGCTGCGCTACCTGAAGGAAGGCCGCTTCGCATTGACGCGCGAGGCGGTGCGCGAGCGCGAAAGCCTGCTGCGCGCGGCGCCGGGGCTGGTGGAGCCGCAAAGCTTCGCGTTCGGCGCCTACGCGGGCAGGAAGCCGGGCCGGCGCACGTTCCTGCTGGGGCTTGCCATCTACGACCGCATGGCGGGCCAGCGTGCGCGCCATGACTTCAGCCGCGACGAGTTCCGCGCGCTGGTGCCGAATGCGGCGGAAGACGGTCTGCAAGGCGGCATGTGCTACCAGGATGCGAAGACGGACGATGCCCGCCTCGTGCTGCGCGTGCTGCAGGAAGCGCACGCGCACGGCGGCGTGGCCGTCAACTACCTGGGCACGCGCAGCCTGCTGCGCGAAGGCGGCCGCGTGACCGGCGCGCTGTTGTGCGATGAGCTGGACGGCACCACGTACCCGGTAACGGCGCGGGCGACGATCAGCGCCACGGGTGCCTGGGCCGACGCATTGCGCGTCCCGGCCGGCGCGCGCCCCCGGTTGCGGCCCCTGCGCGGCAGCCACCTCGTGCTGCCGGCATGGCGCCTGCCGCTGGCGCAGGCTGTCAGCCTGATGCACCCGCACGACGGCAGGCCCGTGTTCGCCTTCCCGTGGGAGGGTGCCACGCTGGTCGGCACGACCGATATCGACCACGCCGACGCGATGAACGGCGAGGCGGCCATCACGCAGGGAGAGCTGGACTACCTGCTGGCGGCGCTGCACTGCCAGTTCCCCGCGGCGAACCTGAGCGCGGACGACGTCATCGCCACGTTTGCCGGCGTGCGGCCCGTCATCGACACGGGCAAGGCGGACCCGTCGAAGGAAGCGCGCGACCATGCGTTGTGGCTGGAGGATGGCCTGCTGACCGTCACCGGCGGCAAGCTGACGACGTTTCGCGCCATCGCGCTCGATGCCTTGAGGGCGGCGCGGCCGCTGCTGCCCGGCTGGCACGACAGCCTGGAACCGCGGCCCGTGTTCGCCACGCCCACGCTGCCGTACGACCGCCGCCTGCCGCCGGGGCAGGCGCAGCGCCTGGCCGGACGTTACGGCGCACAGGCCGCGGCGCTGATCGCGGCGGCGTGCCCTGACGAACTGTCGACAATCCCGGGCACGCAGACGCTGTGGGCGCAACTGCGCTGGGCCGCGCGCCATGAAGCAGTGCGGCACCTGGACGACCTGCTGCTGCGGCGCACCCGCATCGGCATCCTGACGCGTGGCGGCGGGCGTCACCTGCTGCAGCGCGTGCGGGCCATCTGTCAGCCGGAACTGCGCTGGAGCGACGAACGGTGGGATGCGGAGACGGCAGCCTACCTGGCGCTGTGCGCACGTCACTATGGCCTGCCGCGCGATGGACGATAAGCTGATCCTGTCCATCGACAACGGCACGCAAAGCGTGCGGGCGCTGCTGTTCGACCTGCGCGGCACGCTGGTGGCGAAAAGCCAGGTGCACCTGCAAGCCTATTATTCGGACCATCCCGGCTGGGCCGAACACGATGCGGACGGCTACTGGGAAGCCGTCTGCCGCGCGTGCCGGGAACTGTGGCAGGGGGAGGACTTGCGCGGGCGTGTCGCGGCGGTGGCGGTAACGACGCAGCGCGGCACCGTGGTCAACGTCGATGCCGGCGGCGTGCCTTTGCGTCCTGCCATCACGTGGCTCGACCAGCGCCGCACGGACGACGTGCCGCGCGTGGGCCCGTGGTGGCGCGCCGCGTTCCGCGTAGCCGGCGTGCGCGATACGCTGAAGTACTTCCAGCGCGAGGCGGAGATCAACTGGATCGCCGCGCACCAGCCGGACGTCTGGCGGCGCACGCACAAATTCCTGCTGCTGTCCGGTTTCCTGAACTTCCGCCTGACAGGCCGGTACGCCGATTCGACCGGCTCGCAGGTGGCGTACGTACCATTCGACTACCGGCGGCACCGCTGGGCCGCCGCGCGCGACTGGAAGTGGCAGGCGCTGGCCGTGCGGCCGGACATGCTGCCGGAACTGGTGGCGCCGGGCGCGCTCATTGGCGTCGTCACCGACAGCGCGGCGCGCGCGACGGGCATCCCGGCCGGCTTGCCCGTCATCGCGGCGGCGGCCGACAAGGCCTGCGAGGTGATCGGCGCCGGCTGCCTGACGCCGGATATCGGCTGCCTCAGTTACGGCACGACGGCCACCATCAACACGACGGGCACGAAGTATGTCGAGGTGACGCCGTTCATCCCGCCGTATCCGGCCGCGCTGCCCGGCGCCTACAGCACGGAAGTGCAGATCTTCCGCGGCTACTGGATGGTGAACTGGTTCAAGGAGCAGTTCGGCGACCGCGAGCAGGCGCTGGCGGCCGCGCAGGGATTGAGAGCCGAAGCGCTGTTCGACGCGCTGGTGAATGCCGTGCCGCCCGGCTCGATGGGCCTGATGCTGCAGCCGTACTGGAGTCCCGGCGTGCGCGTGCCGGGCCCGGAAGCGAAGGGCGCGATGATCGGCTTCGGCGACGTGCACACGCGGGCGCACATGTACCGCGCGATCCTGGAAGGACTGGCGTATGCGTTGCGGGAAGGGCGTGAGCGCATCGAAGCGAAAAGCGGCACTCGCATGGTAGCGCTGCGCGTGGCGGGCGGTGGCTCGCAAAGCGACGCGGCGATGCAGCTGACGGCCGACATCTTCGGCCTGCCTGCCGCACGGGCGCACGTGTACGAAACGTCGGGGCTGGGGGCCGCGATCTGCGGCACCGTTGGTGTCGGGCTGCATCCCGATTTCGCCACGGCCATTGCCGCGATGACGCGGCCGGGGCGGACGTTCCAGCCGATCGAGGCGAACCGGCGAGTCTACGAGCGGCTGTACCGGCGTGTCTACCTCAAGATGTACCGGCGGCTGCGTGGGTTGTACGAAGAGATTGCGGCAATAACGGATTACCCGAGCAAGATGTAGTGAAGCTCTCGAGGAGGGCCGGGGTCAGACCCAGCGGGTCTGACCCCAGTACTCATCTGATGTCTCGACAGCGTTGAACGCGACCATTAAGCTCGCAGCACGGCATCCGTGCCAGCAGCCTCCGACTGCATCACCCGCACCTGATTCCGCCCATCCTCCTTGGCCACATACATCGCCCGGTCCGCCGCCACGAACAGCGCCTCGATCTTGTCCTGCTGGCGCGGCTGCATTGTGGCGACGCCGATGCTGACGGTGATCCATGGTGACGTGGGCGACTTCGGGTGCGGCAGTTGCAGCGCCTCGATGTGCGCGCGTACCGACTCGGCCAGCGCGGCGGCGGCCTTGGCATCCGTCTCCGCAAACAGCAGCACGAATTCCTCGCCGCCGTAGCGCGCGGCCAGGTCGGTGCCGCGCAGCGCGTGCGAGGCGATGGCCTGCGCCACTTGCTGCAGGCCGATGTCGCCGGCCACGTGGCCCAGCGAGTCGTTGTACAGCTTGAAGTGGTCGACGTCCAGCACGACCAGCGACAGCGGCGCGCCCGTGCGCGTGGCGCGCTGCCATTCCTTTTCCAGGAAGCTGTCGAAGTGGCGCCGGTTGGCGATCTTCGTCAGCGGATCGACCATCGCGGCACGCTGCAGCGCGTCTTCCGACAGCTTGTGGTGCGTGATGTCGTGCAGCAGGCCGATGAACAGCGGCTGGCGCAGGAACATCGGCGTCAGCGTCAGGTCCATGCAGACCGATTTGCCCTGCTTGTGGCGGATGATGACTTCGCGCGTGCCATGGCTGTGCGCCGTCTCGGGGTGCGCCGCGTAGCGCGCGAAATACTCCAGGTATTCCTGCGCGACGAGGGGATTGAGCAGATCGTCGATGTGCCGGCCCGCCAGTTCCTCGGGCGCGTAGCCCAGGTAGCCGTCGCAGGCGGGGTTGGTGAACTGGATGCGGCCGTTCGCCTCGATGATCAGCAGGCCCTCGGCCATGCTGTTGACGATCGCGCGCAGGCGTTCGGCCTGTTCGTGCTGGGTTTCACTGCTGGCGCGGATCGACAGCTGCGTGCGCACCCGCGCGCACACCTCGGGCATGCGCAAGGGTTTACGCAGGTAGTCGACGGCGCCCAGGTCGAAGCCGGCGACGACGTCGTCGGTTTCCGTGCGCGCGCTCATGAAGATGACGGGGATGCGCTGCGTGACGGGATGGGCCTTCAGTTGCCGGCACGTCTCGAAGCCGTCCATGCCGGGCATGACGATATCGAGCAGGATCAGGTCGGGATGCACGCGCCGCGCCAGTTGCAGCGCGCGCTCGCCCGTGTTGGCGACGAACGTCTGGTATCCCTGCCCGAGCATCTGCGAGCGCAATGCGGACAGGCTGTCCGGCGCGTCGTCGACAATCAGGACCGCGGCATCGCGGGGCGGGGAGAAACCGGTGCTGCCTGGGCTCATCTGGCTGACATCCAAGTAATCTGTTTGTCTAGATGATACTCTCAGGCAATTAATAATTGGAGGAAATTAACGCTTTTTGGACGAAATAAGACGGTTTGTTTGCGACGGCTGATGATGGTCGCTGGCGGGGGAGGCAGACGGCGGGGCTG